>Ga0181568_10003162_pt1 | contig 14903 bp, 13 predicted proteins | sample 101ome_20_FD_133758 | JGI IMG/M metagenome (GOLD analysis project Ga0181568, IMG submission 133758) | Coastal salt marsh microbial communities from the Groves Creek Marsh, Skidaway Island, Georgia - 101404AT metaG (megahit assembly) | ecosystem: Environmental > Aquatic > Marine > Intertidal... | reverse complement strand
TGCCTCCCCAGTTTCTTTGTCATATATAACCAAGCTTGCTCCCGAAAAATATGCTGCACTGATGATGGGCTTGTATTTTGCCGCATCAGGTTTAGGTAATAAGTTGGCTGCTAACATTGGGGAAAATGCGGGAGCTACAGGTGAGAAGGCAACATTTACAGGAATTTTTATCTTTTGTACCTTATTCGCCATTTTGGTTATTGCCCTACTAAAACCCTTAAAAAGGTTAGCTCACGGAGCGGAAGATTTAAATTTAAAAGCAGTTTGAATAATATGAAAATGAAATTTTTAATTGTTGTTTTTAGCCTGACTAGTTTTTGGATTAACTCTCAAACCATTGAATGGATGACTTTCCGAGAGGCACAGGAGGCACAGAAAGAAAATCCCAAGAAAATCATTGTTGATGTATACACCGATTGGTGTGGTCCTTGTAAATTGATGGATAAAAAAACCTTTCAAAACCATGATGTAGCGACTTATATCTCTAAACATTATTACGCAGTAAAATTTAACGCAGAGGGAAAGGAAACCATTAATTACTTTGGCAATACTTTTACCAATCCCAATTTTGATCCAAATAGAAAAGGAAGGAATTCAACCCATCAGTTCACCCAATTTTTGGGGGTCAACGGTTACCCAACAGTCATTTTTATTAGTGAAACTGGTGATTTGATTACCCCTTTAGTTGGTTATCAAAATCCACAACAGATCGAACTCTATCTCAAAATGATCAAGCAAGGTGATTATATGATATTCAGTAAGCCTGAGGATTTTGAAAAATATCGCAAAAACTTTAGACCCAAATTCAGAGGTTAATCGGATCAGTTCTTTTTCTTATTTTTTAACAAATTGGAAATTTTTTGCTATTATCCACTTAGTTTAAGTTTAAAAATTATTGAATTGCGTCAATTATGAATTGAGCTGTCTTATGACTGGCGCCTTCTTCACCAAGAGCGGATCGGAGTTCCTTGTAATCCTCCTTTAGTTTTTTTTGTCCTATTTCGGAAAGAGCGTATTTCAAATGCTTTGTTACCTCAATTACATTGAATGATTCCTGAATAAGTTCTTTGACAACTTCTCGATCCAAAATAAGATTGACCAAAGAGATGTATTTTAACTTAACGAGCCATTTAGCGATTTGATAGGTCAAAAAACTACTGCGGTAGCACACCACTTGAGGAACATCGAGCAGTCCTGTTTCCAAAGTAGCTGTTCCACTGGAAACCAATGCCGCCTTAGCATGCATAAGTAAATCGTATGTATTGTCTCGAATGATCTTTATCTTATCCCCATTAAAGAATTTTTTATACCATTCTAGGTCTATACTGGGTGCTCCGGCAAGGACAAATTCGAATTGGGGAAAAGAGGCTGATACCTCTATAAAAACAGGTAACATTTTTTTGATTTCTTGTTTTCTACTACCTGGTAATAATGCAATGAGATTGTTTTTATCTGATAGTTGATTTTCTTTTATAAAGGCAGTTGATTTTTTTCTTTTTGCAAGGGTATCCATAAGGGGGTGTCCAACAAATTCCACTTTGAATTGGTGTTTGTTTTCAAAAAAATCTTTTTCGAATGGGAGAATGACGTATAGCGCATCCAAATCTTTTTTCATTTGACGAACCCTGCTCTCTTTCCATGCCCACACTTGAGGACTAATATAAAAGTGATTTTTAAACCCTTGTTGCTTTGCCCATTTTGCAATTCTGAGGTTAAATCCAGGGTAGTCAATGTAAATTATAACATCCGGTTTAAAGCGGGAAATATCTTTCTTACAAAATTTGATATTTTTTAAAATAGCTCTTAAATGGATAAAAACCTCCCAAAAACCCATAAAAGCATTCATTTTATAGTGTTTTACCAATATTCCACCAGCTTTTTGCATTAAGTCTCCACCCCAAAATCGAATTTGGGCCTTGTTATCTTTATCTTTCAAGGCCCCTATCAATTTTGATCCGTGAAGATCACCCGAGGCCTCACCGGCTATTATGTAATATTTCAAGTTAAATAATTTTAAGAATCGCTACGATGAGTACTACAAAAATGGAGGTGATCATGACACCTTTAGCAAAATATATTTTTTTCATGTACATCCCCAAAAAGAATAATGGAAGATTGATCAGTGTACTCATACTGATGAGACCCCCTAATTTTCTTTGTTGAAACAATGAAGAAATACTATCCTCAATGGGTACTTGTGAAAAATATAGGATTATAAAAATCATTGCACTTGAACTGGCAAAAAAACTTGCTATTACACCCTGAAAAAGCTCTTTATTTATCAAAATTCCATGTATTTAGTTCTTGTATGGCGTGATGTGCCGTAAGGTCAAATTCAATTGGCACAACAGATATAAAGCCTTGACTTAAAGCCCACTCATCAGTATCTTCTCCTTTGTCTTCATTAACAAATTTTCCGGTAAGCCAGTAATAATCAAGTCCCATGGGGTTGGTTCTTTTGTCAAATTCCTCAACCCAATATGCTCTGGCTTGTCTGCAAATTTTGATACCTTTTATTTCTTTTTCAGATAACTTTGGGAAATTTACATTCAAAACGACATTGGAAGGAATTTTGTTTTCTAAGGCACTGATTGTGATTTTTTTGACGTAATTTTTGATTGCATCAAAATTTGCACTCCAGCGATAATCCAATAACGAGAACCCAATGGCTTGTATGCCCTCAATTCCGGCTTCAACTGCTGCGCTCATTGTTCCTGAGTAAATAACATTAATAGAAGAATTAGACCCGTGATTGATTCCTGAAACACAAAGATCGGGCTTTCGGTCTAATATTTCATTAACAGCAAGTTTTACACAGTCCGCTGGAGTTCCCGAACAACTGTATTCAAGATGTGAGCCTTCCTTTACATCGATTTTTGTACAATGTAGTGTAGAGTTAATAGTAATGGCATGCCCCATTGCTGATTGTGGACTGTCTGGAGCGATAACTACCACCTCTCCAATCTCATTCATTACTTCAATCAATTTTCTAATACCTGGTGCTGTAATTCCATCGTCATTGGTCACTAAAATGAGAGGTTTTTTTTTCATAAATTCTTAATGAGAAGTAAATTTAAAAAATTATAGTCCTGAATTATAAGTTTCCCATCAACAAAAAGTTTTTTAGGGTTTAGCCTTAATAAGGCGTTTTTGGTTAAATTTACTTTTAAATTCAAATTATATGAGGCTTTCTGGACTATTGGCATTTAGTGTTGCTGTGTTAATGTTAATTGGAAGTAAACCCCCATTTTTAAATGACCCTAATAAAGACAAACTATTAATTGAGGTCATTACTTATGTGATGCAAAGGGGGCATTACGACCCCAAAGATATAGATGACGATTTTTCAGAGCATGTTTTTAATAGCTTCATTCAAGGTATTGACGGACAACACCGATTTTTCCTTCAATCTGATATTAATAATTTCAAAAGGTATAAAGACAAAATTGATGACCAAATAAGAGAGGCTGACGTTTCTTTTTTCAATTTGACTTACAACCGACTTATTATTCGTATGGGTCAAGTAAAAGAATTTTATGAGGAACTGTTGAATGATCCTTTCGATTTTAGTGTTAAAGATTCTATCAATCTCAATTTTGAAGAGATTCCTTATGCTAGAACTCTTAACGGCCTTAAAGAGCTTTGGAGAAAAAGATTTAAACTCACTACCCTTGAATATTTTTCAGATTTGATAGAGCAAGAGAGTTTCGAAAAAGAAATAGACACTGCCTATCAGATAAAGTCAAGAATTGTGTTGGAAGAAGAAGCCAGATCAAAAACAAAGGAAAATATTGAAAGCTATTTTAAGATTTTCGATGAGGTTGAACGTAAAGATTGGTTTTCAATATATATAAATGCAATTACTCTCGAGTTTGATCCCCATAGCAATTACTTTGAGCCAGATAAAAAAGATGAGTTTGATCAAAATATTTCAGGAAAGTTCGAGGGCATTGGTGCAAGATTACAGAAGAAAGATCAAGAAGTTGAAATAACAGAGGTCATTGTTGGAGGGCCAGTTTGGAAAGCCAAAGCCCTTGAGGTTGGTGATGTAATACTAAAAGTGGCTCAAAAAGATGAGGATGCTGTTGAAATAGGTCCAATGCGATTAGGTGATGCAGTGAAACTGATTAAGGGCCCCAAGGGGACGCAGGTTTTTTTGACTGTTAAGAGAGTGAGTGGTATTATTGAAGAGGTTGTCATTAATAGGGGTGTGGTAGAGTTGGAGGAGTCTTACGCAAAATCTAGTATTATATACAAAAACGGTAAAAACTATGGTTTCATTCAGTTGCCCAAATTTTATATCGATTTTAAGGATCAAAAAAGTAGAAATGCTGCTAGTGATGTCAAAAAAGAATTAGAGGCCCTAAAAAAAAGAAATGTTAATGGTATAATCATGGACTTGAGAAACAATGGAGGCGGATCACTCAAGACGGTTGTCGATATTACCGGTTTTTTTATTGACCAAGGCCCTGTAGTTCAAGTAAAAAGTACAGGAGGGGCTAAAGATATCCTGTATGATGAGGACCCTTCTATAGTTTGGGGCGGACCATTAGTTATCATGGTAAATGAATTTTCAGCCTCGGCATCTGAAATTTTGGCCGCTGCACTTCAAGACTATAAAAGGGCAATCATTATAGGGAGTAAACAAACTTTTGGTAAAGGAACCGTCCAAAATGTAATTGATTTGAATCGTATTATCTCAGGTGGTACCCATGGTGACTTAGGAGCTGTCAAACTTACTACAGACAAGTTCTATCGCATCAATGGAGGTTCTACACAACTTGAGGGTGTCAATAGTGATATTATAATTAAAAATCAATATTCATACATAGAGATGGGAGAAAAAGACCAAGAAAATCCTCTGTCTTGGGATAGTATTGAACCCGCACCTTATAAAAAACCTGGCAATCTTGTTAACTATGATTTCGCACTGAGTCAGAGTTCCAAAAGATTAAAAGATAATCCTTATACACAGCTTTTAGAACAGCAAGCAAGAAGAATAGAGGCCCAACAGGACAACTATGTCTATACCCTTAACTATGACGATTATTTGACAGAACGCGAGCTTAATAAAAAAATATCAGAAAAATTCAGTGTCCTTAAAGATTATAAATCAGATATGACTTTTGAATGGATTCAAGAACCTGGAGTTCCTAATGATGAGGTGGTCAAAGAGAAAAAAAACAGGTGGATAGAAACCCTTCAAAAGGATTTTTATATTTCAGAGGCTGTGAATATTTTGGAAGATTTGAATATAAATCTTGAGAATTATCCTGTAGCTCAGGTAAAGAAGTAATACCGATATTTTGAGGGGGAGTATTGCATTCAAAAAATTTCTGAAAGATCTATGGGCAGTTTTTAGCATCCTCTATATTTTTTTATTGGTTTTGGTGGCTATTTTTGCCTATCAAATTTCTCCTGACAGTACATCAAATGCAAATCAAATGCACTTGTCAATTCATTCCCAATCCCCGGGCTTTAGAATAAGTATGTTGGTACTTAATGGAAATAAGCATACCAACAAGAAAGCTTTTTTTTCGGGAGAGGTAAATAATAGAAAAGAAATTCCCATACAGGACTTCAAGTTAAAATCCAATGGGGTTGAAATTCAGCCCTATGGATCCCCGTTAGATCACTATGAGTTGATTGATGCATCAAAATTGCAATCCCCTCTCACCGAAAGAGACTTCAGAAAGCAACACTTAGAGGAGAAATTTTATTTACTTGGGACAGACAAATATGGTAGAGATTTGTTGAGTAGATTGATTGTCGGATCGCGGATTTCACTTTCTATCGGCTTCATAGCAGTCTTTATTTCTCTTTTGATTGGAATTATTTTGGGAGCTTTGGCCGGTTTTTTTGGAGGTTATATAGACAAAGGGATTGTTTGGTTGATCAATGTTTTTTGGTCCATTCCCACTTTGTTGATGGTTATTGCAATTACTCTTGCTTTGGGTCGTGGTTTTTGGCAAGTTTTTATAGCTGTGGGTTTAACCATGTGGGTGGAGGTGGCTAGGCTGGTTAGAGGTCAAGTTTTAACGTTAAAGGAGAAAACTTTTATCAAGGCTGCACAAACTTTAGGATATGGAAAGATACGAATCATTTGGCATCATATTATTCCTTTACTTGTTCCTCCCCTGATCGTGATTTCGGCTGCTAACTTTGCCAGTGCAATATTGATAGAGAGTGGACTAAGCTTTTTGGGTATTGGCGCCCAACCTCCGGTACCCAGTTGGGGGGGAATGGTAAAAGACCATTTTAGATATTTGTTTTTGGGGAAACCCTATTTGACTTTGATTCCAGGATTGGCCATAATGAGTTTGGTTTTGGCATTTATGACATTAGGAAACAGTCTTAGAGATATTTTGGATGTAAAGCATTGAGCTACCATTCATTGAGTCTATTGGCATCAAAGTTTAAATGAATGAAAACCATAATACTAAAGGCTAAGATGCTTGAACCACCGTAACTGACAAAAGGCAAAGGAATGCCAATTGTTGGAACCATGCCCAAAGACATTCCTATATTGATAAAAAAATGGGTAAAAATAAGTCCGGCCACCCCATAAGAGAAAATTTTTCTGAACTTATTGGTTTGTTTTTCAGCCTGAGATATGATCCTGAAAATTAAGAAGCAAAAAAGAAAAATCAGAAAAAAGCATCCTAAAAACCCCCATTCCTCAGCTATAGTACTAAAAATATAATCTGTATGTTGTTCTGGAACAAAATCTCCTTTGGTTTGAGTACCCTTCAAAAACCCTTTACCTTTTAATCCCCCAGAGCCAATAGCTATTTTAGATTGATTGATATTGTAACCAACTCCTTGAATGTCGACTTCTTTACCTAAAACAATATTTATCCTGTCTCGGTGACGTTGTTGAAATAAATTGTTAAAAATGTAATCTACAGAAAATGAAAATCCAATGGAAATCATTAAGAAAATTATAAAAGGCCAAATTTTTATTTTGGGATTAAGTTTTTTTAAAAAATAGTAGAGCAAAAAAATTACAATAGATATAATTCCTATGACTATAACAAACGGAAAACTAAGTGTTATGAAAAATAAGGCCAGTAAACTAAGAGAAATAATCAAATAGCTATAATTGAGGCCTTCTCTAAACAAGGGAAAAAAGAAAGCTCCAAAAACAATAGCTGAACCTGGGTCGGGTTGTAAAACAATCAGTAAAAAGGGGAGTAAAATATATGCTCCTATTTTGAAGAGTGTTCTAGGGGTTTTAAGATCTGATTGAAATTTGCTCAAGAAGCTTGCGATCATAATTGCGGTAGCTACTTTGGCTAGTTCAGATGGTTGAAGACTTAAACCTCCTATGCTATACCAAGAGGTGGAACCTGAGACGGTCCTCCCAAAGATGAAAAGACCTAACAATAGGAGTATGCTTATAAAATATCCTATGGTCGCAAATTGTTCAAAAAATTTACTATTTATTGCAAGAATAATTATTCCAGTAAAAAAACTAAAAATTAAGAAAAAAACTTGCTTTCCTACAGGTTGAGAAATATCAAAAAACCCATCGAATTTTTCGTTAAAGGTAGCAGAATAAATATTAATAACACCAAATGACACTAATAACAAGTAAACCATTATCAATATCCAATCAAGCCGGTAAATAATTCCACTATTCATTGATCACAAAGGGTTCTCCGGAATTAGGCTTTTCATATTCAGCCAAAAGACTACCATTAGACATTCTTTCTTCCAACCATTTTCTTTTAACACTTCCATTAAGGTATTTCTCAATGATAAGACTGGCTATTGGGGCAGCCCACCTTGCACCCCAATAACCATTTTCAACGTATACAGCAATTGCAATTTTGGGATCGTCTTTTGGGGCGAAGGCGATAAAAATAGAGTGGTCTGTGAGTTGGGTTTTAACCCCATTTATTTTCGTGAAATTTTCGACGGTTCCAGTTTTTCCACAAACATCAATTCCCTTGATTTTGGCAATTCTTGCAGTACCCCTTTCTACTACCTTATGCATGCCATCGATTACGGTTTCAAAGTGAATGGAATCAATTGAAGTTTGTTTTTTTTGATATACTTTCAAACTGTGATTACTTATATATTTCAGAAAATGTGGTTGGATGAAATATCCCCTGTTGGCAATTGCGGCGGTGAAGTTGGCCATCTGGATGGGGGTAGTCAGTAGCTCTCCTTGCCCAATTGCATTAGAAACAACTGTAGCAGATTTCCAACCCCCTTTTTTATACCAATAGTTGTAATAATCTGAATCAGGTATAAAACCTTTTTTCCCAATGGGTAAGTCATATCCAAGAAAATTTCCCAAGCCAAAACTTTTTAGGTGTTCATTCCAAATGTTCATCCCATCCTCAACATTCTCTCCTGATTTATCTATGATTCTCCTGTAAATATTAGCAAAATAAGTATTACAGGAATTATAGATTCCAGAGTGCAAATCGTTTTTTGTTCCAACACTGCAATGACATTCCATAAACATACCACGGGCGTAGAAATGACCTTTTTGACAGAGGTATTTAGTTTTTGGATCGATGACTCCCTCTTGAAGAGCAATGAGGGCATTGAGAGTTTTGAATGGAGAACCAGGAGCATATTGTGCCTGAAGACCTCTATCGAATAGGGGTTTTGCTAGTGTATCTACTAACAGTTTTCGAAAGTTATTAGACCGCTTTCTACCGACTAATAAGTTTGGATCATAGCTGGGTGCTGTGACCAAACAAAGCACCTCTCCGGTCTTGGGCTCAATAGCTACAACACCTCCTCTTTTGTTTTGAAATAATTCTTCACCATATTTTTGAAGTTCCTTATCTATAGTTAATACAAGGTTATGTGCACCTTCCATTGGGATATCATATTTTCCATCTTCATAGGAGCCTATGATACGATTGAAGCGGTCTTTTTGATAAAACCTTTTCCCCTTTTTTCCCCTTAGGAAATGTTCATAGTATTTCTCTATCCCTTGTCTACCAATCGATTCTCCCAAACGGTAGTAATTATCTTTTTTCATGTCATTTTTATTGACCTCACTGACATAGCCTAACAAATTGGAGGCAATTGGATCAGGATAGTCTCTAATAGAGTTTTTTTGCAGAAAAAAACCAGGATATTTCCAAATCTTCTCTTGAACTCTAGCATTACGTTCTTTAGAAATTTTCCCAAGAATTATGGAGGGTAGTTTTGCAGAAAAAGTTCTGGCGGATTTGATTTTTTCTATAAGTTCGGTTTTTGAAACCAAAAGGATTTTCGAAAGTTCAAGAGTATCAAAGAGAGAAATATTTTCTGGTATGGCCATTAAGTCGTAAACAGGCTGGTTGGATACAAGAAGTTTTTGATTTCGGTCATAGATGTAACCTCGTTCAGGATAAATAGAATTTTCAATAACGGCATTTACATCTGAGAGAAGCTTATATGACGAATTAAGCAGTTGTAAGCTGATCAATTTACCTATGAAAACTATGGCAGTTAATACAGTTAAAGCCGGTAAAAAGAAACGCCTAATCATTTTTTTCTTTAAAGAGTCCTAAGGAAGTGTAAATCAATACAAAAGTAAAAAAAGATGTAAAAAGAGTATTTTTTATAATGGTAAGGGTGTTATCAATCCTAAAGTAAATGACACTGTAAAGCAGTAAATGGTGAACCAATATAATCGTCGATATATAAATTAATCTCTGAGAAAGTGGACTTCCCTTTACCATTCCCATAGGGAGATCGTAATTTACGCCAAAAGAAAATTTAACAATATATGGCCTTAAAAAAGCGATTGTCAATGTAGCGATGGTATGGCCCCCTGATCCTTGATTCAGTAAATCGATTAGCAGGCCAAGGATAAAGCCCAATAAAATCAATATCGTGGGATTGCTATCCAGACGATGGATAACGATTAATAAAAGGTAGAGGTTAGGATTGATAAACCCAAAAAAATTAATGTTATTCAGCAAAAAAGACTGAAGAAATAAAAGCAAAAAGAATTGAAAAACTACAATTAGGTTATCGCGGCTCATTTTTCAATTGATTTAGTTGATCTTTATTAATATTTTTTAGAATGTAAACAAATTCTTTTTCGGTAAGATTGCTAAACAGTTCAACGTCAATATCATAATATCCTTCAAGTTCAGGTTTTTTAAAATCAAATACTTTTCCAATTGGGATGCCACGAGGGAAAAAATCTGACATTCCACCGGTTACTATGGTATCCCCTATTGCCACTCTACTTAGAGTAGAAACATCGTTAAGTTTCATTTTATTAGGATGGTTCCCTTGCCATGATAAAGATCCATAAGCACCATTTTTTTTAAAACCTGCATTGATTTTTAGATCTCGGTGTAAAATGGAAATCACACTCGAAAAATTAGTAGTAACTTGATTTACAATGCCTATTATGCCATCGCTAGTTATTACTCCCATATCAACCTCTATGCCATCTGAGTGTCCCTTATCAATGATTAAGTAATTTCTTGCAAGATTGTAACTATTTTTGATGATTCTTGCTTCAAAAACCTGAAAGTTGAAAGTTTTAATTTGATTTTTTTCACTGGATTCATTAGCAAAATGAATTAATTCAAATGCTTTGAGGTTTGCATTTTCAATAAATAGTTTTTCGTTAGTATTTGAAAGGCTTATGTAATTTGATGCATTTCTTACTAACTGATTAAAGTTGCTTGAAATGGCAAGGGATGTTTTACTGAAGATGGATTGATGATAAAAACTTCGATGATTTAAAAAAATAATCGAAATTATCAATAATCCTGAAAATAATAGGGTATTTCTGTACCTTAGTAGGGCATTGATGAGCTGCCGCATGAGTCATTATTTGATCAAAATGGTCTTATATCGCTCGATATTTTTTAAGGTAATTCCTGTACCTCTGACAACGGCTTGCAGAGGATCTTCGGCAATGTAGACAGGTAGATCGGTTTTTCTGGAGAGCCTGACATCTAGACCTCTTAGTAGTGCTCCACCACCTGCCAGATAAATTCCAGTGTTATAGATATCTGCAGCCAACTCGGGTGGAGTTTGTGATAAAGCTTCCATGATAGCTTCTTCAATCCTTATGATAGACTTGTCCAAAGATTTGGCGATTTCAGTATAAGAGATCATTGCTTGCTTTGGTTTTCCAGTAACCAAATCTCTTCCCTGCACAGACATATCCTCAGGAGGATTTTCAAGATCCTCGATCACAGAGCCGATCAATATTTTTATTTTTTCCGCAGTTCTCTCCCCAACATATAGGTTGTGTTTACTTCTCATATAATTGACGATGTCATTGGTAAAAACATCCCCAGCGATTTTGACTGATTTATCGCATACAATTCCAGACAAAGCTATTACAGCAATTTCAGTTGTACCCCCACCTATATCAACAATCATATTTCCTTTGGGTTGCATGATATCAATTCCTATTCCTATGGCTGCTGCCATAGGTTCGTGGATCAAATAAACTTCTTTACCATTTACTCGCTCTGCGGATTCTTTAACCGCTCTCATTTCCACCTCAGTAATTCCCGAAGGGATGCAAATAACCTTTCTTAGAGAGGGTGTGAAGAATCTTTTTTTTAATGTGGGAATACTTTTGATCAGGGTATTGATCATTTGCTCAGAGGCATTAAAGTCAGCAATTACTCCATCTTTGAGGGGTCTTATGGTTTTTATGTTTTCATGAGTCTTTCCATGCATCATGCTCGCTTCATCACCGATGGCGATGATCTTGTTAGTTGTCCTATCAATGGCCACTATTGAGGGGCTGTCAACAACTACTTTGTCCTTGTGAATGATCAAAGTATTTGCAGTTCCTAGATCTATTGCAATTTCTTCAGTCAGGAGACCCATAACGAGTTAATTTAATGTTCAGTAAAGTTATGAAAATTAATGCTTAAAATGACGAGTTCCTGTAAAGACCATAGATAAATAATTTTGGTTACAATAATCTACCGAAAGTTGATCTTTGATAGATCCTCCAGGCTGCAAGACACTGTTTATTCCTGCTTTGTTAGCGATTTCAACACAATCAGGAAAAGGGAAGAAAGCATCACTTGCCATTACAGCACCATTAAGGTCAAAATTGAAATGCTTAGCTTTTTCAATAGCATGGTTTAATGCGTCAACTCTTGAGGTTTGTCCGGTGCCGGAGGCTAGTAATTGACAATTTTTTGCCAAAACAATGGTATTCGACTTGGTGTGTTTACAGATTTTTGAGGCGAAGATTAAATCTTCAATTTCTTGCGGACTGGGTTTTTTGTCAGTTATAAACTCCAGTTCATCGGGAAGGTCTGTTTTCAAATCCCTATCCTGTACCAGTATGCCGTTAAGACAACTTCTATATGTGGTGGACGGTAAAGGAGTATCTTTTTGAATCAAAAGAATTCTATTCTTTTTTTTCTTTAAAAGTTGCAGCGCATCTTCTTGATATCCAGGGGCAATAACCACTTCACAAAACAGGCTGTGGATTTCGATGGCTGTATCTAGGTCAATGGTTTTATTAGTAATCAATACTCCTCCAAAAGCCGATATGGGGTCTCCTGCAAGGGCATCGACATAGGCTTCTTTGAGCATAGACCTGACAGCAAAGCCACATGCGTTATTGTGTTTAAGAATAGCAAAGCTTGAATCTCCCTCATAAAATTCAAGCATCAGATTAACTGCTGCATCAATATCCAAAAGGTTATTGTAAGAAATTTCTTTCCCATGAATTTGTTCTAAAAGGTCGGAAAAAGGACCGAAAAATTGACCTTTTTGATGAGGGTTTTCACCGTAGCGAAGTGTTTTGGCAGTATTGATACTCAATTTCAGCACTTCCTCCTCTTGGTTAAAATGGTTAAAGATGGCAGCGTCGTAATGCGAGGAGGTTTGGAATGCCTTAACGGAATATTTTTTTCTTTGTTCAATGTTCGGAGCTCCATTAGATTGGATAAGAATATCTAGAAAATCATGGTAATCGTTTTTGTTTGAAACGCAAAAGGTGTCTTTAAAGTTTTTTGCGGCAGCCCTTATAAGTGCAATTCCTCCGATGTCTATTTTTTCTACAATTTCTTGTTCGCTACCACCGGCAGCAACTGTATCTTCAAAAGGATATAAATCCACGATCACCAAATCGATTTGTGGAATTTCATATTGCTCTAGAGCTGTTTGATCACCTGAAACTTCTTGGCGATTCAAAATACCTCCAAAAACTTTGGGATGTAGGGTTTTTACCCTACCTCCTAGTATGGAGGGGTATCCTGTAACGTCCTCAACTGCAGTAACTTCATAACCCATATCACGAATAAATTTTTCTGTCCCTCCTGTGGAGTAGAATGTAACCCCGTATAAATTCAATTGATGAATGATGGGGGTCAAACCAGTCTTGTCAAAAACTGAGATCAGAGCAGATGTAATTTGTTTTTTACTCATTTATTTTCTTTAATTTATTAAAATTAACGTTGGGTAATTTGTTTTTTTGATCTGATACAGATGCATTATTTTAGTATTTTTATGGAAAATATAGTGATCCTGATGTTGACAAAAGTATTAAAAACATTATTGTCAGAAACTTAAATTTTTCCTTATTTGTTGTGTTTAATTAACCAAAAAAGCCGACTTTTCAACAATGAGACAAAATGTAAAAATTTCGGGTATGACTTGCGAAACTTGCGTTTTATCGGTAACTGAAAAATTAATGAGTTTAGATGAGGTACAAGACCTCAAAATTGATTTGGCTGGAGGAAATGTAGCGATGGAGGTTTCAAAAATTTTGACATTGGAAAAATTGACGGCTGTGTTATTCCCAAAGTATATACCTTCCTTGGAGACAAAGCCGGTTAGCATTGTTCCTATTGAACAATTACCTTCTAAACTCAAACAGCTTTTTCCACTATTTTTGATTTTTGCATACCTGATTGCGGCTTCAATTCTTCTCCAGAAAAACACCTTCCGCATTAACGGCTTTATGATTGATTTTATGGGGCTTTTTTTTATGGTTTTCAGTTTCTTTAAATTTTTAGATTATAAGGGATTTCCTGCATCCTTTGCTAGGTATGACCCATTAGCCAAAAGAAGTGCTTTGTATGCAAAAATTTACCCCTTTATTGAGACCCTTTTGGGCTTGATGTTATTGCTGCGTTGGCAATTGAATTTTGCCTTTATTACCACCATAGCGATCTTATCCATTACCACCTTTGGAGTTGTTTATACCCTTTTTGATAAAAAAAAGATCAATTGTGCCTGTTTGGGGACAGTTCTAAACTTACCCATGACCGAAGCGACCCTAATAGAAAATGTAATCATGCTCGTGATGGCAATTGCAATGTTATTTTATCAATTTGGATAAAACCCTTAAATTTGTAGTATGAATTTAAAGAGTATCAAGGCCATTTTCTTTGTACTGATTTTTTTGACTTCAAAAATTGGGGTGGCATTTAATGTTCATTATTGCGGTGGACATATTCAAGAAATTGCTCTGGCATGGAATGCGGAGGGTTGTGGAATGTCTTTGAAAAAAAGTCAAGATACCCATCAAGGCCATAAGGATATAAAAAACCACTGTTGTCAGGATAAAACTGTTTTTATCCAAAACAATGAACCTCAAAAAACTGCTGATTCTGAATTGCAAGTCACTTTTTTTACGTTTCCACAACTGAATTCATTCAATTTTGATCTTTCAAAAATCATCTTTCCTAAGGCTGTTTTTGTAAATCCGAAACACCTTTTTTATAAAGAAAAATTGTTTCTCCTAAACCATAGCCTTATTTTTTACGGTTGATTCACTTTTAAATACACTGCTTATTTAATGTTGAATCTAACCCTAAAATCATGAAAAAATACTTATTCATTGTATGTCTTTCGTGGGGAATGGTCTTTTCGCAAGACCCCCTCAGCGGAGTCATACAATACCAAGATAACAATAAAACTTATCCCCTAATCGGCGCCAGTGT
>Ga0181568_10003160_pt1 | contig 14910 bp, 14 predicted proteins | sample 101ome_20_FD_133758 | JGI IMG/M metagenome (GOLD analysis project Ga0181568, IMG submission 133758) | Coastal salt marsh microbial communities from the Groves Creek Marsh, Skidaway Island, Georgia - 101404AT metaG (megahit assembly) | ecosystem: Environmental > Aquatic > Marine > Intertidal... | reverse complement strand
CTAATATTGATATCTCCATATCAGTATCAGGTATTGCTGGACCAAATAGTGACGATACACAAAAAGAGATTGGGTTAGTGTATATATCTATTTCAAATAAAACTGATACAATATGTAATGAATTTCAATTTGGAAATATTGGGAGAGAAAATGTCAGAAATCAGACCTTATTTGAAGCAATTTCTATGTGTATAGATAGAATAAATCAACTATATAAGTAATGAGCACGCCTCTCAAAAGCATCCATATATTTTGAGAATACTTTTTCAAACATAATATTTATAACACTTCCTGATAAAGTCTCCTTAGCTTCAAATTCTATTTCAAAATCAATAATAGAGCCATCATCGCTTGGTAAAAACTTCCAATGATTATTTAATCTTAGGAATGGGCCATCACTATTGACAACTTGAATAGTCAGATTTTTTTTATCTATTGTAATATCTGATGTAAATTTCTCATAAATCAATCCATAACCAACTTCCATTATGGCTAAAATATTTACCACCTCTTCATATTCGACTTTTGATTGAATTTTTAATGATTTGCATGCTGGTACAAAATTAGGATAATTTTCAACATCAGATACAAGTTGAAACATTAATTCCGGTTTAAAAGTTAATTCTTTGACTATTCTTTTCGATTTCATTTCAGCTTAATGATTCTTTTAATTTCAAAAAATCCTCATCTGCATGAAATGAAGATCTTGTAAAACTACTAGAAGAAACCATTTTAAAGCCCTTTGACCTTGCTATCGCAGCATAACTTTCGAACGTATCAGGATGAATATATTCAATTACAGAAGCATGTTTAGGTGTGGGCTGTAAGTACTGACCGATTGTAAGGAAGTCAACTTTAGCAATTATTAGATCGTCCATCACCTGAAGAACTTCATCTCTTGTTTCACCAAGACCAACCATGATTCCAGATTTGGTAAATATTTTGCCATTACCCTCTTTTATTGATTTCAACAAGTTCAGTGATTGAAAATATCTCGCTCCAGGCCTTATCTTTAAATACAAGGATGGAACTGTCTCAAGGTTATGATTAAAAACATCAGGTTCAGAGTTTAATATGATATCAACTGCTTCATTTTTTTTTAAAAAATCTGGCGTTAATATTTCAATTGTAGTACCCGGAGATTTTATTCTAATAGATGAAATAACATTTGCGAAATGAGTAGCTCCACCATCTACAAGATCATCTCTATCTACAGATGTAATCACAACATGCTTTAGACCCATTTTTTTTACAGCATCAGCTATAAGTTCAGGTTCATCTTCGTTTATCGGATCAGGAATTCCAGTTTTTACATTACAAAATGCGCATGAGCGTGTACAAGTTTCACCCAGTATCATAAAGGTTGCATGTTTTTTATCCCAACAGTCTGATATGTTTGGGCATGCAGCCTCTTGACAAACAGTTGTGAGTTTATTTTTCTTTATAATGTCAAGAGTTTGATTATACCCTGGTGAGTTTTTATATCTAACTTTTATCCAAGTTGGTTTTTCAACGCTCTGATTAATAGGTTTATTTTTTAAATGTGGATGTCGTAAAGACGGATTATTGTTTATAATGTTTACCATATTACTTAAAATGAATTGGCCTATCATAAGCACTTAACACAGCCTCATGTAATGATTCAGAAATTGTAGGATGTGGGAAAACTGTATTAATTATGTCCTCTTCGGTTCCTTCCATATTCTTTGCAATTGTATAACCATGAATTAATTCAGTTACACCATCTCCAATCATATGAGCACCAAGTAATTCACCGGTTTCTTTCTCATAAATGACTTTAATAAATCCAGTGTCATTAGATATAGCCTTCGCTTTACCATTTGCAACCAATGGAAATTTTCCAATTCGTATAGACTGATATTGTTCTTTTGCCTTTTCTTCTGTAAGTCCTACAGAAGCTATTTGTGGCATAGAATATACACAACCCGGAATATTATTGGTATCCATTGGATGAACATCGAGCCCTGATAAAAAATCTACAGCCAATATACCTTCATGAGATGCTTTGTGAGCCAACCAGGGAGCTCCAGCAACGTCACCAATTGCAAAAATATTAGATACATTTGTTTGCATATATTCATTTGTTAATATATGACCATTTTCAGTTTTTACGCTTACACTTTCAAGTCCAATATCATCTATGTTGCCTGTAATTCCTACAGCCATTATTACTTTATCAGATTTAAGTTTTGATACTGATTTATCTTTATTACTAATAACTTTTAGATGGCAGCCATCTTTTTTTTCTTCTATTGACTCAACGTAAGAACCAATGTGAAACTTTATACCTTGTTTTTCAAATTCATTTTTTGCATAACTAGATATTTCATTATCCTCTATTGGTAAGATCTTGTCAGCTAACTCTATAACTGTAACATCCACACCTAGAGAATTGTAAAAATTAGCAAACTCTATACCAATTGCACCTGATCCTATTACGGTTAATGTTTTTGAAAGTTTTTTTGGTGTCATAGCTTCTCTATATGACCAAATGTTTGATGTGAATGAAATATTTGGTAGTTCTTTTGCTCTAGCACCAGTCGCTATGATTAGATTTTTAAATGATATAATTCTATCATTTGATTTATCGGTTAATTTTAATGAATTCTCATCTAAAATTTTTGCATATCCAGATATGTGGTCAATATTATTTTTTTTAAGAAGAAAGCCTATTCCGTCTGATAAAGACTTAGCAACATCTCTAGATCTTTTGATCACTTTATCAAAATCAAAAGTTATTTCCTTCGCTGAAATGCCATAGTAATCAGATTTTTTTAATATTGAATATACTTCAGATGATTTCAATAATGCTTTTGTAGGTATACAGCCCCAATTTAAACAAATTCCACCAAGATTATCTTTTTCGACAATAGCTGTTTTGTGTCCTAACTGAGCAGCTCGAATAGCAGCAACATAACCACCAGGTCCTGAACCAACCACAATAACATCATATTCAAAATTCATTTAATTCTCCGTTTAGAAATATTATAATAACATAAGATTTGGGTTTTCAATTAAGGTCTTAATTGAAGATAAAAATTGAGCACCAACTGATCCATCTATTAATCTATGATCAGCAGTAAGAGTAATCGACATTACTTCATCAATATTAACTGCTTCATCTCTTATAACTGGTATTTTTCTTGATGTTCCTATTGACAAAATACATGATTGTGGAGGATTTATAATAGATGTAAAACTCTTAATGCCATAACCACCAAGATTTGATATTGATATCGTTCCGCCTTGATATTCAGCAGGCTTGAGTTTTTTCTCGTGAGATCTTGTAATGAGATCTCTCAACTCATCTCTAATTATCGCCAAACCTTTTGTATTAACACTCCTTATAATAGGTGTTATCAAGCCATTTTCAATAGCAACAGCAATACCAATATCTGTATCCTTATATTTTAAGATTTTATTATCAGCCCAAGTTGTATTTATTTCTGGCACTTTAATCATTGAGAGGGAAACTATTTTAATTAATAAATGATTTATAGATATTCTCATTTCATCTGAAACATCTTTATTCATTTGTTTTCTAATTTTGTTAATCTCAGTAATACTGACATCTATATTAAGGGTGTATGAAGGAATTGAATTATGTGACTCTTGTAATCTTTTAGCGATTACTTCCCTCATTGAGTCAATTGGTATCTCTGTATATTGATTATGATTAGTATCAATTTGAACTAGTTGATTGTTTTCTGATGGTTCATAGTTTTGAATATCAGATTTAATAATCCTTCCATTTGGACCGGTTCCTCTAATCATAGAATAATCAATCCCCCTATCCAGAGCTATTCTTTTTGCAAGAGGGCTTATAAATTTTCTTATATTTTCTTTTTCTAGTTTTTTATTTATAGAAATATCATTTGAGTCCAGGATTTCACTACGTATTATATTTTCTTCAGTATAATTTGTGTCTTCGTTTTTATTATTATCGTGAAAATCATTCGAAGAAGTATCTTCTTCTAATTTGATGCTCTCAGTTTGATTATTGAAACTAATATCATCAAGTGTTTCACCATCTTGCATGAGAATAGCAATGGGTTCATTAACTTTTACATCAACCGACCCCTCTTCGATTAATATTTTAGCTAAAATTCCATCGTCAGCTACCTCAAATTCCATCAAAGCTTTATCTGTTTCTATTTCAGCAATAACTTCTCCAGAAGATACGGTATCACCTTCTTTTTTATGCCATTTGACAATATTACCCATTTCCATGGTTGGTGATAGTGCTGGCATATAGATTGTTAGGGGCATTATTAAACCTCTAAATTAATTCATTTATTGCATTAATTAACTCATCCAATGAAGGCAAAGCTAATTTTTCTAGGTTTTCGGCATATGGCATTGGCACGTCTTTGCCTGTTATTCTCTTTACAGGAGCATCTAGCCAATCAAATGCATTTTCCATTATAACTGATATTATTTCTGATGAAACACCAGATTGTGCCCATCCTTGCTCAACTACAACACATCGATTTGTTTTTTTGACAGATTCTAATATAGTATCAATATCAAGAGGTTTAATAGTTCTTAAGTCTATAATTTCACAACTAATACCATTCGATTCAAGCTTTTTAGCTGCTTCTAAGCATAACTTGAGACTTATAGAATGTGAAACTAGTGTAACTTGCTCCCCTTCTCTTAAAACATTTGCCTTTCCTATTGGAATAATTTCATCGTTCTTAATAGTAAGTTCACCTGAATCTCCATATAGTATTTCATTTTCTAAAAAAATAACTGGATTAGGGTCACGTATTGCAGCTTTTAATAGACCTTTGTGATCATTAACTGTGTATGGAGATACAACCTTTAAACCAGGTATATGAGAAAACCATGCCGTTAAGTCTTGGCTATGTTGTGCGCCCACTCGAGCAGCAGCACCATTAGGGCCTCTAAATACGATAGGACAATTTAATTGACCACCTCCCATATATAATGTTTTAGCCGCAGAATTAATTATATGGTCCATAGCCTGTAATGAAAAGTTAAATGTCATAAACTCCACGACAGGTTTAAGACCGGTAAAAGCAGTGCCGATAGCCATCCCTGCGAACCCATTTTCTGTTATCGGCGTATCAATTACTCGTGAAGAACCAAATTCTTTAAGGAGTCCTTGGGTTACTTTGTAAGCTCCCTGATATTCCGCAACTTCTTCTCCAATTATGAAAACATCACTATCCAATCTCATCTCTTCTGCCAACGCGTCCCTTATTGCCTCTCTAACAGTGATAGTGCCAGATGGCTTAGATTCTATTTTTTTATTATTTGGAGATGCTTTCACAGTTTTTTTAGGTTCATCATCTATTACATTTGTAAAAAGCTTTCCTTTCAGTTTTTCTGTATTCGTATCTACTATAGCAATGGGGGTTTTTATAGCTATTTTATCTTCTGAATTATTTATCAACAACTCCACTACCGTACCTTCAATATCCGATTCTATTTCCATAGAAGCTTTGTCGGTTTCAATCTCAGCTATCAAATCACCAATTTGAATAAAGTCACCAACTTTTACGAACCATTTAGTTAGTGATCCCTCGTTCATACTGGGTGACATAGCAGGCATAAGTATTTCTGTTTTCATGCTTTTCTGAACCTATTGTGATTACATGTAAATATCTTTGAATAGCTCATCAGGTTGAGGCAATGGGCTATTTGATGCAAACTGGGCAGCATTATCTATTAATTGTTTAATCTCGGTATTTATAATTGTTATTTCTTTTTCAGTTAAATATTTTTGAGCAATTATTTTGTTTTTGATATTTTCAATAGGATCTGAATGGTCTCTTACTTCTTTAACTTCATCTCGAGATCTATATTGTGCGGGGTCTGACATGGAGTGTCCCCTGTATCTATATGTTAACATTTCAAGTATATATGGACCTTCTTTTTTTCTTGCCTTTTCAACAGCTCTTCGTCCTGCTAATACAACAGATTCAAGATCCATACCATTAACTTGTTCTCCATCAATACCAAAACTTATTCCACGTTGTGATAAATCTTTTTGAGCTGATGCTCTTTGTACAGATGTACCCATCGCGTATCTATTATTTTCTATTACATATATGCATGGCAGATTCCAAAGCTTGGCCATATTAAAACTTTCGTAAACCTGACCTTGGTTTGCAGCTCCATCACCAAAGTAAGTTAATGTAACAGCATTATTATCTCTGTATTTATTTGAAAACGCTAACCCTGTTCCTAATGGGACCGATGCTCCAACAATACCATGTCCACCATAGAAATTACTTTCTTTTGAAAACATATGCATCGAACCACCTTTACCTTTGGAATATCCATCAATCCTTCCGTAAAGTTCAGCCATGACTCCATCAGGGTTCATGCCGCAAGCAAGCATATGGCCATGATCTCTATATGTTGTGATAACTTGGTCATTTTTATTTATGCAATTTTGAAGACCAACAACCACAGCTTCCTGACCAATATACAAATGACAGAAGCCTCCTATTTTTCCTAGGCCATAGGCTTGACCAGCTTTTTCTTCGAACCTCCGAATGAGAAGCATCTTCTTATATGAATCAATTAATTCTGACTTAGTTAAAATATTAGCAGTTTTTGATTTACTTATTTTTTTAGCCATATTTTTCTATTTAATTTTTAAAGATTTATCTCATATTATATATTTAACGGTACAACAAATATATAAAATAAGACTAATTTCGAATGATCGTTCGACTTTTGTTAATTATCCAATCTATTTATCACTATTTCATTGGGATTTGCATAATATAGAATCTTTTTTGCTTTTTCTTGAAGCATATCCGCATCAATATTTTTATCCAATAACGAAATATGTTTTTGTATTTGTTTTTTCTCTACTATCACTGCGGCATATTCATTATTTTTTAATTCTAGTTGATTCTTAAGTTGCTCGTTTTTTACGAATCCAGACTGGCTAAGAAATGCATGGTAAATTAAGTACAAAAGGAAAGTTATTAGTATAAGTGGAATCAGAAATATCAAGAGATATTGCTTAAATTTAATAAAATACATACTTTTTTTTAGATCAAAAAATTTAATATTTAATTAAATGTACTTACTAAATTCATTTATCCCTGGAAAGTAACACCTGTTAGTCAATTCTTCTTCAATTCGCAATAACTGATTGTATTTTGCGGTCCTATCTGATCGTGACAATGAGCCTGTTTTAATTTGACCAGCATTTGTGGCAACAGCCAAATCTGCTATAGTTGTATCTTCTGTTTCTCCAGATCTATGAGAAATAATGCAAGTGTAATCTGACTTTTTTGCCATGTTTATTGTTTGAAGCGTTTCGGTTAATGTACCAATTTGGTTAACTTTAATAAGTATTGAATTTGCAATAGCTTTGTTAATTCCATCTGCTAACCTTGACTTGTTTGTAACAAACAAATCATCCCCTACAAGTTGACACTTATCTCCGATGTTTTTTGTTAATCTACCCCATCCATCCCAGTCATCCTCAGCCATGGCATCCTCTATTGAAATGATTGGGTATTTTTTAATAATGTTCTCATAGAAGTCAATTAGTTGAGATTTATCTAGTGGTGGACTGTCTGGCTCTAGTTGATACATATCATTCTTAAAAAACTCACTTGAAGCAGAATCTAATGAGAGAAAAACATCTTTACCTGACTCATAACCTGCGTCTTTGATTGATTTAATAATAATCTCTATTGCGCTTTCTACTGATTTTATATTTGGTGCAAACCCACCTTCATCGCCAACCGATGTTCCAAGAGATTTATTTTTAAGATTTTCCTTGAGTGATCGAAATATTTCAGCTCCAGCACGTAAACTATCTTTAAAAGTATGAAAGTTCGCAGGTATAATCATAAACTCCTGAATATTAATTGGATTATCTGCATGGGCTCCACCATTCAGTATGTTCATCATTGGCACTGGTAATTTGAAATTATCTTCAACGGACAAATATTTATACAAACTTTGATTTTCTGACAGAGCAGCAGCTTTTGCTGTTGCAATAGAAACAGCTAAAATTGCGTTTGCACCCAACGTCCCCTTATAATCAGTTCCATCAAGTTCAATTAAAGCCTGATCAATTTCTTGTTGGTCATTTGGATTAAAACCGCAAAGAAGATCATTGATTTTCGTATTAATATTATTAACAGCTTTTACAACACCCATACCATGGTATCTATCATCCCCATCACGTAATTCTAATGCCTCATGTATTCCAGTTGATGCACCTGAGGGAACTGAATAGCGACCTATTATGCCATTATCCAAGATAACATCTGCTTCAACAGTGGGATTACCTCTACTGTCTATAATCTCACGGCCTCTAATTTTTTTTATTTTTGTCATAACAATCCTATCGTCAATTAACTATTTTTTGCAAGTACATCAAATTTCATAAGCTTTTTTGTTAACCTATCAAAAGCTTCTAAGTCAAGTTGATTTTCACTATCTGAAATTGCAATCTTTGGGTTATCGTGAACCTCAGCAAAAACACCTGATATACCAAGTGAAACTGCTGCTGTTGAGAGTGATTCAATAAATTCTTTTTGACCGGAGCTTTTATTATTACCACCACCTGGTAATTGAACTGAGTGGGTTGCATCAAACACAACAGGATAAGCAAACTTCTTCATTACTTCAATTGATCTAAAGTCAACCACCAGATTGTTATATCCGAATGTATACCCTCTTTCGGTTAATATAATTTTCTTGTTTGATTGTGACTCAATTTTTTCTATTGGATATTTTGCCTCCCATGGCGACATAAATTGTGATTTTTTAATATTTACTACTTTATTTGTTTTAGCTGCTGCTATTAACAAATCTGTTTGTCTAGCTAGAAAAGCAGGTATTTGTATTATGTCTATACAATCTTTAATTTCATCACATTGATATGTTTCATGCACATCTGTTAAAATTGGTAATTTTGTTTCTAATTTTATTTTTTCAAATATTGCAATAGATTTATTAAGTCCAACCCCTCTTTTTGATTTTACGCTAGTTCTATTTGCCTTATCGAAAGAGCACTTGAATATTAATTGAAAATTATTCTCTATACTTATGTCTTTCAATAGGTGCGCCATTCTTAGAGCATGTTCACTTGATTCTATAGCACAGGGACCTGCTATAAAAACCAAAGGGGCTTTATTAGAAAACTCGATATCATTTATTTTTATCTTATTCATATGTCATTCCTTTAGAATATATGGACATACCTTTCATCAACTGATAATCCGATTTTGTCATTTAATTTTACAGAAGTTTTTCCTGGAACTGTTATTTTTACTTGCGTATCCGAATTAGTTGCCTTCAACTCAATTCTTGAATTCTCACCTGTATAATCTATTTGACTTACTTGATAAGAATTATTCTCTGTTGGATTAACAATTTGAAATGCCTGATCTCTTATTAATATTTTTGCTTGTTTTCCACTGATATTATCTGGTATTTCAAAGAAGCCAAAAGGAGTTTCAACTTTTTTATTTTTAATAACAGATTGATAGGTGTTCACATTAGAGAATGTGCTTACAGTATAATCATTAATTGGTTGAAATATTATCTCATCATTAGTGCCAATTTGAATAATTTTTCCATTTCTCATTAGTGCTATTCTATCACCAACAAGCATGGCCTCTTCGGGGTCATGCGTAACAAGTATTATTGCAGCTTGACTATTTCTTAATAAGGTGATCGTTTCTTCACGAATATATTCCCTTAAAGATCTATCAAGACCTGAAAAAGGCTCATCCATGAGCAAGATAAGTGGTTCGGGTGCGATTGCCCTTGCTAAAGCTACCCTTTGCTGTTCACCTCCGGAGAGCTCATGTGGATATTTTTGGAGATGTTCTTGAATATCTAAATCTCTGATAATTTTATCAATTTTAGATTTCTTTTGTTCTTTCTGTAAAGAGCCAATACCATATTCAATATTTTGATAAACCGTCATATGTGGAAATAGAGCATAATCTTGAAAGATCATACTTACTGGACGATTTTCAGGTAATACACTAAATTTTTCAGATGATATAATTTCTTCATTTATGTATATTTCACCAGAGTCCTCTTTCTCAAGCCCACATATTAATCTTAGAAAAGATGTTTTTCCGCAACCAGAGTCTCCCAATAGACATAAGACTTCACCTGGAAAAAGACTAAGAGATATATCTGATACAATTTTATTCCCAGAATTAGTCCAATTTAAATTTTCTACTCTCAGTCTTGGAGCACATAAATAATTTACTATTTTCTTCATTTCTAATTTATATTATTTTCATTTTCTTTCTAAAGAACTCAGAAGCCCCTCTCTCTTAAGCTCACTTAAATTAGGTAATTCATTTATATCAGAAAGATTAAAATCCAATAGGAATTTTTTAGTAGTTCTATAAAGTATTGGTCTACCAGGAATATCTTTTTTGCCTGCTATTTCAATCCAATTATAATCAAGTAAGATATCGAGGGATCCTTTTGAGGATGATATGCCTCTAATTTCTTCGATTTCAGATCTTGTTGTTGGCTGGTGATAAGCAATAATAGCAAGTGTTTCTTTAGCTGCACGAGATAATTCACGAGTTTCTTGATACTCGTCTGACAGAGCCTCTCTTAACTTTGGTGATGTCTTAAAAAGGCAATAGTTTTCATTATATTCAAATATTACACCTCTAGTTTTATAATCCTCTTTCAAATTAGATAGAATATTTATTAGATACGATTTATCATTTTTTGATATTTTTGTAATAAGGTAATCTACATGTATTGGATCTCTACTAGCAAATACAATTGCCTCAACTATGTTTTTATCATCAAATTCATTCAATGATGTTTCATTAACTAATTTGATGTTTGGTTTAATACCAAGTTTATTTAAAAAACTTTTTTTCATTTTCCATCAAATCAATCATCATCAATTTTTTTAATATAGATATCACCAAATTTAGTATCCTGTTTAGTGAGAATCTTTTTTTCATTAACCATATTAAGAATTACACTAAATGTACTTGCCATTTTACTTCGTTTGTTGGATGTATCTGCATCAATATTTAATACATTAATGAAATTTACCCAACTTGAAAGTTTGGAATATATCCTTGAGATAAGATCTCTTGCAGCGTCCATGGATATAAAGTCTAATTTAAAAATTGTAATATTTTGGGGAATAAATGCTTCTTGTTTTTCAATATAGGATTTAATTAAATCATATAGTGAAGAGTGATAAATGAGTTTTGTTACCTCATCAAATTCCTCTGGTATACCCCGTAAGTAGGTATCACGATTAATTAATGGTCGACTAAATAATATATCACTAGCATTTTTCATTGCATCAAGCCTTCTCATTCTATGTGATAGTTCACTTGCCATCTCCTCTGCAGTAATTTCTTCTTCAATGTCGATATCGTCTTCAGGAAGTAACAATTTACTTTTTAGATAGGCAAGCCAAGAAGCCATTACTAAATAATCAGCAGCAATATCAATTTTCAATTCAACTTGTGAGTTTATATAATTTATATATTGTTTTGAAAGCTCAAAAACAGATATTTCTTTTAGATCAACTTTTTGTTTTCTCGCAAGATTAAGAAGTAAATCTATTGGCCCTTCAAATCCAGAGATATCAATAATTAAATTGTTTTTTGTATCAGCCTCTACTGAATATATTAATTGATTCATTTTCAAACAAAGATTTCACTATATAATTCTAATATAGAACAGTATTCCTTGAGAACATTATCAATATTTACAAAATCCTCATCTTTTTTTAAGTCTCGAAAATTATATAACTTCGAATCAAAATAAGATTTATTTACATTTGGTAGATCATTTGAAAAATCACAATATATCTGATTGTCACCGGAACAATCCAGGACCAAATCACACCCTGCATCTAAAGATGCTTTAACCCTTGCCTCACGTTTCCCAAACAACGCATTCATATTAATATCATCTGTTATGAGAATACCGTCAAAACCAATACTTTCTCTTATAAAGTTAATTGTCTTTTGTGATATCGTTGCTGGCTTAATATCTATTGCACTATAAATAATATGTGCTGTCATTGCCATTGGAAGATAATTTAAAGCTTTGAAAGAACTAAAATCATCAGATAATAATTCTTTCAGAGAAGCTTTGACTGTTGGAAGTTTGTAATGACTATCATCAACAGCCCTACCATGTCCTGGTATATGTTTAATAATAGGAATAATATTTTCATGACGGAACCCTCTAATCATTTGAGCGGCTAATTCTGAAACAATTGATGAATTCTCCGAGAACAACCTATTCACTAAAAAATTACTTGTGTATTCCTTTCTTATATCAAGACATGGAGAACAATTAATATCTATCCCTGTTAACCTTAAATCGTAAGAAATCAATCTTCCTATGAGATAAGAAAAATTAAGTGCAATTTCTGATTCTTTATTGTACAAATCACCGACATTTTTGAAGTTTGGATAAGCTCTCCATTCTGGAGTAGATAGTCTTTGCACACTACCACCCTCTTGATCTACAAGTATAAATAGATCACTACGTATTTCAGTTTTAAGTATTGAAATAAGCTCTTTTAACTGTCTTTTGTTTTGTATATTTCTTGAAAATAAAATTATACCATATGGGTTTATTTTTTGTAGAATTTCTATTTCATTTTTTTCTAGAGAATGAGACAAAATGCCAAGAACAAGCGGTTTTATATTCATAAGATTATTCTAGTTCAACCACTATACAACCTGGTAAACCCTCATCCCTTAATGAAGAACAAAGTTTTTTTGCAGTTGATCTATCATCGAAAGGCCCTATTCTTAATTTATACCAAATACCCATGCTACCTAAATTATCTTGTTTAATTAGATTTTTGTGAGATTGATTAGATCTATTAAGCACACTTGAATATTGAGTCAATAATGTTTCGTATATATTTGTAGCTTCTAATCTTGTTTCTACGGATGACACTTGAACACCATAATAAACCTTTTTAAATTCTACTGTATCATTCGTTGATGCAGTAACAAACTCGTCAATTATATCTGATTTAGTAATTGGCTCGATCAATTTCGTTGGTTTTGATACTGGGTAAATAAAGTCTTCTTCTTTTTTGACATCAGATACAGTATTAAATTTAGAAATTTCTGCTTCATTATTTTCTGATTCAACCGGAGCCATTGCTAATATAATATCTTCATTTGGTTCATTATATTCAAATATTTCACTATTTCTCAGCAATTGCTCGAGATCGATTGACTCATTGGAAATTAGAGAAACATCATCTGCAACAATTAATGGATCGTCAAGCTCAGAAACAGGTAAGGCACTTACTTCAGCTGCCAGATCAACTGAAATTTGCTCAAAATAAAAATTCTTGGAGATATTTTCATCAATAATAGAATACTCATTATCCAAGTAGATTGCGTTTACTAATATTGGCTGTTTCTCATAAATTCCATATGTCTGCACTGATGGAGTTGATGGATCTAGTAATTCCAAAGCTTCCATAATAAATTTATTTTCTTCATCATACTCAATAATATTCTCATTATAGTCGAAAAATAGAGACTCCTCCGCTCTATCAAGTTCAGATCCATCTATGTACGATTCATCTACCATTGCGTATTCTGTATCAACTTCAGATTCTGGATATACCATTTTGGTATAAATGTTTAAATCATCTTCAGTTATTTTTGAGTTTGTTTCTGGATAAGTTTTAAAAGGATATAAGTTATCTTTGTAGACATAATAGATGCCATCATCATATGTGATGTAAATAAAAAAGGTTATAAATATTGATGATAAAATAAGTAAAAGAAATAATCTGAATTTATTCATCTTTATCTTCAAAAAATCCAACATAAAACTACATACTTTCTGGGCAAGTCACACCTAGAATGTCCATACCACTTTTAATTATACCAGCAACACAAAATATAAGACATAAACGCTGTTGGGTTAATTCTTGATTTTCAATTATAAATCTCTTTTCTGAGTTATCATTTCCATGGTTCCATAGCGAATGAAACTCTGACGCTAATTCATGTAAATAATAGGCTATTTTATGTATATCATTTGTATCAAGTGCATTTCTTATTACCATAGGGAAATAAGACATATTTTTGATTATATTTATCTCATTAGCATCATTTAGTAGATCAAAGTTAGAGTCGAAATTAGATATAAAGTCATGAAATTCCTTATCATTTGCCTCATTCCAATTTCTAAATACAGAATGGATTCTTGCATGAGCATATTGCACATAAAAAACAGGGTTTTCTTTCGATTTATCACACACCTTAACAAAATCAAAATCTAATGGAGCATCTGCTTTTCTAAATAACATCATAAACCTGATTGGATCGGGACCAACCTCATCTACAACTTCATCGATTGTGATATAGTCATTATTTCTTTTTGACATCTTTACAGGTTTATTATCCCTAAACAACTTAACTAACTGACAGAGTATAATCTCTACAGTTGAAGTATTAGCTGTTAGAGCATTGACAGCTCCTCTTAAGCGCGCCACATATCCTGCGTGGTCTGCTCCCCAAATATTTATTAACTTTGTAAAACCTCTTTTAATTTTATTGTTGTGATAAGCAATATCTGAAGCAAAATATGTATGTGTGCCATCAGCCTTTGATATGGCTCTGTCAATATCATCACCAAAATCCGTTGATTTAAAAAGCTCTTGTTCTCTATCTACAATATCAACATTTTCTTGATTTATTGGTTGCTCCAATTTACCCCAATACACAAAACCTTTTTGTTTTAATATTTCTATTGCATCTGGTATTTCACCTGAGTCTAAAAGGGATTTTTCAGAATAAAATAAATCATGCTTAATGTTGATTTTCTGTAAATCTTTTTTAATCAAATTTAGAATGTAATCTATAGAATATTTTCTTATTATTTCAT
>Ga0181568_10003158_pt1 | contig 14914 bp, 13 predicted proteins | sample 101ome_20_FD_133758 | JGI IMG/M metagenome (GOLD analysis project Ga0181568, IMG submission 133758) | Coastal salt marsh microbial communities from the Groves Creek Marsh, Skidaway Island, Georgia - 101404AT metaG (megahit assembly) | ecosystem: Environmental > Aquatic > Marine > Intertidal... | reverse complement strand
GACTATCTGGGAGATAAGGATATTGAAAAGGTCTTAAAAAATACTTACGGAGTAATAGTTTATCAGGAGCAAGTCATGCAACTAGCTCAAGAATATTCTGGCTTTTCTTTAGGGCAAGCAGACCTGCTTAGAAGGGCTATGGGTAAAAAAATTCCTGAAGAAATGGAAAGACAAAGGCCTGAGTTTATCAAGGGAGCTTTGAAAAAAGGAAAAATAGAAAGAGCTGCAGAAGGGCTATTTGATCAGATTCAAACTTTTGCAGGATATGGTTTTAACAAAGCACATTCAGCAGGTTATGGATTAATTGCATTTCAAACGGCATGGCTAAAGGCTCATTACCCTGTAGAGTTTTTGAGTGCGGCCTTATCCTCAGATATGGATGACTCAGATAGAGTCAGACTGCTACTGGATGATTGCAAGAATTTTGAAATAGATATTCTCAAACCGGATGTAAATAAAAGTCAATTAAACTTTGTAAATCAGGGCGATAATGAAATTTTGTATGGCTTGGGGGCTGTAAAAGGTCTCGGTAAAGCAGCCGTTGAAAACATCATTAGCGAACGGGAACAAAAAGCTTTCGAAAATTTATACGACTTTTGTGCAAGAGTAGATTTAAGCAAGGTTGATAAAAGAGGTATAGAGCCATTGATTAAATCTGGAGCAATGGACTCTTTCAATTTGTCTCGAAAAGAGATGTTGGAGAGTTTAGAAGACGCAATGAAGTACGCAAAACAAAATACCATGACTCAAGAAAGTGGTATTTCAGATCTATTTGGCGGAATTAGTGAAAGTAATAATTTCATTCCTGCTAAAAAAGATAAGTATGATGACTTTGCTAATTCTAAATTTGAATTTTCTGCTCTTGGTTTTTATTTAGAGACTCACCCAGTTAAAGAGCATTATTGGGAATTAAAAAAACTAGGAACTGGATCCATTGAGAATGTTATGGCAGAAAGGGCGAATACAATTTCAGGAGTCATAATTCGGCAAAATAGAATTCAAACCAGAAGAGGTCCTCTAGTTTTTGCAACTTTAGATGATGGAACAGATAGGATAGAGCTCGTTATTTCCTCTGAAGTTCTTGATAGTTTCGAAGGCAATCTAAATCCACAAACAATTTATATTGCAAGTGGAGACGTTACTTTTGAAAAAGATACGCAAAAGAAAAATATTGGTTTGCAAAAGAAGATGAGAGTTACAGATATAAAGTCTCTCGAAGAAGCAAGAATGAAATCAGTAACAAAGTTAAAAATAAATATTGAAGGCCAAGAAAAAAAAGACGTTTTGGATATTGTAGAAAATTTGAAGGCAATAGCTTTGATAGAAAATAATACTCAAGGTAGCCAAATTGAAATGCAATACAATCTCAATTCAGGTTCAGCTAATATTGAGTTGGATAAAGATTTTAGAATTCTTTTAAATGACGATAATATGGATAAACTTGTTGAAAATTGCGGGAAAGAAAATATCGATTTCCAGTATCGTGCGAGATAAAGATGGCCTATACCTATTTAGAATTTGAAAAACCGATAAGCGATCTTGAAAACAAGATTGAATCTCTTAGAGATAACAAAGATAACGATGAAAGCGTTCATCAAGAAATTTCTTCCTTGAGCGATAGAATTGAAAATCTCACTAAAGAAATTTACGAGGGTCTTTCGATTTGGCAAAAAGTTCAAGTAGCTCGCCATCCTCACAGACCTCATTTTTCTGACTACATAGAAAATATTTTTACCGATTTTGATGAGTTGCATGGCGATCGATTGTTTGGTGATGATCAAGCAATCATTGGTGGATTAGCAAAATTTAAAGGTAGTTCGGTTGTAATCATTGGCCACGAAAAAGGCAAATCTACCGAAGACAAAATTTCTAGAAACTTTGGTATGTCTCAGCCTGAAGGCTATAGGAAAGCTTCCAGACTAATGAAATTAGCCGAAGATTTTTCTTTACCAATAATTACTTTTATAGATACGCCAGGAGCTTATCCTGGAATTGAGAGCGAAGAACGCGGTATGAGTGAAGCCATTGCTAAAAATTTAAGCATTATGTCAGGTCTTAAAGTACCAATAATTGTCATTATTACAGGTGAGGGTGGCTCAGGAGGGGCATTGGCGATTGGAGTAGGAGATCATATTTCCATGCTGCAATATTCAATTTACTCAGTAGCATCTCCAGAAGCTTGTGCGTCTATTGTTTGGAGAGACAATTCTAAAGCTCAAGAAGCTGCTGAGGCAATGAAACTCGACGCTAAAAATTTACTGGATTTTGGTTTGATTGATAACATAATCGATGAGCCTCTAGGCGGCGCCCATAGAGATGCAAAAAAAGCATCTTCTTTAATTGCTCAAGAAATTGATGACAATTTAAAGCGCCTGAGAGAAATTGAAATCGATGAGCTGATCGAAAAGAGATATCAAAAAATCATGTCTTATGGGTCAATTCAGAAGTGAATGGACTTTTCTGATTACCTCAACCCTTACTTAAATAAAAAAACCAAATATTATGTTGCTTTAAGTGGCGGAGCAGATTCGCTAGTGCTTCTGAATGAACTAAAGAAGCTACACAAAGATTATGATTTCAATTTAATTGCAATTCATATCAATCACAATGTTCAAAAAGATTCCAAAAAATGGAAAACCATTTGTGAAAATTTTTGTAAAAAAAATGAAATTAAATTCATCGCTCATTCTTTAAAACAGAAAAAGAATATCTCTTCTAATCTTGAAAAAAAACTAAGAGATGAAAGATATAGATTTTTCGAAAAAACCTTAGAAAAAAACTCAATTCTTTTTATGGGTCATCATCTAGATGATCTTATTGAGACTTTCTTTTTAAGAGCTTTACGAGGCAGTGGAATTGAAGGCTTAAGTTCTATTCCTAAAGAAAGAGCGTTAGGAAAAGGAATGTTAGTAAGACCTTTCTTGAATATTTCAAAAAGTGAAATTTTAGCCAGAGCAAAAATAGATAAACTGAAATTTATTAAAGATCCATCCAATAAAGATATTTCTTTTGATAGAAATTATTTGAGAAACGAGATATTACCAGAGATAGAGAAAAGATGGCCGTCATACAGAAAAAATTTAGAGCAGTTAACAGCAAATTTAAAAGAATCAAGTGACTTACTTTTTACTTATGCAGAAAAGGACTTTAATAAGGTTAAAGTAAAAAAAAATCTTATTTCTTTAAAAAAATTTCTAAGCCTTTCAAAAATTCGTCAAAAAAATGTTTTTATTTTTTGGATCAAACTCAATGGATTAAATCAACCTAGCGCTAGAGTGATAAATCTTTTTTTTAGCAAATTTCTTAAAGATGAAAAGACCCTCAAAGCAAAATACATGTGGGGTACAGCTTCAAAAAAAGGCTCAGTCTGTATTACTAAAAATACAAATGAGTTAAGAATTTCAGAACTATCAGCTTAAAATTTTATTGATGCAATTAAGAATTGCTTTGTAAGAAGCTACTGTGGTGTTTTTATCTATTCCTGCACCCCAATCCGAGGAGTTTTTATTTTGTATTTCAATGTATGCGGCAGCTGAGGCATCTGAACCAGATGAAATTGAATGCTGATGATAATCGGAAACTTTAAAGTCTGAGGACAAGTGGTCATTCAAAGCATTAATGAAAGCATCTATAGGTCCATTCCCAGTTCCCTCAATTTGGATTTCTTTATTTTTCTCTAACAATGAAAGCCTAATGACGTCCTTTTCATTAGACGATTGAATTTCATGAGAATTGTAAGAAATCTTTTTGGCATTATTTTTTAGATAATAATTTTCAAAGCTTTCCCAAATTTCTTTAGAGTCTAATTCTTTTCCAGTTTCATCAGCTTGCTTTTGAATAACTTGACTGAAATCAATTTGCATTCTTCTTGGCAAGGAAACTCCATAGTCTTGTTCAAGGATATAGGAAATACCTCCCTTTCCTGATTGGCTATTTATTCTGATAACAGCTTCGTAGGTTCTGCCAACATCTTCAGGGTCTATAGGCAAATAGGGTACGCGCCACTTGGAATCATTTGAATTTCGCATTTCGTCAAATCCTTTTTTGATGGCATCTTGATGAGATCCTGAAAAAGCTGTAAAAACTAAGTCTCCCGCATAAGGGTGTCGTGGATGAACCGGAAGTTGATTGCAATATTCCACCTCACGCATTGTCTTGTTGATATCAGAAAAATCTAGCTGAGGATCGATTCCTTGAGTGAATAAATTTAATCCCAAAGTCACGATATCTACGTTACCCGTTCTTTCACCGTTTCCGAAAAGAGTTCCCTCAATTCTATCTGCACCTGCCATCAAACCAAGTTCAGCCGCAGCAACTGCAGTTCCTCTATCATTATGAGGATGCAGACTAAGAATTACTTTATCTCTATTCTTTAAATTTTCGTTCATCCATTGAATTTGATCGGCATAAATATTTGGCGTGGAGAGTTCAACTGTTGCAGGTAGGTTAATAATTGTTTTATTTTTGTTGCCTTTGTGCCAGATATTATTGACCTCATTACAAACCTCGGCTGCATAGTCTAGTTCTGTTCCAGTGAAGCTTTCCGGACTGTACTCAAATTGCCATTCCGTCTTGTTGTATTCTTTAGAAAGTTTTTGTACAAGCTCAGCTCCTTCCGTAGCGATTTTTGTAATTCCTTCTTTGTCCTTTTTGAACACAACTTCTCTTTGGAGAGTCGAAGTAGAGTTATACAAATGAAAAATTACATTTTTTGCGCCTTCCGTAGCTTCAAAAGTTCTTTCTATTAAGTGTTCTCTAGCTTGGGATAAAACTTGGATTTTTACATCAGAAGGAATTAAATTATCGTCGATCAATTTTCTTACGAAGTTGAATTCCGTTTCAGATGCCGATGGAAATCCTATTTCGATTTCCTTGAAACCCAACTCAATCAACATTGCAAAAAATCTAAGCTTCTTTTCTATCCCCATTGGTTCAATAAGAGCTTGATTTCCGTCTCGTAAGTCAACGCTACACCAGATAGGGGCATTCGTGATTTGGTTGGTAGGCCAGCTTCTATTTTTAAGTTTAACTTTCTCAAAAGATGAGTACTTGGAAATAGCGCTGTTATCTATTTTCTTCATGGTTATAAATTAACTTAAGTGTGCTTATCATATAAGATATTTACAATGAAATCAGAGGAAAAGCTTTTGAAAGAAATGGGAATTTCTTCTTGGACTTTGAAAAAAAATTTTTCTTTCGATGGCAAGCATATCTCCAAAAAAGATATTAAAAATATCTCATCGGCAGATTTAAAATTTTTGAAGTCTTTAAGCATTTCCTTTAGACAAGAGTTTTCTGAGAATTATCCAGAGCAAATAATTGATTATCTGTCTGAAAATAAAATCGAAATAGACAATCTCGATTTTTTGAAAACCATGTCCGCCAAAGAAAAAAAAGAGCTTTTGATTAACATTGAGAAAAATTGAAAAAATAAAAAAACGTTATCTTGAGCAAGTCTTTGGAATAGAACAGCTGTCTAATTCTACTCCTTGGAGCTACTCCAGCTTTCTCGATTGCATGAGAAAAGATTACGAATTTTATGTATGTCTCGAAAATGAAAAGGTCAAAGGTTTTTTTATAGCTAGTTTTAGCTTGTTGGAAGGACACTTACTAAATATTTCTGTTGCACCCAATATGAAAAGACAAGGAATAGGTAATGAACTTTTAAAGAAAGTTGAATCCATTGCCAATAAGTTTGGAATCAAAGAAATATTTTTAGAGGTCAGAGAATCAAACAAAGAAGCTATATCCTTTTACAAAACCAATGAATTTCTAGAGATTGGATTGAGAAAAAACTACTACAAACTATATGATGGAAGAGAGGATGCCCTCATTTTTTCAAAGAAGTTAAGAAATGATTCTTTCTCTTTAAAGCAGATTTTCTATGTCTTGAGCAATATCCTTAGGTTCCGTATTCGGTGAGTAACGCTTAATTACCTCACCATCCTTATTGACTAAAAACTTAGTGAAATTCCACTTTATAGCCTTGCTTCCAAGCAAGCCTTTCTTTTCCGATTTGAGAAAATCATACAGAGGATCGGCATTTTTTCCATTGACATCTATTTTCCCCATAACAGGAAAGCTGGTTTGGAAATTTAATGAGCAAAATTCTTGGATTTCTTCATTGCTTCCAGGCTCTTGATTACCAAATTGATTACAAGGAAAAGCTAAGACAGAAAAACCTTTTTCTGAGTATTTTTTTTGCAGTTCTTCTAAACCATCGTATTGCGGTGTAAATCCACATTTGCTGGCTGTATTAACAATTAGAAGGGTTTTTCCTTTGTATTTTTCTAATGATAATGAATTATTTTCATTATCATTCACTGAAAAGTCATATAATGTTCGGCTCATAAAATTTATTTTATCAGAAAAAATATAAATACTTTAATCCACTGGGAGAGCAATCATGAAATACAAAAAACTAGGTAACACCGACTTAGATGTAAGCCTTATTTGTTTAGGGACAATGACTTGGGGTCAACAAAATACTGAAGAAGAAGGTCATGAGCAAATGGACTATGCAGTTGATAGAGGAGTTAATTTTTTTGATACCGCAGAACTTTATTCAATTCCGCCAAAAGCAGAAACACAAGGTAGCACCGAAACAATCATTGGAACTTGGTTTAAGAAAAACAACAATCGAGACAAAATTATTTTGGCTACAAAAGTTGCTGGCAGAAGTGGTATGGATTGGTTTAGAGGAGGAGAAACTCGACTCGATAAAAAAAATATAGAAGCTGCGATCGAAGGGAGCTTAAAAAGACTGCAAACCGATTATGTAGATTTGTATCAACTTCACTGGCCGGATAGACCGTTACCAATGTTTGGCGGAGGAGCAGGTCTTTACAAGCATTACGATATGGAAAGCATCGCTATTTCTGAAACATTGGAAGTCCTAAAGTCTCTAGTAGATTCTGGCAAGGTGAGATATATCGGTTTATCTAATGAGACTCCTTGGGGACTTTCAGAATTTATAAGAATTGCAGATGAAATGAATTTACCAAGAGTTCAGTCAGTCCAAAATGCCTATAATCTTTTAAACAGGACATACGAATACGGCATGTCAGAATTTTATTTCAGATCTGAAGTAGGTTTGTTGGCATACTCTCCGCTTGCTCAAGGATATTTATCCGGAAAGTATTTAAATGGTGCAAGACCTAAGGGTTCTAGAACTCAACTGTTTGGTAGAGGTCAAAGATATGAAACAGAATCAGCCGAAAATTCAATTCAAAAATACGTCGACTACGCAAAAGAAATAAATATGGATCCTTCTGTCATGGCCAACGCTTTTGTAAATTCAAGAGATTTTGTGACATCCAACATCATCGGAGCGACAACAATGGAACAACTAAAATTAGCTATAGATAGTTTTGAAGTTGAACTGAGCGAAGAAAATCTGACCTATTTGGATCAAGTTCACGCGGCTTGCCCTAATCCATGTCCTTAATTTGATGAAATGGATATGGCATAAATACCATGATTTGGATGACTCACAGTTAAGAGATATTTCAGAACTGAGAAAATCTTTTTTTGAGGCAGATCAAGAAGATCCGGTAAAGGACGAATACGATGAAATGAGTTTTCATCTTTTAGGGCTGATGGATTCCGACCTGGTAGCATATGGTAGAGTGATTCCTCCTCACGGCGAATTTATCAATCCTTATCTCAGTAGAATCATCGTTGCCGAAAAATTCAGAAAAAAAGGGTTTGGTAAAGCTTTGATTAATGAGCTGAGTAATAAATCAAAAGCTTTGTTCTCCAATAAAATAACAAAAGTTTCAAGCTTGGCTTCTACCTTAAGTTTTTATAAAAAAAATAATTTCATTGAAGATAAAAAAGTCATTGACGAAGCTGGGGTTGAGCATTTTATTTTATTAAAAAATGATTGATAAAAAATACGTCAACATTGCGTTAATCGTTGTTTTTTTTGTTTCCTTATTCATTTCTTTAAATTCAGTTATTTTTGAAACCAATTTTCAACTCGACCAAGCAATTGCCCGCGTAGGCGAAAAGGAGATAAGCCGACAAAAATTTGAAGAAATAATTAAAGTCTTGGACGATCAAAGCAAGTCTGAATTGACTTTGGAAAAGAAAAATTTGATTCGAGAAAGACTAATTGATGAGGAACTTTTAATACAAAGAGCCATAGAGCTTGATTTGGTGAGAAATGACTCTTTGGTAAAAGGGAATGTTATTCAGACCATGTTTCAATACATCATCAACTCAAATGAATTAGCTGAACCTTCAGAGGCTGAGTTAAGAGAGTACTTCAGTAAGGAAAAAAATTATTTCTCTTCAGGTAAGCGTTTCAAACTCAAGAATTATACTTTTCGTAATTTGAATGATGCAGAAACAGCAAGAAATTCTCTTAATCAAGGAAACTTGGAAAGTTTTCTAAAACTTGTTGAAACGGAAAATTCTATTGATTTACCAAACGTTTTCCTCACATCACAAAAAATAAGAGATTATTTAGGACCCAAAGTGTTAGAAGAATTACCAAGTCTAGAAAAAGGGGGCTTTTCTAATATTTTTGAAATAAACCAAGTACCGAGCATCGTTATTTGTATTGATGTTTTGTTGGATAACAATCCAAAATTCGAAGAAATCATTGAACAAATCAAGAGCAAATTCATCAGAGATCGAGAAGACTTTCTTGTCAAAGAGTATATTGAAAACTTAAGAAACTTTTATGAAATTGAAAAATATTCTTTTTAGCTTTCTTCTAATTCTTTTTTTTTCAGGAAATATTTTATCTCATCAAAAAAGTCAGTCTTATACCTCTTGGAAGGGCGAAGTGGTTGGAACGGACTTTGTAGTTTCCGTTTCGTCAAAAATCAGCAAAGGAGTTTTATTCAATCAACTACAAAACAATGGCTATCGCGTAAGTCAGTTTGAGAATTATTTTAAAAATAAAATAAGCTCTGAAGATTGCTTTTCACAAAATCCGTTGATCCAAGAACAGGGCGACTTTATTAAATACTTAGATAAATTTGTCTGTTCCGTAGAGCAGCCTAGATTTAGCTTCAACCTATTTTTTGACTTGAATCTTTCCCATCTGGATTTTTCTTCTCAAGAAAAGGCAGACCAACTCTTCCCAGATTTTATTATTTCCTCGGATAATCGACAGATCACTGTTTTTGATGAGAATCAAAGTGCTGAGCTTAATTTATCCTTCTTAAACTTCTTGTCTTTCGGTTTCAAACATATTTTGAGTGGTTTGGATCACATTGCATTTCTATTACTCATAATCTTTTTGTGTGCAAACTTAAAAACCCTTTTTTTTGCAATTTCAGGTTTTACCTTAGGGCATTCGGCTAGCCTTTTCTCCAGTGTGCAAGGTCTCATTGCGTCCTCAACAAGTTTGGTTGAGATCATGATTGGATTTTCCATCTTAGTCTGCTCGATAGAGGTTTTAGGCAAAAAGACTGCTCAGCTTGGCGTATTTTCAAATCTTCTGTTAGTTGCTTGGGCAATTTTAACTTTTGCTATTTATATCTTTATCCCTAAGCAGTCCCTTTTCTTTTTGTCTTTAGGCCTCATGATGTTTTGCTATTTGAGATTATCTGATAACTATCAAAGCAGTTTGAATCTTATTTTTATAACCATTGTGTTTGGGTTTATTCACGGTCTGGGTTTTGCAGGCGCCATAAATGAGATTTATTTACCAAAAGAAGATATTTTAAAAATTCTTCTCGCTTTCAACTTAGGCATTGAAATTGGTCAAATTTTAATTTTTGGAATTTTTGCTTTATTTGCCTATCTTTTAAACTTTTATAATTTAGGAAAGCTAAGAAACTTTGCCACTATAGTCATTACTGCGTCTATTTTTGGCTTTAGCTTAAATCTCATCATCGAGAGATCTTTTTTAGTTTTTTAGATGATTCTTATGTCTTTTGCTTGAGGTCCTTTGAGGCCATCGGTTACTACGTAACTGACTCTAGTGCTTTCTTTGAGAAGTTTTCTATCTTTGATTTCTACCGAAGCGAAATGAATAAATAAATCTCCACCTTTATCTCTTTCCACAAACCCATAACCTTTACTTGGATCAAACCACTTGATTTGACCTTTTTCTCTTCTAATTCTTCTCTTTATTTGTTTTCCATAAACAATAATCATGCTTGAAGTATAAATACCGAGAAAAAAGAAGAGGGCTAGGAAAATTAGATTTTCTTGAAAAGCTTGGCTAAAGGTTTGATTTTCAACAAACCAAAAATAAGCATACGCAAATAAAAATGATACCAATAAAGATGAAGTTGCTCCCCTTAACCACATAGAGGCATTATATCTTTATTGTCACAAAGCTAAAAATTACTTTAATTTTTCAAGAGTTTTAATTTGTTTTTCAGTAGTAACAATTTTTTGGGAAAGTTCTTTTAAATTTCGTTTTCTTTCTTGAATAAGAGCTTTTGGAGCATTCAACAGAAATTTTTTATTATCGAGTTGATTTTTCAGGCCTTGAAAAGACTTATTGAATTTTTCTAGGTTTTTGTGATTCCTTTCAATTTCAGACTTAGGGTCAATAAGACCTTGAAGTGGAATGTGAATTTTCGTGCCATCCACAAGAGAAATTGCAGAAGGCGGAATGTTTTTGTTTAAAAAATCAATCTTTTTAACTCTTGTTAAGTTAAGCAAGTAGTTTTTATTTTGCTCCAGTAATTTTTTAATGCTTTTATTTTTTTCGACAATGATGGTGATATCTTTCTTAGGAGAGATAAGCATTTCGGATCTTATGTTTCTAATGCCTGAGATTACTGATCTCAAAGATTCAATATTTTTCAGGTTAGAAGTTCCTAGATATTTTGTCGGAAGTTCGGAAATCATAATACTCTTTTCCTTAGCATTGAATGTGTCTTTGAAAGATTGCCAAATTTCTTCTGTAATGAAAGGCATCATGGGATGGGCTAATTTGAGTGTCTTTTCAAAAATATCCAATAAAGAATTTTTAATCTGGGCTTTCTCGGCTTTAGCAATGCTTTGGTCATTGAGTCTAATTTTGCAAAACTCTATGTACCAATCGCATAATTTTTCCCAAATGAATTCGTAGAGAACTTGCGTAGCCAAGTCGAATCTAGAGTTATCGATATGATCAACGTAAACCTCTAAACTCTTGTTAAATTCTGATCTGATCCATTTATCGATTGGGTCATCACTTAGTTTCTTTGATTTTTTATATCCTTTGCATTGCAGCTTAATAAATCTTGAGGCATTCCATAACTTATTACAAAAGTTTCTGTAACCTTCAACTCGTTTGACATCAAAGTTTATGTCTCTACTGCCCGATGCCAGAGATGCAAAAGTAAGCCTAAGCGCATCTGTCCCAAAAGAAGGTATACCGGAGGGAAATTCTTTCTTGGTTGCTTTTTCAATTTTCTCTTTCAAACTCGGCACAATTAGATTTTCAGTTCTTTTTGCTATTAAGGTTTTCAGAGGGATTCCATCAATAACATCAATTGGATCAATAATGTTTCCTTTTGACTTGGACATCTTTTGACCTTCTGAATCTCTCACCAGACCATGAATAAACACCTTTTTAAAAGGCGGCTCTTTAAGAAATTTTTGTGAAATCATAATCATTCTAGCTACCCAAAAAAATATGATGTCAAAACCCGTAACCAAAATGGAAGTAGGGTGAAATTTAGCAAGTTGTCTGGTATTTTTAGGCCAACCTAAGGTCGCAAAAGTCCACAATTGCGAAGAAAACCAGGTATCCAATACATCCTCATCCCTTGTTAGGGTTCCAGAAACTTTATTTCTCTTTCTTACTTCTGCTTCGGACTTTCCAACATAAACTTTTTTATTCTCATCGTACCAAGCTGGAATTCTATGTCCCCACCACAATTGACGACTGATGCACCAATCTTCAATATCTTTCATCCAATTGAAGAAAGTTTTTTCCCAATTTTTTGGCACGAATTGAACTTTCCCATTTCTAACCAGTTTCGAAGCTTCTTGAGCTAAATTTTTTGTTTTCAAATACCATTGTTCGGTTAAATAGGGTTCTAAAATTTCTCCGGTTCTTTCGCCACGAGGAATAGCAAGTTTGTGCTTTTCTCTGCCTGCGAGTAAATTTGCTTTATCTAGATCTTCGATGATGATTTTCCTAGCTTCTAGCATTTTTAAATTCTGATATCTCTTAGGAGCGTTTTCGTTCAAAGTTCCGTCTTTGTTTAAAATATTTAGAAACCCGAGTTTATGACGTTTGCCTATCTCAAAATCATTGAAGTCATGAGCTGGAGTTACTTTCAAACAACCGGTACCAAACGACATATCAACATAGTCATCAGCAACTACAGGTATCTCTCTGTCCGTTAGTGGCAATTTAACTGTTTTCCCGATAAGTTTTTTATACCTTTTGTCCTTGGGATTCACGGCAACAGCCATATCTCCCAATAAAGTTTCTGGCCGAGTAGTTGCTACTGTTAGTTGACCTGTATCGTGTTCGTACTTGATGTTCCAGATGAAAGAACTTTCTTCTTCATTGGAAACTTCAAGATCTGATAAGGCAGTTTGCAAAGAGGGATCCCAATTAACGAGTCTGTATCCTTTGTAGATAAGACCTTCATCGTAAAGCTTACAAAATACTTCCGATACTGCATCGCTGAAGTCAGCATCCATGGTAAATTTTTCAGTAGACCAATCCACTGAAGAACCCAGTCTTCTGAGTTGCTTGGTAATGGTATTGCCAGAGTACTTTTTCCATTTCCAGATTTCTTTTTCAAACTTACTTCGGCCAAGAGATTCTCTTGTCTTACCTTCACCTTCAAGTTTTCTTTCGACAACCAACTGTGTTGCGATGCCCGCATGGTCCGTACCAACTTGCCATAAGACGTCATACTGCTGCATCCTTTTTAACCTTGTCATAATATCCATTAAGGTATTTTGAAACCCATGACCCATATGCAAGCTACCCGTCACATTGGGCGGCGGAATCATAATAGAAAATGTTTTTTTAGATTTATAAGTGGGTTTAAAAAAACCAGATTTCTCCCAAAACCTATACCATTTTTTTTCTAAATTTTTTGGGTTGTAAGTCTTTTTCACTTTTAGTTGATGTAAGTGGGATCCAATCCATCAATTTTACATTGTTTGAAGCTCTCTCTTGCCTGATTTTGCAAAGAAGCATTATCTTTTATGACAATTTGAAACACAGTATCGTAGTCTTGGTAGTCTGGAGGTAGCTTTGGGTTTAGATTAATCAAAGTTGAAAAATCATTTTTTACCTTGATACCTGGATAAGATATTTCTACAGGACAAGAGGGTATTTTTGCATCGTTAGAAATTTTATGAGCTAAAAAAACCTCGTTGAGATCTTCCCAAAGCTTTTGATCGAGTTCATTAGCTTGAGTAGCATCATTACACCTCAGATTAATTTTATTCTGAGGAGAAGAGCCAAGTTCTAGAAATTTTTCTTCAACAAACTTAAGTAAGAAACTTATGGCTTCTTTTTCATCTTCTCCTGCAGAAATAAAACTTATTTCTTGGATCATGCAGTGAGTAAATATTCAGACAAGAGGGGGACAGGCCTACCTGAAGAAACTTTTTGTCCTCCAATTCCATAAGCCGTTCCTGCTATATCTAAATGTGCCCACTTATACTTTTCAGTGAATCTTGAAAGAAAACAGGCGGCCGTTATTGTGCCGGCTGAACCACCAATATTTGCGATATCAGCATATCTGCTTTTTAAACCACCTTGGTACTCATCCCAAAGAGGTAATTGCCAAGCTTTATCGCCACTGGCAATTCCCGAGCTAAGAATCTTATCAGCCAATTTTTGATCATTTGACATGACCCCGGTAGCTTCGTGCCCAAGGGCAACGATCACAGCACCCGTTAGGGTAGCGATATCAATAACACTTGCTGGCTTAAATCTTTCTACGTAAGTAAGTGCATCACACAATACCAATCTACCTTCTGCATCCGTATTTAGTATTTCTACGGTTTGACCTGACATGGTGCTGACAACATCGCCTGGCTTAGTTGCAGTACCACTCGGCATGTTTTCAGCTGAAGCAATGACACCGATAATATTTTTCTTAGGTTTTATTTCTGCTATCGCTCGCATCGTACCTAAGACACTAGCAGCTCCGGACATGTCATATTTCATTTCGTCCATAGCACGCGAAGGTTTTATGCTTATCCCTCCAGTATCAAAAGTTATACCTTTTCCAACAATTACATGCGGCTGTTCATCTTTTTTTCCTCCAGCATAGTTCATGATGATTAGCTTTGATTCCTGTACGCTACCGTTGCCAACCGACAAGAGGCAGTCCATACCTAATTTTTTCATTTCTTTTTCTCCGAGCACTTTGGTCTTCACTGTAGAAAAAGTTCTAGATAAGGCTCGAGCTTGATTTGCAAGGTGCGTCGGGGTGCAAATGTTTGCAGGAGTATTCGCAAGCTCTTTACTAAAATTGCTGCCCGCACCAATGATTTGACCTTTCTTAAGAGCTCCAGACAGACCTACTTTTTTTGAATCCATAAATATTTCTACTTTTTTTAAGACATTTTTTGGTTGATTCTTTTTGCCTTTAAAAAAGTATTGATAGCTTGAAGCTTCAAGATGTCTGCCCAAAACTTCAACCGTCCAGCTGGTATCTCTATTTTCTACAGAAACTTCAGGAATGATAATTTTTACTGAAGCAGATTTCGAAGCCAACGCAGCGCTTGAAATTGATTGGCAAATTTTGAAATAGTCTACTTCTGAAATCTTTTTATTTTTTTTCCCGGTTCCAACGAAATAAGATTTTTCCGCATTCACTCCACTGATGGCAGGCAGATAAACGCTATTGCCAATTTTTCCGGTAATTTCTTCCCTGGAAATAAGTTTTTTTATTGTGCCATTGCTGGCTTCATTGATTACTTTTAAATCGCCATCAAGAGTTTTGGCTTCGCTTACGCCTATTATCAAAGTCTG
>Ga0181568_10003154_pt1 | contig 14919 bp, 17 predicted proteins | sample 101ome_20_FD_133758 | JGI IMG/M metagenome (GOLD analysis project Ga0181568, IMG submission 133758) | Coastal salt marsh microbial communities from the Groves Creek Marsh, Skidaway Island, Georgia - 101404AT metaG (megahit assembly) | ecosystem: Environmental > Aquatic > Marine > Intertidal... | reverse complement strand
TCACTCCTGAATCATCCTCCTTCCAACGATTATCTTTAAAACGATGCCATGATGTATTCTTCAATCCCACACACACAAACTCATGCTTAAACCATTGATATAACACTTTCGCCAAATCATTATCCGGAGACTTATATTTAGAATTACTTGAACTTATTGTTTGATCTATATAATAATCTATCGTACTCATCTTTATCTTCTCATACTCCTCTTCACACTCCTTTTTCACCCAATGAATCAACGATAACTTTGACAATCCATCTTCCCCCTTCACTTCTTGATCATTCCATTTATCACATAAATCCGGTATTTCCGAAAACATAAATCCCTCCTTTCGTGCACTAAACGCTAACCATGTTATTAACAATCGTGGATGTGTATTCTTTAAACACCACAACACTCTTATCCATTTACTATACGAACCTTCACCATAATAAGACTCCGGTAATACCATCGCATATTCATGTATCGTTTTCAAATAATATTCATCATTATTATTCGTTACACTGTCCAAAAACATGTCTACTGCATGATTCAACTCATCTCTATTTTTTATCTTTGATAATAATGTATTATCATATCCATTTATATTCACCTGTTGAACAATCACATTCTTCGGTTTCTTCGTTTGTTTAAATTCATTGCCCATCTTCTCATACACCGAGATAAAATCATTTTTCATGAACAAACTCGTATTTCTCGTATTCCTAACCGATAATTTATAAAAATTCTTTTCTATATCAAATTTAGATAACGGAATCTCATTCAAACTCAACTCGTCGTCATCATCATCATACCCTATTTCAAATACACGTTTTAATCCATACTTATCAAAACCAGGCTTTCTAGAACCATACAATTGCCAATTCACGTGTCCTTTAGATATACCTTCATCAAATACATCACTCCATGTATTTGTTATTGGCAAATTACTCCATATATCCTTTACAGATTCCATCACCTTTTTACGTACATGTATTTGAATCGTTCTATCACATTGTAATCCAAATAACATATGAATACCATCTTTGGTTATATTTTTATCTTTTATTCTATTTACTGTCGGTTTCTCAAATATATACACTGGAATTGTTTCCTTTTTATCAAACTGATATACATTCTTCAATACCTCTGCATACAACAACACCAAATCCTCTAACTCCTCTCCACTATGTTGCTTTTCATCCACCTCATACATGTAACGAAAATCCAAATCCACCACCAATGGACCGTCATTATCACGCTGTTTCTCCGTCAAATACTCCTTTTTATTTTTAGAAACAACATCTCTATAATATAATTTTAAAAATGTGTCATATTCTGCATCAGATATATGATAACTACCTCCATGAATACTTGTTTTACTGTCTCCTATTCTCGTGTTCGTTATCACTTTTTTATTTACATTTTTTGTTATTGAATGTTTTGCTAAAAAATCCTTGATATCATTATAATCAGACAATCCAGGCACTATACTTGTACTTTGTGCTTCTTTATTAGCATCACTCATTGTATGTATTAATACAAGACTTTTATTTATCTCATTTATATCAATTTTTCTTTTACCTCCCAAATTACCATCATACATTTTTACATATTCTAACGCATTTTTATGGTTCCCATAAAATTGATAAAAAATTAAAATAGTTAAATATTAAGTATTTAGTTAGTATATAATGAAATTCTGCATTCAATGCGATAATATGTATTATCTCGGTATTAACGAGGAAAATACCAATGAATTAATATATTATTGTAGAAACTGTAAACATGTTGATAATACGCTTTCCAGTGAAGGCGCGTGTATTTTAGACACTTATAATCAAAACAGTGAACTTCAAATCAATCATATTATTAATAAATATACAAAATCTGACCCCACATTACCTAGAATGAATAATATGAAATGTCCCAATGCGGAATGCAAATCCAATAAAGATAGTAATGACAAATTCCCCGAAGTCATCTATATGCGATTTGATGACGCAAACATGAAATACGTTTATATTTGTAATGATTGCGATTTTGTATGGAAAACAAACAATGCCGTTTAAATATTCAAAGTGTAAATAAAATTGATATTTCTTTTTTAATTATTTAGAAAAATAAATACATAATTTATAATGGATATTGAAGACGAATACTCTGGAAGCGAATTTGAAGAAAGTGATACCGAAGAACTTGAAAATAAACCAACCAAAATCGCTCCCAATTCCATCAAAATACAAGACGATGTGGATATTGATCTTGATGATGATGATGATATAGATGATTTAGAAGATGATGACGATCTTGACGATGACGATGAACTTGAAAACAAATTCATTGACGACGGTACTGATAATGGAAACATTAATGATGCTCCTATACAAATCAAAGACAGTATAAAATCATTTGATCTATCAGATGACGACGATGACGACAGTGATGATGAAAATTATCTACAAAAATTTGATGAAAATGTTGAAACCAATATTTTACAAAGTTATTATCCTGAACTCAATTATCATAATTATGACGAAGTAAATACACTCGCCAACGTTGTTCGCAACTCCGAAGGCACTATCGTTGATCCTCTTCACAAAACGCTACCTTTCATCACTCGTTATGAAAAAGCCAGAATTATCGGCGAACGCGCAAAACAACTCAACTCCGGCGCTGCACCTATGGTACAAACTGAACCTTCCGTTATTGACGGATATCTCATCGCTTTAAAAGAATTTGAAGAAAAAAAAATACCATATATTATCAAACGACCTTTACCTAACGGTGGATGCGAATATTGGAAACTATCTGATCTAGAAATACTTGTTTAATCATTGTAAATTACCTCTTTTCGTTTATCTTTTTTATTTTTTAACATATAAGTATACATGTTAAAAGAAATTAATTATACAGATCTTGTTCCTGGTAAACAATACTATATTGCAAAATACACGACTGAAAATAAACTCTATTTCAAACTCAAAGCCACTTTCGGTCATTGTATTAACCATTTACCTATTTACGCTTTAAATGGAAACGCATTAGAAAGAAGCGTGAATGTATTTAGAAATTACTCATTCATACCAAACCAACATACAAACAGTATCAGTTATGATAATATTTATTCTATGTATCACGGTTACTACTTTGATATATGCAACAACCTCTATATGGAACATTCCAATATCAACTCTACTAACGTTAAATACTTCCTTTGTGAAAAAGACACCATCATACAACGATCTAATGAAAGACTACAATTAAAAGCCATGCAATCCTTATTACAAGATATTATACCGGATACGAATACACTTCATATGATTACCACACCATACTTCCTACAAAATTATACCGATAAAAAAGAAAAATAATTTATTTTATTATCTACTTATGAAATGTTTTCAAGTATTAGCTATTCATTTGTTCAACTGTGAAATAGTTTACCAAATCACCTATTTTCATTTTTTCTTGTTCTGATGTCTCCATATTTCTTACAACTACTTCTCCTTCATCAAATTCATATTTATTTGCAATAATTACATATTTATATTTCTTTTTATTTGCATAGTCCAACTGTTTTGGAAGTTTCACATTCTTATTCAAATATACATCTGTCTTTATTCCAGAAGAACGAAGTCTCGTCGCAATGGATTGATAATGTGAAATATACTTTTTATCTTGACACGTCACCAAAACATCTGCAATCGTTTGTGAATCCGCATTCAGATAACCCGCATTTATCAATGTAGGTACTAAACGCGTTAAACCAATAGATAATCCCACACCAGGATACTTATCTCTCGGATTACCACTCAATGTACTCACTAAATCATTGTATCTACCACCACTGCACACACTCCCTATCTCCATGTGATCAAGAAGATTTGTTTCATATACCGTTCCTGTATAATAATCTAACCCCCTCGCTATACGCGCATCCACCTTAAAATACTCTTCGCTCACTCCATTCGCTATAATACCTTTCACAACACTTTCCAATTCATTAATACCTTCCAATAACTGTTTATCCTGAAAATCACATAATTTAATAAATTCTATTGCTTCTGAAGGCGTTCTCGCATATATTTCTTTAAATAAAACTAACAGTTTCTCTGCACTTTCAATATTAATACCGATTTCATCCAATCTGGCTAATGTCGTTTCTTTTTCTACCTTTTCAATATCATCAATAATCTTTATCGCTCTCTTTATGACTTCAACCTTCTCCAAACCATTCTCGCGAAACAAACCTTCCAATAACTTTCTATTACTTATTCTCATAACAAATCTATCTACACAAAACACTTTTTTAAAAATAGTATACACAATTGCCGGAAATTCACTATCATAAGATATGTCCAAAGTATTAAAACCCACCACATCTATATCACATTGATAAAACTCGTTGAATCTACCTTGTGCCACCTTATGCCCTTCTGCCCTATATACTTTCTGTATTTGATATCTTTTAACTGGGAAAGAAATATAATTTTTATTTTGAGCAATATACCTTGCCATTGGAACCGTTAAATCAAAACGCAACGCAAGCTTTCTTCTTGCTTCTCCCGGCTCATATTCCACTCCTTTTGACAACCAATTCAAACTAAACAACTCTTTTGAATCTATTCCTTTCTGATTTAACACTTCGTCTAACTCCACCAAGCGCGTATCAAAAGGAACATATCCATACAATTCATATACATCTTGAATCATTGATTTCACTCTATTCAACACAATCGTCTCATTTATACTGAATTCTGGAAATCCCGGAATAGTATCCAATGACACTTTAGTTGCATTCTTTTCTTCGTTCTCTATTTTAGTCTCCTCCATTTTAAATACTGTCTCCATTATTTAAAATAACTATAATAGTTAACTTTAGTTCAATTTTATATATTGTTTATTTTATGAAATAATAAAATTGACGTCAGTTTGTTCGAAGTAATAGTTATGGCAAGTACTAAATATGTCTTGCGACCTATACTTTATCAAAGTTGATGACAAAACCCAACATGATTACAATATCATGGTAGATGAAGCTATTCATATGTATATTCAAATATTTTCAGATCCTCCTTACAATGAAAAATTTGATTACAATGATGTTAAAACCGATTTTGACAACTTTATTACCAAAGGATGTCTACTATTAGCTGTTCAAGATAATATCACTGTCGGATTCCTATGTGCATCCATTGGTATTCATCACGAATGTAACACAGAGATCTTACAACAATACAAAGACAATGGTATTGATGTTCATAATGATGTATATATTGCTGAATTAGGTGTTGATAAAAATTATAGAAACCAAAAAATTGGAAAAAAACTTGTATCTGAACTTATTCAATTATATAAACATAATAATATGTTTCTACGCACAGGCGTTGAAAACAATGATATGGTTATCCACTTTTACGAAAAATTTGATTTTATTATTACTGATATTAGAGAAATGGTAGAAAATACACGTTCGGATGGCTCTATTGCAACAGACGAACGCCTTTATATGGTTAAATATACATCCACTGATCTTCCTATTTATGTTAAACACGATGAACAATCATCTACTGTTGATTTCGGCTACCAAAGCGGAGCAGAAAACCTTTATGGTATCGGCGATGATTCTCATAACACATGTAATGATGATTATGATTACAATAGCGGAGCCGAAGAATTATATGGAAAATAAACGTTTGAATAAAAATTGAATTTTATAAAAAACATTTTTTTATGATAAATGCCCAGAATCTTAAGAAAAGAAGTCGCGAATGCAAAATCATTATTACATGAAGCCGATGCCATTTTAATCGTCACTGGCGCTGGAATGAGTGTTGATTCCGGAATACCCACCTATCGCGGTTCTAATGGACTTTGGACAAAAGAAGTTGAAATTAACGGCAAATTATATGCATATGACGAAATTTCCAGTTTACATATGTGGAAAACACAACCTGAAATCGCTTGGGGATTCAAATCACACTTTTATAAAATCATGAATGAAACCTCTCCACACGAAGGTTATTATGAATTATTAAGCAATATTCAAGAATCCTATGATTATTTCATTTGTACTTCAAATATTGATGGATTCTTTAAAAAGGCCGGATTTCAACAAGAACGTATTTATGAAGTTCATGGAAGCGTCAATTATTTACAATGTATGGATAAATCTTGTAATACCATCAATGGAGCCACTCCGGCAACTAATTTACCTGATTACGACGAAAAAACATTCGTCGCTACCTCCTTACCAAAATGTACATTTTGTGGAAAAATGTCCCGACCTAATGTCAGTATGTTCGGAGATACTGAATTCTATGAAAAACCATACCAATACCAAAGAAAAAGACTTGACGATTGGTTAGACAATATTACAAAACAAAATAAAAAACTAGTTATTCTGGAAATCGGATGTGGTATTAATCCTCATTCATTACGTATGTGTGACGGTAAAATGATGAGCGGCGAATGGAAAATGCCCTCTTTTAAAAATTCCATCGGCACTATCCGACTCAATCCAAATGATGAACAAGATGACCCGCACACCATTCATATCTCTTTAGGCGCCAAATCTGGAATACATTCACTCTTTAACTAATACGCATATAATTCCTATTTTATGCGAACTTAAATATTCAAATATGCACACAAAAGCTTTATAATTTATAAAAAGTACTACAAACAATGTAAAATAAAAATATGGCAACTATCTCAATTAAAACATGATAAGGAAAATGTGGATAAATAGACAACATTTTTTTACAATTGTATTTTTCGTTCAAGAATAAAATGATTATTAGTATTATAAGGAAAGAAATAATATTGATTTTATTTTTAATGCTTTTACTTAATAATGGGTAATAATATAATAACACTGACAATAATAATAATGATTGGGTAGATATGTAATACACTACGTCCATGTTACAAAATACATATATATCAAAAACAATTAAAAGTACGTAAAACAGTATAAACCAACCACTTGGTATTTTTTTCGTATAATTGTAAAAAAAGAATAAAAAGGCAAAATTTACACAATAAGAAAGCATATGTGCTATGTTTATTTGTATTGATCCCGGAATGTGAACACTATGAGAAAATACATGAAACAATTCAAAACATAATATACAAAACAATAATATAAATGTATAATTTTCTTTCGTTTTCAATAAAAAATAAAATATTATTAGACTGTTAACAATATTCGCCATTGTTGAATAGGGTTGGGCTATTCCATGTTTATTTGGTTTTTCACAAGTATCAAATGGAAATGTATAGTCTTCGTTCATATAATATATATAAACATTTTATATTATATAATTATTCTATTTACTATGAATACACATCTACAACAGTTTTGTTATTAAGATTTCCAATTCTTTCCACAATCCAAACAGGTTACAAATATCGTCGCAGGTTCATCCGCACTTCGCGTTTGCAACTCATAATACGTACACCTCTTTGATTTACATTTCCTACATGTAAACATATCCGTTGAAGCCTGCATGTTATTCGTATATTTACTTGCATCTCTCTTTCGTTTCTTCTCAATATACTCTTCCCATAACTCCGGATTCATCTCTTGATGCGTCATAAACGCCAACACCTTCGGTTGTAACTCCTTCTTCTTTAAATTCGTTAACAATTTATTATTCTTCAAATTCACATATATACTACGCAATCTATCTATATACAATTGAGTAAAATTTGGATTATCCCACCGTATTATCAATTTTAACATATTTGCCTCTTTACAAGAATATTCATAAATACCTTCTTCCAACTCTTTGGACATCTTTTTATTCTTTATCTTTTCATATAACCTCTTCTGAATATTCGCTCTAAACTCTTCTGAATTATTTATTATCCTCATACTATTATTATATTATTATATTCTACTATTTATGTCTTTCAATTCATATTATTTAATCAATTTTCTAATGATGCAAATACGGTAGCCCCCGTTGAACGTGTATGATACCCCCTTCTAAAACTATTCTCTAATTCGTCTTCATCATCTGACTCCAAAATCTCCTCTTCATCACTCTCATAAAAATCATCCTCTTCACAATCGTCCACTACAAATCCATCATCCGCATAACCGGACTTTAATCTCTTCACATCCTCCTCGTCTTCACTCTCATCTTCACTACATAAATCCTCAAAACCACCATACAACTTATCATACACATATAACCATTCATCCAAATCTAAATCTACTATCTTATCCCCTTTCATTTTCACTATCACACAATTATAAAATAATAACAAATTATCAATCGGTGGCGGAAATTCATATTTATTCTCTGTGTTTGCCTTACCATCCGTCTTACCATATACACAATAAGTATACAATTTATTCTTTTTATTATGAACCATCCATTTCGCACAACATGCAAAACTCTTACCACTCTTCAGTCCCGCCACTTTATACAAATCATTCTTTGTATTTAATCCATAATTATGTCCTAACAAATCACCATTCTTCGTTACAATCAATACTCTATTCATATACCCTATTTAACCATTTCATATTTATATCATTTATTTATGTCAAATTTATATTTATATGTATTACCCATTATTTTATATACCTATTATATAGCTTCAAATACAATGAGTGCATTCTCTATTGAAGACCCATATATTCAAATAATGAAACCAGGCGATGTTCTTTATCATGGTAATCTGGATAGAGAATACAATATACACAAGTCTGATCGTATAAAATGGTTTAGTGAAGATATACGTAATGTACTTCAATATGGATATCCTAAAAAATATACTGTGAAGGAACCAATTACACTAATTAGAATTGATAATATTCCCGAAGATTATTTTGATGATGGTATAACCCAAAATACTCGTTTCAGAGACATTTATAATAAGTTTTTTGGACGACTGGATGGTAACAAATGCAGAAACTCTGTGCATGATAATGATGCAGCCATGACGAATTTTTTAATTGAGAAAGAATACGATGGTTATATCATGAATGAAATGCTTAACTGTAATAGTTTTGACGGTGGTATGTTTCATTCTGAACTGGCTTTTAAAGTTAGGAATAGATTAGATGGGGGTGTTAATGCTATAGATGAAATTCCGAAAAATAATGGAAAACCATATGAATTTTATTTTGATGGAAAAAAATATACTGCTGACGAGCCTGGAATGGATATATTTGCAGATGATCGTAAACGAAAACAAAGAGAGGAGCGAAATAATCCACCAAAAAAACACAAAAGATCACTGTCTAATTGTGGTCCAAACCCGAAGATAGGCCCATTGTTTGGTGATAGTGATAGTGATACTGAAACTGGCGGTTCAAATGTAAAAAGAACTAAAAAAAGAAGAAAAAAAACAAAAAAACAGAATAAGAAAACAAAAAGAAAAAAAAATAAATCTAAAAGAAAACGTATAAAAAAATAATTTACTGTATCATATATTTTTATGTCAAAATAACATAAATATTTACACAAATCATATATATGCTTTATAATTTCTTTTTGTTTATTTTGAATATTATTGTGTATATTGTTATTATTTATATTTTCCATTATTTATGGGAATATTTAAAAAATAACTATAGTCAGAAAAAAACAAAGGATGTCTACAATTTTCAAAAAAATAAATACGAACAAATTGTTGAAAGTATCCAACAGGGACAATCCCAACAGCCCGCCAACGAGTCTTTACAAAATGAAGATATTGAAAAACTGAATAATGAACTAGAATCCTACGTAAATGCCGAATTGGCAAGCGATTAAATATAATTATCAATATAAATAAAGATAATGCATTATATTTATTAATGGAAACACTTGATAACCCATGTGAAAATCATTCCAAACACATAATTACGTGTAAACATTATACAATCTATGATTTTAATAAGGAATATCCGCATAGACATCTATTGAGTCATATGATGAACTCGCACATTTTTTTATTAGCACCCAGTGTTTATTGGTTATTTGGCAGTAATGAAGGTCCATTTATCGCACATATTGTTGATAAATTAATGGCATCTACAATGACCCTTTCTATTTTAATGTCAATGGTTTATCATTATTATTATGAATGTGTTTTATGTGATGCTGAATATTATAGTAGTATTTTCGGTGCATTCATGTTAAACGTCTATATGTTTTATAGACAAGTACATTATACATATATATTGCTCGGTTTCATTAATTTATTAGGACTGGAATACAGCATTCAATGTTTTCGTAGAAAAAATATTAAAATATTTGAAAAATATCACCCATATTGTCATTATATTGGCGGATTTTACGTAGCCTATTGTGTTTATCATATTGAAACTACATATTCAAGTATGTAAAATTGATATTGAAAACTGAATATAAATGATATTATAATAACATAAAGATTATTTCAGTTCTATAGTATTGCTCCATCATAATCATAAATTATTATGGAACTTTCTCATGGACAATTAAAACACGTGTTAAATAGATACCCCCGATTTGATTTATGCTATGAGACCGTGTCTCAAAATACGGAATTACGCGACTATGATATAGCTATTGCTGTACCTCTTGGAAAAAAATGCATGTTATGGAATACATTTTACCAAAATAAAGACGTTTTATATTTATTTGAATTAAATCGCTCAAAAGAAATCTCAAAGGGATTTGTAATTAAAAGACATCCTATACATCCATTAAATCACGGAACAGTCATTTATGGTACCATTGCAGAAGAACCACCCGATGTCACTCCCGAAACAAATAAACAATTCATATTGGTAGAAGATATTTATTATTATAAAGGTGTTTTTATTAAAAACGCACCGTTTTCTAGTAAACTCGCATATATTAAAGAATATATTGAGTTAATGAACGCATATGACTATGAATATGTCTTTGCATTTCCATATATGCATTCCTTTGATCATAAAATATCTGTATTGAAAAGTACATTAAACGAAGAGATTTCTGATCAATTAGGATATCAAGTGCATCATATGCAATATAGATCATTAACCTATGTTATGCCATATTTAAATGTATTGAATAGTAAAAAACTGTCTTTCACTCCTTTAAATCAGGATATTGCAATTAGCTCATGCTATTACAGTCAAAAATATACACCTGATAACCGAAGACCCCAATACAAGTATTCAACCAATTTCATTGTAAAAGCGGATTTGCAAGCAGATGTATATCATTTATTTGCATTCGGCAGTAAAAAATCTATGGTTTATTATGATATTGCACACATTCCTGATTATAAAACAAGTGTCTTTATGAACCAATTATTCAGAAATATAAAGGAAAATGAAAATCTTGATTATATTGAAGAAAGTGAAGACGAGGATGACTTTCAAAACATTAATGTTGATCGGTTTGTTAATTTGTACAAAACAGTTACGATTGAATGTATATACAATTATAAATTCAAGAAATGGGTCCCGTTACGTGAAGTTCGTCCAAATGATAAAATTATACATATTGGTAAGTTAGTAAAGGATTATTATTTGTAAATTATTCTTCTATTTGAAGAATGGTAGATGATACATCATGTGATATCATCTGGTACTGGTAGTGATTATCCGAAAACATACCATATAGTGTATACATGGCAAATACAAATATTCCAAATTCACATACACGATACCACAACGTTAACTTACGAAGGGTCAAGCGATATATGTATTCATGAATAACTAAATTTATACGAATAAACTTAAAATATATAATCCAATAACGACTTGGTAGATTGTAATAAACACGAGGTGCAAGCAGTGTAAATAATAATAATGTCCAATGTGCAATCATATAGGGTATAAAAAAGGCTCCCCCTTCTAATATTGCGTCATGTTCCCCTAATAAAAATTGGTATGTATGTGCATACACATCCACTGGTAATGCTACTAGAAGTAAATACCAAAAATAATTTAATTCACGAATCCATTTTTTATGAATTGCGGCCGTTTTTATTGGCCTTTGATGAACCTGAAATGCATTCCCATATGAATCCGCCATTTGTTCAGGAAAATATTCTCCCTCATATCCGACAAAACTCATGCCGCTATACACCAAATAGGTAACTGCTGCGGCACGTGGACAATATTCTTTTTTATATGACGTATATTCCGTGTCAATTAATTTTAACCATTCATTATCATCTAAAATATGTAACGTATACATGTCTATATAACACCATTTATTTTTATATTATTCTAATTAATATCATTAGCAATCCATAAAAATACTTTCTATAAACTCTAGAAATTTTATTTTTCTATTCTCGTAACATTCATTATAATTTATAGATGGATACCTGCTCATATGCTTTGTAGTTGTAAATAATTTCTCCATATTTTCATATATTCCATTTTCAACCAATATTAGTTGTAATTTGCGGTTACTTATTCCTCTAACAATTTCATATGGAAGTACTTTATACTCTGCATTGTCCTTTAATGTCTCAAAAATAGTATTTTTCATATTTTTTATTGTTTTTTTAACGATGTGTTTGTATATAGCTTTTCTGATGACATTTTTATAATATTCATCTTTATGTTTTACATAGCTATAATAGTGGATTGAATAGGTCTTTTTTATGAAGCTGCCGAAATATGTATTTACTACTAATTCATTTGGGTGCCATATTCTATTGATTTTCATCTCTTTATTTATCAAATCTATACATGTAAATCCATTAAAATAATACCAATATCTACTATATTCTAAATCGGTAGTTGCAGTAAACCATTTCTGTACATATATTTTCAACCTCTCCATACTATTCATAATTATTGATTTCTAATGTATATGTTCTTATGTATACATTAGATACTATTTTACTAATATTCACAATAAATATAACAAATTTCATTTTTTTCAAAACAATATTCTAATTGGAATCCAATAATATATCTAGCTACATATGCAGATAGGGTTTTGTATTCTGTCTCATTCATGTTTATTGTGACTTTATCCAATACATCTATTGCTTTATTAAACACTCCTGTATGTGCGTCTAAAATATCATCATCCCGTTCTATTTTCTTCAACTCTGTTATGATTTCTGGATGTATGTCTGTTCTCAATCGCTGCATACTATCAAGCAATTCTTGACAATGTTCGTATTTATTTAAACAATATATAAACTGTTGTTCTTCGCACCATAATACGTTATCATCATAATTATCTTCATCCTTTGCAGACTGAATATGTTCTTCAAGTGAACTGAAACAATCTACGCAATAATTCTCTTCCTCATCTAGTTCAAGAGAACAACCGCACGATTTCCAATTATAACTATCCTTTGGCATATAATTTACTAAATTACTTATATCATCACTTGGTTGTATACCGACCCAGAATTTACCGGAAATATCACCATTATAAAATCTGCCCATTGTATATTATTTTGATATGATAAAGCAGTCTAATAATTATCCTCTATTTACTAATATATGTCTTGATAGGTTTTTAATTACTTTTTTATCTAATTTTATTTGGGCATCGCCCACATCTCCTAATATATTTTTCATCATATCTATACAAAAACTATATTTGGGGTTGTTCCAATCTTGACATTCTGGGTATTTTTCCCTCCATAATGGAACTGTACTGTAATTTTGCTTTGCAACAATCGTTATCATATTACGTAGTCGCTGGTTATCCGGTGTATCTTTGCTCCATTCATTATTGTCTTTTATATACATAGTTTCTCGTTTAAGATCTACACAATGCAAAGGGCGTTTCGTAACATCTAGATCTTTAATACGCGATAAAATCATATTTGTCATGCCATCTACATATCCATTTTTACCAATATTTTCAATATCTTTCATCTCTATATTAATATTTTCAATAAATTCGGACATATTCATTGCATCTTTGCAGGTAGTATTTAAAAAGAAATTTAAATTAAATTTTTGATTATTATTTGTAGTATTGTTAATGGTTTTACTTCCGTCTTTTACGGCTTCAATTAGCTGCTTCTGTAGGTTCTTGTTCTCTGTTTGTTGGTCTATCATCATCTTATTTTGCTCCACTAAAAGTTCTTTAAATTCTTGATTTTGTTTTAATAATTTCACTATATTATCCGTGTCACAAGCATCATTATTTTTTTCTAGTTCACGCATGCGTTCCTCGACAATACACGTAGATTTGTGACGATAAAAGCTAGAACTGTGTTTATATTGTTTTCCGCAACTGCAAACAAAGTTGGCGTTTTTTGATGTAGCATCAATGTAGCATTTTTTTAATTTATGTTTATCGGTTGAGCAATGGCGGATGAAATCGCTTTTTTTGCTGCATTCAAAAGAACAATCGGTGCATAAAAAAATTGGTATGGAATTTCGGCGTTTTTTGTATAGCATTTTACATACTTTTATGCTACATAAAAAAACGCCTAAATTTACTCATCGAAAAAAACGATGCAGCGGGAATTTTCGGAAAAAAAACGGAATTGTTAGCATCACCAGGCAAAAATGAAAAACTGCGTTTTTTTGTCGAAAACTTTTTTTCGTTTTTAAAAAATGGACAAAAAATTTTTGTCCATTTTTCGAAACCCATTCGACTTTTTAATAGTAAACTTTTTTATATATCAATATTTTATTATCAAAGCATAATTTTATAAAGTATATAATAAACATTGCAAGTAGGCTGTAGAATATTATTTTTTAATGTTCATTTGAAAAATCAATTCCGGGCTTGTACAGCATAGAATCGGCGAAGAGGGTGTCGGCCAATGCACAATCCCTAATAGTATCCGGATGGTATTTATAATTCATGAATATTTCATCATTTTTAATCAATTTTGAAGGAGAATTATTGTATATTTTATAATAGAGGTATTTGGGAATCCACAATTTGAAAGCACAAATGTCATTTTCTCTATTAACATCGTTAGAAACACTGGAAGTAACACTAGAATCATCATCATCAT
>Ga0181568_10003153_pt1 | contig 14923 bp, 9 predicted proteins | sample 101ome_20_FD_133758 | JGI IMG/M metagenome (GOLD analysis project Ga0181568, IMG submission 133758) | Coastal salt marsh microbial communities from the Groves Creek Marsh, Skidaway Island, Georgia - 101404AT metaG (megahit assembly) | ecosystem: Environmental > Aquatic > Marine > Intertidal zone... | reverse complement strand
TTTGGAACATACTGAAGGTATTTTTCTCAGGGAAGTTCATCCCAATAAAACTTCCATGAATCCGGTAAAAAGAACTCATCTATAGTTCCATTAACCAATAGTTTAGGCATTTGAAAAAGATCTTTAAATTGATAAGGCTCTACAAGTTTTAGCATGCGATGAAAAGTATCAGTTCCTATCCACTCCATGATTCCAAAATCAATATAGTTTTTTATTGCTGGTGACCAATCCCCATATGCTCTGTAATGGTGTTGAAATGATGGCTCTAAATTTAGCATATCAATAACCAAAGGGGCTATTCCAATTACCCTGTTATCAACTGCTGCAGTGGTCCAGGTAGTCCATCCCCTTTTTGAGGCACCTGAAATAAAAAATTTATTAGTAGGAATATTAGAGGATTTGGTGATCTCTTGAATTACGTCCATTGCCTTCACTACTGCTCTTGTCATGGGAAATCTAGCAAGCCATTTTGAATCTCTATCCTTTGCCCCATTCGATAAAAATTGGTCCCAGCCATAAGCAATTATATCATCTTCATATCTTTGGATGCTATCTGAACCAATAAAACTTATCGGTTGAAAAGGGATATTACTAATGTGAGCTAAAACAGATTTAGAGGCAATGGATTGAGCAATAGACATACTATCTAAGTAGATTTTATTTCGCTCAGTAGATCCGCCCCCAATAAATAATAATGCGTGAGAAGAACTTAAATTAGTTGGGATAACAACATCAACCCAATGCCACCAAATGGGCTTGTTAACTAATTTCTCATTCAACCACTTTCCAGAGGTCATTTTAATATGATATAAACTGTAGTCTAATTCCTTAATTGAATCCTCAATAACAAATCCAAAATCCTTATTTTCAGCTTTTACATAGTCTTTTAATAGTTGAATAGGTTCAATTTGGGTTTTCTGCTCTGAAATGGAGTTGCATGAATTATAATAAAGCAGAATGATTGTTGCCCAAGTGAATGAGCTAATTAGAGGTTTAATTGATGATTTGAACATTATTAAATCAAAATTTATTTAAGAAACTATTAAAATTTAAATAAATCCTTAAAGTACATTATTATAAATCTAACGATTTTTTTTGAAGAGCTATCTCAATCATATTTTATCGAAACAGGTTTTTAGTTAGCTATTTTTATAACCTTAGTTCTGAAAATAAGATTAAAATCAATATTTTTCGAAAAGAAAATTAAACTAAACTATGTTTGTTTTATCCCGATTTCAAAAGTATTGTTTTCTGATTTTATATTTATTTGGTTATTCATTTCTTTCTAAGGCCCAAGATATAAAGGTTAAAAAACAACTGATCTTTCCAGCTCAAAATCAACACGTTCATAGTAGTTCTTTAGTTAGTTTACCTAATGGTGATCTTCTAGCTTGTTGGTTTCAAGGATCTGGAGAAAGAAAAGCTGATGATGTTAGAATAATGGGTGCTAGACTAAAAAAAGGAGATGTAAGTTGGGGAAAACCTTTTATAATGTCTGATACACCTGGCTTTCCTGATTGTAATCCAGTTTTATTTTTAAGCCAAGAGAGTGAACTTTTTTTGTTTTGGATTGTGATCCAAGCCAACCGATGGGAGGAAGCTATCTTAAAATATAAAAAGACAAGAGATTATATTGAAGAAGGTCCTCCAAAGTGGACATGGCAAGACATTATATTATTGAAACCTAGTGAACAATTCAAAAAAACAATCGAACATAAATTCAAACAATTACCCAATAGAAACCTTGGTTGGGCTGAATATGCCCCACCCTATGAGAGGATGATCATTGAGGCAGCAAGTGACAAATCAAAAAGACAAAAAGGTTGGATGACTCGGACAAAACCTATACAAATCTCATCAGGAAGGATATTGTTACCGTTGTATTCTGATGGATTTAATTTTTCATTAATCGCCTTCTCAGATGATCAGGGTAAAAATTGGAGCTGTAGTGAACCTCTTGTCGGGTATGGAAATATTCAACCAAGTCTAGAGGAAAAACAAAATGGAGAAATTGTTGCCTATATGAGAGACAATGGTGATCCACCCAACCGGGTCATTATGACCTACTCTACTGATCAAGGTGAACATTGGGAAAAAGTTACAGATGTTTCAATACCCAATCCAGGATCTAGTCTTCATACTTTGACAATGGACAATGGTCACTGGCTTATGGTTAATAATAATTTGGAATCAGGAAGAAATATTCTGAATCTGAACCGCTCAACGGATGAGGGCAAAACTTGGAAGGTAATATATGAAATTGAAAAATCTAAAGATCCTAAAAACAGATACTCCTATCCTACACTTATCAAAACATTAGAGGGGGAAATTCATCTAAGTTACTCTCTTTATTCTAAACATAAAAAATCTATAGTTCATGCGGTTATTTCCCTTTAATTTTGGAATAATTTTTCTTATTACTGCTAACAATTTATGGTCTCAAACCTATACTGATATTCCCTTTCTTCAGGACTATTCCATCCAATATGAAAAGCAAGATTCAACGAACCAATTGATTGGAATTAACACTGACCGTAATAAAAATATACAGGTGGTTTCCTCTAAAGGACTTCTGTCACCCTGGGAAAAAAAATTAAAAACTAATTTTCAATACCGGCCACTTCTAGAATACAAAATTCAAGGCATAACAGTTCACGACAAACAATTCTACTATCTTACTAATAATGAGGTGTTTAGTTTTGCATATGGAGGGAATTTTAAAATCAATCACGGTCTACAAGAACCTGTTAGCTTTAGCATAGGCAAAGGGAATACTGTTTTTTTAGTTTCTAAAAATCAGTTTGCATATATCAAAAAAGGAACGCATAAAATAGAAAATTTTCAATGGGTTGGAACTCCTATTAGTATTTTATATCACTCTGCTCAAAACAACTTCTTGATTTTAACTCGAAACAGGCTTTATCAATTCAACCCAAAGGATCAAAGATTAAAAGAAGTTTATAGTGGAAATGGATTTACCTCTATGGAAATATTCCAGAATGATATCTTGATCGGAACTTCAAGTGGGATTTATTTTCTCAACCAAGAAAACTGGGAATTAAAAAAAATTATGAATCAGGTTCCTTGCCCACAGATTACAGCACTTAAAAATATTAAGGGCTCCCTTTGGGCTGGAAGCGCAAAAGGAGCTTTTAAATTAAGAGAAGATGGAAAATTTGACTATTATGCCTCAAAAAGATGGCTTTTAGATGACCACGTAATCGATATTTCTGATGGACCAGATCAAAGTATTTTAATATTAACACAAAAAGGACTTAGCAAAATCAGCTTTAAGTTAATGACTTTAGAGAGTAAAGCAGCCTATTTCCAGGAAATACAGAGAAAAAGACACATTCGATATGGTCTTGAGTCTGCTGTAAAACTTAATGTAGCCGGAGATCTTTCTACTGCTACCCTAATCGATACTGACAACGATGGCTTATGGACATCTATGTATTTGGCATCAGAATTATTCCGTTATGCTTCAACAGGGTCTGAGGAAGCTAAGCAAAATGCTTATGAAGCATTAGTTGCGATGGAACGACTCACCACTATATCTGGAATTCCAGGATTTCCAGCTAGAACATATGAGATAGACCAATTTCAAATAAGCAATTGGAACAAAAACTCAACCTATGGTGTATGGAAAAAATCTAAAAATCCGGATTGGGTATGGAAAACCACCACCAGTAGTGATGAATCATGTGGTCATTTTTTTGTTTACGCACTTTTTGCAGAAATAATTGAGGATAGAGAATGGAAAAATCGTGCAATTAATTTGATAAAAAAACAAATGGATCATATCATTGAAAACAAATGGTATCTGGTGTCATGGGATGGAAAACCTACGCGTTGGGGAAGGTGGAATCCTGACTATGTAAATAGTTTTCCAATTCAGGTAGGAGACAGAAGACTAAACTCTACTTTGATTCTATCATTCCTACAAACTGCTTACCATTTCACCCAAGATGAAAAATACAAAAACCATGCTTTAGAATTAGGTGAAAAATACGGTTATGAAGAAAATGCTACTCGCTCAGCAAAAACAATTGGATATGTGGCTGACCAGTTGCTTAGTGATGCATGGAATCACTCTGATGATGAAATGTACTTTTTAACTGCTCCTGCATTCGTTAAATATGCTTTAGATCAAGACAGAAAAAAAAAGCATCTTGAAACTGTCCGTTCTCACTGGGAAATAGAAAGATCAGAAAAGAACCCATTGTGGAATTTCCTTTATTCATTGTCAGGGGGATCACCTGTAGACCTTGATGCATCAATATGGTGGCTAAAGGAATTTCCATTGGATTTATTAGATTGGAAAGTAGAAAACAAAAACAGAAAAGATATAATAAAAATACCCGCAAATTTTCGTAAACAAGAATACATAGATGTGCTTCCACCAGACGAGCGGCCAATACACTTACACAATAGAGCCTATCAAAATAATGGAGGTAGCGGTGGATTTAGGGAGTACTCACCATATGTATACTTACTCCCATATTGGGCAGGAAGATATCTAAATCATATTGAAAAAGAAGATTAATGATTAAAAAAAAACCGCCCATGGGGGCGGTTTTAATAAATTCAAAAGGAACTTTATTGAGGATACCCAGGATTTTGGGCGTAGCCTCCAACAGTTCTGTCAATTTGAGTTTGTGGTATTGGTCGAATAACATGATGAGACTGAATATTATCTTTAGCATCACTGTTATATAACCTTACTCTCTCAATAAGAGTTTTTGTTCTAGTGAGGTCATACCATCTATGACCCTCTCCAACAAGCTCACGTGCTCTTTCTTCAAGAATCATATTTAAATCAACATCTCCTGCAACAATTTGCATATCAGCAACTGTATCTGGCATACCATCAGCAGCATGCCATGCAGCTCTTGTTCTGATAACATTAATGTCATCTGCTGCGCCTGCTGAGTTTCCTTGCTTTAATCTAGCCTCAGCACGTATTAAATAAGCATCGGCTAATCTAGCAACAATAAAATCTCTTTGACCTTGAGTGTGCTGACGATTTGGTCGGGTGTTATCAATCCACTTATTCAACGATGGGAATGTTCTTGTATCCCACTCGTCAGAAGTGTAGACTTCGAAATTTACACTAGCTTGCTTTGCAGCATTCCAATATCCATCTTGGTCTACTCCGTGTCTGTTCACACCAGGACCTGGAATATAAAGAGCAGTATCACCCTTAGCAACAGGAACTCCATTAGGACCACCATCGTTACCAACGTTAGCATACCAAACGTGCTTGAACGTCTCATCATATCTACGATCTTTAGTTCTATCCCACATAGACATCAGATAAGGCGTAGGACGAAATCTTTTCCATGGTCTACCGTTTTCAGTATCCCTTGTCATAGCAGGTTTTTTATCATACTCCATAAGGAAGTAAAGGTGACCCCTATGTCCATATCCATCTAAACCTTCATCAACCTGAGATTTAGCATTTTGAATTGCCCAAACGGTTTCTGAATTACGCTCATTATCAATTCTCCATAAATCAGAGAAATTATCAAGTAAGCTAAATCTTGGATTATTAATCACCGATGACATAAGTGACTCTGCACGAGATGCATCATTTGCATCTCCAAATGATTCGTAGCTCCTTCTTAAAAGTGCCTTAGCCAGAATAAACTGGGCTGCAGGTACAGAAGCTCTTCCATAATCACTTGGATCATCATCAAGATTTGCAATTGCAAACTCCAAATCTGGAACTATTGCTTGAGAATATATTTCGCTTGCAGCTGTTTTGTTTGCCTCAATTTCAACACCCTCAGTTTCCTCCAAGGAAAGGTGAATGTCACCATAATGGCGAGTTAGGTGAAAATAGGCAAAAGCTCTTAAGAACCTAGCCTCAGCAATTCTCTTAGTCTTAAGTGAAGCATCCATATCTTCAACACCCTCGGCTCTTGCAATAACAGCATTTGCCTGGTTGATTTGTCGATAGAAAATTCTCCAAGTATCACGCATATATCTCGCTGATGGGTTATGTCCACCATCATAGCGTCCCATATACTTATGACTACCATCAGCACCTGCTCTGTATGTGTCAGTTCCGAAAACAGTCATTGTCCATCCAATTTCAGGACCAAAGAATTCTTTCATGATACCATAAGTAGCCCTTACAGCATCTTCCAATCCTGCAGCTGTAGTATAATAACCTGAAGCTGTTACATTGGCGATGTTATTTTCATCTAAGTAGTCTTCACACGAGGTAAAAGCTGTAACAGATAGAAATAACAATAAAAATTTAATTTTTTTCATGTCTAAAAATAATTATAATTAAAAGTTAGCTCTTACTCCAAATGCCCACATACTTGAGGAGGGAGCAACACCACTTCCGAGGGTTGCTTCACCAATTTCTGGATCAAATGTGTCATAATCAGCTCCAAACCATAAGTTTTGTCCTTGTAAATAAACTCTAAGGTTCTTCATACCGAGAGTTGAAGCTACTTCAGATTCAAAGTTGTAACCTAAAGTTAAGTTTCTAAGCTTTACATAGCTACCATCAAAATATCTAAGAAGGTCTCCATCAACAGCTCTCTCATTTCCAATATTTGGTCTTGGGAATCTTCCATTAGGGTTATCTGGTGTCCAATAATCAACATCAAGGTTATTGTACCTTCCTTGTAAGGAATTATTTCCCCTATGGAAATTACTATTAATCATTTGACCTTGCTTAAAGTAGAAGAAAGCACTCAGATCAAAATTACCATAGCTGAAGTTAGTGGTAATACCTCCAAAATAGTCTGGAACATCAGTTCCAAGAACAACTCTATCATCTGGAGTAATAGCACCGTCTCCATTAGTATCAGCTCTTCTGATTTCACCAGGGAGTTTACCTTCAAGACTCTGTGCTAAATTAGCCTCGCTAACTTGATAGATACCACCATATTGGTAGTTATAAAATACTCTAACAGGCTGACCGATAAACCACTCGTTTCCTACATCATCCATAGGGTTTCCATTTTCATCAGTTAAAGCTAGTTCAGTAATTTTCTCATCATAGCTAGAAATGTTGAAACTAACATCAAAATTTAATCCGTCAGGGTTATCAAGAATGACAGCATTAATTCCAAACTCAACACCGTTAGTTTCTGTAGCACCAACATTTTGGAATACGCTTTCATACCCTGAAGTCCATGGAAGGTTTCTGGCTAAAATAAGATCTGTCGTATTAGTCTGATAAACATCAAAAGTACCATTGATATTCCCTCCCATTAGAGAGAAATCTACACCAAAATCGACAGTCTTAGATATTTCCCAGCCAAGATCAGAATTAGGTATATCATTAACACGATAACCAAAAGCACTTGATCCTCCCCATGAGTATACAGTTCTGGCTAAACCACCTTGGGTTTGATAAGGAGAAATAGCTGTGTTTCCTACCTCTCCGTATGATAAACGAAGTTTTAATTCATCAAATGGTGCATCTGCCATAAAGCTTTCCTCATTGATTCTCCATCCAGCCGACACACCTGGGAAGTATGCCCATTTGTTGCCTTCAGATAATCTCGAAGATCCATCACCCCTCATTGATACCTGGAATAAATATTTTCCATCAATATCATAATTAAGACGGCCCATGTATGATTGTAATTGCCACTCACTCAATGATGAACTTAAATTACCCTTAACAGCAGCTGTTCCAATATTATACCATAATTGAGACTCATATGGTAAGTTCAAAACCTCAGCCTTTCCAGTTTCACTGGTGAATTCTTGGATAGATTGAAGTAGGGTAACTTTTAAAGTACCAGGGCCAATCTCTTTATTGTAAGTCAATAAATTTTCCAATGTAAACCCTTGCTCTCTTCTTGTTTCAGTCTCTGCATCTGCAGGTCCAAGACGATTATCATTAGTAGCAGCACCTCTAAACTCACCTCGTCTAACAAAACGTAAGTCAGGTCCAAAAGTTGAAGTAAATGTTAAATCTGGATTAAAATTAACTTGTAAATAAGTTGGCAAGAAAATTCTTGTTGATAGTCTTTCGTCAACATATGCCCCAGGAACAATCTCCGCAAGAGGGTTAGTTGCAATACCATCATTCCATGTGAACATTCTAGGAGTAACACCATCATCTAAATATGGACGACCCAATGGAAGCTGTCTCAAGGATTCATTCATTACTGCATTTGAACCCCAGTTATTTGTTGCTTGGGTTAGTGTAGCAGACATTCCAAACTTAAACATGTCATTGATACGATGATCAAGGTTAATTCTAGCATTGATTCTCTCATAATCCATGCCTGGAACTATACCTTCTTCAAGGAAGTATCCTATTGATGCATTATAAGCAGTTTTCTCTGTTCCACCCCTAGCTGAGAGTTGATGAGATTGCTGTGAGCCTGTTCTTAAAATGTTGTCAAGGTAATTAAAGTCAGCACCAGCATTATAATTATCAACAAGTGCTTGTTCACCGTCAAATAGTACATATAAATCAGTTTCTACATTACCATCATACATAAACTCATTATTAGCATTTTTTCTGAAGGCCTCGGCTCTCATCTGCTTGTATTCCTCTGCATTCATCATATCAGGCACATTGAGAACTTCTGTTGTTCCATAGTAACCTGAGTAACTTACTGCAGTTCTCTCACCTTGTTTACCTCTTTTTGTAGTAATAAGTATTACACCGTTTGCTCCTCTTGACCCATAGATAGCAGTTGCAGCAGCATCTTTTAAGATTTCCATAGACTCAATGTCTTGGGGTGCAATATCAAAAATAGCACCGCCATCAACACTACTAGTAACTGGAATACCGTCTACAACATATAAAGGATCATTAGATGCAGAAAGTGATCTACGACCTCTAATACGTACTTGAGGACTCTGACCTGGTCTCCCACCAGCTGCTGTAATATCAACACCAGCTACCTGACCTTTAATAGCATCTACACTACTTCCAGCAGCAACTCTTTCAATTGTTTCAGAATCAACACGAACAATAGAAGCGGTAACCTCTCTTCTAGTTTGGGTTCCATAACCTGTTACGATAATTTCGTCAAGAAAGCTTGCCTCTTCTTCTAGTGAGATACTAAATGAAGAATTGTCTCCCACGGAAACCTCTTGGTCTTTAAAACCCACGAAAGAAAAGATTAATACGTCAGAACTGGATGCTTCAATTGAGAAATTTCCATCGAAATCGGTTGAAGTTCCAGTATTGGTCCCTTTAATAACCACATTAACCCCAGGAAGTGGAACTCCTGAAGGGTCTACAACAGATCCACTAAGGGACTGCTGTGCAGTAACAAACGAACCTACTAAAAACAACAAACACATTACACCCTTTGTGAAAAGTGATAGTGTTTTTGTTTGGGCTTTATAAATGCCCAAATAAATAGAATTCATAAATTAATAATTTAGTTAATTAATATTTTTTTCGTGTGCGAACACATAATGCAATATATAAATAAATGTTAATAAAATCCTAACAATTCTTAAATTAATCAGTTTTTTAATATTATTCTTTGTAGGAATCTTTGGGATGTATATATACGTAAGTAATAAAATTCATAAAAAATTTAATAGTTATTGCACCAATAAATCCTATAAAAAAATATTATAAAATCAACGCAACACACTGTAAATCAATATTTTGTCGGTCAAAGTTCTATTTTCTTTACTTTAACTATTCGGGACTACAAACATTTATTCTCCTCTATTTTATCTCTAACACACTATTGTTAGCCGATTTTTTTTTATGAATAACCTTTTCTTAATTGATATCACATTTCTAAATACATAGAGATATATTCTAAACGCTTTATTTCGTAATTTTACGTCAATCTTAAATTAGGAATTTATGGCATTTGACATTGAAATGATCAAAGCAGTTTATGCTCGCTTGGAAAAGCGTGTATCTCAAGCTAGAAAACTTACTGGAAAGCCGCTATCGGCATCAGAAAAGATTTTGTATTCACACTTATGGGACGGTACTTCTGATCGAGCGTACACTCGCGGTACAGATTACGTTGATTTTGCTCCCGACCGAATTGCTTGCCAAGATGCTACTGCTCAGATGGCTTTATTACAATTTATGCAAGCGGGCAAGTCTAAAGTAGCAGTTCCAACCACGGTGCACTGTGATCATTTAATTCAAGCTAAGAAAGGAGCATTAGAAGACCTAAAGTCAGCTAACTCTACCTCAGCAGAAGTATTTAACTTTTTAGAGTCAGTTTCTAATAAATATGGAATTGGATTTTGGAAGCCGGGTGCAGGAATCATACACCAAGTGGTTCTAGAAAATTACGCTTTCCCCGGGGGGATGATGATTGGGACCGATTCACATACGGTAAATGCAGGTGGTCTTGGAATGTTAGCAATTGGTGTAGGAGGAGCTGATGCCGTTGATGTGATGGCTGATATGCCATGGGAGTTAAAATTCCCAAAACTCATCGGGGTGAAATTAACTGGAAAATTAAATGGTTGGACAGCACCCAAAGATGTTATTTTAAAAGTAGCAGGTATCCTTACCGTAAAAGGTGGAACTGGTTCCATCATTGAATATTTTGGTGAAGGAGCAGAATCCATGTCTTGTACAGGTAAAGGAACCATTTGTAATATGGGAGCTGAGGTAGGGGCAACGACTTCTACTTTTGGTTATGACGAATCCATGGAGAGATATTTGCGGTCCACTGGTCGCGATGATGTGGCTGATGCGGCAAACACAGTACGTCAGCATCTTACTGCCGATCCTGAGGTTTATTCTAAGCCGGAACAGTATTTTGATCAAGTTATCGAAATAGACTTAGATACACTACGTCCTCATATAAATGGACCTTTTACCCCAGATTTGGCCACTGCAGTTTCAGACATGAGCACTGTGGCAAAAGAGAACGACTGGCCATTGAAAGTAGAATGGGGATTGATTGGCTCTTGTACAAACTCATCTTACGAAGATCTTTCTCGTGCGGCGTCTATTGCTAAGCAAGCCGTAGATAAAAATTTAGTAACTAAAGCAGAATTTGGAATCAACCCAGGATCAGAACAAGTACGTTACACGGCAGAACGCGATGGTTTGTTGGATATTTTTGAAGACTTAAATGCTAAAATTTTCACTAACGCTTGTGGTCCATGTATTGGACAATGGGCACGTGAGGGAGCAGATAAACAAGAAAAAAATTCTATCATACACTCCTTCAACCGAAACTTTTCAAAGCGTAACGATGGAAACCCTAACACCCATGCCTTTGTAGCTTCTCCCGAAATGGTAGCAGCTGTGGCTATTTCAGGACGATTGGATTTTGATCCTGTTAACGATTCGCTCATCAATCAAAATGGCGAAGAGGTAAAACTTGATCCACCTACCGGAATGGAGCTTCCACCATTAGGTTTTGATGTAAAAGACAACGGTTACCTTGCTCCTGAAGCAGATGGTTCCAGTGTTGAAGTAGTTGTGAAAGAGGATTCTGAACGTCTTCAATTATTAACGCCCTTTGCGCCTTGGAACGGAGAAAACCTTATTGGGGCTAAGTTATTAATAAAAGCATACGGGAAATGTACAACCGACCATATTTCTATGGCAGGACCATGGTTACGTTTCCGTGGTCACCTAGATAACATTTCGAATAACTGTTTGATTGGTGCAGTGAATGCATATAATCAAAAAACAAACTTTGTTAAAAATCAATTGACAGGAGTATATGGTGGGGTGCCCGATACTCAGCGAGAATATAAAGCCGCGGGTATTGAAACTGTCGTTGTGGGTGACCATAACTATGGGGAAGGTTCTTCTCGAGAGCATGCAGCCATGGAGCCTCGTTTCTTAGGGGTAAAAGTAGTCTTGGTAAAATCGTTTGCTCGTATTCACGAAACTAATCTAAAGAAACAAGGAATGTTAGGAATCACATTTTCGAATGAGGCAGATTACGATTTAATTCAAGAGGACGATACCTTCAACTTTGTGGACCTAAAAGATTTTGCTCCTAACAAGAAATTGACTATTGAAGTTGTGCATTCCGATGGTTCTGTGGATACCATTGTGGCTAATCACACATACAATAAACAACAAATTGAGTGGTTCAAAGACGGTTCAGCGTTGAACCTTATTAAGAAGCAAAACGCAGCTTAGTTACAGCAAATTATTGTATAAATTTTCAACGCATCCAATGGTACAAAAGAGAATTTTTTACTATGTAATTGTTTTCTTTCTTTCCACCCATATTTGTTTATCTCAAAGCCAAACTGACGATAATAAAGTTTTTTTGATAACGCTTGATGGATTGAGATGGCAAGAGCTATTTTCTGGCGCCGACTCACTATTGGTGAAAAACAAAAAATATGTCAAACATCCTGATAAGCTTTATCATTGGACTTGGGCTTCAACCTCTGTAGAGAGAAGATCAGCATTGATGCCATTTATTTGGAAAGAAGTCGTCAAAATGGGACAGATTCACGGAAATCGGAGACTAGGAAGTAAGGTAAATCTTACCAATGACATGTGGTTTTCCTATCCAGGTTATAATGAGATTCTGACAGGTAGGGCAGATGATAAAAATATATACAGTAATGATAAAATTCCCAATCCCAACGAGACAGTTTTGGAACAATTTGCAAAACGATATGGTACCTCAAGGGTAGCTGCCTTTGGCAGTTGGGATGTTTTCGATGCTATAGTCAACCAAGAAAGATCAGGTATATATACCAATTGCGGTTTTGAGCCCTCTTCGGATTTTCCACTTACCCTACAGGAAGAGTTACTCAATGAACTTCAGCGACAAATTCCAAGCCCATGGGGTTCGGTAAGGCTTGATGGTTTTACTCATCAATTTGCAAAAGCATATCTCAAAAAACATCAGCCTGATTTAATCTACATCTCCTATGGGGAAACAGACGATTTTGCTCACAATGGAGATTATGAATCATATTTAAAGTCTGCAAAAAATACAGATGCACTTATAGAAGATTTATGGAATTACACCCAAAAAAACGATTATTATCGTGATAAAACTACATTTATTATTACAACAGATCATGGGAGAGGAACCAATCCTATTGATTCTTGGAGAAGTCATGGGAAAAAAATAACCGGGTCTGACCAAACATGGTTTATTTTTTTTGGAAATGGAGTAGCTCCAATGGGAGAGCTCAAACGAGAAAGTCAACTATATACTAATCAAATCGCTGCAACGGTGCGTATGCTGCTGAGATTATCTCAAAAAGAAGGAAGGTCATACGGCCATCCAATAGACTTAACCCCTAATAAAGTGGATTAACTTATAATCTAGGGATGCTATTGCTCATAAAAATAAAGCCAATTTCCTTTAATTAAGTTATTAAATCTACTAGAATATCTTTTCAATAATTGATTGACCTCAAAATCTCCTATACCATTGCATTTCTATTGCGGAAAATACAAAAAATTGATATTTTTTTATTTCTAAGGCAATATCATTTAGTTTAATGAGTTAATTAAAAGTAGAATGTCGAGAATTCATAACAAAAGCAACCAAAAAAATATAAAAATGAGAGTAATTTCTTCAGCCATTAATTTTCGAATGCTTCTGATTGTTGTAGAAACGTTGATTATTTACTTTTTTTATGACAAATTTAATTTCAGTCTTCATATTGATTTTACCATATTGAGCATTGCTATAGTTTTTCCTTTGGTTTTTTCCATCACTAGTGCTTATCAAAAACGTCAAGAATCTATAGGAGAGTTTAATAGTTTTAGGAATAAAATCATTCAATTATCCAATATTGTGAGAGCCGTTGATGGTATTGGAAAGAAAGATTACAGTACTTTTTTTTCTGATCTACTCAAATTACAAAAAAATGTATTGGATCACTTAACGGATTTTTCGGATACCAATATGGCTGTTATCAGAGAACAACGCAAAGAAATTTTCTACACCCTTGAAAGCTACAAAAAACATTACAACGAAAGGGAGAAGGATAGCATAATTAGGGTTAAGAATGAACTTTTTGAGTGTGTGGAAAAATTAAATACCCTAAAGGTTCATGCCACACCAATTTCGCTGAGGATGTATTGCTTAATCTTTATATACCTATCTCCTTTAGTATACAACTCACACATTCTTGCAAGTTTTGATAAAAATAATTTTTTAGAATTGGGAGTTTCACTTTTCTTTTCTGTGATTATTGGTTTTATTTTTATGGCTCTTTATAATATTCAAGAATACATTGAAGATCCCTTCGATCAGCAAGGATTAGACGATTTAAAATTCAACGAAATGTTGGTTGGTGAAAATGAAATTTTAGAATAGCCACTCAATTTAGGAGTTTCCCTAACTCCAAGTTTATTTTTTCTTTTGCATACACCTATTGGTTTTAGATCATTATGACATAAATAGATTATGTCACTTAGATCCATTTTTGATTTATTAACTATATTACTTGCACAAAACAATAATTAATAAACCAATGGAAAATTATACTGAATTATTAAACGAACACGTATATGCAATCAATACCGTTTGGGTTGCTTTGTGTGCTGCTCTTATTTTTTTTATGGAAGCAGGCTTTGCGTTATTGGAGGCCGGTTTTATTCGCGCCAAAAACGCGATGAGCATAATTGCTAAGGTCATCATTGACATTACTTTTGGAGGGATTGCCTTTTTTGTGGTTGGGTTTGGAGTGGCCTATGGAGCTTCCAACGGATGGTTTGCATCGGGGTTTGGAATTATGGAAGGAGATTTGGGATTAAATCTCACCGTATCCAATCAGTTATTTTGGTTTATTCAGCTGGGTTTTGCCATTGCAGCCATTTCGATAGTATCGGGTGCTTTGGCCGAGAGGATGAAATTATGGTCCTATGCTATCATGGTAGTTGTTTTTTGTGGAATCATGTATCCATTGGTTGCCAACTGGGTTTGGAATCCCAACGGCTGGTTGGCTGTGAGAGGATTCAATGATTTTGCTGGTTCGGCAGCGGTTCATGCCATGG
>Ga0181568_10003148_pt1 | contig 14933 bp, 17 predicted proteins | sample 101ome_20_FD_133758 | JGI IMG/M metagenome (GOLD analysis project Ga0181568, IMG submission 133758) | Coastal salt marsh microbial communities from the Groves Creek Marsh, Skidaway Island, Georgia - 101404AT metaG (megahit assembly) | ecosystem: Environmental > Aquatic > Marine > Intertidal... | reverse complement strand
ATAAAATATGAACTAGATAAGTGTTTTTACTACTCAAAATCTGGTAGGCCCGGTCCTGTTTGGCTTGATATTCCATTGGATATACAAGCAAAAAAAATAAAACATAAAAGTCTTGTTTCATTCAAAGCGAAAAAAAAAAGTTTAGAAAGAAAAATAGATTACAAAAAAATTTTGAACCTAATTAATAATGCAAAAAGACCCTCTATAGTAATAGGAAATGGCGTTCATCTGAGCAAATCACATAAAGAACTTGTTAAGCTGACAAATTATTTAAAAATACCAATTTTAAGTTCGTGGAATGCATCTGATATTCTGCCGAGTAAAAGAGAGTACGTAGGCCGATTTGGTATATTCGGTGATAGAGCGTCAAATTTTTGCGTTCAAAACTCAGATTTACTTTTAGTACTAGGTTCAAGGCTTTCTCAACCGCAAACAGGATATAATATGAATATCTTTGCGCCTGATGCCAAGATAATTTTTGTAGATATAGATATAAATGAGAGCAATAAATTTAATGGTGAAGGAAATATATATATAAAAAAAGATTTAAAAGAATTTATGTCTAAATTTATTAGTTTTTTAAAAAAAAAACAAACTCACATTAAAAAACACGAAAGTTGGAATAATACAAATCTTAAATGGAAAAAAAATTATCCAGTTGTATTGAAAAAATATAAAAAAGAAAAAAAAATTAATTCTTTTTATTTTATAAATGAATTAGCTAAAATTACTAAGTCTAATACCTCAATTGTAACAGACATGGGAACTAGTTTTACTTGTACAATGCAAACTTTTAAATGCAAACCTAATCAAAGATTATATACATCCTCAGGATTAGCGGCAATGGGTTTTGGGCTGCCGGGATCAATTGGTGCAGCGTTTGGAAGTAAAAACAGAGAAATAATTTGTATTGCAGGAGATGGAGGTTTTATGTTTAATATTCAGGAACTGCAAACCGTACTTTATTATAAACTTCCAATTAAAATATTCGTACTCTGCAATAATGGTTATCTAACAATGAAATTAATGCAAAAAAAAAATTTTAAAAATTTAATTGGATCATCCCCAACAACTGGATTGAGCTGGCCCGACTTTGATAAAGTAGCTAAATCATTTGGACTTAAAACATACACCTTAAATAATACAAAACAATTCGATAAAAATTTTAAAAAAATATTCAACTCGAATAGGTCATTTCTCTGTCAAATTCAAATGAGTGATTTTCAAAAATTAATTCCAAGACTACAAACTAAAATGTCATCTGAAGGTAAGTTTTTACCAACTCCTATAGATAACCTGTATCCATTTTTACCAGAGCAAGAGTATAAAAAGAATATATTTTACTCAAAAAAAGTTATTTAAATACAAATTCTTGTTTTAATAAAATCAAATAAAACATTTATAAAAACATTCATTTTAATTGCATTACTTGTTCCTTCATTTCTTTTTTTCATTTTCATTGGTTTTTGAATAAATTTTAATTTTTTTTTTTTTATCAATTTAATTAGTATTTCTGCATTAAAAAAAAAACCATCAGAGTCAATTAAGATCTTACTTAAATTTTCTTTTTTGTAGTAAGTTGCTCCGTTATAATATTTCAAATTAAGATTAAAAAAAAAATTTAGAATTTTTGTAAAGGAACTAGACAAAAAATTTCTTATGAAACCTCTATCATTTCCAACGGGGTATGTACAAACTATATCAAATTTTTTAGTAAGATAATAATATTTTAACATATTCTCAAAATTTGTTTCACCATCACCAGTAGCTACAATAACATAATTTTTATTTGATTTTGACAATCCTTTTTTAAATGATCCGCCATAACCTAGGTTTCTCCTATTCCTGTATAATAATATTCTATTTTTTTTTTTAAATAATTTAACTGTCTTGTATGTTTTATCTTTGCTGAAATCATCAATCACAATAATTTCATAATTGTAGGTATATTTTTTGATATTTAGGATTAAGTTATTTAAAACTTTGAGAATATTTTTTTCTTCATTAAAACAAGGAATAATAATACTTAAGCTCATAAATTATATTGAAAAATTTGTATATTTCTTATAGTTAAAATATTTTAAAATACAATAATGATAAAAAAATTTGAATATAAGAGTCCCGAAATTGAAAATTTTTATGTTGAAAATGGCTATGTAACTATAAAGAATATTTTTGATCAAAATTATATAAAAAATTTATCAAAATATTTTTACAAAGAAGTCAAAATTAGAGAAAAAAAGATAAGTGACTATCACGATATATGCAATCAGATAATGGATAAATTTGAAAGTTCTAATCAATATGAACAACTTATTTTTCAAGAAAAATTAAAAAAATTGATGATCAGATTTTTAGGTTATGATTTATGTGTTCTGAATTATACAGCGCTATGGGTAAATACACCAACTAACAAAAATCCAGTATTAAAAAAAAATGAACATGTTGATGCTTGGACAGGAACAGGAATAAATACAGTTTTTGTAAAAGTTTTTTTGAGTGATTGTGATAAATTTAATGGAATTACAGTATTTCCTGGAACCCATCTTCATGGATTGTATCCAGTTAGAAATAGAACCTTAAATCTTCCTGAAAACGTTAAATTAGATAAGGGTATAAATTTATATAACTGCAAAAAAGGAGATGTTTTAATTTGGCACCCTCTACTTGTTCACTCTACGACTGGTCATAGTGATAAAAATACACGTATCTCGTTAACACTGAGGTATTCATCAACAGAAAATGAATTTACTTCCCAAGAAAGAGCCCTAGGATACAAAACTTTATCTGTAAGCGTTGGAAATAAAATAAAAAGATTTATAGGGAATGATGGATTGCAACCTTTTAGAGTTTATGGGGGAAAAGCAGCAATAGATAAAAGATTAAGTAAGCTTTATAATCAAGATTATTTTAAAAAAGTCGTTACTTATAAAAATAAATAAAATTGTTTTTATTTAAAAATAAAGAAATAAAAAAAAATATAATAATTTTTTTAAAAGTTATTTTTTTTATTATATTAATATACTTTGCAAAAGATTTTTTTAGCAAAAATGAGATAATAAAAATCTCAAAAAAAATATCTATTTTTGAGGTGCTTTTTTTATTAGCGCCCATTTTAATAATATTAATGCTAATGTCTTTAAGATGGTTTTATGTTGTTAATAGCTTTTCATCTCAAAAATTTAAAGAATATTTTAAAAATATAATTATTGGTTTTAATATTTCGTTAATATCAAGTTCGACTGTAGCAATTGATGTAGTTAAATATATACAAGTTAAGAAAGAATTTAGTCATAAAAAATCATTTTATTTTATCATTTATGATAAACTTATAACTTTAGCAGTAAGAATAATTTCAATCCTTTTTTTTATTAATATTCTAAATTTTATGAGTTTTAAAGCTTATGAGATTACAATCTTAATAATATCTATAATAATTTCATTCTTAACAATTTTCTTTTTCTCAAAAACATTTTCAGTTTTTTTAAAAAAATTTAATTTTTTAACTTTTTTTGAATTTTTCATTGAAATTTTAAATCGAAATTCTAAAAAATTAACAATTTTGTTTTTTATAAACTTTTCTATACAATTTCTTGTAATTTTTATTTATGCTTTTGCTTTCTCTATTTTAGATGATAAAATACCTTTTTTTAATGTTGCATTAATTACACCTATTGTAGAAATTTTTTCACAATTACAGGTGTTATTCCCAGGTGCGAAAGAGGCCTTTACGGTATTTATTTATTCAACTGTAAATGTTGATAATAATACATCTTTAATTGTGGCCATTTTAGTAAGAGTTTTAGAGTTTTTGGTTGGTATAATATTATTTTTACTCTCATTTTTAATTAAAAGTAAAAAATATTAGTATTTTTTTTAATTAAATTTTCAATATAAAATTTTCCCTAACAAAAAAGTATAACAAAAATAGTATTATGAAGATAATCAAAGAAAATAATTCATTAGACACTAGATAAATATTATACCCAACTATGCCAACGGCTAAATTAAAAGAAAGACCAAAGATATTAACAAGATTTTTTTTTTTCAATATTTTGAGCAAATAATAATGAATATGATCCCTGCCTGGTTTAAAAGTATCTCTTTTGTTAATTAACCTTGCTAAATTAGTACTCAAAAACTCATATACTAAAAGTGGAAAAACCCATATTAAGGCGAATGCATTTACATTTAATATGACGTTAGTAAAAATTACTATAAATGCTATTATATAGCCGAGCAATAAACTGCCACAGTCTCCAAGAAAAATTTTTGGAAGTTTTAATAAATTTAAATTAAACGCAAGAAATATTAAAAGAACAATTGATATGTAAAATAAAAAATATTCAAAATTATAATTAAATTTATCTACAATTAAAAATAAATTAATTAAACATGATAAAGTAATCACGCTTGCAAAGCCATCAATTCCATCAGAATAATTTAAAGAATTTATTATATATAAACAGCAAATACAGGTGAAAACTTTAGAAAAAGAACCAAGTTCTATTATACCTACTTTACCTAAATTTATTTCTGATAGATATAATCCTTCATTCATTAACATGATGATTGGAAATAATTGAAATAGAATTTTACTTCCAGCACTTAAATTATATTTATCATCAATAAAGCCACCTAAAGCTATAAAAGAGCCATAAATTAAAATATTGTTTAATAAAATATGATCAAATTCAAAATAATAAATTATAAAAAAAAAAATAAATGTTAAAGCAATGCCTCCAGTATAAGGTGTGGAAATTTTATGGATTTTTCTTTTATTTGGTTTATCTAGTAAATTAAATTTGTAAGACAATTTACTAACAATATAGATTATACTAAATGATAATATTACAAGAATAATAGAGCTCTGTATCAGCATAAATTGACTATAGTTTTATTTAATACAATGAATACCAAAAAAACACATATTTATCTATAATATAGTTCAATGTTTTTTAATTTAAAAAAATTTTTATCATTTTCTTTAATCGAGTACATGGTTTTAATTTTTCCATTTACTATTTTATCTGGTCCTCTCCTATCAGACATATTTATAAGTTTTTTTTTTTTAACACTTGCATTTAAATTGTTATTTGTAAAAGACTCAGACATTAGCATTTACTTTAGAAAATTTTTAAATAATAAATATTTTATTATTTTTTTTATTTTCTTTATATATATAAACATTAATTCTTACATTAATTTTAATTGGAATGTTTATTACCAAAAAAGCTTTCATACATCACTCCCATACTTAAGATTTATTTTTGCCTCATATCTAATTGCTTTTATTTTTATTGAAAATAGAATAGCTCTAAAAATTTTTTTATTTATATTAGTTTTCATAATTGTCTTTTTAGTTTTTGATGGAATTTATCAATATATATTTAAAGTCAATTTATTTGGAATGCAAAAGTGGGATCCTAACAGGATAACAAGTATATTTGATGACGAGCAAATAGTTGGTAGCTATATCATCAAAACTTTGCCTTTATCTTTAATTTTTTTTTTTAATAATAAAAAATATCTTGATAAAAAAAACTTATTTTTAATAACTATTTTTTTAGCATTTCAAGGAATTCTAATTTTTCTATCAGGAGAGAGAACATCTTTTGCGTTGTTTATAATTTTTATGTTTTTATTTTTAATAATTTTTCAACCAATATTGAAATTTTTCTTAATAGGATTTTTTCCTGTTATCTTGTTGCTAATTTTAATAATTTCATTTAACCCAACTGCAAAAAAGAGGATGATTATCGATACATATAATCAAATTTTTATTCATGGGAAAATAGCAGTTTTTAGCGAAATTCATCAGTCACACTATGTTACAGCTATAAAAATGTTCAAAGACAAACCACTAATCGGTCATGGGGTTAAAAGCTTCAGAAAAGTTTGCAAAAATTATGAAATTAATAAATGGAGTTGTACAACACACCCACATAATTATTATATACAATTTCTAGCTGAACTTGGGATATTAGGGTTTTTATTTCTTTTGTATTTTTATTTATTTATTTTATATAAATTTATAAAAACTTTGAAAATAAAAAATCAATCTAAAAAAATTATAAAATTATTAATTTACTCAAGCTTTTTATTAAATTTATTTCCTTTTATGCCAACAGGGAATTTTTTTAATAACTTTAATTCGATATTATTATACCTTCCCGTAATTTTTCTTATTTATTATAATTTTAACAAAAAAATATTTAGATAAAATATTTTGATAATTTATAAATTATTTTTGGATTTAATTTATATCTAATTTTTTTCCATAAAGAAAATTTGATTGATCTGATTATCCATTTTATAGAGATGATATTGTAATATTTTTTTTGAAATATTAAATAAAATGATTTTGCGGTTACAGGCAGATCAAAATGAAGATTGCAGTCAATAAATTTTTTAAAAAAATTTTCTTCACTTATTTTAAGCTTTTCATAAAGTTTTATATATTCCTCTGGATCTTTGTTTAATTTACCCATTTGACCATCTCTAATTGTAAAGTTTGCGATCTCTTTATTTATGTAGATACAACCATATTGAAATGATAAGTAATGCAAATTTAACATATCACATCCAATACCATAAACTTCTTTAATCAAATTGTTTTTTTTAAAAAAATAGCTTCTAAAGCAAACAGTATTATTATAAATTTTAAATTGATTAGAAGAAAATAATTCAACCATCTCCTTGGATGTTATCCAATTTTTCTTTAATAAGAATTTTAGTGGTATCTTGACAATTTTATTATTTTTTTCAATATTATAAGATATTTTTGAAAAAGAGAATGCAACATTTTTTTTTGTAACAAGTTGCACTAAATTTGTTTCTATAAATTTTCTATTAATATAATCATCAGTTGCAATTTGGTGAAAATAATCACATTTAATTTTTAAAAAACCTATTTCTAGAGTTTTCGTTGCCCCTATATTGGTAGGATTTCTTATATAAATGAGGTTTATTTTAGAACATAACTTTTTTTTTAAGATTTCATATATGTATGGATTTTTATCTCCATCATTTAAAAAAATTAAATTTTTTGGCTTAACGCTTTGCGAATTTATCATATTTAGGCATCTAAAAAAGTATTTATGATCTTTATAAAATGGCCAGACAATATCGTATGAAAACATTTTTAATTACTATAAAAATATAATGTAATTTATGATTTACAAATTACTACTATAAAATGAATATTTTTAAAAATAAAATAAAAACCAAAACTACATTAATTTCAATTTTAATTTTAATTTCAATTTTAACTATTTTTAGTTTAAAAGATAAATTTATTTTTGAATTAAATCATCATTTTTATATTAATAAATTAGAATATTTCTTTGACAAATATCATTTGGTATCAGTTTTAATTTTAATCTTTTTGTGGATATTTTGGATAATTTTAGTCGGATTTGGAACACCCATAATTATTTTCAACTCCTTTTTCTTTAGTACATTTGAGGCATTAATTATTTCACTTATTGCTGTTATTGCAGGATCCTTTGCATGTTATTTTATTTTTAGAAATTTTTTTTTTTCAAAATTAAAAAAAAAATTTAAAAATATTCTTCCAAAACATAAAAAATTTTTCAAAAATAATTCATTATTTTTATTTTATTTATTTAGATCAGTACCGGGAATACCACTACATTTGAAAAATACACTCCCAGTATTATTTTTTGTAAAGTATACAAATTTTTTGACAGCTACTATTTTAGTGGAGGCTCCAACTATTTTAATGAATATATTAATTATTAAAGGATTAATTGATTTGAATAGTGAGGAAAATTCTTTCCCTTTATTAACAATCTTAAAAATATTAATCCCTTTAATTATTTTATTTCTTATAAGTAAAATTTTAAAAAAATTGAGAGTTAAAAATAAACTTAATTAAATTAGGCTTTGAGTAATTTTTTTTGACCAATCGTTTTTAAAAAAAAGACTTTTATCATCAATTAATAAGTCATAGCTAGGTTTTCCAAAAAAGATTTTATGATACATGACCCCATTTTCACTTAACTGCTTTATTGTTTTATTTTTTATTTTTTTTTCAGCTTTTTTTTTATTGTCATTTGTTCTTCCCATGTATCTTGCTGTATGAAGTTTTATGATATAACCTTTTTTGTATAAATTATTTATAATTTTAATATTTTTTTTGATTGGTTTTGGGTCTATGTAATTTTTAGAAATATAAAAAATTACACCGTCAATATCAAAACAAATTGTTTTTATTTTTTTCATTTGGGTTTATTTAAGAATATATTCAACAATTCTTAATAATAAATCAATATTAACATTTTCTTTGTTACCATGACTTTGAATTGATATTGATGCTGCTAAGGAACCTAAAAAAAGAACTACTTCTGGATGTTGCTTTCTTATAATTGCAAGGCTACAAATTGCCAACATTGTATCTCCCGCTCCAACTTTATCGACCGATTTTATTGCAAATCCAGGACAATAAAAGAATTTTTTATCTTTTAAATAAATTGATCCATTTTTTCCCCTAGTAATAATTAAATTTTTAAAATTATTTTTTTTGTTAAAATTAAGCATTACTTTTTCTATTGAACTTATTTGATCTTTTTCTTCGTATCTTAGTTCAGACTCGTTTATAATAGTTGTGTATGAATTTTTATAAATTTTAAATGAATGGTTTTTAATACTTGATGCATTTACTTGGCAATTAATACTAATTTTTTTCCCTTTTCTTTTTATAAAATCTACAGTTTCTTTATTAAAAAAATTATGTCCGTAATCAGCAATTATAAATAAATCTATACGGTCAACTATTTTTTTTATCTTATTAATTAAGTTTTTATAGTGATTGAAATTTGTTTCACTGGGCAATATATAAGACCCAAACATTTTATAACCAGAATTTAAATCTACAAATCTAGATTTTTGAATTGACTTGATTTTTTTATTGTTAAACACATTAAAAGTATTGACTAATTTAGACATCGATTGATGATATTTTTGAACTAAGTTTTTTTCGTTTCCAAATAATGTTAAGTGCTCTATTTTTTTAACCATTGACATGATGTGTCTTACTATTGCGCCAGTTCCTCCAATATATATTTCTTCATATTTATTCTCAAAAACAAGATGAGGTTCTTTCCCAGATTTTCCAATTATGTTTCCAAAAATATATTTATCGAAAATTAGTTCACCCATTACACACACATGCAGTTTTTTAAAACTTTCTATTGTATTAAAAATTTTTTTAACCGAGTGATTTTTTTTAATTTTTTCAACAAATTCTTTTTGATTATCACTAAAAATTAAATTTGAAGAATTTAAAATAGATGATGAGCTAAATGTAAAATCATCAGTATATTTTATTACGCCTTTATTTTTTTTGACTGCCGCACGTTCTAAGATAATTTTTTTTGTTTTATCATCAGATATTTTTTTGTAATCAGGTCCTTTTACATACACATGTGGTTTAATTAAATTGATTACATCTAGTGATGAGGCAGAATTACTAGGACAAACGTAGTCTACAAGATCTATATTACTCAAATATTCCATTCTTTGTGCTTGATTAAAAACAGGTTTTCCTGGACCTTTATTTATAAATTTATCATGAGTAACTGATACAATTAAAATATCTCCATATTTTTTAGCTGACTTGAAATGCTCTATATGGCCTAAATGTAATAGGTCAAATACTCCATGACATAAAACTAATTTTTTTTTCTTTCTTAATTTATTTAAAAAATTAATTTTATTAATTCTTATTATTTTATTGTTCATTTTAAATACTTGAACCAATCCTTAGTTGCAGTTCTAATTGTTTTAGAATTCCAGACTGGAGCTTTTTTCCAGTAATTAATATTTTTAAGCATTATTTCAATTCCATCTTCTATTTTTATTCTAGGTTCCCATTTGAGTTTTTTTTTGATTTTAGATATATCTGCAAAAGTTTTAAACGGTTCACCTGGGCGTTTTGGGATATGTATTTTTTTTCCTTTAAGTAAGTTTGCTATTCGGTTTATAGAGACTGGTATTCCACTACCAACATTAAATATTTCTTTTTTTGCTTCTTTTCTAAATCCTGCCAAAACAAATGCATCAACAACATCTGAAACATAAGTAAAATCTCTGCACTGGTTTCCAGAACCAACTATTGTAAAAGGTTTATTTGCTAATTTTTGTGCAAGAAATACACCAAACATAGCTCCATAGGTGCCCGAAGTTCTGGATCTTGGCCCATAAACATTAAAAAGTCTTAAAGAGGTATAGTCAAGATTGTACACCTTGCCCCAATGTAAAACCATATCTTCACCTAACTTTTTTGTTAGTGCATAAGGATATTCTGTGTTTGTTTGTGAATTTTCTTTCGTAGGAAGATCTTTAGATATTCCATAACAAGAAGCTGAAGCCGTATAAACAATTTTTTTTACTTTGTTAAGAACACAAGCATTAAGAATGTTAAAAGTACCAGTTACGTTAGATTGAAAATAATCATTTGGTTTTTGTATACTTGGAACTATATCTGCAAGTGCTGCAAGATGAAAAACAATATCTACTTCTTTAAAGTATCTTTCTATTTTTTTAAAATTTTTAATATTTGCATTAATTATTTTTACTTTTTTTTTTAAATTACTTAAATTCTCTAAATTACCAGCAGAAAAGTTATCAATTATAGTTACATTATGTCCCATACTATAAATTTTTTCAGCCAAATGACTTCCAATAAACCCTGCTCCACCTGTTATAATAATTTTTTTACTCATTTTTTTACAACCATAATTAACAACTTTTTCTTTATGTAAAATTTTTTACTTAAAATTTTTAATGTCGAATATTTTATTATCTCACCAGACTCAATTACAGTCTGATTTTTCTTATCAGATATTTTACCATCAATTATAGCCACGGATGCTTTTGAGTAGGAATTTCCAAGTTCTTTTGAATTGTTCAAATATTTTAGTATTATTTCTACATTTTTAAATTTATATTTATTAATATTTTTATTTTGAGGCATCCTAAATTTTAGGTAATTTTTTGGAATAAGTTTTGAATATTTTTTACCTTCATAATTTTTTTTAGATCTTCCATAATCATCTGAAAGTCTTATTAAATCTTTTTTAAGATAAGGATTTTCAAACTCCAAAGCATATAAATCATTTTTTGATTTATTTATTATTCTATGAAATAAACCAGGTCTAAATACTAATCTTGAAACAGGTTTATATTTAAATGTATTTTTTTTATATATTCCAATTTGAACATTTGCATTTCCATCAAGAATTATAAAGCCCGTTTTTTTTTTTGAGTGGCAATGTAATGATGTTTTCCCACCAGATTTAATTTTTAAAAAAGTTACTGCAATTTTTTTTTTAAAATTAAATATTACATACTCTTCGCCCCAAGGTTTTTGAAATAAATTTTCAGTAAAAAATTGAGTATTACTTTCCATTTACGTGATCTATAGCTGCCTTTAACCACGGACCCATATCTTTATAGTGAGCTGTTGTATATATTCTTTGATCATAAACCACTTCTTCATCAATATAAATTCCACCGGCATTTATGATATCATCTTGCATACTATAATATCCTGAAATTTTTTTATCCTTTACCAAACCTGCAGAAATTAATAATTGTGCTCCACTACATATACATGCAATTATGTTTGTTTCATTATGCATGTAAAAATCCTTTATAAAATTAATTAGATTTTTGTTTGTCCTTATTTTTTCCATTGACTTTACTCCCCCAGGTAAAACAAGAAGCTCATATTTATCTACATCAACTTCATGAATATCTTTAACTGGATGGTTTTTATTTGGAGGTAATTGTGTTCCTAGTATTCCATTTACAGGCTTGCCACCAATTATACATACATCTAAATGTGACCTTTCCTCTAGCAGTCTATAAAAGGGGTATATAAACTCGTGATCTTGGGCTAACGGACCACTTATAATTAACGATCTAAACATTCTGCTCTATAACACATTATTATTATTTAAAAAGTTTTATTTTAGGGGGAATTAATTTTTCTTTTTTTACATATTTATAATAATAGAAACTGATTGCTGAAAAATCAAAACTATTAACTTTTAATTTTAGTATTTCATTAAATGAAAAAAAACCATATCCCTCTCCCTCTAGTATTTTAAAATTTTTAGGAAATTTTTTTATTATCTTTATAAAGTATTGAATTTCTCTTGGTACAATTAAAGACTTTTCTAAAATCTTAATTTTAATAAAATATTTTGGATTTTTTATTAATATGTTCATCTCTTCTTTAATTTCTCTTTTAATACCCTCAATACTTTTCTCATAACTTAATGTTTTACCACCAAACAGCCCCCAGAAACCTGGGAAATGTATTTTTTTATACTTGTCCCTTTTTTGCAACAAAAATTTTTTTTTATATACAATTATAATATGGGATGATTTGTAGTACTTTGTCATTTTAAAAATTAAATAAATATATATACAAAAGAGTTTAAGCTTTACAATTATTCTAAATTATATTATTACACCTTGCCTGGTGATTATTGCGAAAGGGTAATACCCGATCCCATTCCGAACTCGGAAGTCAAGCCTTTCAGCGCCGATGGTACTTTGTCTTAAGACATGGAAGAGCAGGTCATCGCCAGGCTAATTTCGATGAAAAAATCAGTTGTTGTTACAGGTGGCGCAGGTTTTGTTGGTTCGAACTTAATTGAGTCACTTCTTCTTAAAACAAATTATAATATTATAAGTTTAGATAATTATTCCTCAGGAAAAAAAAAAAATCATCATGTATCCAAAAGAGTAAAATACCTTAAAGGAAATACATTTAATATATTTAAAATTTTGGAAAAATATAAAAAAAAAATAACCGTTATTTTTCATTTTGGAGAATTTTCTAGAATATATCAGAGCTTTAAAAAATTTGATGAATGCATGAAGTCTAACTCTTTAGGAAGTAAAGAGGTATTTAATTTTTGTTTAAAAAATAAAATTAAATTGATTTATTCCGCAACCTCAGCAAGCTTAGGAAATAATGGAAAAGATAAAAATTTATCACCATATGCATTTAGTAAATCAAAAAATTTAGAACTTTTAGAAAATTTGAAAAAATGGTTTAAATTTAAATATGAAGTAATCTACTTTTATAATGTTTATGGTAAAATGCAGATCGAAACAGGAGATATGGCAACTGTAATTGGAATTTTTCAAAACCAATATAAAAAAAAATTACCTTTAACTGTAATTAGTCCTGGGACTCAATCAAGGAGATTTACTCATATATCTGATACAGTGGATACTTGTATAGTTGCAATGAAAGCTAATAAATGCAAACATTACAGTATTACACATAGAAAAAGCCACACTATAATAGAAGTTGCAAAAATGTTTAAATCAACTATCAAACTATTACCTGCTAGACCGGGAGAAAGATATGCCTCTGCACTTACTAAAATGAGCTTAAATAATAAGATAATTAGAAGATATGGAAAAAAAAGTTTGAAAGATTACGTTCGTTCGTTTATTAAGTCCGTTAATTAAATTATGAAAATAGCAAGTTCATTAAAATCTTTAAAAAAACGAGATCTTAATTCTAAATTAGTTAGACGAAGAGGCAGAGTTTATATAATAAATAAAAAAAATCCTAAATTTAAAGCAAGACAAAAATAATTTTATGGATAATGAGAACCATAAAAATACTTGGAATAATTTTACTAAATTTGTTCTTTGGGGAACTATTGCTGTAATTTGTATTTTAGTATTAATGGCAATTTTTCTTTTATAAATGAAAATAGGTTCAATAAAAGAAAACTTAAAAATAGAAAAACGTATTGCTGTTACCCCTGAAATAATTAAAAAATATAAATCATTAGATCTGAATATAATTCTACCTAAAGGGTATGGAGAACACCTGGGTATTTCTGATAAAGAGTTTATCAATGAAGGGGCAGAAATATTGGACAATGACGAAAAAGTATTATCAGAGGCTGATTTGTTTTTACAAATGAATTTAATTGCAGAGGAGTATTTTGAAAAACTAAAAAATGAACAAATCTTAATTGGTGTTTTGAATCCTTATTCAAATAAAGAAAAAATAAAAAAACTTTTGGATAAAAAAATAAATTGTTTTTCACTTGAACTTTTGCCAAGAATTACTAGAGCACAATCGATGGATATACTTTCATCTCAAGCTAATTTAGCAGGTTATAAAGCAGTAGTAGACTCTTTTGCTTATTACCAAAAAGCCATCCCCATGATGATGACCGCTGCAGGAACAATACCAGCGGCTAAGGTACTGGTAGTGGGAGCAGGTGTTGCAGGTTTACAAGCAATTGCAACAGCAAAAAGAATGGGTGCCATAGTTTTTGCTACCGACGTAAGATTAGCATCAAAAGAACAAGTTGAAAGTTTAGGTGGTAAATTCCTAATAGTTGAAGGTGCAGAAAATTTAGAGACAGAAGGCGGATATGCAAAAGAAGCATCTGAAGAATTTAAACAAAAACAAGAAAATTTATTAAAAGAAACGCTGAAAAAAATTGATATAGTTATTTGTACTGCTTTGATCCCAGGAAAAAAAGCACCATTAATTATCAAAAAAGATATGATCGAGGTCATGCAAAGCGGTTCTGTAATTTATGATCTTGCAGCTTCTCAGGGAGGAAATTCTGTACTCACAAAAGTAAATGAAATTATAGATCACAATGGAGTAAAAATTATGGGAGATGGTAATATTTTGAATAAACTTCCAAATTCAGCTTCAAGTTTGTATGCAAAAAATATGTTTAATTTTGTAAGTAATTTATATGATAAAGAAACTAAAAAAGTTAATATAAATCTTGAAGATGAAATTATAGATAAAACCCAAATAAAATAATTATGGAAATAGATCCTTTTATATTTAGATTTAGTATTTTTATATTGTCAATTTTTGTAGGCTATTATGTAGTTTGGAGCGT
>Ga0181568_10003147_pt1 | contig 14934 bp, 14 predicted proteins | sample 101ome_20_FD_133758 | JGI IMG/M metagenome (GOLD analysis project Ga0181568, IMG submission 133758) | Coastal salt marsh microbial communities from the Groves Creek Marsh, Skidaway Island, Georgia - 101404AT metaG (megahit assembly) | ecosystem: Environmental > Aquatic > Marine > Intertidal... | reverse complement strand
GCGCGCGCGGCCCTTCACCGTTTTCATGACCAGGTAGTAGATGCGGTCGAACAGGTCGTTCGCGCGCACCCACTCGTAGTCTTCCATCCGGTAGGACTTGATCAGGCGGATGCCGGAGAAGGCCTGTTCGAGGTTGGCGGTGAGTTCGCCCATGCCGGTCTGGGCATTTGTCGAGGCACGGCGCAGGCGCCGTCCGATGCGGATGATCGGCCGGCCCGCGACCGGGAATGTGACCACCACGATGATGGCGAGCAGCCAGTCGAGATAGAACATCATGCCGATCAGCGCGGCGGCGGTGACGAAGTCGCGGGCCATCGCCGTCAAGGTGCGCGACAGCGCGTCGCGCATGAGGTTCACGTCGTTGGTGAAGCGCGAGATCAGCTTGCCGGTCGACGTGTCCTCATGGGCCTGCATGTCGGCCTGCATCAGGTGGGCGAACATGGCCTTCTGGATCATGTTGATCACCCGCAGCGCGACCGACTGGCTCAGGACGCTCTGGCCGTAGGAGGCGGTTCCCTTGATGAAGGTCACGAGGATGATCGCCAGCGGCATCAGCCACACGACGTTCGGATTCTTCGCCTCGAGCATGTCCACCGAGACTTCGATCAGCTTCGGATACGCGGCCGACGCGCCCGCGACCACGATCATGAGGGTCACCGCCATGGCCACGCGGCCCTTGTAGGCGCTCATCCAGTCGCGCCACATCCGGCCGATCAGATGGCCGGTGCTGTCCGTCCGGGTGTTCTGCGGGAACTCCTGCATGTCGCGGTTACCGCCGCCTCCAATGATCGCGCCCGGAATCGAGCCATATGCGCCGTCGTCGATGCAAGCCTAACATGGCGCGGAACGCCGCCGTGGCGGCGCGTGTCAGACAGGCCTGTTGCGATTCCCGCCGCAATGCTACAGCTAGCGTGATTGCGCAGGGATGCGATCCGCGAGGAAGCTTATGTCCGCAGCCGACAATCTTGGCGAACTTCTACACAGGAATTGCCCGAATTGCGAAACCGACAATTCGGGCCGGCCGTCGCTCGGCTATTCGTGGCAGGAATGGCGGCTGCGCGAATGCGGGTCGTGCGGCTTCGTGTAGCTCGAAAACCCCCCCGATTACGCGGACCTCAAGGTCGCGTTCGCCTGGGAGAAGAACCATGGCGACCGCAAGGTGCGGATGCGCAACGAGTATCCGCTCGCCTATGGCATCTCGAAGGCCTGGCGGAAGTTCTACCGCTGGGCGGTTCGCAAGCCCGACAAGCTGGCCAACCGGATTAACCGCTGGGTGCCGCCCGGGCTCGTGATCGACGTGGGCTGCGGCAACGCCGATCGGCTGCTGACCCTGCCCGAGCATTACCAGACGAGTGGCATCGAGATTTCCAAGGCGCTGGCCGAGGAGGCGCAGGAACTGCTGGCCGCGCGCGGCGGCACCATCACCAATCTGCCGGCGGTCGAGGGGCTCGCGAGCTACGAGGCCGGGTCGGCGAGCGGCGTGCTGATGCGTTCCTTCCTCGAACACGAACACAAGCCCGTGGAACTGCTCTCCCACGCGTCGCGGGTCCTCAAGCCGGGCGGTGTCGCGATCATCAAGGTGCCGAACTTCTCGTCGATCAACCGGCGCGTCATGGGATCGCGCTGGTGCGGGTTCCGGTTCCCGGGACACGTCAATTACTTCACGCCGGGAAGCCTGCGCGCGATGGTCGCCGACGCCGGCTTCGCCGCGGTCGGGTTCGGGTTCTTCGACCGGTTCCCGTTCAGCGACAACATGTGGATGGTCGTGCGCAAGGACGGCTGAACCGAAGACGACAGGGGAACAGACCATGACGCGGATCGCGATCATCGACCGGGACGACATGAACCCGGAGCAGGCCCGTGTGTACGATGCGGCAAAGGAAAGCGGCGGGCCCGTGGGCGGGCCTTTCTATGCCTATATCCGTATCCCCGAACTGTTCCGGGTGGCGCAGGACATGCGCGACACGCTCGGCGCGGGGCCGCTGAGCGGGCGCGAACGGCTGATCGTCTTCATGGTCGTCGCCCGCCACTGGAATGCGCGCTATCCGTGGTTCGCCCAGTCGCGCAATGCGCTCAAAATCGGCATCGAGCGCGAGATCGTCGACGCGATCAATGCCCGCGAGGTGCCCGCGCTCGCGGACGCTCGTGAGCAGACCTGCTACGAGGTCGCGCGCGAGCTCATGGAATCAAAAAAGCTCAGCAATGCGTCCTATGCCGCCGCCGAGGCCGTCTTGGGCGAGACCGACCTGATCGCGCTCGTGGCGGCGTCGGGACAGTTCGTGATGACCTGCTGCACGGCAAACGCCTTCGAGGTGGACCCGCCGGCGGATCAGCCGGTCCCGCTCGCCGACTGACCGGGACGCGGTCTAACGGTTCGCCGGCGTTTGCCGCGTGATCGCGGCGAGATGGGATACGAACAGGTCGGCGCAGTTTTCCCAGGAGTATTGGAGCGCGTGGGCGCGGCACTGGGCCGGCGTCGCGCGCTCCGTCGCCACGCGGACGGCGGTGACGAGATTCTCGTCGAGGCAGCCCGGGCCGGTGCCGCCCACCACGTCGAGCGGGCCGGGCACAGGGTAGGCGGCGACGGGCACCCCGCAGGCCAACGCCTCGAGCATCACCAACCCGAACGTGTCGGTCCGGCTGGGGAAGACGAAGACATCCGCAGCGGCGAAGTGCCGGGCCAGGTCTTCACCATGCTGTTCGCCAGCAAAGACCACATCGGGAAACCGGCCTTCCAGCTCCGCGCGCTGCGGGCCGTCCCCGACGACGATCTTGGTGCCCTCCGTGTCGAGTTCCAGGAACGCGGCGATATTCTTCTCGACCGCGACCCGGCCCGTATAGAGCTGGAGCGGCCGGGGTAAATCGCGGATTTCCGCCGGCCACTCGTCATGGGGCCGTGGGCGGAACAGCTCGGTATCGACACCACGCGTCCAGCGCGCGGTGTTTGTGAACCCCCAACCGCGCAGCTCGCGATCAACGGTGGCCGTCGCCACCATGACCTTGTGGGCGTGACCGTGAAACCGCCGGAGCCAGGCATAGGTCCAGGCGACCGGAAAGCGCGTGCGCGCATGAATATACTCGGGAAACTTTGTGTGGAACGAGGTCGTAAACGGCCACTCTGCCCGACGGCAGACCTTGGCCGCGGCCTGGCCGATCGGGCCCTCGGTTGCGATGTGCACGGCGTCGGGCTCGAATTCCGTGATGAGGCGTTTCGCCTCGGGTCCTGGCCTGAGTGCGAGTCGAATCTCGGGATAGGTGGGGCAGGGGATGGTACGGAACCGGTCCGGGGTGATCGTCAGCACCTGGTGACCGGCCTTGCGCAGATGCGCGACCACTGTGTCGAGCGTTCGGACGACGCCGTTGACCTGTGGGTGCCAGGCGTCGCTTGCGAGCACGATGCGCATGGTCTAGCGCAGCGCCAGCGAGAGCTGGCGGATGTCAGCCCAGTTCACGATCTCTAGTTGGCCGTTGCGGTGCTCGACGAGGGCGGTGCAGCTCTCGACCCAGTCGCCGTCGTTGCAGTAGAGCACCCCGTTCATCTCACGCATTTCCGCGTTATGAATGTGTCCGCATACGACTCCGTCGGCCCCGCGCCGACGCGCTTCATCGGCGACCACCTCCTCGAAGCGACTGACGAACTGGACCGCGTTCTTGACCCGGTATTTCAGGAAGGCCGACAGCGACCAGTAGCGGAACCCCAGCAGGCGGCGAACCTGGTTCATCCAGTAGTTGACGCCCTGTACGAAGTTGTAGGCCCAGTCTCCCAAGTGCGCGAGCCAGCGGGCGTAGCGCACGACAGCATCGAACTGGTCGCCATGGGTGATCCAGAGCCGTCGGCCATCGGCGGTTATGTGGAAGGCCTCTTTCTGGAGCGTAATCCCGCCGAACACCATGCCGGTGTAGTCGCGCAGCATCTCGTCATGGTTTCCGGGTACGAACACGACCTTCGTCCCCTTGCGCGCCTTGCGCAGGAGCTTCTGAACGACGTCGTTGTGGGCTTGCGGGCAGTACCATGACTTCTTCAGCCGCCAGCCATCGACGATGTCGCCCACGAGATACAGATGTTCGGAATCCGTGTGTCGGAGGAAATCGAGCAGGTGTTCGGCCTTGCAGCCGCGTGTGCCCAGATGGATGTCGGAAATCCAGATGGTACGGTAGCGGTGGACAAGGGTTTCGCCGCCCATGGAGCGCTCGGCTGCTCGTCAAACTTGCCCCTACATATAGAATTCTGGTTTCGATGCAAGACAAAAAACATAATTAAAACATATACTTAAAGTAATTTATCTGCAATCGTCCTGCAACACGAATGCAACATTCCGCTGTCTTATTTGGGCTTTCGGTGTGGGTGATTCGCGCAGGTGCGTGCCTTGAGCGACAGTCTTCTGATTTTCAATCCGACCGCCGGCCCGCGCCGCCGCAAGCGGCTCCGCGCGGTGCTGGCGCGCCTGCGTGCCGAGGGTATGTCCGTGGTCGTTTGTGAAACGTCGGGGCCGCGCGATGCGGACCGGCTGGCGCAACAGTCCCTGGGCTGCGATGTGGTCCTCGCGGCCGGCGGCGACGGCACGATCAACGAGATTCTGAACGGGTTGCGCGCGCGTGGTGACGCCTGTGCGCTCGGCATCGTGCCGCTCGGCACCGCCAACGTGCTCGCCAGGGAGCTGGGCATCGACCCGCGGGTACCGGAGAAGGTCGCGTCGGCGATCTCAAGCGGCGAGACAAGGCACATCTCGCTCGGGCACGCCAACGGGCGATACTTCGCGATGATGTCGGGGATTGGCTTCGACGCTCATGTGGTTGCGAATGTGGATCTCCGCATCAAGCGCCGGTTCGGCAAGCTCGTCTATGTGCTCCGCTCGCTGGTCGAACTGGTGCGCTACAGGCCGCGCACCTACCGGGTGCTCATCGACGGGCACCTCGAGCTGGCATCCTCGGTCGTGATCGCCAATGGTCGCTTCTATGGCGGGCCGTTCGTGCTGGCGCCTCACGCCTCCCTGGAAAGCGATGAACTGCAGGTTTGCCTGTTCCGGAAGACGGGGCGCTGGAACGCGCTGCGCTATCTCTGGGGCATGCTGAGCGGGCGGCTTGGGCGTTTCGAGGACTTCGATGTCGTGCCGGCGCACAAGCTCACGGTCGAGCGCGGACCCGGATGTGGCGCGGACGAGCCTGTCCAGGGCGATGGCGATATCGTCTGCCAGCTGCCTGTCCGGATCGGGATTGCAAACCGGGTGCAGCCGGTCCTGCAGCCGGCCTGACCGGCGGCGTCAGTCGCCCGCGCCGGCCACCGTCATGCCATCGATGCGCACGGTCGGGCTGTTGGTTCCGTAGCGGAACTCCAGGTCGTCGGCGCGGGTCATCCGCGCGAACATGTCGTTGAGGTTGCCCGCGATGGTCAGCTCGGTGACGGGGAACCCGATCTCGCCGCCCTCGATCCAGAAGCCCGATGCCCCCCGGCTGTAATCGCCGGTCACGCCGTTGACGCCCATGCCCATCAGCGCGGTGATGTAGAGGCCGGACTCGATGTCGGCGATCAGTTCCCTCGGACTCTGCGCGCCCGGCGTGAGATAGAGGTTCGAAGGTCCGGGGGAGGGCGGGCCCGACGTGCCGCGGCCGGCATGGCCGGTGGTCTCGAGCCCGAGCTGCCGGGCGGAGGCGAGGTCAAGGAGCCAGGTGTTCAGGACGCCGTCTTTCACGATCGATTTCCGGCCGTTCGCGATCCCCTCGGCGTCGAACGGCTTGGACCGCATGCCGCGCTTCCGGTGCGGGTCGTCCACGATCTCGATGTCGGACGCGAAGATCTGCGCACCGAGGCGATCCTTCAGTAAGCTCGTGCCCCGGGCGATCGCCGGGCCCGTGATCGCCCCTGTCAGATGCCCGAGCAACCCGCCGGCAACGCGGGGGTCATAGACCACGGGCACCTTTGCGGTCGGCATCCGGCGCGCGCCGAGCCGCGCGGCGGCCTTCTCGCCCGCGCGCCGTCCGACCTCCGCCGGCGCCTCCAGGTCGCCCAGATGCACCGCATGGGCGAAGTCGTACTCCGCTTCCATGCCGGCGCCCTCTCCGGCGATCACGGACACGCCGATACCCGAATCCGTGCGTGCATACGCGCTTTCGAACCCGTTGCTCGCCGCCAGGCAGACGCCGGTGCGGCTCCAGCTGGCCTGCGCGCCCTCGGAGTTGGTCACGCCGTCCACCGCGCGGGCCGCGTCCTCGCAGTCGCGCGCCATCGCGACCAGGGTGTCGCTCGAGGGCTCGTCGGGATCGAGCATGTCGAGATCGGGAAACTCCGTCGCGAGTTGATCGGGGTCGGCCAGCCCCGCCCAGGGATCGTCCGGCACCGCCGCGGCCATGTCGAGCGCGCGGCCGACCAGTTCGGAGAGCGCGTCGGCCGAGAAATCCGTCGAGGACACGATCGCCTGCTTGCGGCCGCGGAACACGCGCAGGCCCAGGTCGAAACTCTCCTGGCGTTCGAGTTGCTCGATCTCGCCCAGGCGCTGGGCGTGAGAGATCGATACCGACCGGATCAGAACGGCATCGGCCCCATCCGCGCCGCGCCGTGTGGCGTCGGCGACGAGATCGGCCAGCCGCGCGCGGTCTTCCATCGTTTCGGGATCGGACATGTTCTGTTTCGCGCGGACGCGCGCCTGTCTCCGGGGTGGCCGGTGCTAGAGGGTTCCGGGGGCGAAGAACTCGATGATCGCGATGAGCGATGCAAGCCCGAGCGTGGCCCAGTTGATCACGATCCCGGTGGCCCGGTTGAAGGCCTCGGCGTTGCCCATCAGTCCCAGCGCGTGCAGGACGCGTGCGACGATCAGCATGGCCCCGAGGACACCGATGATGATCGGGGCGACCCCCATCATCTCGATCAGTCCCAGCAGGATCAGCGTGCCGGGAACCCACTCCGTGAAATTCGCATGTGCGCGAATGCGTCGCGCCATGCCGTCGTCGCTGGCGTCGCCCCACATGATCTTGTTCTGGAACCGGTACTTGGTCACGCTGATGCCGAGCGCCAGCTTCATCAGGCCCAGCAACGCCGCGACGAACATGGTGTTGACCGGTGCAACGGCAACAATCGCTTCCATCGTCATTCCCCCTTCTTCAGTTCGCCGCCGAACCCCGGCGACGCTACTTCCAGATCGGTGTGCCGGAGCCCGGCAGCCCCAGATCGTTCCACATCGCCGAGACTTTTTCGACCACCTCGTCGTCCATGCGGATCTGGCGGCCCCACTCGCGATCGGTTTCGGGGGGAATCTTGTTGGTGGCGTCGAGCCCGACCTTGCTGCCCAGGCTGGAGACCGGCGATGCAAAGTCGAGATAGTCGATGGGCGTGTTCTCGACCAGCGTGATGTCGCGCGCGGGGTCCATGCGCGTCGAGATCGCCCACATCACGTCCTTCCAGTCGCGCAGGTCGATGTCGTCGTCCACGACGATCACCCACTTCGTGTACATGAACTGGCGCAGATAGGACCAGACGCCCATCATCACGCGCTTCGCGTGGCCCGGATAGGCCTTGCGCATGGACACGACCGCGATGCGGTAGGAGCAGCCCTCGGGCGGCAGCCAGAAGTCGGTGATCTCGGGGAAGGCCTGGCGCAGAAGCGGCACGAAGACATCGTTGAGCGCCTCGCCCAGCACCGAGGGTTCGTCCGGCGGCCGGCCGGTGAAGGTCGAGAGGTAGATCGGGTCCCGGCGCATGGTGATCGCGCTGACGTGGAACACCGGGAACTGTTCGACCGAGTTGTAGTAGCCCGTGTGATCGCCATAGGGCCCCTCGTCGCCATACTCGTCGAGGGAGACATGTCCCTCGATGACGATCTCGGCCGAGGCGGGCACCTTGAGGGGGACGGTCTTGCAGTCCACCAGCTCGAGCCGCTTGCCGCGCAGGAGGCCGGCGAACTGATATTCCGACAGGTTGTCGGGCACCGGGGTCACCGCGGCGATGATCGTCCCGGGGTCGGCACCGATGACCACGGCCGCGGGCAGGGGCTCCGGGCGCTCCGCCTTCCAGCGCGCGTGATGCTGGGCGCCGCCGCGATGCTTGAGCCAGCGCATGTAGGTGGATTTCGGTCCCGTCACCTGCATCCGGTAGATGCCGAGGTTGAAGGCGTCCTCGCGCTTGCCGTCGGGGTCCGGGCCCTGGGTGACGACCAGCGGCCAGGTGATGAGCGGGGCCGGCTCGCCCGGCCAGCAGGTCTGGATCGGCAGCTTCGCCAGGTCGATCTCGTTGCCGGTCCACACGATGTCGTGCACCGGGCCGGAGGAGACGGTCTTCGGCCGCATTGCCATGACCTGGCGCAGGATCGGCAGCTTGTCCCAGGCATCGCGCAGGCCGCCGGGAGGTTCGGGCTGGCGCAGGAAGGCGAGGGTCTCGCCGATCTCGCGGAGCTGGTCGGGTTCGCGGTCCATGCCCCAGGCGACCCGCTCGACCGTGCCGAAGAGGTTCGCCAGCACGGGGATCGGGCTCGGGCTGCCGTCGTCGGCGATGACGTTCTCGAACAGCACCGCCGGACCGCCCTCGGCCAGAAGCCGGGTCTGGATCTCGGTCATCTCGAGCTTCGCGGCGACCGGGTGGGTGACCCGGACCAGCCGGTCCTCGCGCTCCAGGCGCTCGATGAACTCGCGTAGGCTTGCGTAGGGCATGACGCGCGACTTAGACCGGTCTCGCGCCCGTCCGTCAAGAACCGCCGCGTCTTGCCCGGCGGTCCACGGCGCGGGAGAATGTCGCCATGACCGCCGGCCCCGACGATCCCTTCGCGACCGATCCCGTGCTCGCCCGCGCGGCGGGCTATCCCTACGACATCACCGCGCACTCCTTCACCTTCGCCGACGGGGCCGCCGCGCCCTTCGATTCGGACCTGCGCGCGGGCCGCCGCCCGGTCATCGGCTATGGTTCGAACCAGTCGCCGATCCGTCTGCGCCAGAAATACGGCACGGACCACGCGCCGATCCCGGTGCAGCGTGCCTGGCTCGACGATCACGACGTCGTCTATTCCGCGCACTTCTCGAGCTACGGATCCCTGCCGGCGGCGCTGCGCCATGTGCCGGGGACCCGCGTCGCGGTCGCGGTCAACTGGCTGAGCGACGCCGAGCTCGAAGTGATGCACCCGACCGAGATCGACAACTATCACTTCGCCCGGCTGTCGGGCCTGCGGCTCGCGCTCGACGGCGGCGAGACGGTCGAGGCGGCCTGGGCCTATCTGAGTTTTCGCGGCCATGTCGGCGACGACGCGCGGCCGTTCGCGCTCGCGGAGGTCGCCGCCGAGGGCCGCCAGCTCCCCGCCATCACCCAGCGCGAGGCGCTGGCACTGATGCGCGACCGGCTCGCGCCCGACGACCCGCTCGATGCGTTCGTGCGCGCCCATATCGACGACCCCGGCATACGCGCCGCGCGGGTCCGCGCGCTCGAGGCCGCCGCCGTCCCGGTCGCCCACGCGGCTCACGAGGTCGAGGCGGTCTAGGCTCGGTTCAGCAAATGGGCCGACGTCAGGCGATCAGCCGACCGGCGATCGCGGCCGCGAACAGGATCAGCCCGAAGTCCCGGTTGGACTTGAACTTCGCCAGGCAGTTCTTCGCATCGTCGAAATCGATCGTCAGGGTCTGCCAGGCGAGATGCGCCGCGGCGATGGCGAGGCCGGCCCAGAAGGGCCAGGCGAGCGCCGCCATCCAGCCCGTGACGGCGAGCAGCGCGACGGTCACGACGTAGAAGCCGGCGATCCAGGGCCGCGACGTCGCGCCAAGCAGGCGCGCCGTGGACTTGATGCCGACCAGCGCGTCGTCCTCCTTGTCCTGGTGGGCGTAGATCGTGTCGTAGCCGAGCGTCCAGAAGAAGCCGGCGGCGTAGAGCACGAGGGCGGCCGGCTCGAGCTCGCCGCGCACCACGGCCCAGCCAAGCAGCGCCCCCCAGTTGAACGTCAGGCCGAGCCAGGCCTGGGGCCACCAGGTGATCCGCTTCATGAGCGGGTAGGGCACCACGAGCAGGAGGCTCAGCGCGCCGACGGCGATGGCGAACCCGTTGAACTGCACAAGGATCGCGAGGCTGACGGCGAGGAGGGCCGCCAGAAAGACCAATGCCGCGCGCAGGGAAATGGCGCCGCTGGCGAGCGGCCGGTCGGCGGTGCGCGCGACCCGGGCGTCGAAGTCCCGGTCGAAGAAGTCGTTGATGACGCAGCCCGCGCCGCGCATCAGGATGGCGCCAATTCCGAACAGCGCCACCCATAGAATGCTGGGCCAGGCCCCGTTGGGCATTGGGATCGCGAGCGCCCACCAGCCCGGTAGCAGCAGGAGCCAGGTGCCGATCGGCCGGTCGAGGCGCATCAGCCGGGCGTAGGGGCGCGTGACCGGCGGGGCGAAGCGGTCGAGCCAGTTGCCGCGGGGGATGTCGCTGGCGCTATGATGGGGGGCGTCTTGCATGGCGCATTGTTAGCCCAGACGGGGTGCGCCCCCAATCCCGGATTTGGCCGATGGCGGAAACAGGACCCAGCTTCACGCGTATCCGGCTCTTCGTCGAGGACGGGCTCGCCGCGGACGCCGAGATCGCGCTCGGACGCGACCAGAGCCACTATCTGCAGACGGTCATGCGCCGGAGCGCGGGCGACCGGGTCGCGCTCTTCAACGGCCGGGACGGGGAATTCTGGGCGGAGATCGCCGAGGCGCGGCGCGGCGCGGTGCGGCTCACGGTCGCGGAGCGTTTCCGCGACCAGGCGGCGGAGCCCGACCTCTGGCTCGTCTTCGCGCCGATCAAGCGCGCGGCGGTTGATTTCATGACGACGAAGGCGACCGAGCTGGGGGTCGCGCGGATCCTGCCGGTGATCACGGCGCGCACCAATTCCGATCGGGTCAACACGCGCCGCCTGCGGGCGGGCGCGGTCGAGGCGGCCGAACAGTCGGAGCGGTTGAGCGTGCCGACCGTTGACGAACCTGTGAACCTCACCCGGCTTCTGGCCGACTGGCCTGCCGAGCGGCGCCTGCTGGTGGGCGACGAAACCGGCGCCGGACGGCCGATCACGGAGGTGGCGGCTGCGCTCGCAGGCGGCGGTCAGGTTGTGCCGCCAATGGCGGTTATGACCGGACCGGAGGGTGGATTTGTGCCGCAGGAGCTTGACCAATTGCACGATCTACCCTTTGTTACGCCGGTCGGGTTGGGGCCGCGCGTGCTGCGCGCCGACACGGCCGCGCTGGCGGCCCTCGCCGTCGTTCAAGCCGTTGCCGGGGACTGGCGTTCCGGGCGCGCCGGATAACCGGGACAAGTCGGGACATTCTCTATGGCAGCACCGTCTTCAGGGGGCGGCCCCGTCATCGAATCCAAGGAACAGCTCATCGCGTGGTTCGCCGAGGGCGAGAAGCCGCGCGAGGCCTGGCGCATCGGCACGGAGCACGAGAAGTTCGCCTTCCGGCAGGCCGATCACGCGCCGCTCTCCTACGATGGCACCCCCGGGATCCGCGACCTGCTCGAGGGGCTCCAGCGGTTCGGATGGGAACCCGTCTATGAGGGCGAAAACGTCATCGCGCTGACAGGCGAAAGCGGCGCCAACATCTCGCTCGAACCCGGCGGACAGTTCGAGCTCTCGGGCGCCCCGCTCGAGACCCTGCACCAGACCTGCGACGAGGTGCACGAACATCTCAAGCAGCTGCGCGAGGTCAACCGCGAGCTGGGCGTCGCCATGCTCGGCATCGGCTTCCACCCGTTCCTCAAGCGCGAGGACGCACACTGGATGCCCAAGGGCCGCTACAAGGTCATGCGTGAGTACATGCCCAAGGTGGGCACGATGGGGCTCGACATGATGCTCCGCACCTGCACCGTCCAGGTGAACCTCGACTTCGACAGCGAGCGCGACATGGCGCGCAAGATGCGGATCGGCATGGCGCTGCAGCCGGTCGCCACGGCGCTGTTCGCGAACTCGCCGTTCCGTGAGGGCAAGCGCACCGACTATCTGAGCCTGCGCAGCCATGTCTGGACCGACACCGACAATGACCGTTCGGGCATCCTGCCCTTCGTCTTCGACGACGATTTCGGCTACGAGCAGTATGTCGATTACGTCCTAGATACGCCGATGTACTTCGTCTATCGCGACGGCACCTATATTGACGCCTCGGGGCAGTCCTTCCGCGATTTCATGGACGGCAATCTGCCCGCCCTGCCGGGCGAGCGCGCCACCATGGGCGACTGGACCGATCACACGACGACCCTGTTTCCCGAGGTGCGCCTCAAGCGCTTCATCGAGATGCGCGGCGCAGACGGCGGTCCCTGGCGGCGCGTGTGCGCACTCCCGGCCTTCTGGGTCGGCCTCCTTTATGACGGCGCGGCGCTCGATGCGGCGCACGACATGATCGCCGACTGGACGGCCGACGAGGTCATCGACCTGCGCAACAACGTGCCGGAGCAGGGTCTCGCCACGCCGTTCCGCAACCGCAGCCTTCTCGACCTCGCGCGCGAGGCGCTGGAGATCTCGCGGATGGGCCTGCGCAACCGCGCGAGGGTCGATTTCTGGGGCCAGGACGAGACGCATTTCCTTGCCACCCTCGAACAGATCGTGGACAGCGGGCTGACACCCGCCGAGAACAAGCTCGCGGCGTTCGAGGGCCGCTGGGATCACGATGTGAACCGGGCATTCGAGGAGTACGCCTGGTAGGCGTCAAAACTTCGCAAACAAAGGGGGAAGGTTCATGCACGGCGGAGAAGCATTTACGGCGTTCCTGCCGCTGATGTTGTTCGCGATTCCGTTTGCGATCGGCAACTATTTCGTCGCGGGGCGCATGGGGCGCAACAAGGCAGTCTGGGTCGTGCTGACCCTGATCCCGTTCGTGAACTTTATCTTCATGTACTACGTGATCTACGCCGTGGTCCTGTACATGCTCGACCGGCTGAACGGGATTGCCGGCGGACCGCGGAACGCAGACGCCGCCTAACCGGCGCGCCGGAACGGGGTCCACAGAGCCAGCGCCAGGACCACTGCGCACAGGCCGACGATGGCAAACACAAAAAAGGTGTCCTGGAAGGCCAGCGCGGTCGCCTGCGCGGCAACCATCCGGCCGAGATAAAGGGTGCTGAGCGCAGCTTCGGTCATCTCGGACAGTCCCGCCGGCGCGAGCATGCCCCGCACCGTGGCGAGAAGGCCCTGGGTGGCGGCGTTGGCCTCCGTCTGGGTGGTCGCGAGCAGCTCGCTGTAGATCGCCGTCCGTCGCTCGATGAAGATCGCCAGCAGGTTGATCCCGAACGCGCCGCCCATCTGGCGGGTAAAATTAAGCATCCCGTTGGCCGTGCCCATCTGTGCGGGCGGCGCGGCCTGGAGCCCCGCTGCGGTGACCGGCGGGAACAGCATGCCCTGGCCGATGCGGCCGAGGCCGATCAGGGCCGCGAAGGTGATGAAGGCGGTGTTGGGATCGGCGAAGCCCATCAGCCAGGTCGAGATTGCGAACAGAAGAAAACCCACGGCGATCGGGATGTAGGGCGGGATCAGGTCGGAGGCCCGGCCGGCCAAAGGCAGCATGAACCCCATGAGGAGGCCGCCGGGTACGAGCACGAGGCCGGCGCGCAGGGGCGTATAGTTCTGCACCAGCTGGACGAAGACCGGCTGCAGATAGAAGGACCCGAACAGCATTGCGCCGAACAGGAATGAGATGATGTTGGCGATCAGGAAACGCGGGCGGGCAAGCAGCCGGACGTTGAAGATCGGATCCTCGGCGTACAGTTCCCATACGATGAAAAGGATCGCCGCGCCGAGCCCGGTGCCGAGCAACGTCAGGACGGCGTTGGAGTTCCAGCCCTTCAGCTGTCCGTTCGACAGGCCCGTCAGGGTCGCGGTCAGGAACACCGCGACCAGCAGGAACCCGAACCAGTCCAGGCGCGTGCGCACCGTGCTGCGCTCGCGGCCGGGCAGGACGACGGAGGCGAGCATCATCGAGCAGAAGGCGATCGGGAGCGCCACATAGAAGGTGAAACGCCAGTTGAACAAATCGATGGCGATGCCGCCGAACCAGGGACCGAGGCCCGGCCCCAGCACGAAACTGATTCCGAAGAGCCCGGCGACCATGGCGCGGCGGTTGGGCGGAAAAACCGCGAACATCGCCATCATGGTGAGTGGCAGGATGATGCCGGCGGCGAGTCCCTGGATGGCGCGCGCAAGTGCGACGACCAGGTAGGTCTGGGCGGTCCCGCCTGCGAACGACCCGGCGCAGAACAGGAGCATCATCGCGACGAAGACATGGCGCGCGCCGAAGGTGCGCGTGAGCCAGTCGCTCGGCAGCATGCCCGCCGTCATGGCGGCGAAGAAGGCGGTCGCCATCCATTGCGCCTGGTCCTGCCCCACCCCAAACGCGCCCATGATGTCGGGGACGGCGACGTTGGTGATGGTGCCCGACAGGGCGAGCGCGAGGGAGGAGGACAGGCAGGTGGTCACGACGAGCCAGCGGTGGGCGAAACTCACCGCTGGCGACGACGCACCGGTCGCGGGCATCGTGGCGTCGGTCACCGTCCCGGGATCGCGATGTTCACCACGGCCATCATGCCCGGGCGCAGCACACCCTGGGTCTCCTCGACGGCGATGCGGACGGGCAGGCGCTGGGTCACCTTGGTGAAGTTGCCGCTCGGGTTCGGGTTGGGCAGCAGCGCGAACTCGCTGGTCGCCGCCTGGCCGATGCGTGCGACGGTGCCGGTGAAGGTCCGGTCCGGAAAGGCATCGATGCTGATGTCGACCGGCATGCCGGGGGCGAGGTGCCGGATGTCCGTTTCCTTGATGTTGGCCTCGACCCAGACGAGGTCCGGGTTGTGGACGAGCATCAGCCGCTGGCCCGGCCCGACGAATTCGCCGCGGTCCACGAAGGTCTCGGACACGATGCCGTCGATGGGGCTCCGGATTGTCCGGTCGGCGGCATCGAGTGCCTGCTGTTCGCGCTGGGCCGCGATCTCCGCCTCGGCATGCAGCAGCGCGTCCATGCGGC
>Ga0181568_10003146_pt1 | contig 14934 bp, 14 predicted proteins | sample 101ome_20_FD_133758 | JGI IMG/M metagenome (GOLD analysis project Ga0181568, IMG submission 133758) | Coastal salt marsh microbial communities from the Groves Creek Marsh, Skidaway Island, Georgia - 101404AT metaG (megahit assembly) | ecosystem: Environmental > Aquatic > Marine > Intertidal... | reverse complement strand
TATAAAAAAAATTTATTAAAAATTTTTTTTTCATATTTTTATTTTTTTTTTTTTTTTATAACTTTATTTTTTTTTTTTTTAATTCTCTTTAATAAAAAAAAAAAAATTATAATTATTTTTTTTAGTGTATTTTTTATTTATGTAATTGAGGAAAATTTTGTAATTTATTTATGTATAATATGTTTTTTTAATTTTTATATTGCAAAGTATATAAAAAAAAAATTTTTTTTGGTAACAGCTATTTTAATTAATCTATTTATTCTTATTTATTTTAAGTATTTAAATTTTTTTTTGGATATATTGAATTTAAGTAATATTAATTCTATTATTTTACCAGCTGGAATATCATTTATTACATTTCACTCTATATCTTATCTAATTGACGTCTATGATAAAAAAATATTACCCGAAAAAAAATTTTCTAATTTCTTTTTATTTATATTTATGTTTCCACAAGTAATTTCAGGACCAATTACTAGATATAGTAAAGTTTATAAATCAATAAACTTATTAAAAAATTTTTATTTTAAATATGGTATTTATTGTATTTTACTAGGCTTGTTTCAAAAAATAATAATTGCAGATCATCTAGCTTTATATGTAAACGAATTTTACAGTGATAAGAATTTTTTATTTGGAATAAATGGTGCAGATAGCCTTTTGGTAAGTTTTATTTATATTTTCCAGTTATATTTTGATTTTAGCGGATACAGCCATATTGCTATTGGTCTCGCTTTAATAATGGGTATTAGGCTACCAAAAAATTTTAATTTTCCTTTAAGTTCGTTTTCTATAAGTGAGTTTTGGAAAAAATGGCATATTTCCCTCTCAACGTTTATAAGAGACTATCTTTTTATTAAAATTAACAAACTATTTAATATACAAGCAAGAGAAAACACTCCAAAATATTTTGGTTCAATTGTAATTTGTATGGTTTTATCTGGACTATGGCATGGTGCAAATTTTACTTTTTTAATTTGGGGTTTAATTCATGGTTTGTTAATTTGTTTAGAAAAATATTTTAATTTTATTTTACTAAATAGAATTATTCTAAAGATATATTTTATTATATCATTATCATTAAGTTTCATTTTTTTTAGATCAGAAAGTATTAATCAAGCATTTACTATAATTACCTCAATATTTGAAAATTTCAATTTAAATGAAATGCTAATTTATCAATATTTTAATATTAAGTTCTTTTTAATTCTATGTATGTGTTTATTTTTTTCATCTAAAAAAAATAAATTAATAATTTATAATTTTAGGAAATTTTTAATAAAAAATTTATTTGGTAGAATATTATTAACTTTGATGTTACTATTTCTATTCACTGAAATATTGACCCAAAATTACTCTCCATTTATTTATTTCAGGTTTTAATGAAAAAATTAATATTAATTTTAATACTATTTTTACCCTTATTACATTTTTTGTTTGATAAGAGAGAAATAAATTATATTGAAAATAAAAAATTTAGCAAAATTACTTTCAATTATAATATAAAAAAATACTACGATAGTTTTGCAAAAAGTTATAGTGAAAGATTTATTTTAAAGGATAAGATCATCCCTATTAACTTTTATATTAATTATTTATTAGGACACTCAAAAAACAAAAATATTTTTATAGGAAAAGATGGTTACTTATTTTTAAAAAATGTAAATAATATAACACTTAAACATAGAGGTATTTTAGTTGAAAATGATGAAAGACTTAATGAAATATATAATTCTATGGAAAACTTTATTAAATATTTTAAAAATCAAGGTACGAAGGTAATTTTTTTTCCAGTCCCAAATCAACAATCTATTTATAAAAATAAAATGCCTTTTTGGTACACATATCATTCAAATATAAATTTATTTAATTATTTTGAGGAAAAATTTTCATATAAATATAAAGAAAATTTCCTCAATTTATTAAAAATATTATCAGACGAAGAACTTACTTACCATAAATTTGAAAGCCATTGGAATAGTTATGGAATGTACTTATCTTACAATGAAATTTTAAAAAAAACTTTAAATAGAGAAACTAATAATATTTATAAATTTGAAAACCAAATTAAAAATTGGCATAGACTATTTTTAAAGGAAAATTTTAAAGGTGTTTCTATATTTCATAATAGTAAAAAATACATAAAAAATAAAAATATTATTATTTTAGGAGACTCCTTTTCAATTCCATTTATAAAATTTTTTGAAAATGACTTTAAAAATATTCTTAGAATAGACAAGGATCATGAAAAATTAGATTTTAATAAAATTAAAAAATTTAATCCTGATTATTTCATTATTATGATTGTTGAAAGAAATTTTTTTGATTATGACCTACAAGTTAGTGGTATTGGGAAATCTTTATATGAATTTAAAAAAAATAATTAAACATGTTTAAAAAAATTATAAATAGCATAAAAATTTCAATCTGGCTTGCCATAGTTGAGATCAAAGCAAGATACTTAAGATCAATAATTGGTCCTTTTTGGTCCGCAATAATACTTTTTGTAATGGTAATTGTGATAGGTCCAATTTACTCTCTTATTTTTAACCAGACTTCTGATTATATATTAAATTTAGCAGTTGGATTATTCGCTTGGCAATTTATTTTAAATAACTTAACTGATGCGTCTTTTTCTTTTCAAAAAATTGAAAATTTATATCAAAACAAAAATATAGGCCTTTTTGTACCTTCTCTTAAAACATTAATTTCTAATTTAATTTTGTCAGGCCATCAACTTGTGTCCATGTTTATAATATTTTTTATTTGGTCAAATGACTCATTAATTAAAATAATAATACTTATGCCATTAATTTTTTTCTTAAGTGTATTTGTATACCCAATTATTTTTATAGTAAGTTTGATATCGCTTAGATATAGAGATATTCAATCAGCTATGAATAGTGCACTTTTTATGATTTTTTTTTTAAGCCCAATAATCTGGAGTGTGGAAATGATACCAGAGAGCAAAAGATTTTTTGTTAATTATAATCCCATAACACATATAATAAATATCTTTAGGGAATTAGTATTAAATTTGAGAATAGACTTTTTATCAATTTTAATAATATTATTTATAAGTGCAGTTTTGTATATATTCTCTTTTTTATTTTACAAAAAAGTTAAACATAAATTTATTTTTTGGTTTTAATGATAAAATTAGATAACGTTTTCTTAAATTATCCAGATTACTCAAATAGTGGCAGATATTTAAGAAATTTAATATTTACATTTAAAAAAAAAAAAATTTACCATTTTGAGATATTAAAAAATATTAATTTAACAATAAAAAAAGGTGATAGAATAGGAATTATTGGGAATAATGGTTCAGGAAAGACTACTTTATTAAAAGTACTATCGGGATTGTTGCCAGTAACATCAGGATCAATTCATTTTGAAGACAAAATTTTATCTATATTAAATATTAATTCTGGATTAGATGATTACTTATCTGCAAGAGATAACATTATTACACTAAATTTAATTAACAATCTAAAAGACAATCTAGATAAATATGATATTGAAAAAATATTAGATTTTGCTGAATTAAAAAAATATGAAAATCAACCTTTAAAAACATTCAGTTCAGGAATGAAATTAAGATTAAGTTTTTCAGTTCTAACTTATATAAAGCCTAAATGTTTAATTCTTGACGAGTGGTTATCAGTAGGAGATACAAATTTTAGAGAAAAAAGTATAAATAGATTAAATGAAATAATCAGTTCAAGTGAAATATTTGTAATTGCCTCACACGATAATGATTTAATTAAAAGATTGTGTAACAAAATAATTAAAATTGAAAATGGAAAAATAATAAACATTTATGAAAACCTATAATTACAAAGAAGCAATTTTAATTGGTGGGGACGGTTTTATTGGAACAAATTTAAATAATTACCTTAACAAAAAAAAAATTAAAACTTATGTGATAACAAAAAATAAAAATCCAAAGAAAAACCAAATATATTTTAAAAATATCTCAAAAATAAAAAAAATAAATAAAAAGAAAAGTTATATATTTTATCTTGTAGGAAGAAGTTTACCTAATAGTGATTTCTTTAATTTTCAAAGAGATTTAAATCACGAAATTAAAACACTCTTAACTTACTTAAAAATTTTTAGTAATAGTAGTTCAAAATGGATATTTGTTTCAAGTGGTGGAACAGTTTATGGCAATACCAATGTTAAGAATAAAGAGAATTTTTTTGATCTAAAGCCAATTTCTTATTATGGTTTAATAAAAATGTTATCAGAAAAGATTTTCTATTTTTTTTACAATTTAAATAAAATTAATTTCAGTATAGCAAGATTAAGTAACCCTTATGGTCCTGGACAACTCAATAATAAAAAGCATGGTTTTATAATTAATTTACTTAATGCGCATTTAAAAAAAAAAAAATTCAATTTATATGGAAATAAAAAGGCAATAAGAGACTTTATTTTTATCGATGATGCTTGCGAAGGCATTTATAAAGTAGCAAAGTATGGTAAAAATCTTGAAACTTATAATATCGGATTTTCTAAAGGTTACTCTTTAGAAAATATCATAGAGCGATCGAAAAAACTACTTAAAAATAATTTAAAAATAAACTACAGAAGAAAATTAAATTTATTTGATGTGAATCAGAGTATTCTAGACATATCAAAAGCAAAAAAAGAATTAAAATTTAAACCTTTTATTGGTATAGAGCAAGGATTAAAAAAAACTTATAAATATTTAAAAAACTTTAATTAAAATTTTTTTAAAAGAACTAAGAAAAATAAAACAACGTTTCCAATCATAGATTGTCTAAAAATGTTTCTTTGATACATAAATTTTATTTTATTTATCAAATTTTTTTTTCTTAATTTGTTTAATTCATTTAATAAATCTTGATTTTTATCTGTTCCTAAATTTTTGTGCTTGTTTAGTATTATTAGGTGAATTCCGTTCCACTTGAGATAAATATTTTTAAAAAAAGCTCTATAGAATCTTTTGAATTTATTTATTAAACCCTGATTATGTCCCACAAGATTTCTTTTATGCTGCCTGTAGTAAATACTACAATTATCATCATAGTAAACTTTTTTACCACAAAATGTTGTAATTATATATGTCCACCAATCATGACTTGGAAAATGACCTCTTAAAGTTGTTTTTAAATAATTAAGCACATTTTTGTCAAATACCATTGTATTACCACCAGCAATCGATTGTACAAAAGCATGATTAAAAGATGTTATTTGATTATTAAAATAAGGAGATAAACCTATTTGTTTTTCATCTTCATCAATCAAAATTGTTCTGCTACAATAAAGAGCATAACCTTTCTTAAGAATATTCACAGCTTTATGAAGTTTATTTTTTTTCCAGATATCATCTTGATCGGAAAAAGCATAATAATCATAGTTATATCTAATATTTTGAATTAAATATGTAAAATTTTTAACCGCAGAACCTCTTTTTCCTATATAAATTTTTCTTATTTTATTAGAAAACTTTCTTTTATATTTATTTAATATATTTAAAGTTGAATCCGTGGAATAATCATCAGATACATATAAATGTAAATTAATATTTTTTTGATTAATTATAGAATTTAATTGTGCCTCAATAAATCTTTCACCATTTTTTGTACATAACAACACACATACAGAAGTCATTATTTTAAAATTTCATTCAGGTTAATTCCTAATTCATCTTTTTTAGAAATAATAAATTTTTTCTTTAATTTTGGCCATTTGATATTTAGGGATTTATCATCCCATTTTATACACACTTCACTTTTTTGATTGTAAAAATTATCAGTTTTATAAATTACTATTGCATAATCAGATAAAACTAGAAATCCGTGAGCAAAACCTCTAGGGATCCAAAATTTCAATTTATTTTTATCACTTAAAACTACAGAGCTGTATTTTCCAAAGTATTTTGATTTTTTTTTTAAATCTATAGCTACATCTAAAATTTTTCCTTTTATTACAGATATTAATTTCCCCTGGGCATGGGGGTGAGTTTGTAAATGTAATCCTCTTAGAACGCCATATTTACTAAAACTTAAATTATCTTGTACTAGTGGTTTGTTTATTCCAAACTTTTTTAAAACTTTATTATTGCTTAGTTCGAAGAAAAAACCTCTTTTGTCTCTAAAGACATTACTATTTATTATCTTTAAACCAGGGATTAGTTTTTTAGAAATAATCATTTTTGAATTAATATTTTTTTTATATAATTTTTGTAATCACAGTTTTTGATTTTATTGATATTTTTTTTTAGTTTTTGCTTGTTTAACCAATTATTATTTAATGATATTTCCTCTAAACATGAAATCTTAAATCTCTGTCTTTTTTCTATTGCATGTACAAAATTAGATGCTTCTAATAGGGTTTCAGGCGTACCAGTATCAAACCAATTAAAACCTCTTCCTAAGTTTATATAGTTCAATTTTTTTTTGCCTATGTATATTTTATTTAAATCAGTAATTTCAAGTTCCCCTCTTTTTGATGGTTTTAGCAATTTACAATAATCTACAACTTTATTATCGTAAAAATATAAACCCGTTACTGCTAAATTTGATTTAGGTTTTTTTGGTTTTTCTATAATGTTAAGTATTTGATTTTTTTTAACAGTTGCTACACCATAATTTTCTGGAAAATTTGAAGGAAATAAAAATATTGTACTATTTTTATTAGATGATGCTTTAATTAAATTTTTAGAAAAATTATTACCATAAAAAAAATTGTCACCTAATATTAATGCAACTTTTTTTCTATCGATGAATTTTTCCCCAATCAAAAAAGATTCTGCTATACCGTTTGGTTTTTCCTGAATCTCATATGAAATTTTAATGCCAAGATTTTTTCCTGAACCAAATAATTTTTTATATAAATAAAGATTTTCAGAACTAGAAATAATAAGTATATCTCTAATTTTAGCCAACATAAGTACAGATATTGAGTAATAAATTATTGGTTTATCATAAAGATTTAATAATTGCTTATTCACTGCAATTGTGGATGGGTATAACCTAGAGCCTGATCCCCCGGCAAGTATAATTCCTTTTGAAGTTTTCATATATTTTGAAAAAAATTATCTTTTAGGTCATTTTTCCAATTTGGCAATTTAATTTTTAAAAACTTTTCTATTTTTTTTTTTGATAAATAAGAATATTCGGGTCTCTTACATAATGTTTTGTAAGCGTTTGATTTGATTGGTATAATATTTAGGTTTTGATTACAAAGCTTATTTTTTTTACAATATTTTAAAATATACTTAGAAATATCAAACCAAGTAGATGAACCATTACAACTTAAGTTAAAAGTTTCTTTCATATTTGTATTTCCGAGATTTAAAACTTTAAATATTATTTTAGATAAAAGTTCACAAGATGTTAGCGATCCATGTTGATCATTTATGACTTTAATTTTTTTATTTTCTTTAATAAAATTAAGTATTTTATTAGGGAAATTTACAAACTTATAGCTATATAGCCAACTTGTTCTAAAAATCACATAATTGCAATGCGATTTTTCTATTATTTCTTCTGCCAATAATTTCGAGTAACCATAAAAATTGATTGGATTTCTTTTAGAATTTTCATTTATAGGAGTTTTTTTCTTTCTAGAAAAAACATAATCTGACGATATATGAACCAGAAAAATTTTATATTTTTTTGATAATTCAGAAATAATTTTTAAGGAAGTTGAATTAACTTTAAGACATTTTTTTTTATCTATCTCTGCTTTTTCAACATTTGTATATGCGGCTGTATTTATAATAAAATTTGGTTTAATTTTTTTTATAAAAAATTCTAAATCTGTTTTTCTGGTAATATTCAGTTTATTCGAAGAGGGAGAAATTATTATATAATTACTAAATATATTTTTAATTGTATGACCTAACTGTCCAGATCCACCCAGTAATAATATTCTTTTTCTCAACCTACTAAAATTTATGTTTTTAAATAATAAAATATAGTTTTTCTTAATGAATCTTTAAATTTAAATTTGGGCTTCCATTTTAATTCTTTTTTGATTTTTATTGAGTTAATAGCATATCGGTAATCATGACCAGGCCTATCTTTTACAAACTTAATAAGTTTTTCAGAATTATTTTTCCCTGAAATAATATCGAACTGTTTACATATTTCTTTTATTAAATGAATATTTTTCATTTCTTGATTTGCGCCAATCAAATATGTGTTTCCTTTCTTTCCAAATATTAGAGATTTAAATACAGCTTCACAATGATCCTCTACATAAATCCAATCTCTTATTTGATTTCCTTTACCATAAACTGGTATTTTTTGTCTTTTTACACAGCAGTCTATTACTTTAGGTATTAATTTTTCTTTATGTTGCATTGGACCATAATTATTCGAACAGTTTGTTATTATGTAGTCAATCCCATAAGTATTTCCAAAGGATCTTACTATATGGTCTGAGCTTGCCTTACTTGCAGAGTATGGACTTTTTGGAAAGTAATTTGAATTTTCATTAAATTTTTTCTCACCCATTCTTAAGCTTCCAAAAACCTCATCAGTTGAAATTTGTAGAAATCTACATTTGAGTTTTAATTTTAGAATTTGTATTAAAATATTTAGGGTTCCAGTTACATTACTTTTAAAAAAAATTTTTGGCTCTAGTATAGAATTATCAACATGGCTTTCAGCTGCACAATTAATAATAAAATTTGGTTTAAAATTTTTTAAAGCATTAAAAACTTTTTTCTCATTAGTAATATCAATTTTTAAGAAACTGTAATCTTTATTTTTAATTTTAATTTTGTTACCACTATAAGTAAGTTTGTCCAAATTTAGGACTTTAAAGTTATTTTTAAGCCCCATTCTAACTAGATGGCTTCCAATAAATCCTGATCCGCCAGTTATTAATAATTTTTTTTTCATTTTTCCCACGTAAATATCTAAAAATTTCGTAACATATAGAATTTTATTTAACAATAACTAAATTATTTTAAGTAATATACTAAATTAAGAAAAAATATTTTAAATTATAAAGATATTCGAGTTGAAAAAATAATTAAATTGATTTACACAAAGTCGGTGAAAAAAAATGTAGTTGTAATTGGTGGAGCTGGTTATGTAGGCGTCGAGTTAGTATCAATGCTTTTAGCAAAAAATTATAATGTAACCGTATTCGATTTATTTATTTATGGAGATAATTTACCTGAAAATAAAAATTTAAAAAAAATAAAAGGAGACATGAGAGATGTCCAAAACCTTGAAGAAGTAATAAAAGGTAATGATATTGTAATCCATCTAGCTTGCATATCTAATGATCCTAGTTTTGATTTAGATCCTGATTTAGGAAAAAAAATAAACTTCGATTTTTTTGAACCATTGGTAAAAATTTCAAAGGATAATGGTATTTCGAGGTTTATTTATGCATCCTCATCGAGTGTATATGGATTAAAAGATGAGAAAGATACAAATGAAGAGTCTTCATTGAAACCTTTAACAGATTACTCAAAATATAAAGCTATGTGTGAAGAAGTTTTACTGAAGCATGGTGATAATAATTTTGTATCTACAATAATAAGGCCAGCAACTGTATGTGGATATTCTAAAAGACAAAGGTTTGACTTAGTTGTAAACTTGTTAACAAATTTGGGGTATAACAAAAATTTGATCACAGTTTTTGGTGGTGACCAATTGAGACCTAATATCCATATATATGATATGTGTAGAGTTTATATAAAAATTTTAGAGACAGAAAGTTCAATAGTTAGAGATCAAATTTTTAATGCAGGTTATGAAAATAAACCAGTAAAGGAACTTGCAGAAATGGTAAAAGAAACTTTGAATAAAGATGTAAAAATTATTAAAGAAAGAACTGATGATAATAGATCTTATCATATTACATCTCAAAAGATTAAAAAAATTTTAAATTTTGAAACAAAAAAAAATATTAAAAATGCTATAGAGGATCTACATGAAGCTTTTAATAAAAAATTATTTAAAGATCCATTAAGTAACGAAATGTATTTTAATATAAAAAGAATGAAATCTATAAATCTTGTTTAATGAAAGTTAGATATTCTTATTTAGGTCAACAATTTAATAATTGTCCAGATCTTTGGAAAAAACTTAAGCAATTTGTTACCACCGGTGATTTTACATTGGGAAAACCACTTCAAGATTTTGAAAAAAAATTTGCAAAATTAATTGGATGCAAATATGCAATTGGAGTGAATTCAGGTACTGACGCAATAAAACTAAGCTTAAAAACTTTAAATATAAAACCTGGCGATGAAGTAATAACTGCTGCTAACACTTTTGTTGCAACTGTTGGGGCAATAACTGAGCTAGGAGCAAAACCCGTATTTGTTGACTGTGATGATACATTTTGTATGGATGTAAATAAAGTTGAAGAGAAAATAACAAAAAAAACAAAAGCTTTACTGCCTGTACATTTTACCGGATATATGACTAATATGCCAATGCTACTTAAGATATCAAAAAAATACAATCTACCAATTATTGAGGATGCATGTCAGTCTATACTTGCTGCAATAAATAGAAGAAAATCTGGAACCTGGGGCTTAACAGGTGCCTTTTCTTTACATCCCCTAAAAAATATAAATGTTTGGTCAGATGGTGGAATAATAACCACAAATGATAAAAAAACTAGAGATATGCTAATTCTTTTAAGAAACCATGGATTATCAGATAGAGATACAGTTAGTATTCCAGGATATAATTCGAGACTGGATACTTTTCAAGCAGTCGTAGGGAACTGGCTAATACCAAAAGCAAACTGGATAGCAAACCAGAGAATTAAAAATGCAAACTATTATGATAATCAATTTAAGAAGATATCTGGAGTTAGAATTCCTCCCAGACCAAAAAATTTTAAACTAGTGTATCACTTGTATATAATTTTTGTTCAAGATAGAGATGAGTTATTAAAATATTGTTTAAGTAAAGGGATAGAAGCTAAGGTACATTACCCAATTCCAATATATAGACAAAAAGCATACAGTTATTTAAAATATAAAGCAGGAGATTTTAAGGTTAGTGACTACCACGCTAAAAACATTATAAGTTTTCCATGTGATCAACATTTATCTAAGAAAGAAATGAATTATGTAATAAAAACTGTAAGAGAATTTTATGAAAATAAAAATACCCTATATAAATCTAAAAAAACAATTCAAAGAAGAAAAAAAGCAAATTAACAAAACTTTTAATCAAATTTTTAGCTCTGGAGAATTTATTCTTGGTAGCGAGGTAAACAAATTTGAAAAAAATTTGATTAGTTACTTCAAAACCAAATATTGTATTAGTTTAAACAGCGGAACAGATGCATTGACTCTAGCATTACATTTATCTGGAGTTGGTAGAGGAGATGAGGTTATAACACCCCCAAATTCTTTTATCGCGTCAACTGCCTCAATAGTTCACTTAGGTGCAAAACCAATATTTGCAGATGTATTAAATGATCAAAATATTGATCCAGATGAAATAAAAAAAAAAATTACAAAAAAAACAAAAGCTATTATGCCAGTCCATTTAACTGGTAAGCCATGTAAAATGGATCAAATTATGAAAATTGCTAGGAGATTTAATATACCAGTAATAGAGGATGCTGCTCAAGCGATAGGAACTAGGTTTAAAAATAAACTGGTTGGAACTTTTGGAGAATTTGGATGTTTCTCTGCTCATCCATTAAAAAATTTAAATGCAGCAGGAGATGGTGGATATTTGATAACTAATAATAAAAAATTGGCTAAAATAGCAAATCTTCTAAGAAATCATGGCATACATAACAGAAATTCTATAAAATATTTTGGTCATGTAAGCAGACTTGATAATTTGCAAGCTGCAATTTTAAATATAAGATTAAAATCATTAAATAAGGTAATTAAAAAAAGAAGATATAACGCCAAAATTTACATTGAAAATCTGAAAAACATTAAGCAAATTAAATTACCAGAAGAGACTAAAGATGAGTACTCTACATACCATACATTTGTTATTCAGGCACAAGAAAGAGATTTGCTAAAGAAATATTTACAAAGAAATGGTATCGAAACTGCAATCCATTATCCTTATTTAATAAACAAACAACCGGCTTACAAAAAAATTTTTAAAAAAAATAAAATAAAATTTCCAAATGCAGAAAAACAGGTGAAGAGTATTTTAACCTTGCCTGTAAATCAATTTCTAACAAAAAAAGATATTGTATTTATTTCAAAAAAAATTAAAAGCTTTTACGGTTAAAATGAATATAGATTTAAAAAAACTTGTAAATCAATATAATTTGAATCTCACAGATAAACTGAGAGGTTTTGGAGAGGAAGAATTTTTAAAGTTTTGGGTACCAGATACAGATAATGTAAAAACAGTTCTAAATTTAATTGATGCTCTTTACGAAAGTAATACACTTGAGGCCCATATTCAAAATATAAATTTTTTAAGTAATGATTTAGATAAGCTTTCTGAATTAAAAGATATTGCGTACAGCAGTATTAACCAAAATCAAATAATTATAAAGATTGATATAGAAAAGTATAAAAATTATAAGATTAAAAATAAATCAACAAATAATTTAGAAACAAGCAAAAGAGTATTTCAGAGTATAAATGTTCTTGAACCAAAAAATAAAAATGAAGAGATTGATGAGTTTTATATTAATGCTTCAGATAAAAGAGTATTAATAAACTACAATGAAAACTTAAATTTTGATTCAGGTAATAAAGATGGAATTTATATTATTAATTTATCAAATAGCCAAATTATTTGTCTTTCTGTTGATCAAAACAACGGATATATTTTTAAAGCAGAGCACACTTACGAGAAACCAACTAAAATTACAAAAATTATAGATATTCTTTGTGAAATATTAAACAATGTTCCACTACAAGAGGCAGCAGAACATGGCACTATTAGATTAGAATATGTTCTAAGAAGCATGTCTAAGCAAAAAAGAAAAATAGGAATCTTTCTACCATGTAATGCAGGTGGATTGCTTAATTTATTGGATAATGAATTAAGAAATATTTATAAAAAATTTAAGCTACAAAAAAATGAGAAGGATGAAATAAATAAATATTATCCACAAGTAAATGAGAATTGGATAAAAAAAAGCTTTGAGGAACAAAAAACAATTATAGAGAATATCTTTCAGAATGAGGTCTATAGGCAGTTTAATATTAATAGCGAAGATATAATTTTAAAAAGAGTTATAGGCGGCAATAGACTTGAGTTCGAGTTATCAAATAGACTTACGGGAGATTTTGAAGATAGCAACTTATTTAAAATAGAGGATATTTTAAAAAATAAAATTGACAACTCTATCGAATTGCTTAGTATTGAGGAGAAAGACAGCAATGTATTAAGATTAGCAAATGCACCTAAATCAAATTAGAAGATATTATGGACGAACATAGAGATTTAATATTAGATGGAACAAAACTTAATTGGCACTTAGAGAGAGTGCAGGCATGGGAGAAGGGTGAAAGGATTGCTCCAATAACAATAGACATGGCTCTTACAAGAGCATGTAATTATTCATGTCATTTTTGTTATGCAATGTTTCAAGAAAACTCTAGAAAAAAAATAACCAAAAAAGTAATATTTGATTTTTTAGAGGATTGTGCTGAGATAGGAGTTAAAGGGATAAGTTTCGTTTCAGATGGTGAAAGTACGATTTCTCCTGTTTTTATAGATGCTTGTAAAAAAGGACATGAGCTTGGAATATCCATGGCTGTTGGAACTAATGCATTTGTACTTACAAAAAATAGGTTAGAAGAAGTTCTGCCTTATTTGACTTATCTTAGAGTGAATTTTTCTGCTGGTGAGAGGAAAAGATATGCTCAAATTATGGGTGTAAAAGAAAGTGCTTTTGATAGAGTTTGTCAAAACATTAGGGACATGGTTGAAATTAAAAAGCGAGATAATCTTTCAGTTACAATTGGTATGCAGATGGTTTTAATGCCAGAAGATGGTGATCAAATAATCCCACTAGCTAAATTAGGTAAAGAGTTACGACCAGATTACGCAATAATAAAACATTGTTCAGATAATGAGGATGGAGGTTTGGGCGTTGATTATGATCAATATGAGAAGCTTTACAGTCTATTAGAACAAGCGGAAGCGTATTCTGATGACGAATATAAATGTGTGATAAAGTGGTCAAAAATTAAAGATAAAGGAAACAATGGTAGAAGTTACCAAAGGTGTTATGGAACACCTTTCTTTTTACAAATGTCCGGATCTGGCATGGTTGCCCCATGTGGTTCATTATTTAATGAAAAATATAAAAAGTTTCACATTGGAAATATTTGCGAAAAAAGATTTAAAGAAATTTGGAGCTCTGATAAATATTGGGAAGTAATGAATTATTTAGCCTCTCCAAAATTTAACGCACAAAAAATGTGTGCTTCGCTTTGTTTGCAACATAAAGTCAATGAAACACTTGATAATCATGTTAAGGGCAAAATAAAACTTGAGAAACCAAAAGGTCCAGCTCCTCAACACTTGTCATTTATATAAACCTGTCAAAATGAAACTCTCTGACTATGTAGTTAGTTATCTTGAAAACAAAGGTGTATCCCACGTATTTGGTGTAACTGGTGGTGGAGCAATGCATTTAAATGATTCTCTTGGTAAAAGTAAAAAAATTAACTTTATTATGACACATCATGAACAGGCTGCAGCGATGGCTAGCGAGGCATATTCAAGAGAGACTAATAAAATTGGAGTTTGTCAAGTTACTACTGGTCCAGGTGGCACAAATGCAGTTACTGGTGTTACAGGAGCATGGATAGACTCTATTCCAATGATAGTCATCTCAGGTCAAGTTGGATCTAAAGATATGATAAATAATCTAAAAATAAGACAAAGAGGAGTTCAAGAAATAAATATAATTGATATAGTTAAACCAATTACAAAATATGCAAAAACTATCTTAGATGAAAATAAAATAAAATAT
>Ga0181568_10003144_pt1 | contig 14936 bp, 12 predicted proteins | sample 101ome_20_FD_133758 | JGI IMG/M metagenome (GOLD analysis project Ga0181568, IMG submission 133758) | Coastal salt marsh microbial communities from the Groves Creek Marsh, Skidaway Island, Georgia - 101404AT metaG (megahit assembly) | ecosystem: Environmental > Aquatic > Marine > Intertidal... | reverse complement strand
TTGTGATTTTCAAAACTAAATTGATGTCTTCCGGAGGGCTATTGCTAGTATCTCCATCAAAGTCTCTAAAATTATTGAATTCTAAATTGGAATCAGAACTGCTGCCAATTGCCCAAAGCGTACCCAAAGGACTAGTCCCTCTGGAATACGAACTTTCTTGATTGTAATTAATCAGTGTACGCCCGCTGTTCGAACGTGTCAACCAAACATCAGCTGTGATTCGATCTTGGTGTTGCTCTTTCGCAAAATCTGAATTATTGGCTTTGGAAAAAGTAATCATTTCGCCGTCCCAAACTGTTTGAGAATAGCAAAGGAAAGGCGCAATTATTAGTAAAATATATTTCATTTCAATAATTTTTTTCCTTTAAAGATATGATTCTACAATGAATTTCGCCTCTACATCAGCAAGAAAGACTTATTTTTGAAAAAAAACAATGCGTTTCCACCTGTATATCGCAGTACTTATTTCATGCTTGGGATATTCGCAAACAATCCTGAATTCGGAGTCGTTACTAAATCATTCTGCGGATAAGCTCACGGCCCAACTCAACCTCTCCGTCGACTGGGAATCTGGAAATGAAAACACCTTTGCCACCTTTAACCAAATTCTTGTTGGAGCAAAGAAGGGTAATCAATTGTGGCGTTTGATTATCGGACATGACTATGAGGATGATGAAGGTGAAATTGTAGCCAACGACTGGAGTGGTCAGCTTCGACTCAATCACTATGTCAACGCCAAAAATTCAATTTATGGCTTCGTACAATCGCAAAATATCCGTGTGCTGCAAATGAATCATCGCTATCTTCTTGGGGGTGGGTATCGCCATTCCCTATATGCTAATCAAAGTCAGTATTTTGATCTTGCAGCAGGCCTGTTTTATGAAGACGAAGAATACCCTAAACTCCAAACCAACAAACTTCGTTTTAACATTAATGGTTTTGTTCGTGTCAAGATTTTTAAAAAGTTGTTTTTCAACTGTTTAACCTACTTTCAAATCAACACAAAAGATACTTCTGACATCCGCTTGTTTGTTGAACCGAAAATCAATTTTGAGCTAGATAAGTTTACACTGTCAATTGTAGGTCAAAATCGATATAACTCCACCCCCTATTTGCGCAACAAAAAGAACGATTTTTTGTCTCAACTGGTGCTGACAATTAATCCTTTTGAATAAATATAATTTTCAATGAATAAGTTTTCTTTCAGTTTGTTAATCATATTTTTTTTCGCATGTAAAAAAGACAATTGTGGTGAAATCATTGATAAAGTAGTTGAAGGGAATACAAATATATTGGTCATACGGTTCGATGATGGCGGAGGTACTGATCAAGGTGAATTTAATGGGGAACTTGTCGCTGATATCGAAGTTAATGATGAAATTTTTTTAAATTTCTCTGAGGGTGAAATATATTGTGTTAAATAGCTAGTGTTTGGTCATTTGTCCTGGCTTTGGCTCTTCCCCTTTTCGAACATATTTACAGCAAGCCGGAAGTTGTTCATATATCTCTGCTGTTGCCTTGTGACGTTCAGAATCGTGTCCAGAGGCAGCAATCTGCTTTTCGATTGCATCTAGGTTGGTTTTCAAACCATTGTACACCAAACGAAGCTGACCCGAAGGAATGTCCCAGGAAGCGTACTTCACTCCTTTCACAGAGATCGCTGCTTTCTCAATTCGATCTTTACACATCCCACAATTTCCGAGAACTTCAAAACTAGCCTTTTCGTTCTTTGAGGGCTTATCCTGTGCAAAAGAAAACAAGGAAAAAAAAACAAAGCAAAAAATAAGAAATGGTTTCATAATGATTCAAATTTATAAATTAAAACGTAGACCTACGTACATCATACGTCCAAAAACCGGTGCGTATACCAAACTGCTGTCAAAGCTCGAAGAAAAGGGCTGGTCAGCCGAAAGTATAGGACGAGCTTGGCGTTGATTATTTAGATTTTCAGCACCCATATAGATTTCAAAATTTGTTTTTGGGATATAGGTAAGCTGCGCATTGACCAATCCAAAGGCGTCACTTTCAAACCCATTTGGGCTCAAAACAGTTGGCGGGATACGTTGAGTCCCTGTGTGGTGATAAGTCGCATCCATACGCCATTTGGTGCCGATATATCCCAAATTCATAAAGTAGCGTTGTTTTGGCTGTAAAGGTTTTTGCATGCGCCCCGATGAGTAGTCAAGTTGAACATCGTAATATTTATAAGCAAAACGAGCATCTAAAATTCGAAATAAACGTGTATCAAGACCCATTTGGAAGCTATTTGCATAGCTTTCTCCGGACAAATTATAAAACGAGATCTGTCCAATCGTTTCCCAATCCACAACAACTTGATTGACAAATTCTGTTCGATACAGATCAGCATTTACATTAAAGGAAACAGAACCGATTTGAAATCCCTTCAAAAAACTGACCCCATAGTTCCATGCATGTTCTGGAGCTAACCCAAAATCAAAACTCTGAATCTTTGGCGTTTGTATTGTTCGTCCAGAGCCAAATAGTTTTTGATTTTCAGCAAAAACTGCCGCTACTCGGCGTCCACTTCCAACAGAAAATCGCAAACTGGATGTTTCTGAAAATGCATAGCGAAAATGAGCACGTGGGGTAAGGAAACTCCCAATATTGTTGTGGTGATCAAAACGAAGTCCCAATACCATATTGAGACGCTCCAAGCTATCATAGCTGTATTCGAAAAACGCACCAACCGAGCGATCAATTCGGTTTGTGGTTTGGGTTTCAATCAATTCATCATAAGCATCATAAGCAAACTGAATTCCTGTTTTAAATTTATGAAGGGTGTTCCCGAGAATAGAATTGAAGAGCAGATTGGCAAATCCACTTTTATGGCTAATATCATATGTACGCAATCCAAAATATGATTCTTGACTGTGATCGCTATAGGCTAGCTGTGCGCCAAAACTTTGATAAGGTAGTTCAGGGAAAACATAGCCGATTTTTAAGGAAGATTCATATCGATTTGTCACAATTTCACTTCCCCAAATCGATGTTTTATTTTTAAGAGACTCTGGAACAAATTCAGCTTGACCAAAGATTTTGTCATCTTGTAGGAATCGAAAATTGAAAAACGACACCCATCCATTTTCCGAATCCAGATATTGAAACCGGCTGAGGATATTGACTTGTTCTGATAAGGGCATGTCTAAAAATCCATCATTGTTTTTATCAAATTTTTCTGAACGTTCGTTGTAATGGATGAACACATTCGCTGACAGCTTTGAAGATAAAGTAGATTTGGTATGAAAATTCAGCTCGTTTCGACCTTCTAAAGAACGAAACAAATTGAGAAACATTCTTTCACTTGTCAATGGTTTTTTTAACTCTGCATTGATTTGACCCGTCATGCTTTCATAACCGTTGATCACACTTCCAGCACCTTTGGTGATTTGAAGACTCTCTATCCATGTACCCGGAGTGAAACTCAAACCATAAACTTGATATGCTCCTCTAATTATGGGAATATTTTCCTCGGTAAATAATAAATATGGACTGGGTAAACCCATCATTTGAACTTGCTTTACTCCTGTTAGTGCATTGTCAAAATTGACATCAATCGCAGGATTGGTTTCAAAACTTTCAGAAAGATTACAACAAGCTGCCTTGAGAAGCTCCTTGCTACTGACATTTAATACATTTTGTGTAGACAGGAATGACAACTGACTTGATTTTTTACGCTGTGAAACAACGACCTCGTCGAGATCTTCGTTCTCTTTACTTTGCAAAACATATGTAATTCGTTGAGCATCACGAACAGTCAGGGTGTCAGAAATATATCCAACATATGAAATGATCAATTTGGTAGAATCGGGATTGCTTAGTATTGAAAACTTACCATCGATGTCCGTTACCGTTCCTTTATCCGTCAAAAGCCAATACACATTTGCGCCAGGAAGTGGATTATCGGGACTGTCTCCGTAAACTGTACCAGAAACAAGGTCTTGTGCATTGACAAAACCAAAACAAAAAAGAATGATATAAAAAAAATTGTTCATAAACATAAAAAAGTAGGCATCGCAAGATAAGACATTAACAATAAAATTGTGAAAATTTCATAACTTGGTTAACGTCTAATGAGCAAAAAAACTAAACATAATCAACAAACACCCATTGATTTGGTTGCTGACTTTTACAGTCAGGAAAAACTTGACTTGGACCAAATCGTACGGGCTAAGAAAGCGAGTATCCAGTCTGTTGTAAACTATAGTCTTGCACCCTATTCAGGAAATTTTGGATTTGATCAGAAAAAGCACTTACTCAATAGAACGATGGTTGGCTTGTGCAAAAGACATCTCGACGACTTGGAAAACCTCAACTTACAAAGTGCTCTTGACCTAATCTTGACACCAGAACTTTTTGATGAGCCAGTCAACAATTACTATCATCAACTGACCTCTGCTGAATATGAGGAATTATATAACAATGAAGATGTTCCTGCAGGAGATCCCTTTATCAATAGGCCATACGCCAATAACAGTTCAGCAGAGTTGGAACAGTTTGGACACGAACGTTATACCGCAATCGTCTCATGGGTTAATCAACGGATTTATAAGCAAAACACATCCATACATTGGAAGCTTTTTGTTTTTCTCCACAATCTAGTACCCACTCGTTGTTTTGATTTGGGACACAAGGCTGCCTTTTTATATATCAAACTTTTATTTGAGGCCTGTTTTGGAAGCTATAAAGAATTTATATACCAAGTAACCCTGGATCCCTCTATGCTCGATTTTCTCAATCTTGCTTTAAGTCAAAAAGAAACCCCTGATGAAAATTATGCACGAGAAGTACAAGAGTTGTTTACTGTTGGTAAGAGACCTTTTGCGCAGTTCACAGAAAAAGATGTTCGTGAAATTGCCAGAGCACTCGTGGGGTGGACCTATGATTACGAAAAATTGGTATTTAGTGAAGGGACTCAATCACATGTCTTTTTTGAAGACCATAACCATGACATTGGAGACAAAGCGTTTTCTTCTTTTTACAATAACCAAACCATAAAAGGAAAATCTGGGATGGACGGGCAAGAGGAGTTGCAAGAGGTCGTCGATATGTTGTTCGACACTGAGGAATCTGGGATTTATTTATGTCGAAGACTCTACCAATTCTTTGTTTATCCTGTTCTCACGCCTGAAATTGAATCTCAAATCATAAGTCCCCTAGCACAAGTGTTTAGAGACAATGACCACTCCCTTGTTGCTGTATTACGCGTACTCGTCGGCAGTGAGCACTTCTACGACGCCGCCATTCCAAACAGCATCATCAAACCCCCAATAGATTATAATATGGGTATGTTAAAAGAACTTATGATTACGGAGGGGCATCGTGTGTACTGGGACGGTAAAGAATTGCATCATGAGCAATTTACCCCAAATCACCCTGCATTTTTAGAAGTTGAAATCGATCAAACAACACTGTCCTACAATCTCTTTGGGCAAAGCTTACACTGGAGTTGTTACAATCAAGGTATGCAACTCTTTACGCCGCCAAATGTTTCAGGTTGGCCAGCATTTTATCAAGAACCCGTCTATGATATGTTTTGGATCAACTCCTCAACGATTAAGTCTAGAAAACAAGCTGCACACTGGTTTCGATGGGGGGTTTGGCTGTACAGTTATGAAGATCAAGGGGTAAGTCTGAAGTATGATTTATACCGGTATTTAAGCACCTATCAAAATCCTGCTGATTTTGAAGATTTTATAGAAGAATTCAATCAGCGATTATGTGGAGCAGCTATCAGTGAATCCACTGTACAAATGTTAAAAAATGAATTGCTGGGCAATCTAAATGATATGCATTGGGAAGAATATATAACTGCCTTTTTGGATGATCCCTCCAACGACAACCTTAGCAGCATTCAATGGCGGTTTGACAATGTGTTATTTCGATTTTTTGAACTTTCTGTTTATCACATTCACTAGCTCATGAAAAGAAGGTCATTTTTGCACAAACTCAGTCACGCAGCGGCAGCACCAATTGTGTTGCCAAACATACTGCAAAGTGCATTGGCGCAACACGCAGGATCTTTTCTTTCAAACACAAATGAACCTGGGCGAATATTAGTGTTGATCAAACTTGACGGAGGAAACGATGGACTCAACACCATCATTCCGCTAAACCAACTCAGCGAGCTCAACGCTGCGAGACCCCATGTAATGCTCCCAGAAGATTCCATCATCAATTTGGGTCGCTCTTCACTTGGGCTTCATCCTGAGTTGACAGGATTTAAAAGTTTGTTTGATGAGCAGCGGCTAAAGATCATTCAAAATGTGGGCTATGAGCAACCTGACTTTTCCCATTTTCGATCTATGGATATTTGGCAAAGTGCGTCGGACTATGATGAATTTTTAAACTCGGGTTGGATAGGTCGCTACATCGAAGGAGAACATCCCAATTGGCCGACGACTTACCCAAATGAAAACTATCCTGACCCCTTATCAATCGAGCTGGGTGGTGGCGGATCATCCATTTTGTTTACTGGAAATCAGTCTTTCACCAGTTACCTTACAACAAACCCCGATGGTTTTCATGAAGACATCCTGTTTGATCAAAATGCGAATTACCCCGATGATAATGTAGGCGTAAAGTTGCGGTATATCGATTTGGTCAAGCACCAATCAAACGAATATGCCAGCACCGTTAAATCCGCTTTTGAACAAGCAGCTCCGACGCACGAATATGAGGAAAGTGATTTTGGAGAACAATTCGTCATTATGACGCGACTCATCCTTGGTGGCCTAAACACCCGAATCTATATGGTGACCTTAGGAGGATTTGACACGCATGATACCCAGGTCGATCCATCAGATCATACCAAAGGAGAACACGCATACCTCATGAAAGAGCTCAATGAAAAGGTGTTGACTTTCTTTCAAAACCTTGATGAGGCTGGGCGAAGTGATGATGTCCTCTGTATGACCTTTTCTGAATTTGGACGTACTATCGTATCCAATGGGTCAAGAGGAACTGATCATGGAACTGCCGCACCCCTATTTATCTTTGGTAATCGAGTAAATCCCGAAATCCTAGGCCAAAATCCAGTGATCCCAAAAGGAGTTCGTTGGGAAGATAACCTGACTCCGGAGTTTGACTATCGGTCAATTTATGCAACAGTAATCGACCAATGGTTGACTCCAAATGAAAGCAAATCAGAAAGTATACTCGGGCGGACATTCGATCAATTTGAACTTCTTCGTTCCGATAATGACGCCGATCGGTGGTTTCTATTTCCAAATCCAGTTAATGATGTGATCACGATTGGTGTGCCCAAAAATATTTCATCATTTTACTATCAGATCTATGACCTCACAGGCAGACTCCATGACAATGGAAATGCAACTGTAAATCCGTCCAAAGTTTATCGCATTTCAGCCAATAATTTGAAAACTGGATACTATCTTGCCAACATTCGCCATCAAAACGGAAACGAAGTCCTGAAATTTTATAAGGAATAAAAACAATCCCTGTTGTTTTTTTTATAACTTTAAGACCATAAAATGTTATGAAATGAACAATATTGCTGTTCTCGGGCTTGGGAAAGTCGGGACTTTAATTGGCGTACTTTTGAGTGAAAAATTTAAAGTTACGGGATTTGATATCCGTAACCCCCACTACGATATAAAATTACCATTTACTGCTAAACAGCTAGATATTGGAAAGGTGGATCACATCAAAATTGCTCTAGAGGGCATGGACGCTGTAGTCTCTGCACTTCCATATTATTTGAATACACATGTTGCTGAAATCGCATATCGTAAGGGCATTCATTATTTCGATCTTACTGAAGATGTGAACACCATGCGTCACATCGAAACCCTTTCAGAAGATTCTGTTTCGGTTCTTGCTCCACAATGTGGATTAGCTCCTGGCTTTATTGGGATTCTCGGTGGTGACTTGGCAAGTCAATTTGACCAACTTCGGGACATTGAATTGCGAGTAGGGGCATTACCAAGATACCCAAATGGTCAGCTTGCATACTCGTTTACCTGGTCACCAACAGGAGTGATTAACGAGTATCTCAATGATGCGGAAGCGATTCACAATGGCGTACGGAAAAATGTGCCGTCTCTGGAAGGTTTTGAGTATATGAATATTGAAGGACAAGAATATGAAGCATTCACAACTTCAGGGGGCTTGGGGACCATGTGTTCTACATTTGAAGGGAAAGTCGATACTCTGAACTACAAGACGATTCGTTACCCCGGGCATGGAAAACTTATGCGGTTTTTGATGTATGAGATGGTGATGAAAGAAGATTTACAACAACTAGAAAAAATATTGACTACTGCCAAACCACCAGTTGAAGAAGATCTCGTCCACGTCTATGCGGTTGTTGAAGGTATGATTGATGGGGGAATGCAACGAAAAGAGTTTTTTCAGACCTATTTCCCAATCGAAATTCATGGAAAGATTTGGCGAGCCATATCCTGGACAACTGCCGCATCACTAGTCGCAATCGTTGAAATGGTTGCTTCTGGGACCTTACCACAAAAAGGGTTCCTCAAACAAGAAATGATTTCGCTGTCTGATTTTTATGCAACCACGAGTGGATCCTTATTGCAACCAAAATAGCAACCCATGAATTTTTCAGACAACAAACCGCTCAATAGCATATTAAATGGATTGATTCGTCCTTATGCACAACGAGTTCCAGACGTAAAAACCGTCACTTCAAGCATGAAAGAACTAGGTTTGATCTCAAAACAGGAAGATATTGTCAATGACCACATTGCTTTTCGAACTCTAGGAGTTCCCAATCTGGGGATTTCATCATTTGAACGAATATTTCTTCATCACGGTTACACAAAACAAGATCACTATTTTTTCCCAAAAAAGAAATTAGATGCATATTGGTACAAGCCTCCACATGACAGCTATCCGCGTGTTTTTATCAGCGAATTAAAAGTAGAATCCCTATCAAAAAAGGCACAGCAAATCATTCATCACTACACCAAAGAGATTCACGAAGACCCAATTAATCAAATCGATCTTGACAATGTTAATGATGTAGTCAATTTTCTCCACAAAGCACTTTGGGAGCTCCCAGAAATAGCCGATTACAATGCCCTCTTAGCAGAGTCTGAATACGGCGCATGGGTGTTGTATAATCGCTATTACTTAAATCATTACACAATTAGTGTTCACGAACTACCTGCACCGTATAATGAGTTAGTGTTTTTCAACGAATTTCTAAAGTCAATTGGTATAAAGCTCAATGATGCAGGAGGGGAGATCAAGATCAGTCGTGACCGATTACTTCGCCAAAGCAGTACCGTAGCACAAACTATACTTGCTACTTTTGCAAATGGAAAAACTGCTGAAATTGCAGGAAGTTATGTTGAATTTGCCGAACGTTTACCTCTTTCTCAATATGCCAAACTCCCCAAAGAAAAACTGACAAACTCACATCGAAGAGAAGGTTTTGAAACAGGGAATGCCGATAAAATCTTTGAAAGCACTTTTAGCGACCAGATCAATAAGAAATCATAGCTTTATCGGAGTGCTTTATTGTAAATATCGATATACAAAGGAATAACTTTTTGAATATCAAACATCTTAGCTCTAGCAAATGCTGCCTGCTTAAAGTGTTGAAGTTGTGCCTCATTGGTCAGTAGCTTTATTGCATGGGCTCCCATTGTTTCCACATCACCATGGGCAGATAAATATCCTGAAATTTGATGCTCTACAACTTCAGGGATACCCCCTTCATCGGTTGCAATAACAGGGGTTCTGGCTGCCATAGCTTCCAAAGCTGCGAGACCAAAACTCTCTCTTTGAGAAGGCAAAAGAAACAAATCGGAAGAGCACAAAATTCGATAAACATCATTGGATTTTCCAACAAAATCTACAACACCAGTTAATCCGAGTTCTTTGGTATATTCTTCAGCTGACGATCGTTCGGGTCCATCGCCCACCATAATTAGACGCGATTTGACTTCTTTTTTGAGTATTGCAAAAACGGAAAGTACATCATGTACTCGTTTGACAGGTCGAAAATTACTGACATGTGTGACCAAACGCTCATTTGGTTTTGCAAGTTGATCTCTCGAACAATTGGTGCGCAAAGTCTCATACTTTTCGATGTCAATAAAATTTGGAACAACCTGAATATTTTTTTTAATATTAAAAATTTCTAAAGTATCCGAACGTAAGCTCTTTGATACACTGGTCACAATGTCGGAATGGTTGATACTGAAGGTAACTGCTGGCTTATAAAAGGGATGACTACCCACAAACGTGATATCGGATCCGTGAAGAGTAGTTACAATTGGAATCTCAATTTGATACTCAGCCAACATCTGTTTTGCCATATAGGCAGCATAGGCATGCGGTATGGCATAATGAACATGCAAAAGGTCAATTTTATGAAGTCTAACCATATCAACCAAGGCACTCGATAAGGCCAACTCGTAGGGCTGATAATGAAATAATGGATAGTCTGGCACATGAACCTCATGAAAATGAATATTCTCTAAACTTGTATCTAAGCGTACAGGCTTTTTATAGGTTAAAAAATGGACATTATGACCTCTTTTTGAAAGCTCAATCCCGAGTTCAGTAGCGACTACCCCACTTCCTCCAAAGGTCGGATAACATACGATTCCAATTCGCATAGCTACTGAATCATTGCTTTGTAAATGACACGTTGAATTTCAGATCGCAGGTTGACATCTACCAGTTTCGTGTTTTCCATGGTGGGATACGTACGGTTGGATAAAAATACATAAACCAAGTCATACGTAGGATCTGCCCAGGCAAAAGTTCCTGTAAATCCCGAATGCCCAAAACTTTGATCGGATGCGCACAAACAAGTTGGACCAGGATCTTCAAACTGCTGTTTGTCAAAGCCGATCCCGCGACGGTTGTTATCATTTTTGTAGTGTCGGGTGTTGAAGTGGCTAACTGTAGAAGAAGAGAAATAGTTACGCCCCCCATAAGAGCCACCCTGTATAAACATTTGCATCATTTTGGCAACATCATTGGCATTGCTAAACAACCCAGCATGACCGCCAATGCCATTTTGCATGGCTGCACCCATATCGTGAACAAAACCTTGGATTTCGGAGTGACGATAATAATCATCGATCTCAGAAGGAACCACTTGACTCACATTAACCTCTTGTAGAGGCAAATAACCCAAATGCGAAGCTCCGATTGGTGCATAAAACTCTTTTTCGACCAACTTATCCATTCTCTGATCATAACGCTCTTCAATGTATTCTTTAAAAATATAGAAAGGTAAATCGCTGTATTTATAGTACAAAGAGTCCAACAAAGGGCTACCTATAATCTCGTCCTTAATCTCTTCGAGGTAATTGGTCCGAAGAAATAAGTTTTCAGAAACTTGTAGTGCGTGCTTTCTTTTTTGCTTGTTGCGATAGAATTTTTTTTGTGGCCTGCTTGTTTTTTTACTCAGCGTTTTTTTATAAAAAGGTAACCACGGCTGAATCCCAGCATGATGGGAAAACAGAGCTTGAAAATCCATATTGGCCTTATTAGATTCTTTATATTCTTCGAGAAGATTAGAAATTGGCGACGTAAGAAATAAAGAATCTTTTTCATACTCACGCATCGCCAATGGAACAGAAGCTAGAATTTTTGTGAGTGAAGCCAAATCATAGCGATGAAACCATTGAATTGGCGTTTGTTTCTTGTATCGCATATAACCAAAAGACTTGTGATAAACAACCTTACCCGACTTGGCGACAACAATCTGCATTCCAGGCGTAATGGAATCGGAAATGGCTTGTGTTGCCATGAGATCAACTGTCTCTAAAACCTTGACATCCATACCCACTTGCTTAGGGTGACCATAAGAAAGGCGGCCTATAGGCATAATATCAATTCCTCTACCTTGTGGATAAGGTCCAACGGGGACAGGAAGCTTACCATTTGCACCAAGCCCTCCAAAAACCAATTGGGCAGCTTTTGATTGAAAAATTGAGCCATTCTGATAGGCAAGAACAACAGATTTACACTTCTTTAGAGGTAGTTTTGAAATACTGTATGGATTGGCAAAGGTCACCAAAATCACATTGGATTTCGTGCATAATAAGTCTAGTTTTTGGATAACATCAGAACTCAGCTTGTGCGTAATAAATGGGGAATAATCTGGTTGATGTAGACCAACAATCACGTGGGAGTAGTCGGTTTTCGTTGACAAGATTTCCGAAAGACTTTTTTGGTCAACCGATGTGTAATGCTGAAGACGTTCAAAGAAAAATTCACCTGTATCTTCTCCAATAGAAACATAAGCGATTTTGGCATGTTCAAGATTTTGGATGGGAAGTGCATTGTCGTCATTTAGAATCACAGTCATCGATGCCTCTGCCAGTTGGTGCCGAAGTGCAACGAAATCTGGTGTATGCATATCAGACTTTAGGGATTCTAAATCTACCATTTTTGATTGATGTAGTTTCGCTTTGTACTTAGCAGAAAGGATTTTTTTAACAGAATAAGCTAATCTATTCTCAGAAATAATTCCAGAGCGAACTGCCTGTCGGATATCCGAAAAAGCTACTGATAAATCGTCTGGAATTAACAACAAGTCCGCGCCTGCTAAAAAAGAACCGAGTGAAGCCGATTGGTTTCCGCTATAATCAGAAACTCCCCTCATATTTAGCGCATCAGTAACAACTAAGCCCTTAAAATCAAATTTTTTTTTGAGAAGATCTGTCACAATTGAAGAAGAAAGCGATGAGGGTCTACCCTTGACATTTTCAAGTGATGGTACCTCTAAGTGACCAACCATAACTGAAAAAACTCCTTCGTCGATGAGTGTCTTAAATGGATATAGCTCGATTTGATTTAATCGGTCGATCCCGTGGGCAACTATGGGGAGTGTATGATGAGAATCTGTTGAGGTATCACCATGGCCAGGAAAATGTTTGATGCTTGTCATCAATCCCCCGTCTTGCATACCGCGTAAAAGCATTCCTGCCTTTTGTGTGACCGATAAAGGATCAGAGCCCAAAGAACGCAACCCAATCACTGGATTTTTTGCATTGGTATTGATGTCTACAGCTGGAGAAAAATTGAGATGAACGCCAAGTCGTCGTTGACGATTCGCCATGGAATAACCCATCTGGTAGAGCAAACTGTCGTTTTGTATGGCTCCCAATGTCATTTGATATGGGAAGGGTTTCGCATCATGGAGTCTCATCGCCATCCCCCATTCTGCATCCATGGCGATAAGTAAAGGCACTTTACTTTGGCTTTGAAATAAATTGGTTAGTCGTGCTTGCTCTGCGATTGTCCCTTTTGAAAATATAATACCGCCAAGATGAAACCTTTTGATGTCTTCGGAAATTTGTTGATAATGGCTTTGGTCTCCTTGTGAGAAAACCATAGGCATAAATAATTGTCCGATCTTTTGGTCTAAGGTTAGCGATAGATAGGTGCTATCAACCCAAACCTGCTTTGGCTGAGCAAATAATAGGTTTGTCGCGAAGATCGTGAGTAGTATTTGCTTACAACAAATCATAAGATAAAGGTACTAAAGCTAAAAGAAACGAGAATGCCAACTCTGGTCAGCAGTAGTTTCCCAGTGATTTATAAAATCTAACTTAGTCGTCACAAGATGGTTAAAGACTGTTGAACTGGGAAGAATATGCTTTGATTTGACCATTTTTTTAAACGACTTCAGATCGATAACCTCAATTACATCCTCTTTTATATAGTGCACATTCATTTTGTCGAGCAAACTCACGGATAAGGATTGCTCTAGCGTTTGAATAAAATGAACAGACTTGTCAATCGAACAACCTGTTGCCTGTTGATCTGATTCATTTAGGGCAAGCACAATAAACTGCTGATGAGGAATGCAATACCCAGCAGACAAGGACGCACCATGCGCTGTCCAATCCGATAAAAATTGTTCGATATCCGATTGAAGCTGTGTGATTTCTCGAGCAGAGAATTTACGGTTAGAAGGATATATCCAAATCCGAGAGCGATCAGGGAGTTGAGAAAAGGGAACGACCATAGTTAAAGAGATTCTGTTTGAGCGAGAAGCTGTGCGATGTCTAAAACCGCAACCTTGGACTCTTTTTCTTTGTTCGTAACGCCATCATGAAGCATGGTGTTGCAAAACGGGCACCCAGCAGCAATAATTTCTGAATTGGTTTCGAGAGCTTGTTCGGTGCGTTCGATATTGATTTCTTTATCTCCTTTTTCGGCATCTTTAAACATTTGGGCGCCTCCAGCACCACAACACAAGCCTTTCTCTTTACAACTTTTCATTTCAACTAACTCTGCGTTGAGTTTTTTGATTAGTGCACGAGGGGCATCATACTCCTTATTGGCTCGTCCTAGATAACACGGATCGTGAAAGGTGATTTTTTTGCCCTTATATTCCGTTTTCGAATCGATTTTCAATCTACCTTCTTCAATCAACTGATGTAAAAACTGGGTGTGATGAAGAACCTCGTATTGTCCACCCAATTGCGGATATTCATTTTTCAGCGTATTAAAACAATGAGGACAAGCGGTAACAATTTTTTTTACTTGATACCCATTGAGTACTTCGATGTTTGTGGACGCTTGCATTTGAAACAAAAACTCATTTCCAGAACGTTTAGCTGGATCTCCAGTACAGCTCTCTTCAGGACCCAGAACCGCAAAGGAAACGTTTGCACTTTGTAGCAACTCGACAAAAGCTTTTGTGATCTTTTTGGATCGATCATCAAAGCTCCCTGCACAACCAACCCAAAAAAGAACCTCTGGCGATATACCATTTTGGGTCATTTCGGCCATGGTTTGCACAGAATTAGTCGTGTTGTCCATCATCAAAAACTTGTATGGTTACTTCTTTGTCAACAAGATCGGTAAACTTTCCATTATAACGTGTGGCCTTGACCAAATGATTGTCAATCCAATGGTAGTTTCCACCTCGCGGCTTACCCATCAACAAACTGTGATAT
>Ga0181568_10003137_pt1 | contig 14964 bp, 16 predicted proteins | sample 101ome_20_FD_133758 | JGI IMG/M metagenome (GOLD analysis project Ga0181568, IMG submission 133758) | Coastal salt marsh microbial communities from the Groves Creek Marsh, Skidaway Island, Georgia - 101404AT metaG (megahit assembly) | ecosystem: Environmental > Aquatic > Marine > Intertidal... | reverse complement strand
TGCCCCCCCCCCTGGACCGGTCGGCCCGCTCGGGCGCCGGCGCAGCCTCAGACACGGCTCGTGCCGCAAGACGCTCCCGCGCCGCCCCGGCGCGGTGCGCGGCCGCGACGGCCTCCGGAGGCAGCAAAGCACCCCACTCCTCCCCAGGGTCGCCATCGGCCCCCCCATTCACCACGCACGCCCCGTCCGTGAGTCCCGCCTCTCTCTCGTCCACCGCTGCATCGGCGGTACCCATGACGCCGTCATCTCCATGGCCTGTCTTCGCCTCCCCCACGTCGTCGCCGCGCCTCGCTCCTTGTGCGTCGTCCGGGCGGGCGGCACAGGCCCCGGCCTCTGGCACCCGACCGGCCGTCGCCGCATCCCAGTCGATCTCGAAGAGCGAGGCGAGATCGGACACCCCAAATAGGCCACCCCTGGCCCGTGGGTCCTCAAGAGCCCTCGCAGCCTGATAACGCTTGCGAACCTGCAATGCGGCAAAATGTGACTACGTCGGCGTCTAGTTAATTTCGTCGGCAGGGAGAACATTGCGGGCTCTCAGGAGCTGAACAAACGCCCAATTCCACCTCCCCCGATTCTCGCCTGCCGGCGGTACACCCACTCCTCAAGTGTTCCAGGGCAAACCAACCGTGCCACAAGAACGGGACGCGTTTGACCTGGGCGCCAGGCACGTGCAGCCGCCTGAAAATGGCGGTGGGAGCGCGGAGGGGACGAGGTAAAACGATGGGGCGCCTGGGCGAAAGTGGACCACCCGCCCTACTCGAGCGACTCGCCTGAAGATCATTCGCCGGGTTCCAGTCAGGGTCGACGATTAGCACCCGTGTGGCTCCGACGAGCGAGAGTCCCAGACCCCCAACACGCGTGGTGAGGAGAAGAATCCGCGGGCCGTCGTCGTCAAGGGCTCTTCGAGACGGAGCGGCCTCGTCGACGGCCCTCCGGCGGCGTGCCGAGCATGCGTTGAAGGCCGCAACGGTCCGCGCTCGGGCCGCGACGGGAGTGACGCCATCAAGACGGCCGATAAAGCCAGGAGGCAAATTGGAGGAAGTCGTTCCATCCTCATCGCCCACGCCGGCCTCAGCGACGACAGCGGCCCGATCAGCCGCGACGGCAGCGACGATGGCAGAGCCCACGACGTCTAGCGTCCCGCGGTGCCCAGCAAAAACAAGGGTCGAGTGGCCTTCTCTCGTCCATCGCGTGACAAGCGAGGCCGCAGCACGGCACTTCCCTGCGTCATCAGGGAGGCAAGGGATCGTGTGAGCAGAAGGGCACATGGCAGAGAGACGGAGGGCGTGGGGATCGCTGAGTGTTCAAGCTGGGAGGACCTGTCGGTCGGTTCTGGCTCGTCCGCCACTTGCCGGATCGAATTGGTGCTCCAAATCCTCCAGGGTAGCGTGTCGTGTCGAGCGCCTGCGGTGGCAACGCGTCTCCAGGTTGTCCACCCCCGATCTCACGTCTGGAACCAACCCCAGACAAGCCAGGCGCGTCATGGATCAAAGGCAAGCCGCCGCCAGCGGAGGCGACAGAATCTTCTGTGCGACCGACCAGCGAAGCCTCCCCCTGCCCCAGCTCACTTGCCCAGCCATAGTCAGATGGCGGAGCGACCAGGTCTGGGTGGTTCAGGCATGCACGGAGTGCGGAGAGCGCGGCGAGAATGCCGTGGCGGTCCTGCAACGTGCCAGAACGGTGAGCTGTGGCCCCGCCCCCAGCCCTGGCAATGCCACGTGCCCCGCTAACTCGCACCAGTGCTCGCTGGACGGGTTCACTTTCAATGACCGCGCGATACAAGGCCGCCTGGGCGGGGGCAAGGCGGACGAAGACGACGCGTTCCTCCCGCGGCGGCAGACCGAGTCTCACATCGATGGCCGTTCGTCTCAGCAGGTGCGGACGGCAAAGACCCTGAAGAAGGCGGGCAGCGGCAAGGGCGCGTGCCGAGTCCAGGGCAGTCGCCCCCTTCTTGCCGCCCCGTGCGATGGGGACGCCAAAGTGCTCGGCAAAGAGAGACCGTGGCCCAAGGCGACCAGGACAAGCGACATCCATCAGAGCCCATAAATCGTCCAGCTGGTTCTGGACAGGAGATCCTGTAAGGAGCAGACGGCGTTTCGTCCTCACGGAGCGCGCAGCAGCTGCAATGCCGGTGTCGGGGTTCTTGAGGGTGTGAGCCTGCGGAGAGTGAAATGTGCTTGTGGTGATCGTGTGAGTGGAGCAGGGCACTCAGTTCCTCCAATGTGCAGGATAACTAGCGGCAGCCTCGCCCCCTTTGATGGAGCGCACGGGTACTGGAATTAAAGACATGATTAGAGGATTGTTTGATTAACAAGATACCTGCCTCGTCGAAGACAACCCATCCCCACTCGACATCGAGAAGGCCAAGGGAGGGAGCCCCACTGCGCCGCGTCTGATGCTCATCTCTCAAGAGGGCATATGAGCAGAGGACAAGCCCGCTCCCCATGGGATCCGACAGGCAGCGCTGCATGATGTCTCTCCTTCCAGCAACACGGCGCTGTCTAATTTCGGCAGATGACAGCTCGCGAGGACCACCACGGCGACCCTCTTGCGCCCCCACTGCCACAGCCTTGGGTTGGGGCAGACCCGCCGCAGCCTGCGCAGCCCCGTCCTGTCGACCACCAGGGCCAGCAGCCCGTGCTGCGTCAAAGGATGGATGCAAGACAACTACTCGCAGAAGAGGCGACCACCGTCGAGCCTCAACGGCCCAGTGGCGAAGTAGCGTGGCTGGACATACAACCAGGGAGGGGCGGTACAGCCCATGCCCGCTGTGATGAAGTGAGCCCAACAGGGCAAGGGCGGACAGGGTTTTCCCGAGACCCATGTCGTCTGCGAGGATCCCCCCAGTCCCGTCAGGGGATGCAGGGCCAGCAGGGCTTGCACCGCTCGGACTGGGGATAGGATGTTGCGGGCCTGGGGCGTCTGGGGGAGCTGGACGGCCCCTGTGGAGAGACCACCCCCAGGATACTGCAGCACGCTGCCAGGGACGAAGGGCACACCAGAGGGCACCAGGCACATTGAGATGAGGCCACGCATCGTTCCTGCTGCCGTCGGCCAGGATATGGTCTCCGGCGTTTTCGACCCCCATCGTTTCACCTTCGTCAACATCTGGAGGAGGGGCCGCCTCAGTGCCCTCAGCTGCTGGAAAAGCCCAGCCCTGTCCAGGATGACGCAGCCGACGAAAAAGCTCAGCACGACAGCGCGTCGCATACGCCTCCTCGCAGCCATCATCGACCTCAGCATCGACGCCTGCATATTCAGACCCATCCAACTCATCAGGGTTGGCATCCAGATCAGGGCCATGGCAGACACGAGCGTGAATCTGTTTGCGGCCGATGGCACGTTCAGGGGAAGTCCTCTGTCCCGTTGCCCCTGTGTCATCAGAATTCGACGAGAACTCAATGAGTGGATCATCAGACCCTGACGCAGCACCGGCGTCAGCATCAGCCATACCATCGGCATGAGAGTTTGACATGGATGACACTTCGCCAGCACCACCTGTCACATTGGCCTGCTCCAGCTGCTCTTGTGAGCGGCACCGAATCAGTGAAGTCTGTCGACGAGGCCGGTGAGAAGCCACCGACATGCCCCGAGCGTCTTCCTCAGCCTGAAGGCGTCGGGCAAGTGAAATAGAAGCCATCTCCCCTGCGTCCTGGGCGTCAGTAGACCTATGAGGGCTGGGGGCATGGCCGGCGCCTCGAGTCGAGGCAGTGGGATCGCGGAAGTAGGCCCCCACCCGCGCAACCGCGCTGGCAGCCAAGGCAGCCTCAGCAGCACCTCCACCCCAGCGACCACGGCCAACAAGATAAAACTTTCTGGAACCTTCCCGCATGTTGTTTGCACCTGAAGCACCGCCGCCCTCCCGACCCGAGCCTTCTGTTGAGAGAGCCATTGTGACCTCGCCAGCACCCGTTGGCAACGTGGTCAACTGGCCTGTGGCCCTTCGCTGGGCGACGGCACCAACCAGTCCGAAACGTTCCAGGGGATTGATGCGTTCCGGGAACGCAGCAGCCACAGTTGGCGCAGCATTCTCGGCCACGGGTGCAGGAGGCCCCGTCCGCTTCTGCTGAGGGGCTGCTGGGGCTCCTGAAAAGGCAGCTGGCGCCGGGTCGTCCCCCTCCTCCGGAGTGTCTGAGTCCACGTCAATACGCCGTCGACGAGGTCGGGGCACCGAGGGCAATATTGGGGCGGCCACCGCAGCGCGAGCCAGGGCACCGCCTGGGTGGGGGGCAGGAGGCGGGGAGCCGCCTCGAGCCCAGCGGCCGCGGCCGCTCAGGGTAGCCTCACGGGCTCTCACCTCGGATGCCGCCCGGCGCGCGATGGAAAGCCGCATGACGAGTTCGCCCTGAGTGAGCCCGCACTCTTCTGTGCCACCGACAGAGAGCGCATCCTCAGCGCAAGCAAGGGCAGCGAGGTCGGGCCGATCGTCGTTGACAGCGATGTTACAGCCCCCGATCGTCGCTGCGCGCCGCTCCATTGGTCGTACGGCCGCGAGTCGGCGCAGGGTCATCGGGAGAGCGAGACCGAGCACCGCCCTCGGAAGCGCCAGACTTCGAATGAGAGACGACACTGGGGCGATCATCGGCGGAGCACGGCGCGGCGCAGGCTCATCGGGCCCGGCGGTCAGGTCGATGACGCCGGACGCACGGACGCGGTCGATCCCCGTCCCTCGCTTCGCAGCCGGCAGGCGCAGCGGAACGGCGTCCTTATCTCGGCCAGATCGGCCACGCTTCGGCACGATATGTGGGGCGTGCGGCCCTGCTGACCCCCGACATGGTCCAGCGTCCTCGCCGGTGCCTCGCCTGAGGGCTGCCTCAATGTCCGGAATGATACACATCTCGATGACCCGCCTCTCGCGCCTCGCAGTGCCCAGGGCCGATCGCTCCTCTTGCGGGGCAGGTGCTCGCTCGCCCTCGTCCAGAAGCGCAGGTGGCTCCGTCGGACCCGGAGCCAGGTCGTTTGCGGCACCGTCGGCAGCCGATGGAGGAAGACCGGCAGAGGCGAGAGCCTCGTCCAATACGCGGCGGTCAAAGACTGCGGCATCGGCCCATTCCTCCTCCGCAACCTCGGGGGAACCGTCGGCTGCAGGAAAAAAGGGGCGCGCCCCCGAGGGCCGCGATGGCCCCCCCGTGTCAGCGCCGTCAACGTCACGACCCTGCTCGACGAGGCGGTCCTCTCCGCCGCCGCTGCGCAGGCGTCGAAAGGAAAGTGAGCGGGAGGTCGGGAGACAGTGGCCGCGGGAAGTCTGTGGCCGAGCTTGGCGCGCCCGGAGCAGCAGCAGCAGCCGGCGCAGCGCCGCAGCTGCAGCTGAGCTACGGTCCCGGCGTCGTGACGCTCGCTGAGGCCTCCATCCGGTGAACGGGTCGATAAAACGGTCGAATTCCCGGTCCTTCACGATTAATCTATCGTTTTGGCGCTTCGCTTGCGTCGTCGACGACTAGCCGGAAGGAGGGGGGTGGCACAGCTTACCCCGTTGGCGGCGGCGACCTCGCCCGGGTGGGACCTCTTCTCGTACCCACGCTTTCCCCATGCTGCAGTCTTCTCGTGTTCGTACCCCCTGAGCCGGGGGTGGGGGCCAAGCGGGTTTTTCATGTTTTCTCTGAGTCTCCCCCGACCTCACGACGACGTCTGGCGCCATAGACCACCCACAGGCGGCGCTCTGGGCCGCATAAAGCGCTCGAGCACCTCGTCCGTCACTGCAGCTCGTGCGCTCTGGTGCCGCTGCACCACCTCAGTCAGGCAAGCGATCAGCGCAGCCTTCATTTCACCAGACAGCATCTCGCCCGACGCATAGGCCTCGCCCAGCCGCGCAAGCTCGGCATCGTCCTCGAGGAAGAAGCGCAGCCACTGGTAGGACACGTCCGTCTCGAGGCACCCGCCCAGCCGGCGGTGCTCCTCAACAGTAGCCCGGCCCCCGGAGAAGGCGTACTTGTTGACCTTTTTGGCGATGGCCTTGGGGGTGTCGGTGACAAAGATGGCCGAGTTGGGGTCACTTGCAGACATCTTTCCCTTGCTCCCCTGGAGCGCAGGGAAAAACACGCTCTCCACCAGCGCGGGCTTGAGCTGACCATGGCGGGGGGCCACATCCCGTGTCATGCGGAAATAAGGGTCCTGCGAAGAGGGAGGTGGAGAGGTGATTAAAGGACAGTCGGGCCGTTGACAAAGGTCGTCCTCCATGAGGCTCGACGAGGGGCTGCCACGTGGGGTATCGGGCTCTCCCTCTCTCGGATTCCTCCTCTCTCGCCTGGTCGATCGCACAAGGGATAAGACAAAGAACCGGCCGAAGCTCTCCCGCCGGGGCCGCGCGGAGGAGGAGAGCCGCCTCGCGCGCTTCAGCGGCCGTCTCCTCCGCCGTGGGCGCCGAGAGCTTTTTCTGCCCCGGCCTAAGCTGACGCGGTGGCGGCCCCGCCGAGCCACCGCTCGCCACGCGGGCGGCCTCGTCCCGGCGGGCCCGGGCCTCCTCCGAATCCTCAGGCGGAGGCATGCGTTCTCCGAGACACGGTGCCTTGCCGTCAGTCCCAAACCAGTGCGGGAACGTGCTGGGGTATGCCGGCGCCGCTTGAACAGCAGGGAAACCCACCTTACCGATGCACGTCTCTCCGTCAAAGCCAAAGATCCCGCGGGCCTGGTTGGTCGTCACCGCCCCAGAGATTCGCACAACATTGCGGTAAAACTGTCCCCCCATGTACTCAAAGTCGGAAAAGATGAAGGTGCGGTCGGGATCGACCCCGCACGCGATGATGTCGCGACAGTTTTCGCGGCTTAGTCGAATCGCCTCGTCCTGCAAAGGGCGCACGGGAGGGAGGACAGGGAGGGGCAAGGGGTCGAAAGGTGCAAATGGGGCGCGGCGCGAGAGGCGCGGCGAAGCAGGGCCGCCCCACCCGCCTGGTCGAGGCCCTTCCACAGGCACTTTTCGTCGTCCGTCAGCTGCACCACAAGGGGACATCCCAGCGCCTCCTGCAGCCAGGCCGTGAACAAAAAGGGAACGAGATGTCCTAGGTGCAGCGCCTCGCTCGATGGCCCCCGGCCGGTGTATAGGTAGATGGGCTCGCCGCGCTCGTGGGCCGCAACGACGCGCTCGAGATCGCGATGGGCGAAAAAGAGCCCGCGTCGCAGCATAGGGTGCGCCGGCCGGCCCGTTGCACGCTCAAGCCGCGCAATGAGGGCGCCGTCGATCTCCTGGCATCCGAAGTCGCGCACGAGCTTGGCGTAGTCGACCGCGCCGTCTTCGCCGGCGTCGACCTCCCACGGCGTCACCGTCTGACCGGCGGAGTCGGTCGCATTGCCCGCCTGCGCCCCCACTGCCGCTCCAGGTCGAGGGGAGGGCTCAGCTGGGGAGACGGGGGAGGCGGCCACCAGCGCGGCCTTGGCGGCGAGCAAGGCGTCCAACGCGGGCTTGACAGCAGCCTAGAGATGGGAGGGAGGGGGGGGTGAGGTGGGTTTGGGTGTTGACCAGCGTTGAGTAGCGAGAGAAACGCGGGTCGGAAGGCGGCGGGGCGTGTGGTGGGGGCGACTGTCGTGGCCCCGGCCGCGCACTTTCGGAGGTTTCTGCCCAACTTACCTTGTCTGCCTTGCCCTCCTTCACGTCCAGCTTGATTTGGCGGACCACGTCGCCGAGACGAGCGACATCAGCTGCCAAAGCCGAGACGTCGGCCGTCGGCGGCTGCTGCGGCTCCTCCGATGCCATCCTTATCTAGAGAAGGGAAACAAACGGGACACGCTACTTTTGTGACCAAGCGATGTGGCAAAGGTCGAACGGCCGCGTGGTGCTGCGACGGGAGGCGCCTCGCAAGGCCGACAATACAATTGACGACAGCGGCTCAGACCTCGTCCCGACGGATCTCTCCCGCCGTGAAAAAGAGCGAGAAATATTTACGTGTCTACTCTTATCCGCGTCAGCCGAGCCTCGAGGCGAGTGTCCCTCGCGTGCACGAGCCGCCGCCGCCCGAGCCGCCGGCGCCGACGCGCCAGGGGGCCTCGTGGGTCGGAAACTGGCCGCGCCGCCCCGCTCGACATTCCTTCGAGTTTCTTACTATTATCTCGCAGCTCTGTTGGCGTCGCTCCACTCGCTCACCCGTCTCTCTTTCCCGCTCTTCAACCACCCAGCACGCCGGGGGGGTGCGTCGTCGTTCCGCGTCATCATCGCGCGAGCCAGCGGACACGATCCGCCGCCGCCACGGCCTCGACCAGTCGTGGTCGCGCCCACGTCGCATCGATGAGCGCTCAACCGACGCCCGCCGTGGCCACCCTCACGCCCCATGAGATCGAGCAGCTCGTCCTGGACCTGCATGCCATCGAGGCGAGACTGGTCCCGTCAACGTCTGCCAGCGCTGCGTGCTCCAGCCCGGGGCGACGCGACTCGGTGACGACTAAGGTTTCAACGACGGACGGGCAATTTTTCCCGCTGACGATATCAACACAACCAAAAACACCATCTTTCGGGGCCGAGAGTACGTCGCTCCACCGCGCCACCTGCCTGCCCCGCCACCGCGCGCGCACTGGGCACTGGCCGATGAGGACCACTGCATTGTCCGTACCATCCAAGCCCCCCGTCGCACGGGGGCTGTGCGCGAATGAACCTGCTGGAATCTCGTTAAACTGAGGCCAACCGACCCGTCGCCGCTGCCATCTCTCGTCATCGCCGCCACCGCCGCCGCGCCGAGTTGCTGCTGGCTATGATGATGCACTTGTTTTTCTGACACCTCTTGTCTGAGTGCCCCTCGGGGCCCGATGAGACTTCCATATTCTATGCTAACCCCGAGCCTTGCACGGCGTGCTCTCCGGCACCGCTACCCTGCTCGCCCTGCCGACCCAAACAACACCCAGCCCGGTCCTGCCCCTCCAACCCTTCTTCGTCTCGCCGACCCCTCCGTCCGACAACCCCCCCAGGCCGTCAAGCTGGGCTCGTTTACACTGAAGAGCGGGCTGATCTCTCCCATTTACCTTGACTTGCGGCTCCTTGTCTCCCATCCAACGCTCCTTGCGACGGTCGCCCGCGCCATGTGGGCCCAGGCGACGATGGGTGGGGTGCCTGGGGTCCCCGCGTCGTCCACAGCCGGCCCCGGCGGGTCCCCGGACCCGCCCCCGGCCACCTTTGACGTCATCTGTGGCGTGCCGTACACCGCGCTTCCCATCGCGACGGCCATGACCCTGGCCCCCTACTCGCGCATTCCCCCGGCCCCGGGGGGCCGCTCGGCCGCGGCCGCCGACACCGCAGGGACGCCGATGCTTATGCGGCGCAAGGAGGTCAAGGAGTATGGGACTAAGAAGGCGATCGAGGGTGCCTTCTCGCCCGGACAGACCTGCCTTATCGTCGAGGACCTTGTCACCAGCGGTCTGAGCGTCGCTGAGACGGTAGCCCCACTTGAGGCGAGTGAGCTGCGGACCGGGGCTGGCCCTCTCACGCTTCATACCCACCATCGAGCGCCTTCCCTCGAGCGCACAACTTTGATACCACCGCATCCTGACAAGTCGAGGGCGCGGGGGGTCTTTTTGCCGCCCTCGCGCCCCCTGGAGGGGGTGCCAGACGCCGATACTCGCCCGCCTCCCTGAACCACGTGTTCTGCCCGCTGTGCCGCAATCTGTTGCACCCGGCGGCAAGGGGCCGGGGCGACACAGTCCGACCTCCGCGGATTCCCCCATCCCATCTCAATCCCATCTCAGTCTCCCCGCCCCTCATGTCCCCAGGCCGTCGGACTCGTGGTCCGCGACGTGGTGGTCCTCATCGACCGCGAGCAGGGGGCACGGGCCACCCTTGCCCAGCGGGGTCTGCATCTTCACGCCGCCCTGACCCTCACAGAGATCCTCCGGGTCCTCAGAAAGCACGATCGAGTTGACGAGGCCACTGCAGAGCGGGTGCGTGCCTTCGTCGCGGCCAACCAGACTTCGCTGACGACCACGGCCGCTGGGGAGGCGGCAGCGGCATCGACGGCACCCAGCGCCGTGGTGTCTGCTGCTGCACGTGCAGGCAAGGGGGCGCCACGGCTCTCGTATGCTGCGCGCGCCGCCCTTACAGGCGTCGCCCCGGCAGCGCAGGCCCTCTTCGAGACGGCTGACCGCAAGCGCACCAACCTGTGCGTGGCGCTCGATGTACCCTCGGCTGCCGACGTCGTCCGACTGGCCAACCTCCTGGGGCCCAAGGTGTGCTGCATCAAGACGCACTGCGACATCCACGCCGACTGGGATCCAAACCCAGAGACGGGCACGGGTGCCCGGCTTGCCGCTTTGGCCGCACGCCACGACTTCCTCCTCTTTGAGGATCGCAAGTTTGCCGACATTGGCAATACGAGTGGGATGCAGGCGGGACAGCTGTGCCGCTCCACCCCCCGCTGCCCGTGCCGCTCCGTCCCCCTGCCACCCGTGCCGCTCTGCCCCCCTGCCGCCCATGCCTTCCCATCCCCATGCCGCCCATGCCTTCCCATCCCCCTGCCGCCCATGCCCTCCCATCCCCCTGCCGCCCGCACCGCCCTATTCCCCTGCCGCCTGTGCCACCGCCGCCCGTGCCACCGCCATTCTCCGCGGATGACGAGCAAAGATGCCGCCCCAGTCGTATTCCGGCAGACAACCGGATTCTATGCCGATAATGCAATCCAAATCATTACCCACCGACGCGGAACTCGCGCGCTCCCATTTAGCCGCCCGTGCCTCACCCACCTTGTGGACCCAGCCCAGCTCGCGAACCCCGCCTCAGAAACAGAAAACCCCTAAGACCTCCCGTTCGAGTTAACTCCCTCCCCTCCTGCACCGTATCTTCGCAGTGCGCCGGTGGCCTACACGCCCCCGTGCGCTGGTCGCACCTCACCAACGCGCACCTCGTGCCTGGACCTGGCATCATCAAGGGCCTCGGTGAGCGCGCCGGACCATACAATGCTGATGCCGCGCGCCAGGTCAGTGAGGCCGCTGGTCCTCGCGGCCTGCTCCTCCTTGCCGAAATGTCGAGCTCCGGCACGCTATGCTCAACGCGTGGCCGTGACGGTCGTGGCGGAGAGGGCGCCGGGCCAGGGGAGGGCAGCTACGCTGAGACCGTGGCACGTGAGGCGGCTCGTCCCGAAAACGCCGGCTGGGTGTGCGGCTTCATATCGGTACGTCCCGGACTCTGGGGTGCCGACTGGCTCGAGGGCGGGGACCTTCATCCGGCGCGTTTCGTCCACCTCACCCCGGGCGTTGGCCTCCGCGAGGGCACCGACGCACTTGGGCAGCGCTATCTGACGCCCGAGACTGCGGTGCGGGACAACGGCACCGACATCCTCGTCGTCGGGCGCGGAGTCATCGCGGCCGACGACCCGGTGGCTGCCGCGGAGGAGTACCGCGCCCGCGGCTGGGCCGCGTACGAGGCTTCGCTGAGCTCATAGGGCGACGGATGAGGGTGGAGAGGCCCGGGCGACGTGCTCTTCCAACGTCGCCGACGTTCCCCCCGACGCCTCATGGCCACATCTACTTGGTGACAGCATGGGCTTCCCGACGCAGCTGGATGAGCTTCGCGCGACGGCGGGTGCTGGCGGCGTCGGCGCCGGCGGCCGAGGTGACCCGTGTCCGCCTCAACCCGCTTTCTCTCCCGCGAACGGGCGCCCAAGTTTCCGGCGGTCTAGGTCGATCACTGAGATCTCTTCGTCAGACTCGTCGACTTTGTTTTCCGACCGTCGGGAAGGTGGAAGTGGGGGACCTCTGGTGCGAGGGGGCAAGAGCCTGGCCCGCCAATATCTTCAGGAGCGTGAGGCGCCGCTGCCACCGCGCGGCTCATCGACGGGCAGCGCCGAAACTCCCCTCCCTCCCCTCTCCCCCCCCCCCTCCAAAGACCATTGTGGTCGCTGACACGGGCGACCTCGCGGCCCTTGAGCGACTTCGGCCAAGGGACGCAACGACCAACCCTGCCCTGATCCTCAAGGCCGCGCGCGGCCCCAACGGCAACGAGCTTCTGGAGGCAGCGATGACCGCCGCGGACGAGGAGGACGTCGCCGCCGCTGCCGCTGCTGCGCAAGGTCATCCAAACGCGCATGCCAACGTGTCACGCTGGTCACGGCGGCAGCGCGTGTGCGACCACCTCACCGCGTCGCTTGCGGCTCAGGCGGCGAACTTCGTCGATCCGGCGACCGGCAGGGTGAGCGTGGAAGTCGACGCTGCGCTCGCCGACGACGAGGACGCGACTGTCGCGCGTGCCCTGCGGCTCGCGCATCTCCTCGCGTCGCGTGTCGGCGGGAATGAGGAGGTTCCCCGACGGTTCCTCCTCAAGGTGGCGGCGACGCGCGCTGGCGTCGGCGCTGTCGCGCGATTGGAGGCCGGGGGGGCGACGGACGAGGCCGCTTCTGCAGGCTTCCATGGGGGACTTCGCTGTAATGCCACTCTCATCTTTTCACTCGGCCAGGTCTCTGCGTGTGCCGCGGCTGGGGCCTTCCTAGTCTCGCCGTTCGTCGGCCGTCTCCTCGACTACCACCGTCTCGAGCTGGGGTACCCCGGCCCGCCTGCGCAAAAGACACCACAGGAGAGCGCGGCCGTTCGCGACGCGCGCTACCTCGACGACCCTGGTGTGCGGCTCGTCAGACGCGCATGCGCCCACCTCGCACGGCATGTCGCGGCGACCGAGGTGATGGCCGCGTCTTTCCGATCCCTAGACCAGGTTCGGGGCGTGTGTGGGGCCGCCGACCGCGTCACCGTGGCCCCGGCATTGCTTGATGAGCTGGAGGCCCTCAAGGAAAGTCCTCTCCTCCCTGGTCTGGGGCCACGGAGAGCAGCGGGGCCGCTCCCGGATGATGAGGCAGTTGTGGAGGTCCTCGACACGACGAACGAGCCCCCACCCGACGCGGGCGCGACCGAGGCCCAGTGGCAGGCGCACGAGGCGGAGCCGGGTGCAGCCGAGCTCCTGCGTCGGGGGGTCGAACTATTCCGGGCTGATGGCCTCGCGCTGGAGGCGCTCGTAGGCGGATGAGGGCGCGGGCGTCATTGTTTTGTGTGGTAAACCAAATCTTCCCCATCGAGTTGGATTGTGGGCGAATTCGCCTGGGCCGGCGTCGAGCGCGGGCAGCCGAGCGGCGACCCATCGACGGCACACTTTCCCAGACTCTCGCGGTCTCGCGGGCGAGGCCGTCGGCCCAGGGGGGCGCCGGTGTCATGCGTCTGGCCGTCGTGACCGCGTCGCTCAGCCAACGCCACTGTGCCGCCATCGTCTCGTCCGCCCATGGCGCAGTCCGCGTCCTCTCGCGTCGCCACCGCGGCGTGACAACAGTCGCCGCCGACCGCGGGGACCGCGTGTGCGTCGTCCAGGGCGCAAGCCGTGGGCTCGGCCTTGAAGTTGCGAAGCAGCTGAGCGAGCGCCCCGGTCACTTCGTCTACGCTACATGCCGGGACCCAGGGTCAGCGACAGCCCTATCTGCGCTCGCGATATCGTCCCGCGGGTCCCTGCATGTGGTCCGCCTCGACACGGACGACGAAGAATCGGTCGCTGACGCCGCGGCCGAGATCGCCCGGGGCTCTGGCGGCCGGGTCGATCTCCTGCTGTCCACGTCGGGGGCATTGACGGATCCCCACTGGCGCGCGAGTCCCCCCCGAGCCGCCCGAGAGGGCCTGCCCGCCCCACGTGCGGCGCCTGGTGGCGTTCCGGAGACCTCCCTGGCTGCGATCGATCCCGCCTGGGCGATGGCGCAGTATCGTACCAACGTCGTGGGGCCCCTGACGGTGCTCAAGTGGCTCGCGCCGCTGCTGTCTGCAGGCGGGGCACCCCCATCATCCCGCATCGCCCGCAGCGTCCCGCTCGGCGAAACACCACCGCGTGACGCCGCGGCAGGGTTCGTGGGCGCCGGCCCTGGAGTGCCCCTCGGCCTCGGTGGCGTCTGGCCTCCCCCTCCAGGCCACTTCAACGCGTCGTGGCCTGGACCTGGCGGAGTTCGACCGTCAGTCGCTGCCTTTCTATCGGCCCGCGTCGGCTCAACAGGGGACAACCGCTCTGGCGGCTGGTACAGGTGTGTGTGGAGAGAAGGTGGGGGGCGGGGAGGCGAGGAGATCGATCGAGGAGAGACGTCAGGCTCACACGCCAGACCACCCGCACCAGCGACGACCTCAGCCGCAACCTTGGCTGGGGCCTAGGTGGAGCCGGGTGGGACAGCGCTAGGCTTGAAGGGTCTGCGTAAGTGCCGTTTATCTCCCTCGTGGTGCGGCTCATCCTGGTGGCCTCGCCCGGTGGCTTCGCGGCGGGGGCGCTCGACCTGTGGTGCGCCGAAGTGCGGCCCAGGAACGCCAGCGTCGGCGGTGGGGGGCTCGCGCTGCCGATGCCTGAAAGCCCTGCGCCTACTGAGTGTGCCCACCCGATCCCCCCCCCGTTCTCCCACCCCGCTCCTAGCTATCGGGCGAGTAAGGCTGCTCTCAACTCCGCGATCCGTAGTGCCGCGCTCGAGCTCCGCGGCCGCGGGGCCAATGTGGCGCTCCTTCTCCTCCACCCTGGCACCGTGAGCACCGATTTGACGGCACCGTTCGTGGGCACGGACCCACGCCCTGGAGCTCAGGCAGTGGGCGCCGCTGCAACGAACGATGCACTGCGCGAGCGAGCGGTCGAGGCGGGGCGGACCATCTTCTCTGTGCAGCGTGGTGCCACTCAGCTCATCGCCCTTTGCGACTCGGCAGGCACGGCCGACTCGGGGCGCTTTGTCGATTGGCGGGGTGAGGACGTGCCGTGGTGATGAGGTGATCGGCTAGGGGAGGCCTCGTCGGCCGCGGCATCGTGGCGCGTGTTCCTTGCCGGGGGGGTGCCTATTTTTTCGGTTTTAGACGGACACGCAGAAAAAGTCCCCCCTCAAAAAGAAAACCCCCCTACCAACTACGCGAGGACAGCGGTCTTGGCGAGGTCAACGACGCTGGCGGCCGCGGCACTCGTGTCCTTCCCCGTGGAGACCTGCTCGAGGATGGCCTCCCACTTCTTGGCAGGCTCGGCCCAGGTGAGGTCTTGGTCGATGCAGGCCTGGGACATCTTGGCAAATA
>Ga0181568_10003136_pt1 | contig 14968 bp, 23 predicted proteins | sample 101ome_20_FD_133758 | JGI IMG/M metagenome (GOLD analysis project Ga0181568, IMG submission 133758) | Coastal salt marsh microbial communities from the Groves Creek Marsh, Skidaway Island, Georgia - 101404AT metaG (megahit assembly) | ecosystem: Environmental > Aquatic > Marine > Intertidal... | reverse complement strand
TGAACTCAACAAACCTAAAGCAGGTGGCCCAAAGAAATACTATGTCTATGTCAAAGACCCTTCAACAGGGAATATCAAAAAAGTTACATGGGGTGACACTACAGGACTAAAAGTTAAAATAGATAATCCTGAAGCACGGAAATCCTTTGCAGCCAGACACAAATGTTCACAACAAAAAGATAAAACCAAGGCATCCTATTGGGCATGTCGACTTCCCTACTATGCAAAACAGTTAGGACTGTCAGGTGGTGGTTCTTTTTATTGGTAATAAATAAAAATAGAGGTATATATTATGAGTGAAGTGATGCATGAATATTGGCAGGACGACAGAAAAGCAGTCGTCAGACACACGGAAAAAGGTTATGAAGTAGACTTATTTCTCAAGGATGAAATCCAAGAGATTAGAGAAGTCCATAATCATTCAGAATCCTATGCAGAGGATGTTGCAGAGAACTATGTTTTAGGTCTCTTTGATGCAGTTCCTAATCCTAATGCAGTGGGTTACTATGGATATAATCAAAAAACAGATAATTTTTATCCTGATATAGATGACTAAACCATATACTGAAGAAGTGTTTGAACAACACGGAACTGGTAGACCTTACATAATTCGAAAATTTGAATTAGATGTAGAGGATGACGAGTTGGTCTGGCACCGAGATACTATGAACAGAAAGGTTCATATATTGAGTGGAACAGGTTGGAAGATACAATTTGATAATGAATTACCTAAAGATTTAGAAATCGGTGGTAAATATTTTATTCAAAAAGAGCAATATCATCGTCTTCTAAAAGGTAATGAGCCACTTGTTGTTCGGATTGAACAATAGAATAATATAAATAATACTACTATGAGTTATAAATCAGAAAACTGGAAAGAAAAACTTCAACAGGTAAGATCATACGGAACTTTCACTGAACATAAAGAGGGTTCAGTAGAAGAAAGTGCTGATGATGTTCTTACAAGAGAGATTGAAGAAGAACTTCGATTAATCGATGAAGAAGAATCTCAGATAACCAAAGAAGAAACCTCAGATGAAGAGATTGTCCTTGGTGAAGAGGGCATGGGTGATAAACTTAAGAAATTGTTCAAACTCAAAAATGATAAACAAATCAATGGAGTTGCAAATCTTATGAATATGACCAGTGTAAAGGTTCTTCAGTCCATGCAGAAACAAAATCCTCAAGGATTTTTGAGAATGGCAGAAAAGATGGGTGAATTACCTGCAATGGAAGAAGTAAAACCAGTAAAAGAATCTGTAGAAAAAACCATAGAAAAACTAACAGAAAAAAACATGTTGGGTAGACTTGCAAAACAATTAAAACTCAACGAACAAGGTAAAGAACAGTTGTTCAACTACTTTGAGAAAGGGGAACTTAAACAATGATAAAAGATTTACCAAAAGGATTAGTCGAGGCTGCAAAACAAATTGTTAAAGACAGCACTGAATATCAGAAGTTCTTCCAATCTGCATTAAAGAAATTTGGTGTTACTTCACCAAAAGAATTGTCAGGTGATAAAGAAAAAGAATTCTATGACTATGTTGATGCAAACTGGAAAGGTAAAAACGAAAAACCTGAACAGAACGAAGAGAAAAAAGATAAGAAATTAAATGCATCAACCTGTTCATCTGAAGAAGTCGAAGACGAAGACGAAGATGAGGAAGAAAAACCTGAGGGTGATGTAGGACAAAAATCTAGACAACAAAAGATTCATCGTGCAGTGCATGACGAGTAGGAGTAATAATGAACTTATTCCAAGAAGCAAAACAGGTATTAGATAAAGACGGAAAGGTCAATGCACTTGGGCCTTATGGTAAACAAAAACTAACAGGTAGAGAAATCTCTGCATATTTTAGACAAAACCCAGTCAAAGACCAAAAACTAAAAAATGCAGTATCAGTTGCATTAGACCTTAGTGGTGCAATGTCAGTTGCACAAAAAGAAATCAAAAAATTCTATGGGGACAAAATCCTCAAATCAAAAGAAGTTCAATCTGCATTGAGAGTTGCAAACGAATCTTTTACATTAAATCAGACATTAAATCAAATATCAGAAGAGAATCTTACTGAAAAGAATCTTATGCCTGATATCCAAAAGATTGTCGACACTAAAGGTGCAGCTAAAGTTGGTGGAATAATGATTGATATGTTTACTGCATCAATGATTAATCAAATCTACAATAAAGTAAACGACCAAAACAAGAAGAAAATGGAGAAGTCAAATATCTCTACACTTGTTAACCTTGCACAAAGAATGATGCAGAAAAATTCTGTTCAAGAAGGAACAATGGCAATTGGTATCTTTGATAATAATCCTTCAGAAAAAAAGAAAGCAATTGCAGGAATGCAAAAACTTCTTAAAGGCAAACAAAATGTAAAAGTTGGTTCACCTGAAGGACGAAAGATAGGTAAAGAGTTAGATATGAAATATCTATCAGATGACGAACTTGCTGATGATTTTGCAAGATCATCAAATAAAAACATGACGATTTCACAACTTCTCAAAAAACATGCGAAAAGACTTGGATTGAATTTCAAAGAAGAAGTCGAAGAGGCAGTATCACCTGCACAACAAGCTGCAATCGCAATTGCAAAAAAAGAGAAAGGTGAGAAACCTAAAAACGAATCTGTTATGAATGCATACAGACAGATGTGGGAAGACGGACAAAAGTATGCACCTCAGTTAGACGAAGAGGTCTCAAACCTTACAGTTGACCCAAATAACAAATTATCAAAACCTGCTGACCAAAACAGACATGCATTGGAAATAGTAAAAAATGCAAGAAGATTTGGTCTTAAAGCATCAATGATGGGTAAACATGTTAGAATCAAAGGTGCAAAGAAAGCAGTCAATGATTTTTTAAGAACAGTAGTTGGTAGATCATCATATGGTGACCCAACAGAAAAGGACATGTCAACACCTCAGATTGACAAGATGTTGACTAAAGACTTAAAGTAATGTCTAAAGAATTAACAAAAGCTGAAGTTGAGAAAGTTCTCACTACAGATGCAAGGTTCAAAGTCTTCAAAGAGAAGATTAGAAAACTTGGTTATGTAAAACAGGACGCAAAAGAAGTCAATAAAATCATGGAAGTGATTGCAGACTTTGGGATGATGTCCGACACTGGTAATAAGAAGATTGCTCGTGCAGTTTCACAAGCAAAATCTGAATCAGATTTAAAAAACAGATTAGAGAAAATCTCTAAGATGGCAAAAGGTAAGTATGCAGAAGCAGAGGAAGATGAAGTCTATCAAAGAGCTTTAGATGCATTCAACTCAAAGGCAAAAGGGGTTCAAAATAGACCTGATGCTGCAATGTTGATACAACTTCGTAAGTTTAAGGACTATACCAAAGATGGTGAGGTCAGAACAGACGATATGAAGACAATTAAAGTAAAAAGAGACGATGCAGTTAAAGTTCATGACCTTTTAATGAAGGTTAAGACACCAATAAGACATAAATACTTACAATTATTACAAAAAGACAAAAAGTCTTTTGACAAAGCATTTAAAGCAATCTTAAGGGTTGCATAAATTTAGGAGAAAGAAATGGCACTTTGGGGATTATTAGACAACGAAGCATCTAAACCAAAATACCTTAACGATGCAGATAAAGCAGAATGTTATGGTGCAGACGAAAACGAAGCAGCTGCAAATGCAGGTGTTAACTCAGTTGGTTGGGTGTTAAGAAAAGTAGTAGGTTCTAGAACTCAGTTTGAAACATTAGTAGCAATGAATCACAATTCAATGGGAGCTGATGTTGCAGACTTCGATGACGATTCAGACCCACTAACACCTGATGTAGATGACGATTCAGTATTAGCAGATAGTTAATAGGGGTTAACACATCATGAGATATAAACTTTTAGGACAACACGAAGCATTACAGATAGGTTCAGGAAACGGAAGTAATTTCGGTTCTGCAACAGTAGTCAGAGTATTCAACACTGATTCTCAGTGGAGATTAATTTCTGTCGAAACATCTGCTGCTGTATTAGTCGGAAGTATGCATATCGCACCTAATAGTTCTTTTGAAATAGAAAAAGGTGCATCAGATGAAATATTCATCGATGCAGGTGCAGTATTTGGAACCCCAGTTGCAATTAACGCATAGGTAAACAATTATGAAAAAATTTAAAGACTTTTTAGAAGAAAATGTAGTAGGTTTCGAAGGTGCAGGATTATCATCCGAGCATGACCCACACAACATTGACGATGAAATCGTTAAACAAAAGATCAATGCAGTATTAGGACACACAGCCGTTTCTGAATTCCTAAATCCTAAAGCTGCAGTTGCTCATATGGAAATGAAACTTGCACAGGTAGGACTCAACAGAGTATCCTTCCCTTCAGACGACCCTAGAAATGAAAATCCTGATGAAGTAGAATTTAACGAGTCAGGTTCATTTAGTGTTAGATTCAATAGATTCGGTGAAATAATCGGTAAATCTGTTGACACACCAATTGATGAATTAGATAAAGAAGAGAGAAATTACGACTTAGAAGTTAAGTATGAAAAACTAGAGACTGGTTCTTACCGAGTCTATGGTTCTTTAGTCTAATATATACTATTAGATTAACATTTTTTATTTTTTATTATGGGTCTTTTTGACAAACTCACTGCAAAGAATTTTCAGGCATTCGCACTTCAAAACTATGATGACCCTCAATGTGAGGACATAGAAGATTTTGAAGAAGACCTGAGAAGATTTCGATATCTTAAACGATTACTATTCAGATATTATGAACACGAAGAAATTCGTGAAAGATTAATGTTGAATCATGTAATCTGTCTACTCAATGTCTTTGGATTCGACCCCTGCATTCGTATGTTAGAATTCAAAATAAAAAATCAAAAACACTGGGGTTGTCTCAAAACAATATTACTGTATTTGGGTTATGTCGATGAGACATGGAGACCTGAAATACCTATTGATGACAAACTTGCACAAAGATTAAGAGAACTTTAATGCTGGATTAGCTCAGTTGGTAGAGCAGTTGATTTGTAATCATCAGGTCGAGAGTTCGAGTCCCTCATCCAGCACCACCTTTCAATTCGTATAAATAGTATTATGCGCATAGTAGATACACTTATAGTCTTCCGAATCCTCAAGATGTTAACAACACCTTTTGAGAAAATGCCTGCATTTAAATTTGGGTTCATTGATAAGAATGGGAAAAGGTTGAAAGAAATACCTGACCCTGAAAACAGTGGTAAAATGATTCCAAATGAACCTAAGACTAAAGAAGAAAAAAGTTCCCTTACACCATTGCATAGACTTGTATTTAATCTTAAAAAGATTATAGGAATGGTTCCTTTCGGAAAGACTGCATTTGCATCCTATGCTGTTGCATTATTATTACTTAAAGAAGAGACACAACTAGATGCAGAACAGATGGACGAACTATGTGAAAAGTTCTACAGACATCTTAAAGATAATGATTTATTAAAACCTGAACAAATTACAGAATGTTTAAATCACAACGAATTGACACTTGGTAACTATAATTTAAGACACAACTTGAGACAGGGAGATGAACATTTCTTACCTAAAACACAAGTAGAAATCGTTGCAGAACATTCAAGAATATTTGGTATTCCAGTTTACATAGGATTATCAGAGGATAGGAGAGTGTTAATCACTGCAGAAGATGTATATTAAAGAAGTCACTAATATCGATAGTCTGATTTTTCATAAAAATCCACCTAAAAAACCAAAATACAAAGAAGCTAAGAAACTATTTGGTGAAGACTGGAAAGATATGGTTCTTCCTGAACCACCTAAAAACTCATCTCGTCAAACTATGGACGAGTTAGAAGACATTGCACACAGACAATCAATGTTGACTGACTTTGAAAAACAAATCTATAAGAATACAGACCATGACACAAGTTACTACATAAAAGAGTTCTTAGAAGAACAAGACTTAGAATGGAGTGAAGATGATATGGAAAAAATTAAGGATAGTGTCAAACATATTGGACGACACTATAAAAATAGATACAATCGTCCAAGACCTTCACAAGTTGCAAAAAAATTAGGTGTAAAGATTGATTCGTTGGACACTGATACAATCAATTCACCTGCATATCCATCAAATCATGCTCTACAAGCAAGAGCAGTTGCATTGTTTTACGGAGATAAATACCCTCAGTATAAGAAATATCTATTGAAAGCAGCAGATATGAGTGCAGAAGGACGAATCAATGCAGGAGTGCATTATCCTTCAGATAAACAGGTTGCATACTTAATTGCAGATACACTCTTTGATAATCATTTCAAGAAAGATATGGTAGAAGATGCACCAGTGAATGCAACAGGTAGTGCAGTTGCAACAGACCAACCTTTAGTTAGGAAAAGGTCAACATATTTAAAAAGAAATAAGAAAGATTCAGAGAATATCTACAGACATCTAAGAACTTATTTCTAGTATAAAACTATGAAATTTTTGAATTATCTCGCATTGTTCACATCACTTACTATTGCAGGTATAGCTGCATACTTTTCAGTGTTGGGTCTTGCAACCATATTTGCAGGTGCATTCCTTGGTGTAGTCATCATGGCAGGTGCATTGGAATTTGGTAAAATAGTCACTGCAACCTATCTACATCTCTTTTGGGATAAACTCAATTACATGAAGTATTATTTGACACTTAGTGTTGTAATTCTTATGTTAATCACATCATTGGGTATATTTGGTTATCTTGCAAAAGCATCTTCAGACACTTCTTATGCAACTTCAGTTGCACAATCAGAAATCACAAGAATTGATGGTCTCATTCAGAGAGAAGAAAACACTATTACACTCATAGAAGAAAGAATCACTGCATTAGATACAGGTGCAGTTGATGTATCCTCATCTGTTGCATCTCAGATAGAAATACGAGATGGTGCATGGGGTAGAGTTCAGGGTGATATTGACTATGCACAGGGTCAAATTACCAGTTTAAGGGGTGAATTGACTGAATTGGACACATCGGTCAATGAACTAAGAAAGAGGGGTGTAGAGACGATTACAGTGGACGAGGGAGTGTTTAATAACGAGGTTCAAGTAATCGATTATGTTGCACAAGCAGAGGAATTATATGCATCTCAGAAGGAACAGAGAGAACAGATTCGTGCAGATATAAAGGTTCAACAAGACAATATTGATAGATATCGTGCAGATGCACAAAACACTATAAACAATGCAAATGCAGAAATCAGTAGATTACAAAACCTTGCAACAGGTGATATTGATGAGAAAATACAAAAAACAGATGATTATAACACTCAGATAGATGGTATTTTAGATAGAATACAAATATTAAAGAACGAAAGATTTACCTATGAACAAGAAATACTAGGTTTTGAGAGAGAAGTTGGCCCAATTAAGTATGTTGCAGAGGTTTTATATGGTCAAGATGATTCTGTCAACTACCTTGACAACGCAATTAGATGGGTCATTTTTGCACTTATCTTTGTGTTTGACCCACTAGCAGTGTTACTCTTAATCACTTCTGCAGGTCTTATTGCAAACACTCCTGTATTCAGTAAATATAAAAATGCACCTGTAGAGACAAGAAAGTATGTTTTACAGATTCCTAAAAAGACTTTAGAACAGGTTCGGAACCGAAAAAAAGATAAATAATTCTGTTAATTAACAAATCATTTAATAGGAGAAAGACATGTCAGCACCTGAAGGAGTAGTAGTAGTAATACCTACTGATACACTTGCTAATAGACTTGCTTGGTTCCAAAATGAGGGTAGACCTGTAGAACCTGAAGGTTATGCAGATATGGCTGCGGACGACCCAAGAAGGGTCGGATACGAAGAGTCACTTGCAGAAAACACCTCACAATGTGCAGAAATCCAAGCAAAGATAGACGCAGGAGAATCGTAAAAATCCACTAGTAAATCCAATCTAACCATAGTATAATGATTACATGCTATGGTTAGAACGGAAATATCTGTCTATGGTCGTGTCCAATTTGGACATGGCTAAATGGAAAAATGAGAACACTCTCAATCACCGATGTCCTTATTGTGGGGATTCATCAAAGAATCAATATAAAGCACGAGGATATCATTTTGTAATTGAACAGTCATTTGTATACAAGTGTCATAATTGTGGAAAGTCCACATCATCCGTTCACTTTCTCAAAGATAATTTTCCAGTGATACATAAAGAATACTTGAAAGAGTATTTGCAAGAGAAGGGAGTCAAAAAGAAACCACAAAAGATGTTATCATCCAATGATTTCAAATTCAAACCAATTGAAAAACTAAAAGAACTTGTTGGTGGTGGAAACGATTCTCTAAATAAAACTGTTGAGAACCTAAAAGCAATCTGTCATAGTGCATGGGACAGAATTGTATCAAGAGACTATCTACTCGACAGAAAAATACCTGAAGACAAAATCAAATCTTTATGGTATGTTGACAATGCACAAACTTTATCTCTACTCGATGATAAGTATAGAGATAGAGTTCTAGGTAATGACCCTAGAATTATTTTGCCTTTCGTCAATGAGAAAGGGGAATTGGTAGGTATAAGTGGTCGTGCAATCAATGATTCACCTCTACGATATCTTACCATGAGATTCCAAGATGATGTTCCACTCATCTTCAACTTGAATAATGTGGACAAATCAAAAACTATCTATGTCACTGAAGGGCCAATAGATAGTTTATTCCTTCCCAACAGTATTGCAGTAGGTGGAAGTGATTTCAAAAAGATAGATAACACTATTAAAGAAAACTCAGTAATCATTTATGATAATGAACCACGAAATACAGAGATATTAAAAAAACTAGAAGAAGTAATTGAACTCGGATATACAGTTTGTATATGGAATGATAAACGAGTCAAAGGTTTGAAAGATATCAATGATATGATACAAAGTGGTTTGACACCTGAAGATGTGGTTGATATAATCGACTCTAATAGTTTTAACGGCCTTTCTGCAAAATTAAAACTTAAGGAGTATAAAAAAGTATGAATTCAGATATCAAGGTAGTCAAGTCAGATGGTTCAAAGGTAGAAATCAATTTAGATAAAATCCATAGAATGGTAGAAAAATCCTGTAGAGGAATTACAGGTGTATCTGAATCACTAGTCGAAATGAATAGTGGACTACAATTTTATGATGGGATAACCACCAAAGAAATACAAAAGATTTTGGTAAAGAGTGCAAGTGATTTGATATCACTAGAGTCACCAAATTATCAATTCGTTGCAGCACGACTACTTCTGTTTGCAATACAGAAACAAGTGTTCAACACTAAGTGGAAAGACAGTGAAATCTATCCACCTCTCTACGACATCATGCAGAGAAACATAGACCTTGGAGTGTATGATGCAGAATTACTTAATTGGTATACAGAAGAAGAAATTAGAGACTTGGACAAATATATCAAACATGGTAGAGATATGGATTTCACCTATGCAGGTCTTCAACAAGTTGTTGACAAATACTTAGTGCAAGATAGAAGTAGTGGTGATGTATATGAGACTCCACAGTTCATGTATATGTTAATTGCAATGACACTGTTTAAAAATTATGAAGAAACTAGATTAGAATATGTGAGGAAATATTATGATGCCATTTCAACTTTTAAAATCAACATCCCAACACCAATTATGTCAGGAGTTAGAACACCACTTCGACAATTTGCATCGTGTGTTCTTGTCGATTCAGACGACACACTCGGAAGTATCTTCTCGTCTGACATGGCTATCGGAAGATATGTTGCTCAACGAGCAGGTATCGGTATCAACGCAGGAAGAATACGAGGAATCGGTTCGAAGATTAGAGGTGGTGAAGTCCAACATACAGGAGTTATCCCTTTCCTTAAAAAATTTGAATCAACAGTTAGATGTTGCACACAAAATGGTGTTAGAGGGGGAAGTGCTACTGTTCACTTTCCTATATGGCACCAAGAAATCGAAGACATCATTGTCCTCAAAAATAACAAAGGCACTGAAGACAATCGTGTCAGAAAACTAGACTATTCTATACAACTGAGTAAATTATTCTATGAAAGATTTCTTAAAAACGAAGATATTACACTATTCTCACCTCATGATGTCCCTGGCCTTTACGAGTTATTTGGAACCCCTGAGTTTGATGCAGAGTATGAAAAATACGAAAGAGCAACCTCAATACCAAAAAGAAAAGTCAGTGCAAGAGAACTCATAACAGACATATTAAAAGAGAGAGCAGAAACAGGAAGAATCTATATCATGAATATAGACCACTGTAATGAACACTCATCGTTCTTAGACAAAATTAATATGAGTAATCTATGTCAAGAAATAACACTTCCTACTGACCCAATTCAACACATAGATGGAGAAGGAGAGATTGCATTGTGTATCTTATCTGCAATCAATGTTGGTATCATCAAGTTAGATGAAATGGAAGAGTTATGTAATCTTGCAGTTAGAGGACTGGAAGAACTAATCGATTATCAGGAGTATCCAGTTGAGGCTGCAAAAAGGTCAACACTTGCACGAAGAAGTTTAGGTATTGGATACATTGGACTTGCACACTATCTTGCAAAGAACAAGGTCAAGTATAATGACCCTACTGCATTGAAACTTGTGCATGAACTCACTGAGAGTTTTCAATATCATCTATTATGTGCAAGTAATCAGATTGCATCAGAGAAAGGTGAATGTGAGTATTTCGATAGAACAAAATATGCAGAGGGTAAATTACCTATAGACCATTATAAGAAAGAAGTAGATGAATTGGTCAAACCAAAATACAATCATGATTGGGAAAAACTAAGAACTAGAATCAAAGTCCATGGACTAAGACACTCAACATTGACTGCACAAATGCCGTCAGAGAGTTCTAGTGTGACTTCTAATGCAACGAATGGTATTGAACCACCTAGAGACTATCTAAGTGTCAAGAAGAGTAAGAAAGGAACCCTCAAACAGGTTGTTCCTCAATACTCACACCTGAAATCTGCATACACACTATTATGGGATATGCCTGATAACACTGGATATATCAATATAGTTGCAGTAATGCAGAAGTTCTTTGACCAAGCAATAAGTGGGAACTGGTCATACAATCCTGAAAACTATGAAAACGGAGAAGTTCCGATATCTGTTATGGCTAAAGACCTGTTGAACACTTATAAATATGGATGGAAGACATCCTATTATCAAAATACTATGGATGGTAAAAAAGAAGATGTTATAGAAGACATACCAAGTGCAGTAGATGACGCTGCAAATGTAATGTCTCAATATGAGGATGATGATGACTGCGAATCTTGCAAAATATAAACCAAGGGATGGAAAATTTCGGACAACCATCGTAGACAAATACGAAGATGGTGGTCAAAAAAAGAAAATAAAATTTACAGGTGAACTCACTCCTGAAACTAGAGATTACATAAAAAATAGATATGTTGTCTTGAGAAATTTTATTCCAAAAGAACTTATTGATGTGACTTTAGATTCATGGAAAGCCATAGAAGCAAACTATGATGTATGGAAACAATATTTTGAAACAGAGGAATGGTGTATTCCTGATAATATAGAGACAAGTAGAAATACATCACAGGCCTGCTATCAGTTCCCACCTGCAGTTGGTCTTCATCACTGGATGAGAAGAGAACTGCAAAAAATTCTAAATTTTAAGATAAGAGAAACTTACTCTTATTCTAGAAAATACATCAGGGGTGCATACCTCAGGTCTCATACAGATAGATTTTCTTGTGAAGTGAGTGCAACTATATGTTTAGATTATAGGTCAGATGATGGAAAACCATGGTCAATTTGGGTTGACCCTAAAAACTATCTAGACACTACAACTAATCAAGAACATGTGATGGATAATACACAAAACCTCAATCACAGAGAAAGATTGAAAAGGGGATGTGTTAAAGTTTTACTAGAGCCAGGGGATGTATTACTATATCAAGGCCCAAATATACCTCATTGGAGAGACCAGTTTGTAGGTGATTACTCATATCATATGTTTTTACATTTTTGGAATATCACTGGAAAAATGAAAGATTTTCCTGATAATGCATATGAAGAAAAAAAGATACACACTGATATGGGATATAACTTTCGCATAAACTTCGATGGTAGAAAAGATAGATATGACACTGACGAACAGTATTATGGTCAAATGAGAGAACATTGGGACAACATGACGGACAATCAAAAATCTTATTATGTAAATAACTTTACAGAATTTAATATAGAGGACTAGAATGACAGTTTTTAATAAGAAAAATGTAAACTTTAAAAAGAATAAGATATTCTTTGGAGAAGAATTGAACACTCAAAGATTTGATGAGTTCAAATATCCTATCTTCGACAAACTTACACAAACACAATTAGGTTTCTTTTGGAGACCTGAAGAGGTTTCTTTACAGAAAGACCGAGCAGATTATCAGACACTTAACGATGCACAAAAACATATCTTCACATCGAATCTGAGATACCAAACTCTTTTAGATTCAGTTCAGGGTAGAGCTCCATCCATAGCATTCCTACCATTCGTGACTCTACCTGAACTTGAATCTTGCATTATCACTTGGGACTTCATGGAAACGATTCATAGTCGTTCCTATACACATATCATTAAGAATGTGTATGCAGACCCAAGTGATATCTTTGACACCATTATAGACGAACCTGCAATCATCAAGAGAGCAGAAATGGTCACACAAAGATACGATGATTTCATTGCAATAGGAAGAAGAAAATTATTAGGACTCAAGGTTGATGACTATGATTTATATAAAGCATTATACCTTGCACTTATAAGTGTCAACATCTTAGAGGGTATTCGTTTCTTTGTATCTTTTGCATGTAGTTTTGGATTCGGAGAACTAAAACTGATGGAAGGAAGTGCAAAGATTATATCTTTCATTGCAAGAGACGAATCACAACACCTTGCAATCTCACAACACATATTAAAGTGTTACAAGAATCATGAGAACGATAAACTCATGAATAAAGTTATGAAGGATTGTGAACCTGAAGTGTATCAGATGTATGAAGATGCAGTTCAACAGGAGAAAGAATGGTCAGAGTTTCTATTTAAAGATGGGTCAATGATTGGTTTATCTACACCTCTACTTGGAAAATATGTAGAGTTCATTGCAAACAAGAGACTCAGAGCTATAGGACTGAATTCAATCTATGATATCAGTTCAACTAATAATCCACTACCTTGGACACAACACTGGTTCAACAGTAGAGGACTACAGAATGCACCACAAGAGACTGAGATTGAATCTTATGTGATTGGTGGTATTAAACAGGATGTGTCAGATGACACTTTTGCAGACTTTAAATTATAGGAGTAATTATGATTGAAATATTTGGTAAAACTCAGTGTCCTTTTTGTGATAAGGCAAAAGCATTATGTGAAAAAGAAGGATTTGATTTTGTCTACAAACAATTAGATGTAGACTTTACAAGACAAGAACTATTTGAACAGTTCCCTACTGCAAGAACATTTCCACAAATAAGAATTGATGGGGAAGCAATCGGTGGATACGATGAATTATGGAAATGGAATCTAAATCAGAAAGTAGATGGCTAAGAAGGTTATAAAAAAATCTATTCCTATGGGACAGAGATATCATCTATATCTTCCCCTAAATTCAGATGATGATATTTTTTGTCAGAGATTCGTTCATCTATTTAATAGTATAGATAGAGAATTTCAAGAGGTTAGAATATACAAGATAGGAATTGATATCGACAAAGATGATGTTCCACCATATCCTGCAACTCCACCATTTGCACTACATAATGACGAACTGATAAACTTCCAAGACTTGTTTCATAAGGTCATGGTCAAATCAGGTCGTGCAGAAGATAAATCTTATTTTGATGGAGAACTATAATGTTAATTAGATTTTGGTGTGACGAGTGTCAAAACGAATTTGAAGTGTCACCAATACATGAAACAGAAGACGAATTAAAACCTAAAGTATGTCCATTCTGCAAATCATCCGTAGATGACTTTTTTTACGATGAGGAAGATGATGGAGATATACTGTAAGGACAAAAGAATGTTGGCATCTGCAATGGATATTGCAGAGAAGTTAAACATTTGTGACATAGACGATACTATAGTCACTATTAAACGATTACCACCTTCCTTTACTCAAAAGGGAATAATAGAGTATCCAAGATATACGAAGGATACCATGCATATTGACATTTTTATCAAATACGATGCAGAGAGATACACTACACTTGCACATGAAATGGTGCATTTGAGACAAGTTATAACTGATGGTGTCATCGATGAAAATGAAGCATATATCTTAGAAAAAACCTTAGTCAAAACTTGACAATGGCTCCCATTTTTTAATATACTAATAGTATGTTAAGTATAAGTAATTTTAATAAAGAAGATTTTCCCTTTGAATCTGCTGTTCGTGTAGTAGAAAACTATGGTAATGGAGACCTATTAAAGGGAATGAAAGCAATCAAAGAAATATACCTAAATGGTGATGAAGATACAGAGGACAATTATTGGATAGAGTTCAACTCTTACAATGCTGTATTTAAACCCATGAGTGAAATGTTTCATGGTAAGTAAGGCCTTGACAATAGGCCTCACTTTTTAATATAATAATAGTATGAAAGAAGAAGGAAAAAACATGAAACCAACTAGAATATTTGTAGATATGGATGGAGTCGTTGCAGACTTCATTGCAGGAACTAGTCAATTACTAGGTCAACCTATTACTCCTGATGATGCAGGACATAAACTGTATGATGAGAGAAAGTTAGAGTTAACCAACAAGAGATTATTTGGTAACTTACCACCTATGCCTGATATGTATGACTTAATTGCATATATTAAACATACTGGATTACCATGGGAAATATTGACTGCAGCTGGAACTGTGAACAGAGAGTTAGTAGTTTACGACAAAAATGCATGGGTCAGAAAATACATTGACCCTACTGTTGTTGTGACTTG
>Ga0181568_10003129_pt1 | contig 14982 bp, 15 predicted proteins | sample 101ome_20_FD_133758 | JGI IMG/M metagenome (GOLD analysis project Ga0181568, IMG submission 133758) | Coastal salt marsh microbial communities from the Groves Creek Marsh, Skidaway Island, Georgia - 101404AT metaG (megahit assembly) | ecosystem: Environmental > Aquatic > Marine > Intertidal... | reverse complement strand
ATTCGGCCACCGCCTCTTCCAGCAGATCGATGACGACATCATCATCGGCAAACAGGGCAGGCGCATCATCCGGGTCGTAGACTAGGTTGATCTGGGTATTCCAGCGTCCGAAGGCTTTCCCGATACCCAAGGCCGGATCCAGGGCCGGGCGGTAATCAGACGCCTGTGGGTCATAGGCACGCACCGGGGGCACCAGCATGATTGCCACAGTCATGATGCAGACAGCGAAAAAAATCCGGTGAATGAAGAACGACTGGCAGGGACGGGTTTCCATACGCATTTCCTGAATACAAAGACCGCCGGGGGAGTCCGGCACCCGAAGGATAATAGCCCGTATAGCGATGCCTACCAAACGCGGTTTGTGCACCCCATAAAAAAACCGCGGCACCCAGGGCACCGCGGTTTAGTGGGATGGGGAGTCAACCGGAACTGCAGTGACTTAGAGACCCGGTTAGTCAGTCACACCCCGGTCTTCTCCCCAGAAAGAGGTCAGCACCTCACCGTCATGGATGAAGAAAACGGCATCATCCAGCAACACGGAGCGGTCGCTGTAATAGCTGAAAATCGGCGCGATCAGGCGAGTCGGCAGTTCCACCGGTATCGGTTCATCGTTGCCGCTGTCGGTGCTGTCAGCTTTGTCAGTACCAGTGTCCGTGTCTTCGCTCAGGTCGATCAGATGGTCATCCAGGGCAATGACAAAGTCATCGCCGTTGTCGACTTCACTGATCAGCCGGCCGGCCTGGCCGATGCCTAGGGCAGACTGTTCAAAGGAAGACTGTGCCCTCGGCGTGTAGTCATACCAGGCACTGGGATCACTGGCATCCCAGCTCTTCCAGGTCGGTATGTCTTCATGCAGCTGAACCGGAATCGCCAGGCGTGCCCAGCACCAGGGCATCGATTTCACGCGGGCTCGTCGGGTCGCTGACATCGAACAGTGACAGCTTCACACCCTGGTACCAGGCCCCGCGGCCATTGAAGTCGTATGAGCCGTCATCGGCAATAGCGTCCTTGCCAATACCCAGCAGGAGGGTGTCTGAAACCGGGTGCAGGTAATCGGAATAGCCGTCAATTTCCAGTTCGCCGACAATCTGCGGATTCTCCTGGTCACTCAGGTCAAGCACATAGAGCGGATCAATGAGCCGGAAGGTAACCAGGTAGGCACGGTCGACGTGCGTATTTCCCGCCTGCGTAAAAACTGGAAAGAAATCCTCACCAGCCCGAGCGCCTGAAAACCCTCTGGGGCAAAGGCTACCTCTTTGTGGACGATGCCTGGTCACACCACGCTTTCCGGTTGCCAGCCATGAGCCAGAAAACCACCACCGGTTACACCTTCCTGCGCGCTGCGATCATGCTGGCCGGCGGCATCATCCAGGTCGCCCTGGTGCTGGATCTGCCGTTGGTCGGTATGACCGACGAGCCGGCTGCCGACACATTCAGTGCCGAGTTCGCCCTGATTGAGACCCTGCTGGACGGAGCATCCGATATCCAGGCCACCTTTGAAGCACGCCAGGGTGCACTCAGCGAGGCTGTTGGTGTGCCTGTGAGCCTGCATACCCGCGATGAGTTTGCCGGACTGCAGGCCAATCCCGGCAGTGACATCATCACCCTGTATGACAGCAGCGAGTTGCCCATCCATTACAAACCCATTGCCGGTACACGCTGGCTGCCGGCCATTGGTCCGGTACCCGAGCCCCGGCAGCAGGGCCTGAACCCGCGCCTGGTTTCCTGGCTCTATTACGGGCTGGTGGGCCTGCTGATCCTGTTCTGGATCAGACCCATTGTCCGCGACCTGGATCGTCTGCGCGGGGCTGCCCTGAAATTCGGCGACAATGATTTTTCGGCCCGCGTCGAGGTACCACCGGATTCCCGCATCCTGCCCTTGGCCCGCGCTTTCAATGCCATGGCCGAACGCATCGAATACCTGGTGTCCTCGCATCGTGAACTCACCAATGCGGTTTCCCATGAATTGCGCCCCCCTGGTACGCTTCAAGTTCAGCATGGAAATTCTGGCCCGCACGGAGGACACCGCCCAGAAAGAGGAATACCTGCGCAACATGAATCAGGACGTTGCGGAACTGGAAGGTCTGATCGACGAAATGCTGTCCTACGCCAGGCTCAACGAACAGAACCTGTTGCTGGAACTGGGGGAGATGGACCTGAGGTTCTGGCTGCAAGACCTGGTTGCCGGGTTCGACGGCGAAAAAATTGAGGTCAGCTTTGTCGACGCTACACCACAAGAAATGGCAATGGCTGCAACCTTCAACCCCGCCTTGATGACAAGGGCGATCAACAACCTCGTGCGTAACTGCCTGCGCAACGCGCAGACCCGGGTCCAGCTAAATCTCGAGCTGCGCCATGGCATGGTCTGTATCCGCATCCTCGACGATGGCAATGGTATACCCGAGACCCTGCTGGATTCGATTTTCGAACCTTTCACCCGCGGCGACTCCAGTCGTGACAAGGAGTCCGGTGGATACGGGCTGGGGCTGTCGATTGCCGCCCGCATCCTGCAGCGGCAGCGGGGGCAGTATCAAGGCCGACAATGCCAGCGGCGGCGGGGCCTGTTTCACCCTGACCTGGCCGCTCTGACACATCAACAACACCTGCCTGGCACAGCATCCTGTATTACACTGCCGGCATGACACGTTCATTTCGCTACCTGATCCACGCCCTGCTGGTCCTGGCACCGGTCGTATCGGCGCAGACATTGCGGGAAGTCACGGTGCTTTATACCAACGACGAGCATGGCTGGATGGAGGGCATGTCACCCGGGCAGGGAGCAGCCAATCTTTACCGGCTCTGGCAGGAAGGCGAAGGTTATGACCCAGACGGTGCTTTCCTGGTGCTGAGCGGCGGTGACAACTTCACCGGGCCTGCCATATCCACCTGGGTGCAGGGTGAGAGCATGGTCGAGGTGATGAATGCGATGCACTATGACGCCTCGGCCATCGGCAACCATGAATTTGATTTCGGGCTCGAGGCGCTGGCAACTCGTATTCGTGATGCCGACTATCCCTACCTGGCAGCCAATATCCACCGGCGCCCTGGTGCTGGTGACATGGCACCGAATTTTCTGCCCTGGACCATGACCGATGTGAACGACATGAGCATCGCCATCATCGGGCTGACCACCACGAGCACGCCCTATGTCACAAACCCGGATTATGTCCAGGGTCTGGATTTCACCGATTATGAAGCAGCGGTACGGCGGGTCATGCCAGCCATAAATGCCGAATCCCCTGACCTGGTGTTCATCATCAGCCATGTCTGCATGGACGAACTTGAGCCACTGGTGGCTCGCCTGCATGATCTGAATATCGCCCTAGCCGGCGGCGGCCATTGCAATGAACTGGTGGCAAAGCAGATTGGCAAGACTACCGTGCTTGGCGGCGGCTTCCACTTCACTGCCTATGCTAGGGCCACGTTGTCCTATGATCTTTCGACCAAACGCCTGGTCAGTGCAAGCTATGCCACAGCACGCAACAGCGGTGCAGTCGCTGATCCCGCCATTGCGGCCACTATCAGTCGATGGAGCGGCTCCTTCCAGGACATCCTGGCTGAACCTGTGGCCTGGAATGCCACCGCGTTGCCGCGTGGCGAAACCCTGGATCAGCTGATCATCAATTCCTGGCTGGAAACCTGGCCTTCGGCGGATATCGCGGTCACCAATCGCGGCGGCATTCGCACTGACCTGCCAGCCGGAGAGATTACCGTGTCTGACCTGGTCAACTTGCTGCCGTTTGAAAACACGGTGGTGATGGCCACGGTCCCGGGCCGGGTCATCATGCAGGCGATTGTGGAAGGCGGACGTCCGGTGATTGCCGGCCTGGAACGGCGGGATGGCAACTGGTTCCTCAGCGCGTCAGGGCAGCGACTGGCGCCCGACCAGGATTATGTGATCCTGCTGAACAGCTTCATGTACGCCGGGGGGGACAATTTCGGTGCCATCAGGGATGCAGACCCCGACGCCTTTGATACCGGCATCCACTACCGCCAGCCTTTCCAGGACTGGCTCAAACGTCAGTCATCGAGCGAGCGCAACCCCCTGGTTTTGCCGTAAGAGCGCGCTCGCGCAACGGGTTACTCGAAGATCACCTCGATTTCGCCCGCGGCATTCACATCAAAGCGATTGCCGGCCTGGCAGGCATATTCCTGGACGAACTCGCCGGCGGGCAACCGGGTGTAATACTTGGTGGTGGTCCACGGCTCGGTGAATACCACCGGATCAACCAGCTCAACATCGACTTCAAAGTAGTCCGGAGTCACCTTGGTCATGCGCCAGTTGACGGTGAGCTCCTCACTGTGGGGGACCCCGGTCGTGTCCACCAGGGTGTCACCACGCAGCCCGACAGTCTGCACAACCAGCGTATTGCCTTCCCAGTGACCGGTGGAAAAACCATTAAAGCTGGGCACCAGGTCTTCCGGCACATCACGGCCATCCAGGTAAACACGCACAGTGGCTTCGGCAAATTCGGCATACCAGTTGAGTTGGTGCTCGGCCTGCAGGATTTCACCCGGCAGCACCATGGTCAGAAAACGGGGAAATCCCGGCGGTATGCAGCGGGCCGTCGGATCAGCTGTGGCTTTCCCGGCGTCGGCATCGTCCCAGCGCTGCTGCCATTGCGCCATGGACTGCGGGCGCAGCGGCGGCTCCTGGCCACGACGGGAACGCGAATTCAGGGTATCGAAATGGATGCCGCCATTGGCGTTGGCCCAAACACCGTTGAAGTCACGCGCGACGGCGTCGGACATCGGCACCGGGTCGGGACGGGTGATATCGAGAATGGTGCCGGTTGACCCGGTGCCGGTGAGATCAGTGGCACTGGCTTCGGAAAAGGACCAGCTGCCCAGCAGGCCGCCCGACTGGCCGCTGTGCAGTGGCGAAAACACGACATTGATACGGTCACCGGGTTTCAGGGTGTCGCGGGTCCAGCCCTGCCGGGACAGCATGTTGACCGGGCCCTGGTCCAGCACCCAGTCAGTTTCGGTGCCATCGTCAGCCGTAACCGTGAGAATGACTGCGGCATGGGGATTGGTCCAGCGATGCTCGCGGACTACCCCGCTCATGGAGACCGGGTTTTCCTGGTCGTAAATGGCAAACGAATGATGTGCGGTAGCGACCGGCAATTGGACCAGGCTGAACAACAGCACGGCGACAGCTATACGGATTTTCATGCAACTCCCCCCAGGAATAACGATGGACCAGAACGGGAAAAGAGTAATGAATGCCGCCGTCACCGTCCAGTCATAGGACTACGAAAGCTTCAGGTTTTTCTTCATGGTCTGGCGAATGGTGCTGACGATTTCCCTGACGGATTCGACCCGCGTGTAGTTCTGACGGATCAGCAGCACAATGCGGCGTGACGGCTGCGGTTGCTGGAACGGGATATACCTGATGCCGCTGTTTTCCCGCTGCTCGAGCACGGCCAGCTTCGGCAGCAGCGTGATGCCAATGCCAGAGGCGACCATGTAACGCAGGGTTTCCAGACTGGTGGCCTGGAAACGCTTGTCTTCATCGGCACCGGCACTGAAGCAGTAACCCAGCGCCTGGTCCCGCAGGCAGTGACCGTCTTCCAGGGTCAGCACATGGCAGCCTTTCAGGTCCTCGAGTTTGACGCGCTTCTTTTTTGCCAGCTCATGATTTTTATTGACGGCCAGGACGAACGGCTCATCAAACAGGTCATAGGCGTCAAATTCCTTCATGTCATCCAGCCAGGGCAGAATCAGGGCATCCAGTTGCCCCTTGTCCAGCGCCTCGATCAGGTCCCCGGTCTGCTCTTCATGCAGATAAAACTCCATGCGCGGCAGGCCCTCGATCAGGTCAGACATGATGTGCGGCAACAGGTACGGTGCCAGGGTCGGGATCAGCCCCAGGTGCATTTCACCGGACAAGGGATCGCCCAGGGTCTTGGCGGTGATCTCCAGATCGTGGGCAGCGTTGAGCACCTTGCGGGCCTTGACCAGCAACTGGTTACCAGCCGGGGTCAGCATGATGTTGCGACGGTGACGTTCAATCAGCGTCACCCCCAGCTGCTCTTCCAGCTTGATGATCTGCCCGCTCAGGGTAGGCTGGCTGACATGGCAGGCCTCGGCCGCCTTGCCAAAGTGTTTGAAACGCTCAATGGCGTCCAAGTATTCCAGTTCGCGCAGCTTGATCATATGAAAAACCAATAAACTATTTGCTTACCATAATTTTTATCGATGAATCATTGCACTGGCAGGCACCCCGGTACAATAGGCACAGCCGATGAACTCAATCGGGCGTACCAATGGCTGCAAGCCCAGGCATTATTCGGCACTTGAACAGTCGAAAAAAAGGGGCCTGCTGGCCCCTTGTTGTATTGCACGGTATCTGTTCACAGGTCGGCACAGGCCTGCATGGCCCTTTGGCGGCAGCCCAGCACAAGACCGGCATGAGCTGGTTAATGTCATCAGATAAAGTCCGCCAATAATGTCGTCACGCAAGCCGGCAAACGCTGCGCTATGCCGACCTGCAACGCTACAACATTAATCAGAATAACTGATGCGGTAAATCACGCCGTTCTGGTCATCGGACACCAGCAAGGCACCATCCTTCGCGATTTCCAGATCAACAGGACGCCCCCAGTGCACTAGGCGACTGCTGTCGTTGGGGTCGGTAATCAGCCAGCCCGTGGCAAAGTCCTCGTAGCTGACGGCAGTGCCGTTTTCAAAGCGCATCAGGCGAATCTTGTAACCCGCCGGCGGATTACGGTTCCAGGAACCGTGGTAGGCCGCAAACAACTGGCCCTGGTACAGCCCGGGAAACTGCTCGCCGGTATAGAACTCGATCCCCAGGCCGGCATTGTGCGCCGGCATTTCCAGTACGGCCGGGGTGAAGGCACTGGCTGGCATGTCGGTCGGGAATTCATTGTCCACCAGGTCCTTGCCGTATCGGTGCGGGAAGCCGAAGTGCTGTCCCGGTCCGGTGGCACGGTTTAGTTCTTCCGGCGGAATATCGTCTCCCCAGACATCGCGGCCATTGTCAGTGAACCAGAGGTCTCCGGTTTCCGGATGCCACGTGAAGCCAACGGTGTTGCGCACCCCCGTGGCAAACACCTCTAGGTTGGAACCGTCCAGGTCCATGCGCAGAATCTTGCCGTATAGGTCTTCCAGTTCGCAGATGTTGCAGGGCGCCCCGACCGGCACATAGAGCTTGTTGTCTGGTCCGATATCGATGTACTTCCAGCCATGGTGCCAGGTCTCCGGTGTAGCATCGGAAACCACTTCCGGTGACGGCATTTTGTGCAGGTTGGCATCGGCATCGCGATACACCAGCACCCGGCCGATTTCCGCCACGTACAGGTCGCCGTCATGCCAGGCGACACCATTGGGAATATACAGGTCGTCAATAACCGTAATGACTTCATCTCCGATCCCATCACCATTGGCATCCGGAATGGCATATACCTTGCCGATATTGGCATCCCCTTCTCCGCCACGAGTACCGACATAAAGCACTCCATTGTCACTCATGGTGATGGAGCGGGCTTCCTCCATGCCGCGGGCGTAGATAGACACGTCAAAGCCATCAGGTAATTGCAGGCGATCCAGATAGCTGTCAACACTGACGTCGATCGGGTTGCGGGCAGCGCTGATCTGCGGCTGCTGGGCACTGGCACCAAACGCTGTGGTTGCCAGCAAAAAGGCGATAGCAGATTTGCTTGTCGGGGTCATAAAGAGGCCTCTGACAGGTGAAAATGAAGGGGCACCAGCATAATCAACCCCCCGTTAGAGTGCAATGCAGGCATGGCATTGTCGATTGGGGAATCAGGGGCCCTTGGGTATAATAGGCGACTATTCTGAACAGGCGGACGTGGCGGAATTGGTAGACGCGCTGGATTTAGGTTCCAGTACCGCAAGGTGTGGGAGTTCAAGTCTCCCCGTCCGCACCATTTATTGCAGGATATAGCAGGAAAAATTGGAAGGTCTTGTAGATGATCCCTTCGCACTCTGACTGGGTAAAAACAAAACCTACAAACCCGCTCTTTTGTATCTGGGCAGGTACCGTGACACTGTCAGGCTATAACAGGCACAGGCTTGTTTAGACCCCACCTTAGGCTCTTGCAGGGCGACTCGAATATTCTGGGAGTTTGTTCTATCAAGAAAGAACATAACAGGAACCGAAAAATAAAGTTGTAAAAGACTCTGTTTCACATAGACAGAACATAGGCAGAACATAGGCACTGAGTTGATCAGTGCCTATGTTTATCTAATCATATCTGTGGACCTACTCAGTTTGAACTAAAAGACTGAATGGTACCTGTATCGTCTACTTGTATCGTCACAACTTTGTAGGATTTAAGACTCTCAATGCTATAAGCTGCGGAGGCTGCCGTGGTTGCAACTGACGCAACCTGCACTGCGGAAATGGCTCCAGCGGCTGCTCCTAAGCCGGTTGCTGCTCCTGCAACAGCCACAGCGGCGCCTAGCATGCTACGTTTTTTGGTATTGTTCCAAACGTAGAAAGTATAAGTTCTATTTTGGCCAGTTACAGGGTCTAGATAGCTACTTACGGATTGGCTAGCAACCGGTCCGAGTAACATGCTGGCAAACTCAGCTGGCATACCGGGCGATAGATTTCCCAGCAAGAAATTTGTGACATGCTCTTCAGTGTATCTTCCTTCATATACCTGTGTAGCCTTAAGGCACTCTGAAAAGTCAGTAAAACTCTGAACTTTTTCAAATGTTGAGTTTTCAATACTAAATTTTGGCCAAGATTTGTTTATGTCTCTAAGATCGACCTTTTTATTACCAAACTTGGCTGATAATGCGGTGCAAGCTGGTACTTGACCATTTTTGGTCTGATAAGGCGTGTTAAGAAATAATGAGTCATCGGCCGCTTTTGACAAGAATGGCAAAAACAACAGAGATGCAGTGACTATTGAAAGAAATGCTTTTTTCATGCTGTTACTCCTTTGAGTGGCTATTTCCTATGCTACGCAAAGGCTAGCAGGCCGGATTAATTATTCTGACTGGAAAACAGAGTCTTTGGGCACAAGATCTGAGCCTGCAGCCCTAGCGGTTTTGCGCCCGGGACAGACCCATTAAGGCATGCTCGGGGACCTGGACAGGCTCACAACCTGAGTTGGTTTCCCTTAAGCCCCTGCCGCATTCCCAGCCTGTTCCCCTGGCATTCAGATGGGCATGTAAAGGCCGTTCAATGGCCTGGCACCCTCGCCGTAAACGGGCAAAGCCCCTGTTACATTCCTAGCCATCGCCATAGCTGCCGGCATGGGCATTTTCAGGAAGCTTGTTTTTGGCGGTAACGCCCTGGGCGACTGCTGGTGAGGCGACCATGACAGAAAGCAGAAGCGCGAGCACCCACGTTACCCCCACAAACAGGGGTAAAGTCTTAAGATTCATGAGATTCCTGGCTTGTCAGCAATCAGGAGGGATAGAAGCTTTGATTTACAAAACTGGCAGGAAACGACACCCTACGTGTACTATCGCTAAATAGATAACTATTTAGGCATGGCGGTGCCATAAGAACAACTATCCCGAGTCACCAAAATCAGGAAGACTATTCAGACAATGCTTTGCTAAAGCCTCTTCCCGCCAACCAAAGTAAGCAGCAGAATCAGACTATGTGGTTTAAATTGCGCTTTTCCATAAGCACCATCTTTATACGCATACTCATATTTGTTTGCGGCACGTTATTCGGCTGTATTGCCAATGCTGAAGGTGCGTTGCGGATTTTCGACTGCTCCATAGTGCAGCAATGCGATGCAGACGACCAATGTAGTCCATTACAAGGAACGGTGAGATTCGAACTGGAACCGCAGCAACTGGATCCCGGGGGTGCGGGTAGCTACCGTCTGATTTACGAAGATATGGATGTCATCATGCAGGCCGTGTCCGATGCCGGGCCGTTTACCTGGGTGACTGACGAAATACGACACACATTGCTCGTTAACGCAGACGACGAGCTGCTCTGGCATCAGCTGGAATTTTTCCCTGCCCTGTCGGCTACAAGCACCTTGCTGACTTGCGCATTCAGACAGTGATGCTTTTCTGATGAACTGGCGTTTTACTGACCGACAATTTGCTGCAGGGCATTAATGCTGCCCTGCATATTGTTGATGGTCTGGTTCAGCTGCAACCGGTAGACATTGATGGATTCAATGTCCTGCTCTGTTGAATTGACGCGACTGGTCAGCCCATTTTGCAGGGCGTTGACACTGGTTTTTACAGTATTCAAGTCAGTGTTGATGGAGGACAACTGCTGATCCAGGTCATCCATACCGGCAATATTGCTGGTGATCGTTTCCAGGCGTGACTGCACATTTGCGAGCTGGGCAGTCGCCTCATTCAGGGTTTTGCTATGCCCAGCAATGACACCTTCCATAGCGGTGATCGTGCCCTTGGCCTCTTCCATGAACTTGTTCAGCTCTGCCAGGCTTGCTGTATGGTTACGGTAATTGGCCCAAAGCAGGTCGATCTGAGTGAAGTTGGCATCCACTTTTTCCAGCAGCGTACCGCTGCTCTGCTGGGCAGCTTCATCCGTCAGGTTCAGGCGATTCTGCAATTGTAGGATACGGCCCTGCGCGGCGTTAAGACTTTCCTGGAACTGCAGGCCCTGGTCATAAAAGTAATATCCGGCACCGCCAACGCCGAACAGCGCCAGGGTCAGGAAGACCAGCATGAAACGCACACCGCCACTGGTGCCGGCGACTGCGACTTCTTCGACGACGGGAATGGAATTACCGCGCTTTTTCTTGCGATGGGATGCCAGCTCGTCCCGTTCTGGGACGATGCTGGGGATTTCGTCGAAATGATCGTCTCTGGCCATGCCGGCCATTATAGGGTTTTTCCCGGCAAGAAAAAAATCAATATTCCGTTAAATCAGTCTGATACGGTTACTTTCTACTACCGGTTCTAAAATCAGTCGAAGCTACTGCACGCGAAAGATTTCATGCTGGTGCCAGCCCCAGGCTGTCTTGATAAGGTCCTCGACATTATCCATTGCCGGCTTTCAGCCCAGCGCCTGGCGGGCCCTGGTAGCATCGGCCACGAGGCTCGGCGGGTCACCGGGACGACGTGAACTCGTGACCAGGCGGGCCTTTTTCCTGGTCACCTTTTCCGCCGCGCGAATGATCTCCATGACGGTATAGCCAATGCCGTTACCCAGATTGAAAGCATGGGCACCGGGATTAGCGGCGAGATATTCACCGGCCAGCAAATGGGCGCTGGCCAGGTCATTGATATGGATATAGTCACGTTCGCAGGTACCGTCACGGGTCGGGTAGTCATCCCCAAAAACGGAAAGGTCCTGCCCGTCATCTGCAGCCAGACGCTTGAGGATATTCGGGACCAAGTGGGTTTCCGGATGGTGCTTTTCCCCGATACGCCCCTGCGGATCCGCGCCGGCCGCATTGAAGTAGCGTAATGAAACCGAATTCAACGCGAATGCGTGGGCGTAATCCTGCAGGATCTGTTCTACCATCCACTTGCTGCGCCCGTAGGGGTTGATCGGCTGAAGATGGCAGTCTTCGGTAACCGGATTATTGCCAGGAATACCGTAGACGGCAGCAGTACTTGAGAAGACCAGGTTTTTATGTCCGGTTGTCAGCATGGCCTGTAACAGTGACAGGGTGCCACCAACATTGTTCTGGTAATACTTTGACGGGTTGTCAACGGACTCCCCCACCAGGGAGAAGGGCACAAAAATGCATGACCAGATCGAAACGGTTCACGGACAGGAATTGCGTCAGCGCTGGCGTATCACAGACATCCATTTCCACCAGCAATCCTTTCGGCACCGCCTCGGCATGTCCGGTACTGAGATTATCGATAACCACAACCTCATGTCCCTGCGCCAGGGCATGCAATGTCATATGAGAACCGATATAGCCTGCGCCGCCGCAGATGAGGATTTTCACAATTTGTGTCCCGTTATTTTCATCGCGCAAGTATAAGGATTAGCGGTACAGGGATACAGGGGTGATGGTCACAACTGACACGCAGGTCAAGGTTGGGATGCCCAGGGTTTTTCAGATCGTTATCGCGAAGCTTTTGTCGACTTCGGCATTGCCCGGCATGTCGGCAAACGGCCCTGCGGGCCTATGCCGACCTACATGGCTGAGCACATTTAAACGCCGAGTAGCCGAGCGCAGTAGCCACTATGATTTTCAGACACAAAAAACCCCGCTACAGCGGGGTTTTTTGCGTTGCATAAGCGATATTACATCATACCGCCCATGCCGCCCATACCGCCCATATCAGGCATCGGGGCAGATGGTTTCTCTTCCGGGATCTCGCTCACCATGGCTTCGGTGGTGATCATGAGACCGGCTACAGAGCCAGCGGCCTGCAGAGCTGAACGGGTAACCTTCGCCGGGTCGATGATGCCCCACTCCAGCATGTCACCGTATTCACCGGTGCCGGCATTGAAACCGTCGTTGCCCTTGCTCTTGCGCACATTGGCCAGTACCACGGAGCCATCTTCACCGGCGTTGTCGGCAATCTGGCGCAGCGGTGCAGTCAGTGCACGCTGGAGGATCATCAGACCCACGCTCTGGTCTTCGTTGTCACCCTTGAGCTTCTCGATCTTCTGCAGAGCGCGCACCAGGGCCACACCGCCGCCAGGAACGACACCTTCTTCCACCGCAGCGCGGGTGGAATGCAGGGCGTCTTCAACGCGGGCTTTCTTCTCTTTCATTTCGATTTCAGTACCGGCACCAACCTTGATCACGGCCACACCGCCAGCCAGCTTGGCCACACGTTCCTGCAGTTTTTCACGGTCGTAGTCAGAAGAAGTTTCCTCAATCTGCTGGCGAATAGCCTTGACGCGGGCTTCGATCTTCTTGGAGTCACCGGCACCATCGATGATGGTGGTGTTGTCCTTGGTGATCTGGATGCGCTTGGCGGAACCCAGATCTTCCAGGGTGGCGCCTTCCAAGCTCAGGCCTACTTCTTCAGCAATGACGGTACCACCGGTCAGGGTAGCGATATCTTCCAGCATGGCTTTACGACGATCGCCGAAGCCAGGCGCCTTCACGGCAGCAACTTTCATGACACCGCGCATGTTGTTGACCACCAGCGTGGCGAGGGCTTCGCCTTCCACGTCTTCAGCCACAACCACCAGCGGACGGCCGGACTTGGCTACGCCTTCCAGTACAGGCAGCATGTCGCGGATGTTGGAGACTTTCTTTTCGATCAGGAGGATGAAAGGGTTTTCCAGGTCAACCATCATCATGTCCTGGTTGTTAATGAAGTAGGCTGACAGGTAGCCGCGGTCGAACTGCATGCCCTCAACCACATCCAGCTCGTTTTCGAGACCGGATCCGTCTTCAACGGTGATGACGCCTTCTTTACCGACTTTTTCCATGGCTTCGGCGATGATGTCACCGACGCTGGTGTCAGAGTTAGCGGAAATGGAACCGACCTGGGCAATAGCCTTGGACTCGGTACACGGCGTTGCCATTTTACCCAGTTCCTTGACGACAGCAGCAACACCCTTGTCGATACCGCGCTTCAGGTCCATCGGGTTCATACCGGCGGCCACTGATTTCAGACCTTCGTTCAGGATGGCCTGGGCCAGAACGGTGGCCGTGGTGGTACCGTCTCCGGCAACATCAGAAGTCTGGGAAGCGACTTCTTTCACCATCTGGGCACCCATGTTTTCAAACTTGTCTTTTAGCTCGATTTCCTTGGCCACGGAAACACCGTCTTTGGTGACGGTCGGTGCGCCGAAGGATTTATCGAGGACCACGTTGCGGCCTTTCGGGCCGAGGGTTACTTTTACTGCATCTGCCAGCAGGTTTACGCCCTTGAGCATTTTCTGACGGGCGGCATCTCCAAACTTTACATCTTTAGCCATGGTATTAATCCTATGCTTTAAATCTGTTTAATTGCTTTGAAATTCTTGGCGTTATAGCGAATTACTTTTTCTTCTTGTCTTCAAGGACACCGAAGATTTCGCTTTCATTCAGGATCAGCAGTTCGTCTTCACCGATCTTGACCGTGTTGCTGGCATATTTGCCAAAAATCACGGTGTCACCCACTTTGAGGTCAACAGGACGAACGTCACCGTTGTCCAGCAGGCGGCCCGGACCGACGGCCACAACTTCACCCTGGGAAGGTTTTTCAGTGGCGGAGCCAGGTAAAACGATGCCACCGGCAGATTTGGTTTCTTCTTCTTTTCGTTTCACGACGACTCGGTCTTGTAACGGACGAATGTTCATGCTTTTGCTCTCCAACATGCTTGAGTTAACTGATTGTGATGTAAAAACTACTTTGACCGGATACCTGCTCGGGTACCTGGCCAGGAATCTCAGGCGTTCGCATGAGTTCCCAAAATTCCTTGCAAATCATTGATTAACCGGCTTTTTCAACCGTTATCCCGATTTGAATCCACAAGATGGGGCTGTTTGGGACGATTTCAATGGTGATACCCAAAAAAGATGCAAAAAAAGTCGGGTTCAGGGTTTTTCATGCTCTTCCGGGCTGTCCAGACGCGACTTCGGCGGCTTTTCCTCGGCATATTCCCCTTCGTAAACGTCCGGTTGATCGCGCTGGTCGTCAGGGTGACGACTGGTGGATGAAAAGGAACTCGAGGTGTACGTAAACCCCCTGCCACCGGCCTGACTGGTGAAGACGGCAATCTTGCCGGAGCGAATCAGCCAGCGCGCCAGCAGGCGTCGGCTGGGTCCAATCAGGCAGAGAAAACCGAGCGTGTCGGTAATAAACCCCGGGGTCAGCAGGAAAGCCCCGCCGACAGCCAGAAACAGGCCCTCAAGAATTTCCTGGCCGGGCAGCTCACCGCTGTTGAGACGCTGACGGGCGCGCGCGAAAGTCGACAACCCCTGGTGTTTGAGCACCTGAATGCCAATCACGGCGGTGAGGACCACCAGACCCACTGTCTGCAGACCGCCGATGTGATCCGCCACTTCAAAAAGCAGCAGCATCTCGGCAATAGGAACAACCAGGAAAATAAGAAATAATGGCATGCGCGTGCCTTTT
>Ga0181568_10003127_pt1 | contig 14985 bp, 13 predicted proteins | sample 101ome_20_FD_133758 | JGI IMG/M metagenome (GOLD analysis project Ga0181568, IMG submission 133758) | Coastal salt marsh microbial communities from the Groves Creek Marsh, Skidaway Island, Georgia - 101404AT metaG (megahit assembly) | ecosystem: Environmental > Aquatic > Marine > Intertidal... | reverse complement strand
TGGCTACCCTTGGCAGGTGTCTCGGGGTTCTCACTGAAACCGCTCCGGGCCAGCATGGAAAGCGGCATGTTCAGTGTGATTGTGCGGCTCGAAAAGGGCGCAGTGCTTGAGCGTTTGCTATCGCTGTCGGGTATGGATCTGCTGGTGCTCTCCGGCGCGCTGGACTACGCCGACGAGAGTGGCGAAAGCCATCTTGAGCCCGGGATCTGGGGATATCTCTCTGCCAATACTTGTATGCAGCGTTTGGAGGCGGCTGAGGAGACGGAGTTATTGGTGAACTGCTACGGCGCCTTCGCCATGTTGACGCCGGATCATCAGGTACAGCGACTGGTCACCAGTGCCGACATCAGGCAAATGGCGCTGCAGTCGGGTATCAATATGGTGCCCAATACACTGGCAGAGTGCATGGTTGAGCGCGAGCCTTACATGGGCGAGGGAGCGCCATTGGCGATTGCAGGAAAGAACTCGGGGCACTTGGTTGCCAGCGTCACGACGGCGTCCCCGGATACGTTTCAGCACCCTTACTTCATAGACTGTCGTGCGGTGCCGTGGGTGGTGAACCCCGACCTGCCTGATATTGGCTTAAAGGTGTTGCGCGTTAGCCAGGAGACCGGATTTATCTCGCTCATGGTGCGCCATAACGGTGTGGCTGCGCCGCACAACCACATTGGCGGCTCCGATTTTCTGGTGCTTGAGGGGGCCTTGGGTGTGCGCGCCGGCCCACCAGAGGGGTATGGCCCGGGCACCTGGTTCTACGAGCCCTCCGGGGCACGACATGACGCCACCCAGCGCGTCTCCGAGGACGACCTGATTTACACCGCGAACGTTTATGGTCCACTGACCTTCGACACCGGACCCGGTACGCCCATTGTGGCGGTAGTGAGTTGGATGGACTACGTCGCGCTGGCTGAGGCAGGGGGCTGCAAGCTGGTGCCCAACACCTTTACCAATGACAGTAGCCTGCTCGCGTGGGCGCCGATTGGTCAGTCGTAATCTTTCTTCGATAGCGTTCCCCGTGTTTTAACCCTCGCGAGGGGGCTGGCTGAGGGTGCATTTTGCCCGGGGAGATCAGTGCCCCTGCGCATACTCCTGCGGGTAGCGACCGAGCAGCAGGATCAGTGCGACGGACACTCCGAACAAGACGCTGGCGATCGAATACCCCAGATCATAGCTCCCCGTCGCATCATAAACAGACGCAAATACCATGGGCGCAGTGCCTGAACAGACAGCCAGCGTTGCATAGAGAATCGAGTAGATCTTTGCATAGTGGGCAAGGCCGAAGTACCGCGCCGCCAGAAACGCCATGAGATCCAGCTCGGCGCCCGCTGCGAAGCCAATCAAGAACGCCGCCAGTGCAGCAGTCTCCAGGCTTTGTTGCCCATGCAGCATCGCCGCGCCCGCCGCGGGGATCGCCAGACAGAAGGCCGCCACCCCGGGGGCCCACAGGCGATCCACGAGGTACCCGACCACAACGCGGCCGATAATGATCGATATGCCGAATACACTTTGTACGGATGCAGCCTGCTCGCGAGTAAACCCATCGTCGGTCAGCGACGGCAACAGATTGGGGCCGATACCGGAAAAGCCCTGATAGGCGAACAGGATAGAGAGAAGCAATACCCAGAATCGATATCCGCGAATGGCTTCACCCAGTGTCAGGCCGCTCTCGAGCGCTGCTGAGGCCTCAGGCTCGGGCGAAGCGGCTGGCGTGTGCGTATCAAGCGGCTTGAACAGAAAGTAAAGCGTTGGCCAAGCGAGTAGCATCGGTACCATTGCAAGCCCAATGTAGGCTCCTCGCCAACCATAAAGATCAGTGAGCCAGACGGTGTAGTGGGGCGCTACCGAGGCGCAAATGCCGGTGCCTGTGAGCGCCAGGCCCAGCGCGAGACCGCGACGCTTAAAGAAGCTCGTTGCAATAGCGCGGGTCCAGGTGACGGGAATCGTGCCAGCGCCCAGCAGTGCCATCGTGCCGTAGGCAAGAAACAGCATCCATAGTTGTCCCTGAATCTGCGACGCCATCAACAGACCCAGTGAAAGGCCGAGCATCGACGGCAGGGCGATCCGACGAGGGCCATATTTATCGTTCAGCCAGCCCACGATGGGAGATGTCAGCGCACCCAGGCCGGAGCTGAAGAGGATGGCGGCCTGAAATTGCGCCCGACTCCAGCCAAATTCCTCGGTGACGGGAGTCAGCAGCGCGCCGATAGAGTAATAGGGCAAGACAAACGAGCTGCTGATAATGCCCATGCAGGTCGCCATGATGAGCGGCCAGCGTTGTGCCAGCTCCCTCTCCGTCTGAGCCATCATGTCAGGTGCCTGCCCTCAATAGTCGTTTGGCATTGGCAGCCATTTTGGCAGCGAGGGCGGGGTCAACGTCCTGCGTCATCGCGTGCTGATCCCAGCCGGCAAAGTTTGTCCCGAGGAGGAGCTTGTCAGTGCCCATAATCTCGATGACCCACTCCAGAACGCGGGCGTCGTGCACATGCGTATCAAACCACAGCCGCTTGAGAGATTCCTCGAAGGCGCCCTCATATTGAAGGTGTTCGGGAACCCACGGTCGTTTGGTGCAGGCGCGGTTGAAGCGTCCGATGAGTGAGGTCATGGTGCCGCCCGCATGGCTGAGACAGACATCGATATCGGGGTGTCGGTGCAAGACCCCGCCAAAGATTAGCGTTGCCACCGCAATGGATTCCTGAGCCGCAAAACCGGTGAGGAGATCGAGGTCGAATTGTTTCAGGTTTGGGTCGCCAGCCGGACCATCGATACCCGCGGGAGAGGGGTGAATCATCAGCGGCACATCCAGCTTCACTACGTGCTCGTAGAATCGATCCAGCTCAGGATCATTGAGTGGCCGCCCGATGTCGGTGCCGATGTAGCCACCCAGCAGATCAAGCTCCGTCACGGCGCGGTCCATTTCTTCGCAGGCGGCTGCTATGTCCTGCATGGGCAGTGCCGCGAAACCTGCAAGGCGCGAGGGATGTTCTGCGACGATCTCTGCAAGGGCGTCGTTATGCCCTCGACAGAAGCTCACCGCCTCGGAAGCGCCAATATGATGAAAGTAGGTCAGCGGATTGGGTGACAACACCTGAAAATCGATGCCGGCCGCGTCCATATTGGCGAGGCGAACGCTGGTGTCCATAAACGGACTTCCCTCGTAACGCACGCCATCAAGTCGGTAATCCCCGACGCGAAACCAGGGTGAGCCTGACTCGGTGTAGCCGATCTCGGGTCCGTGTGCGCCAGCCTTGCCCATTGATCCCGCCAAAACCGCATGGGCATGTATATCAACGGACTTTGCCTTTGCGAGTGCGATGCGATCTGTCATGAGTAGGCAAGCGGGGGGTCTGGAAGAAGCACCATAAACAGGGGTTTACTCTTCCGGCGCGATGGTGAGCGACATGCCGTCCAGCTCAGGCCCCAGCTGTAACTGGCAGCTGAGCCGGGAGCGCTCCGGGTCGTAGTGCTCGGCATATTGCAAAAGCATTAGCTCTGCTTGATCACGATCAGGTAGCTTGCTCATCCAGGCGGGATCGACCAAAACGTGGCAGGTGGCACAGGAGGTGCACCCCCCGCAAATGGCCTCGACGCCGATGTCCTCATCATAAAGCACCTGCATCAGTGTCTGATGACCGGCACCCTGGGTGACAGTTCTCTGCTCACCCTCGCGGGTTGTCACATTCACACTGACGGATCCACTCATGATTACTGCTCCTCTCTGTTGGTGATAGCGGGGTCTTGCGTGATGCCGAGTCCTAGACCGCCATCGATATCAATCATGGCACCGGTTACCCACTCAGCGCAGATGAGGTATGCCATGGCTTCCGCGACCTCTTCGGTGGTGCCAATCCGGCCCAAGGCGTGCAAGTCTGACATTCCCTGCAGTCTTTGCAATGCGGTCTCGTCGTCCATCAGGCCCGCGCGCTGATTGATTTCAGTGAAGACCGCACCGGGTAGCAGACAATTCACGCGTATCTTTTGTTCTCCAAGCTCGGCTGCCAGAACACGTGTCAGACCTTGTACGGCGGCTTTGGTGGCGGCGTAGGGGGACGCGCCGGGGAAGGCGCGCCGGGTGTGAATCGACCCGACGAAGACCACCGAGCCCTCGCGCCTCGCGAGCTGGTGCGTGCACAGCCCCGTAAGCATCATTGCCGCGATGACATTGGTGTGAAAAACAGCCTGCAGCGCTTGTTCATCCAGTGAGGTGATTGCGCCGCGATACATGTTGCCCGCGTTATTGATTAATGCGTCGAGCTGCCCACCGTGGTCCACCGCAGCGGCCAGCAGCTTCTCGCGATCATTGGCGACAGTAATATCAGCGGCAATGCCTCGACATTGATCGCCAAGCGAGGAGGCAGCGTCTTTGATCTTGTCTTCCCTGCGGCCACAGATCGTGACCTTTGCTCCGCGCTCGATGCAGTATCGAGCGGTGCCGAGCCCGATGCCGGAGCCGCCGCCCGTGATGAGTATCGACATGTCCTGAAGGGATTTCATTGCGATGTTTCCTCTCCCAGTGCCCACGCCACGGAGGCGCGAAGCCACTGAGCGTGGGCTGGGTTCGAGAGCGACGGGCTGTCGTGGCCGAGGGCGTCATAGATCACTCTGCCACGGCCTACCGTATGAGACCAGATGACCGGCTGGGGCTTTGGCATCGAGGGGCTTTGACCATGCGCCAGTACTTGTGCGCTGGGAGACACCCGAAGGTCAGTGTAGAGCTCATCCTGAATGTGAAAGGCTGGCAGGTGCGCGAGCATCGCTTCCGAGTTGGGTGTCACCGAGACCGGCTCTGGCTGGGGGTGCCAACTGGTGCCCCATTCCCAATGACCGCCCAGCAGAGCACCCCACTCGGGCCAGTCAGAAAAACAAATGCTTGCTGTATGAAGCCCTAACAGGGCACCCCCCGTCTCCACATGCCTCTGCAGTGCGGCGCGAGTAGCAGGGGGAGGGGAGTAGGCCTCAGTGTCGCGATAGGGGTCGTATTTTTCTCCCATCATCGGCCAGCGCAGCGCGTTGAGCGTGACGAGATCAACGGGCTGCTGTGCCAGACTGGCGACCCCCGCGTCGAGATCGGGTTCGATGCGGGATTCGATGCCTAATGGTTCCAACGCCGTCGAGAGCGCCTCCGCCGACGCCTGAAAGTCATGGAAAATACCGCCGACGAGAATCAGATTGCGACGAGTCATTCGCGCGGCAGGTGGGCCATCACGCTGATCGATACGCCGCCATCGACGACCAGCTCGTGACCGGAGATATATTTAGCGCCATCTGAGTCCAGAAAAAGGACCGCTTCTGCAATATCTGCGGCTTCTCCCAGACATCTCAATGGCACGCCGCCCCCTCGCGTCGCGCGCACCTTGGGGTTCTCGAAAATGGGCTTGGACATACCGGCATCGATCATGCCCGGTGCAATGGCGTTGACGCGGATACCTCTTGGTCCCCATTCGATTGCCATGGCCTGGGTCATGTTGGCCATTGCTGCTTTGGTTGGGCCATAAAGGCCTACCCCGGGTGCAGGATGGACGCCGTTAATCGACGTGAAATTGATGATGTGTCCGGACCCCCGGTTCATCATTGCCGGCGCAATGGCGCGGGCGCAGAAGCAGCTGCCCAGGAGGTTGACGTTCACCACATCGATGTAATCCTGAACAGATTGCTCCTCCATAGCACCAAATCGCACGATGCCCGCATTGTTGACCAGTAGGTCAGGTACCTCACCGAATGCGTCGAAGGCGGCAGCAACTTGATCGGGGGACGTAACGTCCGCCTCAATGCCCACTGCATTCTCAAGTTGCGACGCCGCTTCGGCCACGCGCTCGGCGCCCAGATCGAAAATACCGATTCGATAGCCCGCCTCACTGAGCGTGCGGGCGACATCAGCTCCGAGACCTGCGGCCCCTCCCGTTATGACTGCGTGTTTCACCGGTTATCCTTTTTTTCGTCGTAGGGTAAGTCAGGCGGTATGAGAAACGGGGCAGTTTGATCTAGCCCGTGAGTCCCATGGATTCCACCAGTTGTCTCGTCAGGATACGCTCAGAGTATTCGCTGACTCGCCAGCCAGGAAGTTGCCAATCGCTGGGCAAAGGAGAGTGGGTATCGATTACGCGGCCCGCTTTCATGATGGTTCGGAAGCGATGTTGCTCTCCCAGTTGGGTAACGGAAATGTCGGGCTCACCATCGAAGACCAAAATGTCAGCGAGATAGCCAGGCTTGATGCATCCGAGCTCGCCCTCGAGCTTGAGCGCACGTGCGCCTTGTTCAGTCGCGCTGTTGATGGCCTGTAGCGGCGTCATCCCCAAATCTTCAACAAACACTTGAAGCTCCCGATAGTGCCAGTCGCCATAGGGTGTCAGGCTGAATCCGCTTTCGCTGCCCGTTAACAGCGGTACGCCCGCATCGAAGGCGGTGCGAAGCGTGTCGACGCTTTCGGTGATCTCCGCTCGGAAAACCTCACGAAGCGTCTCGTCCGAACCGATCGCGGCACCGAAGTCGGCCAGATTGGCTTGGAAAGTAAAGGTAGGCACCAGCGGCACCTTGCGATCTGTCACCGCTCTCAGCGCTTCGTCGTCCATGTAGGTGGCGTGCAGGATCATGTCGAAGCCGGCAAGGGCTGCGTCGCGGGTGCTGGTGGCGTTGCGACAATGCCCCACAACGGGAATGCCAAACTGGTGTGCGGTGTCGCAAACCAGCTTGAGCTCGTCCAACGTCCAGGTTGAGATTTCCCCGGTTTCCTTGCCGGGGCGAATGGGCAGACCACTGACATGGACCTTGATCCAGTCGACACCCATTTTGATTTGTTTGTGAATTTCTCTGACGATCTCATCGGGCGTATGGACGATTCGGGCGTAGCCGCGGGTGCCCTCATCGGGCAGGAGCCGGGCCGCCGTACCACCCACACAGTTGATCAGCACGTTGCCGCCCGTGGTCATGCGCGGCCCTTCAATAACACCCCCCTCAATCGCGTCGCGCAGGTCTACCCCTACATCGAACACGCAGTCCGCGTCGAAGAAACTGGTGAAACCCGCTCGAAGTACTTTTTGGGCGTTGACCCCGGCGACCAGTGCGGCAAGGCCGTACCGCCGATGAAAAAACAGTTCGTCATTACTGTTTGGTTGATCAAAGCTGATGTGGCAGTGACTGTCGATCATGCCGGGGAGCACACGGCAGCCCGACGCATCGATCTCTTCTACCACCGCGCCGTCGGGGCAGCTTGCTCTCGCCTCTTGGCCTACAGCAACAATACGTTTGTCATGCACCAGCACGTCCCCTGCGAAAGGGTCTTTCCCGGTGCCATCGATGATGAGCCCGTTTTTGATGAGGATGTGCGGTTGACTCATAGCGGGTGCTCCTTGCCGAGCGCGGCTGGGTGGAAGTCGGTGTGAGTGGCTTTGTTAAGCACAATGAATCGCATGAGCGCGTCACCTTGCTCGAGCGTATGACGCTGCATCAGTTTCCGGGCTTCTGCCGCGTCACGGGCAACAATAGCGGAAATAATATCGTCGTGATCTGACTGATTGCGTTGCAAGCGTCCGGGCGCGACAACCTGAAAACGTCGGTACGGAAGCACTCGTAGCGCCAGCCACTCGGTCGTCTCGATCAGCACCTTGTTATGGCACCCACTGACGATGCGCTGATGAAATGCGAAACCCAGATCGGCATATTCGTTGGGATCTCCGTTTAGGCGCAAGTTCTTGGCGGCTGCCTCGTGTATGGCCAGCAGTTCACTGCGTTCTGCCTCAGACATACGGGTCGTGCTCAGGAAGGCGGCGGCACCCTCCAGCTCTGACAGCGCCTCGAAAAGCTCGAGTAGGGTTTCGGGGTCGAGTGCTGCCACCACCGCACGCTTGTGTGCACGTTTTGTCACAAGACCTGCTTGAGCCAGTTGCGTAATGGCTTCTCTGACGGGCGTCCGGGATACGCCGAAGCGACCAGCGAGTCGCCCCTCCTCAAGCGCATCGCCGGGTGCAAGCAGTCCGTTGAAAATCTCCCGCTCGATAGCTAAGCGGACGTTACCGGCCTGCGTGGGATCCTTGTCAGTCACGGGTAATCATCCTTTGCCGGCGCACCGATGAGGAGCGGGTAGCTGCCCCAGTTGGGTCTTTCAGTCGCGGTGTCGGCAATGGGTGGGGCCTCAGGATCCGGGCGGGCATGATGGGCCAGCAGACTCTTCAGCAAGTTACTCAAGGTGCCAATGTGCGGTGCTTGTGCCGCATCCTTTGTTTGGCCCAAACCCCCTGCGATGTCCCTGCCAAAGCAGGTGTGTATACCGATGCCGAAGGTCAGTCCGAAGGGCGGTATCCGATGGGCTATCTCGCGGTGCGGGTTGAAAGAGGTTGCGTCCTCCCCAAACAGCTCGGGTTCGAGATTGGCGGACATCAGGTCGATAATCACCGTGCCTCCCGCCGGGATATGGGTGCCATCCGCCAAGGTGAATGCTTCGCTGGCCGTGCGCCAGGCGACCGCGCTGGCAGGATGCAGGCGGAGACTCTCGTGAACGCACCGTTGCAGGAATGCATCGTCGGTCGTTAGTCGTGCGCGATCCTCCGGGTGAGTAAGGCACCACTGTATGATTTCGTGAAAGCAGTGGGTCAGCGCATTGGCGGAACTGTGCGAGCCTGCCTGCATAAAAAAGGCGACTTCACGCAGGATCATGTCATCGTCTAAATCCTGCTCGTCGCGGTTGGCGAGTAGGACGGAGAGGATGTCGCGCGGCGCCGATTCTTCCGCCAGCTCACCCGCGGCGATGCGACGAAGTAAGGATTCCCGTCGGGCTTTGGAGGGTTCAAAAAACTGCTCTTTGAATGCCTGCAGGGCGTTTGCCACCTCCTCACGCACAACGTCTTTATCGCGAGTGGAGTGAAAAAGGGTGGCGCCCTCGCTGAATTTGCGCGTATAGGCGACGAGTGCACTGGTCTCCGATTCAGAGTCCTCTGCGCGATCGATGCCCGCTATGTCTGAGCTCAGGTTAATGTTCACTCTGAAGCCAAATTCAGGCAGATCCATGCGGCCGCTTGCCAAATACGGCGCCAACGTCTGCGCCAGGGTAGCGGGATAGACCTCTCGCTCGTAGTAACGAGCAAAATCTCTCCGAAACAGCCGCCACTCAATGGCCCTGCGGTGGGCGTGCGCCTCCCCGTGCAGCGTCAGGAGTACGCGGTCCATGAGGACGTCGCATTCGTTGTACATAGACTGAATGAGTCGATGATCGCAGAGCGCCTCGTGAGCGCTGTGATAACCGCCGATACGCGTGGCCTCAGTCATCGCGTTAAAAAAGTACCGGGTAGGTCGCCCACACGTCCCGCTCAGAGGCTGCAATTTTCGTCGGCGGCTGCTCGGGGTTGGGTCGCATACCGCGTTCGATTAATTTTTTGATGATGAGGGTAATGGTGCCAAACTGATGGTTGTCGGGATTGGGCGCCTCGCCGTCACGCAGAACCGTGCCAGCCACCAGATTCATACCAAGACAGACGTGCATGCCGCCGCCAAATGACATTCCTGCCGGACTGACCCGCCCTTGAATACTGCGTAGCGGATTGAATTGGGCGGCATCGGTGCCAAATATGGTTGTATCGCGATTCGCCGTCTGTAAATCGATGACCACCTTGTCACCCTCGGGCACGACCTGACCACTAGCAAGCGTGATTTCTGCTTCTGCGCGACGCCAGGCCTCGGGGCTTGAGGGGTGTAGCCGCATACTCTCCAGAACGAACCGCTGAAGCTGATGTGCATCTGCCACTATTTTTTCTGGCGTGGCCCCCTCGCGTTCACACCAATGGAACAATTCGTTGGTTGCATGAACCAGGGTATGAACAGAAGTATGGGATGCGGCTAGATAAAAGAAGGCGACCTCCCTCACCATCAGTTCGTCGGGCATGGCTAGCTCGGCATCATGCATGAGCAGGATGGTCAGGATGTCACGGGGCAGGTCTTCATCGCTTAGTGTGCCGGCCCGATGGGCTTCCAGCAGTGCCAGGCGGCGAGCGCGAGAGGGTAGAAAGAACCGCTCCCGAAATTCCGCAATGGCCTCCCGGATCTCCTGAAATATGGGTTCGCGATCGCCCTTGAACTGGCCAATTGTCGCTGCTTGGCCCAGTTGGATCAGCAGGCGATGCTGTGCGTCCGCTTCCTCCACCGTGCCCTCGACCCGGTCAATGCCGGCAAAGGAGAGGGAAAGGTGGACCATGATTCGATAGCCCAATTCCTTGAGATCGAGCGACGATTCGGTCAGAAACTGGTCCAGCGTTTCACCGAGTAGGCTAGGGAATACCTCATTTTCATAAATACGGAAAAAGTTCTTTCTGAACAGTTGGCTTTCGATCGAGCGTCGCCGGCGGTGCTCGTCGCCGTGAAGTGTGACGAGCACCTTATCCATTAGGATTTTGCCCTCGTCGTAGAGGGATTGTTTGAGGTCGGTTATTCGAAGTGCGTGCTCCACATCGTGATACGTGCTGACGCGATGAATCTCCATGACGCGGCTCCTCGGGCTCCCGTGGCTTGGGGCTTGATAACAGGCTTCAAGGTAAAGTGTATACAATTGTAATGAAAGTGCACACACTTCTTTGAGCTGTTCGGTTGGTCCTTGCGTGGGTGAGCTGGCGCAGGTTTGGGTATCGCTGGAGGTGCAGATGTAGCTGGAGGTGTCGGTGAGGCGGCGGGGTTGACCTGTGTCGAAGGTCTGTGCGGGTCTTCATCACGGACAGCACTTTATCAACGGCGTCGGCAGTGTCATATTGGTCGCACATAAAGCGCGATAAGAGGCACAGCAATGAAGCTGAAGGTGAATGGCAGTGCAGTTGAAGTGACCAGCGAGGCGGATACGCCTCTGCTCTGGGTATTGCGAGATGAGCTTCAACTTGTCGGCACGAAATATGGTTGCGGGATTGCCCAGTGCGGCGCGTGTACCGTTCATATGGACGGCCGTGCGATTCGCTCCTGTGTGACGCCCGTGGCCGCCGCGGAGAATCGCGAAATTCAGACCATCGAGGGGCAGGCGGGTGAGCAAGGGCTGTCCGCAGTGCAGAGGGCCTGGCTTGAGACCGATGTTGCTCAGTGTGGTTACTGCCAGTCAGGGCAAATCATGGCCGCATCGGCTCTGCTTGCTGAAAACCCGAGACCGAATGATGCTGAAATTGACGCGGCGATGAGTGGCAACATTTGCCGCTGCGGTACTTATCCGAGAATTCGCAAGGCGGTGCATCTCGCTGCCCAGTGGATGTCGGAGGAGCGCGGCGCATGAGTGACGGATTGAATTCAGTTCAGGTAAGTCGCAGAAGGTTCGTCCAGGCAACTGGCGCACTGATTTTCTCGGCCCAGTGTCCGGTGACCTTCTCTGGAAAGGCTCATGCCGCCGGCTCGGGGTCGATCATGAACAGTTTCGTTCGTATCGATGCCAACAATGTGATCACGATGATGGCCAATAACTCGGAGTTCGGTAACGGGGCCTACACCGTGATGAGCATGATGTTGGCGGAGGAGCTCGATGTCGATTACCGCAGCATTGCGCTCGAAGCGGCGCCAACCACGCCAGAGTATTACTCGCCGTTGTTTAGAGAGTATCTGACGGCAGGGTCGGTAACGACTGGCAGCACGTTTATTCCCATGCGCACGGCTGGCGCCAAGGCGCGGGCCATGTTGCTCGATGCCGCATCGCGGGCCTGGCAGGTGCCACTGGCCGAGCTGACCACCCGCGACGGTGCCGTGCTACACGAGGCGAGTGGACGGCAGAGTCCCTATGGTGACTTGCTGGAGGCCATCAGCCGGTTCGCAATCCAACCGCCTGAGACCGTGGCATTGAAGGATCCCAGTGAGTTCAAAATTCTGGGCAAGCCTGCCAAGCGCTACGAAGGGCCGGGTAAGGTCGACGGGAGCGCTGAGTTTGGCATCGACATCAAGTTACCCGGGATGCTTTACGGTGCGATCGCCCGGCCGCCCGTCCATGGCGGGTCAGTCGTTGATTTTGATGCCAGCGAGGCCCTAGCGATGCCGGGCGTCGTCAAAGCCAAAGCGATCAGAGCCGGTGTTGTGGTATTGGCCGATAGCTATTGGCGTGCGCAGAAGGCCCGTGACAAGTTGAAGATCACCTGGGATCGCGGCGCCAATGCGGGTGTCTCGAGCGAACAGTTCTACAGCGACTATCGTGCCTTGGCTGACACGCCGGGGATGTTGGCTGAGGATATCGGGGATGCGCTCGGCACGCTCTCGGCTGCCGACGACGTTGTCGAGGCGACCTACGAAATGCCCTTGCTCGCCCATGCAACGCTTGAGCCGATGAACTGCATTGCACAGATTGAAGGCGACAGCTGCACGATTTGGAGCGGAACGCAGTATCAATCCAATGACCAGGAAGTGATTTCACGATTCCTCGGGATTCCGCAGCAGAACGTCACGATTCATCGCCCGCTAATGGGCGGTAGCTTTGGACGACGGTCCAGTAAAACCGCTGACTACACCGTCGAAGCGGTCGAGGCAGCGATGGGTGAGTCGGTCCCGGTGCAGATTATCTGGTCGCGCGAAGAGGATATTCGCAGCGGTCACTACCGCCCGCTATTCGTTCACAAGTTGCGCGGTAGCGTGGATGAATCCGGCATGCCACAGGCCTGGCATCAGGTCGCAGTGGGTCAATCACTGATGCAGGGTACCAAGCACGACCCTACCTACATGGTGCGAGGCATGGACATCTACTCCTTGGATGGCTGTCTACAGGAGCCCTTTGGTGTCTTTCCTTACGGGACTTCGTATCAGATACCCCATCACAGGGTGGAGAGCCATAACGCGCCGAGGTCAGGTATCGTGCCCCAGGAGTGGCGCTCAGTAGGACATACGCATACTGGCATCGCTTATGAGTGTTTTCTGGACGAAATGGCTCATAAGGGTGGCATTGATCCTCTCGAGTTGCGCTTACGACTCACTAAAGGTCACCCGCGCATGAATCGCGTGCTTAGCGTGCTCAAGGAAAAGTGTGGATGGGACACGCCCCTGGGCCCCGGGCGAGGGCGGGGTGTGGCTGCTCGCATCTATAACATCTCCCCAGTGGCGCAGGCCGTGGAAGTCACCGTCGCAGATAACGGCGACTTCACCGTCGATCGGGTGGTGTGCGTTGTGGACTGTGGTTTTGCCGTCAACCCGCTGGGTGTCGAGGGCCAGGTAGAAGGGGGGCTGGCCTATGGTCTAGGGGGTGTGGCCTTCGGCAATATCGATATCGTGAACGGGGAGGTGCAGCAGAGCAACTTCCATGATTATCCGGTACTGCGCCTGCGACAGATGCCCAAGGTCGAGGTGTATATTCTGCCAAGCGACGAGCCGCCAACCGGGGTGGGTGAGCAGGCGACCACGCCAATAGCGCCCGCGGTTGCCAACGCGCTTTTCAATGCGACGGGACGCAGGGTGCGGCGCTTTCCATTGTCCAGTCAGGGTTTTAACCTGGTGTGAGGTCTTTATGGCGCTTGAGCATATGGTGTGGCTCACCCCCAAGGCGGGTGTCAGTGTGGAGAAGATGGAGGAGATTCTTCAATCCATTCGCGTGCTCACCCACCTTCCGGGAGTCGTCGCAATCTCTGCGGGCAAGAACATCACCGATCGCGCCGATGGTGCAACCCACGGGGTGTTGGTGACGCTGGAATCCCCGGAGTACCTTCCACAGTATCTGAATCATGCCGATCATCAGGCTGTCGGCGTGACGCTACGCGAGCACTGTGAAGTGCTCGCGCTGGATTACGAGCGCTAGCGGGCGCTGACAGGCCCTTTGCTCTTGGGTGCGAATACCAACAGGGCATTACCGGCCTCATGGTTGTAGAGCCCGTAGCCTGAGTTGACCACCATATGGCCTGCACCAATAGCAGGCCCAGAGCCACTCATACCGCCACCTTTGGCAGTCACCCCATTGGTGCCAGTGACGGGCGCAGTGGTGTCGTATGACCAGATAATGTCACCGCTGGCACTGTCGTAAATTCGAATGATGCCGTCGAGGTGGCCTGCGACAACCGCCCCCTCCGTCGCCGTGATCGCCGCGGAGACGCCGGGGTCACAAAATGGTCGGCCCTCGCCGCAGACGTTTTCTTGCACGTGACTCCACAGGACCTCACCGGTTGCCGCATTGACCGCGGACACCCCGGGGCGAGCGGTTTTGGGGTCCAGCCATTCCCCATTGCGCGTATCGTTCATATCGTTGATGGGAACGAATACGGTGGCACCATCGGCGGCCATGCCAAAGTGCACGCCACCCTGAATACTCCCGCGCCCTAGCTTCACTTCCCACAGTTTTTTCTGGCCGGTTTGCCAATCAAGCGCAAAGACTCGGCCATCTTTCTGCCCGGCGACCACCACCGTGTCGTCCTCTCCAATATCCACCAGTAGCGGGCTCGATGCCTGATCGTAGTCGGGCCCGTCTTCTTCGGGGCAGTTGGGGTTGTCGACCATCATGCAGGCGACATTCCATGCATCGTCAGGGAAGGTTTGTCGTGACCACAGGCGTTCGCCGGTGTCGAGACGGACAGCGATCACGGCATCACTGTTTTGGTCAGCTGGGGACGAATAATTTTCTCCCGTGCCGAAAATCAGCAAGTTTCGCGCGATATCGATGGTCGGGCTGGTCCACACCGGTGCACCCGAGGGGGCGTAGATTTTGGTCCCCGCCTTGGTGTCTCCGGTCGAGATCGGTGCATTGGGAATGGCGTAGCTGTCCCACAGGACCGTGCCATCCTCGCCATTGACCGCCATAACGTGTCCTCGAAATGTGCAGCAGGCGTAGTCGGGGTTAGCCGCCGTTACTACCTCCAGCGATGAGACCGGTACGTACAGATTGCCGTTGGCAAAGGCTGGGGTACCCGTCAAGGTAGCGCTGTGATGGTCATCGGGGCTGGCCTGCCAAACGAGTTCGCCGGTTGTGGCATCCAGCGCGTACAGGTTGGCAATGATGTCGCCGAAGTAGGCGGTGGGGATTCCCTCCGGACCGCGCTTACCCAGCGTGATACCGGTGCGGACCTCTGCTCGCGC
>Ga0181568_10003120_pt1 | contig 14992 bp, 20 predicted proteins | sample 101ome_20_FD_133758 | JGI IMG/M metagenome (GOLD analysis project Ga0181568, IMG submission 133758) | Coastal salt marsh microbial communities from the Groves Creek Marsh, Skidaway Island, Georgia - 101404AT metaG (megahit assembly) | ecosystem: Environmental > Aquatic > Marine > Intertidal... | reverse complement strand
GTCGTTTATTTGTTATAGGTTTATCTATTTGTTTTTTAGAACACCACGCTTTAATTTTATCACAAATTATTTCAAATATGCAATATAAAATAAAACTAACTGCCACGGTTCCAGCAGCACTTTTTACACCTTTTAATTCATCGGTGTTCTTTTCATTTTTCATTATTTATTTATAACACATTTATGATCCAGTGTCAATAATTTTTTTAACTGACCACCTAAAAACAAAAAAGTTTGTAGTTAAAGCGCCAACTAGAACGACTGGCATAGCGAAAATGTCCGGTAAGCCAATCATTCCTCCAATAAACCCTGCGACAAATCCAAAACCACCAGCTGCTAACATGCCAACTAGTTGATATAGGAACCACCATAATAATACTGTACTGTTTTTCATAGTTTTTAATTTACTTTCTTTTTTAAGAAGATACCCCTCTTCTTATTTTTCCCTCTTTTTGTTGTTTATCGGCTTTATTATATGCTTCTAAAAACGATTCATAAGTTACATCACCGATAAAAGTATGTTTAATTTTATTAAATAAATATTCTGGGTCACTGATCATTTTATCAAAAGATAGAAAACACACTGGCAATTCATGTGTTAAGTATCCTTCTAGAAAATTACTCATAGATCTTAAATCGTGGCTCATTTGATCATCTACATTGGTACCAGCATATATACCACCATTTACTCCCACTCCCACAAATTCTCTAGATCGGGCTGCGTGTATAAAATTTCTCACTGGTACTATTATTGTACCGATATTGTTGTCTTCTATAAATGTCGGATTGTTGTGTGGACACAAGACTTCTCCTAAATTTGTAAAATAATGAGGAGATTTGTGAATTCTCACATTTTCAAGAGCTCTGCTTTCGAGTCCCGCATTACAGTTTTCATTCAATTCACTTTCAGCATTAGTATCATAACCAGTTCCTTGTTCTAGGTATGAATAGATTAACATTAAAAATGTAGTTCCACATCTACCAGTCCCTGTAATAATAACTTTCTTGTCCATATATTTTATTTTTGTAATTTTAAGTCGTGTTTAACCATTTTGTCTACCAAATTTTCAAATGTTGTTTTTGGTTCCCAATTTAATTCTAATCTAGCTAACCCACTGTTGCCATATAGTAAGTCTACTTCGGCTGGTCTATAAAATGCTTTATTAATTTTAACTAGTACGGACGACAACGGTTGATATTTTTCAACGAAATCTAATGTTAGTCCATATTCTTCATTAATTCCTTTACCATGCCAAACTCCATTTATTTCAGCAGATTTAAATGCTAGTTCTACAAATTCTTTGATTGTATGTGTGGAGTCACTTGATAATACATATTCATTTAGAGGTTCAATTAACTTGGAATTAAATTTAATTACTTCATATGAAGATTCATCCAAATTGCTTCTATATATTTCTTGATTTAACATCCTCCAAATTCCATCAACAAAGTCTTCAGAATCACTCCAGTCCCTCATAGCATAAACATTTCCTAATTCAATTGGATTAAATGATTCTTTATTTTCAATAGCTTTTTTAATTCTAGCAACTCCTTTTGTTATTTTTCTTGTTACAAACTCCTCTCCTCTTCTAGTTCCTTCATGATTAAATAATAATCCTTGAATTGCATACAAATTGTAACTTTCTCTATAAACCTTTACAATTTGTCTAACTGCTGATTTACTTGCTCCATATGGACTTCTTGGTTTTGCTGGATGATGTTCGTCTTGGGGGCTGTATTCAACATTTCCATATTCTTCACTACTCCCAGCGTTATAAAATCTACAACTTGGCTTGTGTTGTCTAATTGCTTCTAAAATATGAATTACACCCGTTGTATTACATTCCCAAGTTTGAGCTGGAAAATCCCACGACGACCCAACAAATGTTTGAGCTGCTAAGTTTATAAAGTAATCTGGTTTAATTTGTTCAATAGTCTTAGATATACTATGAGCATCACTCAAATCAAAATTAATTAATTTAAATCTATCATTATTCTCAAGATGACTTATATTATCATGATTTTTATTACTAAGTCTTCTAGCTCCTCCAAATATTATGTAATCGGTATTTTCTAACAAGTAATCAACCATGTGACTGCCATCTTGTCCCGTAACACCAGTAACAAATACAGTTTTTTTATTTTTCATAAATTTTTTAGCGTCTGATATATTATATATTTCCATAACTTTATTTTAAATTGTCGCTAAGATCATCGTCATCATCATCTTCATCTTCAAAGTCAAACTTATCTGGATTTAAAAAATCCTTATCATCAGGGTTTAAATAGTCCTCATTTTTATCATACGAATTTTTATATTTCTTTTGAAATTTTTCAATATCAGTTTCTTTTATATTACATTCAATTATAATCAACTGAAATAATATTAAAATTTGTTCTTTTGTTAACTTTTCTTCCTTTATTAAGTCTGTAAAGTAAAAAGACATTCCGCCTAATTTTTTCTTTACTCTAATTGGTATTTTATCAAACGGATACTGAGAATTAGTTTTTTTAGTTTTTCTTCTACTTTTTTTTCTAGTTGTTTTTTTGGAAATTTCTCCGTTTATTATCAACCCAGGAATTTCATCTTTATTAATAGAAGATTTTGTATGCATTACTATTAATTTTTCTAGCTGTTTATTTACTTCTTCTTCATCACCATCACATGATTCCATCAAAGAATCTTTTATTTTTTTAATATCTTTAACTGTAACTCTTTTTGCTATGTGAAAGTTAGCAAGTATTCCATGTCTTGATATTAAGTGATCGAATTCATCCATAAATTAAAATCTTTGATTTTGAATTTTTTTACCATCTTGTAATGTATCTGGATCAAATGTTTTTGGTCCTCGGCTTATGTATCCCTTTCCAGATGTGAATGTACAATTGTAACAAAGTAGTCTCATGTTGTCTAATAAATGATTTTTATTGTTTCCATCTTCAAAGTTCAATAATAATGGAATTTTGCCATCCGTTATTCTTCTTTCTGAAAAGCCACACTGTTCACACTCAGCTTTTTTTATACCAGATCTAATTAACTTGTCTTTTAATCGATGGACTGGAAAGTCAGGCCATTTTCCCATCACTATATCTTGTATAGGATATTTTCCTTTATTTGGGTTAATTGGTCCTCTAATTTTCTTTTCAGATGGATCTTTTTTCTTTATTGGCCACCCAGGTGTTCTGTGAACTCCGTACTGTTTAGCATATTTTTTAAAAGTGGGATAAGTAACACCTAACCTTTTAGCGGCTTTTATAGCAGAGTCTGATTTATCTAATGCTTCTTCAATGTCTGATTTAAGTATGGGTTTAGTTTTTGGACCATTAACATCTCGTTTTGGATAAAGTTGTTCACTAAATTGTTTATCTAAGTGTGGAATTTCTATTCCTTGGTCACGTAACATTTTATATTGATCCAATTCCTTTTTGACCTCATCTCCTATTTCATTTAAACTATACAGTTCTTCAACTTTAGCTTTTAAAGTTTCTAATTCTGAAAGCTTTTTATTTATGTCATTTATATCAAATTGGTCATTCATGAGACTTATACGATGCGGATAATGGTTCAGATGCTAAATCAACTTGTACACTTTTTAAAAAAATAGATCTAAGAGTTTCTGCCTTTTTAGGACTTCCAGCATTTTGTAATATTTTATATGTATTAATATATCTATCTATCATTTTACCCTTGAGTCTAGAAATTTTAGAACAAACCATCACTGGATTAACCAGTAAATCAGATGAATTATCTTCTACCAATTTTATTTTTATTTCTAGTGCTTGAGTACATGCTTCTACAAACGGATCATCAAATATATTTTCATCGACCGCGACAACCATATTCCAATCACCACTTACCACTTTATATTTTCCCATGTTATTTTTCTTCTTTGACATAACTTAAATCCCCATCATTTAATAAATCTAGATTTTCTAATTTTTGATTAACTATTTTACATACTTCTTCTTCTATTGTATTTGCTACAAATACGATTTTTTGTATACTTTTTGTTTTCGCACTATCTCTCCAAACTCTACCAGTTGATTGTCTCATTAAAACTGCTGAGTATGATGGACATATCAAAGACATTCTAGGATAATTTCCATTTAAGTCATGTAAACTCAATCCAGCACCACCAGCAGCAATATTAACTAATATAACACGTTCTTTATCAGCTTGAAAGTCATCAACTGCTTTATTTCTTTTTTTATCGCTTACTTTACCATTTATAATACATTTAGTATTTAATCTTTCACTTAACGCATTAATAGTTTCTGTGAAATTACAAAAAATTACAACACTCATTTTATTTTCCAAAGCTTCTTCAGCCATCTCTATGATCAATGGAACTTTTAACATTTCAACCTTTTGTCTAGCACGGAGAATAGCTGTCATTTTAGTTTGACCTTTATCACGTTTTGTAACTTTTTCAATTTTCAAAAGTTCTAGTCTCATCTCATCATACACGTTATTGATATTATCAACATCGTCTTTTTCCATTTCGTATGTCTCAGCTGAAATTTGACTTTCTGGAAAATTTGGAATTGTGTCACGTGTTAATCTAACTCCTCTATTTACAAAAATGTCTTCATGTAATTTTGTTAATGCATTTTTGTCACCCGTAAATTCTAATCCAAATCTTCCCTTTACAACACCATGATCATATACCCAATTGTAATATTGCTTATTACCTTTAAAAAGTTTAATACCCTCACCTACCGTTCGTAACTCCAATGGATTTGTTGCCATTGTAGCAGAACAAAATAACATTTTATATCCAGCTTTTAAAGCTGATTTACATGTCTCACTATTTTTTGTTTTAGCATTTTTAAGTTTTTGTGCTTCATCCCAAACTATTAATGTACTTTTAGGAATTTTCCAAACAAACTCTTTTCTTCGAGTGCTGCGTCTTTTAACATAAGATGCTATTAAACTATCAGACTTTCCAATTCTAAGTGATTCATAATTTACGATACCCACACAATCACCCCACATCCCAAAATGATTTTTGATTACACGTCTCCACGACTCTTTAACAGCTTTAGGACAAACAACTAAAATATCCATTTTTAGTTCTCTAGCAACTCCACACGCAGTATATGTTTTTCCAACACCAACATCGCTTCCGTCAACTCCAGCTCCCCATTTATTTATAGATGATACAAGTTTGGAAACCGCATCAACTTGCCATGGTCTCAATCCAGATTTATTCTTAACTGTATATTTTGGAAGCGGTTTAACAACTTTTTCTTTTTTTAAGTTTTCAAGTTGCTTATGAGATGTTCCTTTAGTTTTTTTAGAAAATTCTTTTAATTCATTTTTAATTTCTATCAAAACCCAATCATCATCACGTTTTGTAACATGAAATCCTTTTTTCTTCATGGAAAACTTATTAACACCCCACCATGAAAAAAAATGTGGACGATACTGTAAAGGTATAATCCACTCCCTGCTATAGTAAATCTCGTCGTTATCTTTAACCTTAATTGGTTTGGACCATTTGATATCCAAATTTATCATAATGATATCTAATCACCCATTTCATCTCTGTATTTTACAGATCTAGCATGTTCGTGAATACTACATCTTTTTAATCTTCCATCGGGGAGTACTCGACCCATGTCAACATTGTCTGACAATAGTTGAGTGAAATTTTGTCCATCATCGTCATCATAACCATGACCAATGCTGATCATTTCATCCATATACGATTTACGTGTACATTTGTGGAGTCTAACACAGAGTCCTTCTAAGTATTCAACTATTTCATGTACATTATTTTTGTACACAAGCATGTTAACTGTTTGATCTTTTATATAATATTTTGACATAACCATATGTTTACATATAAATATATGCCTGTCAAACACAATTAATATTATAAATTATTATATTTAAGATGTGAACCACTTTTTAATAGACTCATTTATTTTTTTAATTGTGTCTATTTCTTCTTTATAACTAACTCTTACGGGGGATTGTCCTTTGCCGCCTTGACCTTTTTTACCTCTACCTGCTTTTCTTTGGGCTGCCTTTTTTCTTTTTACCCAATTAGCAATTGCTTTTTTTCCACCTTTTGATCTCAGTCTAGCAGCATATTTTTTTCCTAAACATGCTGAATAACTCGATCCTTTTTTGGCATCACCACATTTTCCAACTTTTTTACCAGTGCTATCATATCTATCCCATCCACCACCAGATGAACTACCAACTGAACCTTTTCCGAACCATGCTCTTAGTCCACCTGAATATTTTTCTATCAATTTTTTTAGCACCTCGTCAATCATGATTATAAATATCAAATTATAACCACCATTTATAAAAAAAAACTTAAATACTACGTTAAATAAGTTATTATAATATTTATATAATGACGAAAAATTCGATATAGAAATAAAATATGCCAAATAAATATGACATAATATTTACCCAAAGAGATCGAACAAATAGATTTTTTGAAGAAAAAATAGTATCTGGATCAAATTTATTTATATCAACCAATGGAACTGGTCAATTATTTGGTGCTGATAAAAGTAAAGTATTATCCGGCAGTGCTATTTCTGCATCTGGTTTGTATGTTCCAACGAGTGGTGTAGTTAACTTTGAAGGATCCGCTTCAATAGGATATATCGATGGTGTAATAACTAATGCTATATCTGCTAGTTGGGCACCAAACAGTGGTGGGGGAGGTACAACACTTTATACTGGGTCCACCTATCCAATTACAAGTAGTAATGCTATATCTGCTAGTTGGGCACCAAGCAGTGGTACAACACTTTACACTGGATCCACCTATCCTATCACCAGTAGTAATGCTATATCTGCTAGTTGGGCACCAAATAGTGGTACAACACTTTATACTGGGTCCACCTATCCTATCACCAGTAGTAATGCTATATCTGCTTCTTACGTTTCTGGTGTGGTTGAATCAGCTAGTTATGCTTTAACTGCTAGTTATATTGCTGGGGGATCTTCTCATGATAGTGATAAAATTATCAGTTCAGATAATAATACGTCACTGACTGCTAATAATGGGAGTATAACAGGTAATATAAGTGGTCAAGATGTATTAACAGTAATAACACAAAGCAATTTTACAATACAAAATGGGTCTGCTAGTTTTGTTTTAGACGGAAGAATAACATCGTCTAATACAAATGTAGGAATTCCAAGTGATGATTATCCATGGGGAAATAGTTTACAAGGATCTTATTTTGAAAATTGGAACTCAAATACAAACATTTCAGATATTTTAAGGTTTTTTGCTGGAGCATTTAGTTCCAGTTATCCAAGTCCCTCTCCAAATACTAAATACTATAATTCAATGACTACTTCTGATGGCAGTAGGGGTAGCACTGTAAACATAACGGGATATATTCCACAAAATTCTTCAAATACTTATATTCAATTTTTACAACCACTTGGATGGGCAAATGCTGGATCAACAGTATTTAATGGATATACATTTTACAACGGAACAGGTTTTTATCAAACGTTCAGTGGTAATGCTGGTGGATCTACATCTGTATATTCAGCTTTAGGTAGTGGCGCATGGGGAGCTGGACCATTAAACAATGGAGCTGTTACACCATGTTATTTAACAGGTTCATTTACGAGAACATTTGCCGTATCTAGTAGTAATGTTCAAATTTGGAATGATGTAACACATAGAGCTATAACTCAATCAACAGAAAACTATAGTATTAATACAACAAATCCTATAGGAATTGGCATCATTCAATCCGCGAATCCAGTATTAATTCCAAATACATTTCAAGATACAGATTGGGGAAGTTTCACCGGTTCTAGGATGACTAATCCAATTTATAACCTAAGTGATAAAGAAGCTACTGGTAGATATACATTTCAAGGAACTGTTGGATTTAAAAGTGCTAGCGCAGATTTTACTTATAAAACAGGTACTTTAGCTGATTTTTATTATACGCCAATTAATAATTCTAATATTGGAAATAATACATTATCAATTGAGGGTGGAAGTATAGTTCCTGTAACTGCTTTTTCTAGAAGCTTAAGTGGTGTGCCATATTTAACAGCTGGATCCACATGGACAACCAAATTTAGTGGTAGTGGATTTGCTGACCCAGTATATAGAAATGGAACATTGATACAACATACTGTTAGTAATAGCAGTAACGCATCTGTATCTATGGGTGGAACTACGTCAGCAGGAACAAGCGGTGGAACGTACAATACGAGTACAGTTTTTAAATCAAATGATTGGTCCTCGTATAGATCTTCTGGAACAATTCCGTATGAAGATGATGTTGCTGCTTTAGGTCCAAATACTCTTACAGCTACGAGTACAACTGGAACTACTATTTTTTTAACTGGACTATCAGGGGAGTCCTTTACTGTAACTAGATATGTATATAATAAATCGGGTGGAAACAGTTCACAATCAGATGTTGCTCAACTCCATGTTGCTGGAGATTTTGGTCAACCTCCATCTAGTGGGAGTTTAGCATATTATGGAAGGTCTGTTACAAATAACGTAGCTACATTAACTTTTTCTACATCAACTAATACAGAAACGTTTTTAGATGAATTATATAGAGTGTATATGGGTGATGGTCTGTTAACAAATACAGGTACTTATGCTAATACATCATCTAAATTACCTAATAATGAATTACAGGTAAAACCTAATTATTTGGTTGATCCAGCTGGAGATTATAGATATTGGTATCCAGCTGGATATGGAGATCAATTTAAATACTATGTTCGACATTTTAAAACTACACAAGCTGTAGTAACATTTAAATTATACATTACTGGTAATACAGAATTAGTTAATTGGTCAGATACATCAACAGCTAATAGTATATCCATTGGAATTATATTTGAAAGTGGAAATGAAAATAATTATTCGAGGTGTAGATTATATGACGTTTCAAATTTTGATAATAATTTAATTTCATCAAATGTTGCTCCTTCGGTTGGAATCAATCCATTCAGTAACAATATTGATATTTATGGAAATAATGGTACTGGAGCTGGTAAAAGCGGCGGTACAATCACTTTTCCAACTAGAGCAGCTGATGGAGCTGAATTAGACAGTACAAATTCGGGCAAAGACGAATTGTACGTAATAGTTCGATACAATGGAAGTCCGGTGCCTCTGACTAGTTTGGGAATACAAAAAACATCATAACATATGGGAACTTTTGATACATTAACAAAAGCAATAAGATTATTAATTGGTAGAAGATACACCAGTGCGGTGCTTTCTGATAGTCAAGAAGCATTCACGTCAACTATACAAATGGGTTCTGACGAAGTGTGGTCGCAAACCAATCTAATTCCTAGTTCTAGTTTACCATATTCAAGTAGTACACCAGGCACTGCTATATCTAGTAGTGTATTAAAATATTGGTACAAATGGCCATTGACTGTTGCAAATGATGCTGGTACTAGTAGTTACGCGAGTGGAAGTGTATTTTATTTTATGGATCCAACTGGATCTAACGCGGGTGTTACTAGTCAATTAATTCAAGAAGGACAACAAGCAAATTTCATCAACCCAAAGTATGCTGTTCCGGGCATTTCAAATAATGATGCGGATGTTACAAGCAATGGTACTATTCCTGGGTATAACATTGCTTTATTTAGTTCTTCAAATGGATCTACATTTGGAAGAGTAACGCCGGGCAATTATCCATATCAATTTGATTATAAAACGGGTGTATTACAATTTACTAGTAATGCAATTCCAAATGCTAGAATTTATGCTACTGTTTATCAATATGTTGGAAACATGTTGTCAGATGCATCTGGAACTTCTAATTTACAAACTGGATCTACATATCCTATCACTAGTAGTTATGCTGTGTCAGCTAGTTGGGCAGCAGGAGGGGGAACTACACTTTATACAGGGTCTACTTATCCTATTACTTCAAGTTTTTCTGAAAAATCTATATCATCAAGCTTTGCCAGTAGAGTAGATGGTACTTATGTTGGAGCTACTACGGGGTCATTTGTATCATTATTTATAAATACATCAGGAAGTTTAAATATTCCATTATCAAGTAGTGATGTGGGATCGGAAGGAGAAGTACGGATAGGTCCGAATTTCTTTTATATATATACAAATAACAGGTGGATTAGATCACCATTTACTGAGTTTCCTTGATATTATTTAATTAAGAAATGTTTCCAGTCATCATGTTTTACATCTTGTATAAGAGTATACATTGGAACTGGATTAGGCTTTTTAGGTTCTTTCATCAGTTTTAAGCCAAGTTCTTTATTTGATTTATTACCTTTTTTTAAGTTAATTTCTTTAGAACACAATACTAAGTTTGTCCAACTATCTTCGCCGCCTTTACTTTTTGGTACAATGTGGTCTACAGATGCTTCTTTTCTAGCAATTTTTTTACCACTGTATTGACATATACCCGCATCTCTGTTATAAATTGCCGTTTTACTAGGACGTGCCAGAAATCGTTTTAAGGGCATTTTAGCATAAGTGGTGGAGATAATTACTGTAGGGACTCTAACGGTCATATGGACACTATTAATGGATAAATCCCAGTCTCTGACAGGCAGTTTAATCCATTCGTCCCATGAAACTGGATTCATATCTAATGGTTGGTCTAATAATGGATTTCCATCATCATCCATTTCATAATTAATGTCTAAAGCTAATGATGTAGGTTTTCCACCAGTTCCAACACCACACATATCAATTATAGCATCTTTTACAATTTTAAATCCAATTGGTTGCCAATTAGCATTTAAATTCAAAGTTACTAACTTATTCGCCACATTGTCCATAGTTTAAATATTATTATCTATTTTCTAATAGTCAAGTGTAATCTTCGGGAGGATCAAGTGTTTCATCTAATCTAATTTTTGCTATGTTTAAATCCACCTCGTACCACTCATTTTTTATACTTAAAGCGAAATATTTCATCATTTCTTTTATATCAGACTCAGCTTTATAAGCATCTGGATGAGCAATATAATATTCGATTTTATAATCTCGGAGAGGAGCAGATGTTTGATAACTTCTTAATCTAGATGAAATATTTTGAGTTACACCTATTTTATAAAAGTTTGGAAAAGCTTTGTTGCTAATTATATAAACAAATCCTTCTTTTTTTCTTTTCCTTTTTCTTTCTCTCACACAAATATATAGTGTGAGAGAAAATATAATTATTTCAATATTTCATCTGCTAATCCATATTTTATACATTCTTCAGCAGATAAGTAAATATCGTGTTTTAAAATTTCTTCCAAATCAGATTTAGTAAATTTTGTATATTTCAAATAGATTTCATAAATCTTTTCAGATAACATCTCTAAATTTTTTGCTTCATCTTTAAGATTTTCATGAGTTCCACCACACCAACTTCTTAATTGGTGGACTAACATTATTCCATTGGGAGATATGTATCTTTTTTTAGCAGAAATACTTACTAGTGTTGCGGCACTCGCAGCCATTCCTTCCACAATTGAATGAATAGGAACTTTACATGAAGCAATTCTATCTATAGTTGTAAAGGCACTAAATACTTCTCCTCCATCTGAATTTACATATAATTTAATATGAGGAGCTTTAGGCAAGTCAAGTTGAATTTTCAACATCAACATTTGTTTTTCTAAATCTGAAATAGCCTTGTTTAATAAAAAAACATTTCCAACTGAAACATCTCCGTAAAAATATATTTCATTTCCAGTATAAGAATCCCTTTTTGATAAAAAATCTTCCTCTTCTTCTTCAAACATTTGTGATTGAGAAGATAATTTTGGTTTATTTAAAATGTACATAACTTTTAAAAATTAAATTCTAATTGATTTGATAAAATTTGTCTAAGTACTTTATCGTCAACAAAAACAAAATCGCCTTGTTTAGCAAAACTTTTGTGCATAGTCTTAATCCACCCATTTTTATTAAAACCAACATCTTCAGTTGTGCCTGTATACTCACACATAAATCCACTAATATATTCAACAAATGAAATAATCGCACCTAATCTTTCATTCCCCCCTTCATAAGAAAATTTAAGGGTACCAAACTTTTCTTTTAATTGACTTACAACAACTTGTTTAACTGGCAAATATTTTTCTGGATATTGTTCAGCATATTTGTTCTGTTGAACACTATAATCTTCAATGTATTTATTCAACCAAAGAATTAATCTAAACCACCCATCTTCACACTCAAATTGAAAATCTTTGTTGTAAATATTTGGAAATTTATTTTTAAGATATGACTGTAGTTCCGTTTTCATTAAATGTAACACTATTATTAAAACCAATTGAAGAATCATGTACTTGTGTATATGTAACTGTACATGCGTCTAAAATAGAAGAAACAAATTCTTGATAGTCGATTGGATACTCCGATCTCAATCCATATTTTTGTAAAATTTGTAAAACGACTTTATCTTCAATGTTATAATTTTTATTTTCAAATGTAATCATATGAATAGAAGATACTCCAAATACTAGTCGCTGTCAACACCAAAATGTTTTGAATAAATTGCGAGTTTAGGATTAGCATATCCAAATTTTTTAACAAGTTGACCTGCTACTGAATTTGCTTCATCTTCTATTTCACCACCAACATCTGGATGCGGAACATCGAGTTGATTTTTACAATTTTGACAATGGTGAACTAGTTCGTGTGCTATGCTTCTCAAAACATCTGCCATTCCTCTGTTAGCAGCATAAACTTTCATGTCACCATTAGTTTTGTTGTAGTAAGCATATGTTCTCAAATCATCATCACGTTGTTTTGCGACTGTTAATTTAAAGGGTCTATCAATTTGTAACTCATCGTTAACAAATTTCATAAATTTAGTTACTATTAACTTTTCATCTGACGTCATAATATATATAAATATGTCATCGAAAACTAAAGTCAAAGTAAAAAGAGCGCCTATCAAAACAAAAACACCAAAGATAGGTGACACTACTCAACAACAATATTATTAATAATATACACAAGAGTCCATGTGGACTCTTTTTTTATTCTAGTGTAAGTAAATATTTTAATTTATTTAGAGCCGCTAACATTTCATCCTTTATATTAAGGAGATCTGTGTCTTCGTTTTTGTTCAATTTATTTGGCAAATCGTTTATGAAATAACTTATAGACTTATCTACAAATTCATTAATTGTATTTATAGATTCAAAATCATTTAGATCTATTTTATATGGTCCTTTAATTCGACCATATTTTCCCATAAAAACTTCTATGAATTCGTCAATTAGGTCAACAAAAGTCGCGTGAATTTCATCTAATGCTTTATGTTGTCCATAACTCCCTTTACCTTTTGTTTGCCAATGATACACCTTTAATTGATTCTGGATTTTTAATAACTCTGTAACTATCATGATAAATTTATTGGTTGTCTCATAATATATATCATCATTCAAATTAAAATAATACAAATGATTGACACACTATCTATTTATGATAGAGTTATGTGTTATGATTTTTAAAGATTCTATTCCAAAGTTTATTCCATCTTCAAACTTAATAAATGATTTAGTATTATGTGACGAAGATAAATCAAAGACTATTATTTTAGTTCCAGTTGGATCAAATATTGAACCAGCATGTGATGAGTCTTTGCGTGAACTTGAAAAAGATGGAATTAGAGTTTACAGAAAATATGGTTTTAGTGCTATTGATCAAGGAAGATGTGTAATGGCACAACAAGCTATTAATGAAGATTATGAACATATTTTTTGGATAGATAGTGATATCGCTTTTTATCCAAAAGATGTATATAAAATAATCAATAGAAATAAAGATAGTAATTACCCATTTATTACAGGCGCATATACAGTAAAAGGATGGCCAGCGTTAACAACAAAATTTCCAAATACATTTAATGAAATAAAATTTGGAAAAGTGGGTGGATTCTACGAAGTGGAGTATGCTGCTACTGGATTTATGTATACACATGTGAGTGTATATGAAGATATTAAACTACAATTTAACATGAAACCTGTAAATATATGGGGAGGTCAGTATGTTGTACATCCATGGTTCTTTCCTGCTATTATAGATGATAATTATGTCGGTGAAGATTTTGCTTTTTGTGATAGAGCAATAAAATCTGGCATAAATATATACTGTGATACAACTGTAAGACTTGCTCACATAGGTAAGTACAGTTATAGTTTTGATTTTCTAACACGACCTATTGAATTAAATAACGAACCAGAGTCTATTGTTTTTAATAATAATATTAAAACAACTAGTAAGAATACACCCGCGTATATTTATTAGTATATGGTTCGTAAAAAAACACAAATTTACATTGTTGAGGGAACAAATTGGAAATGTAAAATTTCATATGATAAATCAAATAATTTCTCTCAAGAAGACGAATTAGTAGAAGTAGCCACAAGATGTTTCGAACATATGTTTGGAATATATCCTCATTTAGACCAAGTTGATATATTCGAACTTAGAGATTTAAATGGTTTAGATTATTTCAAAAATTTAGAAGAAGATGATATTCCAGATCCTTCATTTGGAATACTAACTAAGATTTACAAAAAAGAGGATTCTAAAGATTCAAATAATCATTACTATATAATGAGCAAATTTATTTTTGAAAATGCTAGTAATCCAGAAGCTGTTTTATTGGCTGAAGAATTAGAAAAAGAAGTGCAAAAGAAAAATCCAGACTTTTATGATTCATTAGAAGATATGATGAAAGATAGTAAAATTTTAAAAGCTGGGGACATGAAAGATGTTTAATCAAACTGTTTACATTTAATTAAATATTTTTTTGCTGATGAAGCATTAATCCACCCATTAATTTTTATTGGGTTTGGCTTTTTATTTACCTTTTTATAGATTCTGAAAAAATCTTCTACAATGGTTAAAAACATGGGGTCTAAATCTGTTATATCTTCATACTTGTTTGGATTAAACAATGGTACTCCAATAATTTTTGGATCTTTCTTTTTGGTATCATATGTTATCAAAGCACCTAAAACTTTTAC
>Ga0181568_10003119_pt1 | contig 14998 bp, 12 predicted proteins | sample 101ome_20_FD_133758 | JGI IMG/M metagenome (GOLD analysis project Ga0181568, IMG submission 133758) | Coastal salt marsh microbial communities from the Groves Creek Marsh, Skidaway Island, Georgia - 101404AT metaG (megahit assembly) | ecosystem: Environmental > Aquatic > Marine > Intertidal... | reverse complement strand
ATTGGAACACATAATCCTAAAGAAAAATTACATATTACAAATTCTATTGACATACAAGGAAATATTATTATTTCAGGAAATTTATTATTTAATAAACCAACAACTACATATGATAATAATTTTATTCATATTTTATATAAAAATACAAAAGATAATCAAATCAATATAGGTAAATTAACATATTCTAGTCCTGATTCTAAACATATAAATTATAAATGGTACAAAAATAATAATAATGAATTGTATATAAATACAAATGATAATAGACCAAATACAAAATTAGAATTTAAATCTTCACAATATTCTATTACTCAAGCAAATTCATACACTATTGATTTAATATCACATAGCAAAGTGTATATAACTCATTTGTATATTTATAATACTGATAATAATTCAATTATTAATAATCAATCAAACATTACTGTAAATTCTATTCCTACAACTTATACAAATAATTATTATAAATTAAGTTCTCCTATTATTATAGAACCAAATATAAAAACTACACTACAAATTTCTTCAATATCAGGATCTCTAAATAAAACATTACAATTTATTGGTAATTATGATTATGAAGCAGGTAGTTTTTGGTTTAATAATTCTTCAAATACTTATATTAATAAAGATATTAGTATAAATTCAACAAATAATTTTAATAAACAATTATATGTAAATGGAGATACCGAAGTAAAAAATGATTTAATTGTTAGTGGAAATGTTAATACAAATACTTTCAAAAATACAAATACACTTACAGTAACCGAAAATTTAAATATTAATTCTATTCAATCTACGTCAAATTTAATTATAAATTCTTCTAATGTATCTTTTGGTAAATATAATAATAATAATTTATGTAGTATTGGTGATTATTCTTATATTACAAATCAAGGAGATTTATATACACATGATTTAACAGTTACTAAAAATATGAATACTTCACAAATTTATCATACTGAAAATAAAAGTTTTATAAAAATAGATAATAATATTAATATTGGTTATGATTTTTATTCTAATTCACAAATTTCTTCAAATAATTATTCTCAACTACCAGCTAATTCTCAAACATTATTAAATATAAATCAAGAAAAAATCAATATTTATTCTAAAACTATTATTTCTGATAATTCTACTATACCTTCTAATACTGATGGTGATAGTTTACATATAATAGGAAATGTTAATATAGATGGTTATTTAGATGCAGGTAAATTAAACTACACAAATGTTATATTTCCGTCATTTAAAACAAATACAGTTGATTATATTAAATCTACTGGATTAACACATTTAGGTTATTATACTAATACACCTATTATACAAACTAACACTTTAGATACATCTGCTTTATATTTTAATTCTACAAATGAAAATAGTAATATTGGTTCTATTTATTTTAATAAAGATACAAATAGTTTTCATAGTAAAACAAATATAGATTTTAAATTTGCTACTATTTCAAGTTCTGATTCAAATAATTTTACATATTCTAATAATACTGTTTATGTTTCTTCAATTAATACAAATAAATTAATCTCTTCACGTGTTGAAACTACTTATTTGAATACAAAAAAAGTAGATACAACTTATTTAAAATTACCATATTCACATAGATTGTTAAGTAATTATATATATTCGGATATGATGGGAACATTACAATTTAACAAACAAACTAATAATACATATCAACTTCATAATGGTACAAATTGGGATACTTTATTATTTGATACATTTAATGATACTACCAAAAAATATAAATTTGAAGTCCTAACTACCCCTAAAAAAACCTCATCTCAAATAAATAATGTTATTCCATTTAATTACTATTATAATCTTAATATTAGCACAACTGCTCCAATAAGTGGTAATAGATATATATTAACACAAATTAATTATCCACGTAATGATAGATATTTATTAGATACAAATAATCAATTAAATATTGGAAATAATAAATTTATTTTAGAAAATCCTGTTGATAATGGTATAAATTATTCTGCTAAATTAACAAATATAACTTCATTAAATAATTTATATATGAAAATAACAGATTTAGGTTCATCTTCTTCTGAAACTATACATACTTCTAATTATAATTCAGGTAATGATTTATCTACATATATTAATTATAGTAGTAATGGAAGTAATGTATTTAAAATTTTTTCAAATAAAATAAGTTATTCATCAGGTGATACAAATATTCGTATAAAAAATAAACGCAAAATTAGTTCAACAGAGTATTTAGCAGAAATAGTATATGAATCATAAAATATTTATTAGTTTTTTCAAATAAACTATTTAAATAATCATTAATAAATATATTTATATATAAATGTCATTATCTTTTCCTTCATATACAATAAAATTTAATTCAGATATTAATTCTAAAACTATTGCTTATATTTTAAAATTTGCTTTAACTTTTTCTTCGGAAAAACATCTATTATCAGATGGATTTACTCATGATAGAGAAAATAATAAATATGATTTAAATTTAAAATTAAATTATGGTACTCATACTATTGAATATGAATCTAATAAAATTCAATTAGTATATAAAAAAGAATCAGATTTGGTTGCTACTGCCGATGATATTAAATATTTTGAAACATTAGAAGTAGGAGGAGATACAAAAGAAATATTAATTACATTTATTGAAGCTGCACGTAGTTCTAATTCTAATCCTGAACGTAATGATAAATTAATTTGTCGTATTTTAAAATCAGGAGGAATGTGGGGAATTCTTAATAGATTATCTAAACGTTCTGATGAAACATTATTTATGGATGTAGATTTAGAGGAACTTTTTAAACAAATTCAAACATTTTTTGATGATGAAGAAGATTATATACAACATGGTGTGCCTTTTAAAATGAATTTCTTATTTCATGGTATTCCAGGAACAGGTAAAACAAGTTTAATTTATACTATTGCATCTCATTTTAATTTTGATATTGCTTTTCTTAATATTACACGTGATTTAGATGATAATACTTTTACTCGTGCTGTTACTAACTTACCAGATAATTCTATCTTAGTATTGGAAGATATTGATGCGTTATTTGTAGAACGCGATACAAAATGTGGAGTATCCTTTTCAACAGTATTAAATGTATTAGATGGAATGACTAAAAAACATAAATTACTTACTTTTTTAACAACAAATTATAAAGACCGTCTTGATAGTGCCTTAAAACGTTCTGGTCGTATTGATTATGAATTGGAATTTACATATGCTTCAAAAAAACAAACAAAAGCGATGTATTCTTATTTCTTTAAAGAACATTTATTAGATGAATTTTTAAAATTTACAAAAAAAATGAAATTTACTACCAGTGATCTTCATAAGTTCTTGTTTAAATATAGAAAATGTGAAAATATTATGGAACATACAGATGAATTTGTAGAACTTCTTAATAAAAATGCGGAAACTGCACCAGATCATTTTTATATATAATAATTATTTAATAAACTATTTTTTAATATATAGAACTGAAAAATAATTTAAAGATATAAATATATTTATATATAAAATGTCAGAAAATGAAAATTATGATATTGATATAGCTGATTCTGGTGCATCAAAAACAGTTTCAATGGAAGCAGGACAAATAAGAAAAGGAGGATATATAATGATAAAAGGCAAACCTTGTAAAGTAAAAGATGTATCTGTATCAAAAACTGGAAAACACGGACACGCAAAATGTAAATTTTCAGCATCTGATATTTTTACTGGTGCTACTTGTGAAGAACTATGCCCTTCAACCCATTCTATTGATGTACCTATTGTTATAAAAAAAGATTGGATGATACAGGGAATACAAGATGAAACATATGTATTATTGATGAATGATGATGGAGAAATGAGAGAGGACTTACAAGTACCAAGTGTAATGTATAAAACCGAGGATGATTTAAAAACAACTAGTATGATAAAAGAATATTGTGAAATGGTAAATAATGGTGCAAATATTGATATTTTCTGCTGTGTTTTATCGGCAGTAGGTCAAGAAAAAATAGTAGAAATAAGAAAAAAAGATGCTTAAAAGTTATAATTCAATATCTAATTCAGTATTGTCTACATTTATATATTGTGAATTATTAAATGTTTTTTCATTTAATAACATTCTAATTGTAAATACTGTTGTTAATTCACCAATTAATGCATCAAATAATGCTATATCTATTTGTGTAACTGCTATCATTATTGTAAATACATATCGTATACTATCAATAAAATATAATGTATTTCCATAAAATTGTAATTCATTTTTACCAAAATTATCTATATTTTTTTTATCAGGATTATAAATTGTAAAAGATAATATTGGATCTGCTATTTCTGTTATTATTACTTTTATAATTCTAAAAATTGCTATAAATAATAATAAACTACAATATTTATAATAATCATCAATTCTAACTGAAATAATAATTAATGGTTCTTCATTATTATTAGGCACGCCCCAACGAAAATATTTATTTTTTGTTTGAAATGTAAAAACTATAAATATTATAAAACATAATAATATACTATATATTAAAATACACCATTGTAATTTACTACGTGAATTATCCATTTATATATTTTTTTTTTGTCATTTTTAAATCTTTTATATAAAAAAAATAAACTATATAATATATGTCTAAAGAAGAAGATATTGATTATGAAAAATTATATAATAAATATAAATCAAAATATCTTTTATTAACTCGTCATAATGATACATATAAAATTACAAAAATTGATAAATTATCTGATGAATCAGATTTATCTGAAACTTCACCTAAATCATCTACACCTGATTGGCCTTCTATAAGTAATAAAGTAAGACCATCAGTAGTACAAGTATATTCAATAGATTATGAAATAAATCCTAAATATCCTTATATTCAACCTCATGATAGATTAGCAAGAGGTTCAGGTTTTATAATTCATTCAAGTAAAAATAAAATTTTAATTATGACTAATTCACATGTAGTTGAAAATGGTAAAAATGTTTTTATACGAACAGAACAAACCCAAAATATTGATTTAAAAGCAAATGTTATTGGTATTTGTCCTGCAAAAGATTTAGCATTAATTGAATTAGATAATAATGAAATATCTAAATTAGAGCCTTTACCACCTTCTTTACATTTTTGTGATGATAGAAAATATTTAGATTCTATACCAGTTATGGTTGCTGGATATCCATTAGGTAAAGAAAATTTAAAATTTACTACAGGTGTATTATCTGGAAATCAAAATGAATATGAAATAGACCATGACCGTTATAAATCTTATTTACAAATAAGTGCAGCTGTAAATCCTGGAAATAGTGGTGGTCCTTTATTTAATTCATCTGGTGAAATAATTGGTGTAAATTCTGCTGGTTATACATTTAGTCAAAATATTGCATATGCTATTCCTACTCATATTATTATAACTGTTTTACATGATTTATTAAATACACCAAATAAAATAGTTAGTGCATTTAATTATGGTTTTAAGTGGAATAATAGCTCTAAACAATTAATTGAAAAATATTCTGAAGATAGTGATTTATCTGGTATTTATATTAATAAAGTAAATAATATTAATGTTTTAAAATTAAAAGAAGGTGATATTTTACATCAAATACAATTTAATAATATATGTAGTATAAAAAACATATGGAAATCACTAATTCAAAAATTAAATAAAAATATAGAAAATTTATATGAAACTGCTGAAAAATTAATTGCAATAATTGATAATTATGGTATTGTAAAAATTTATAATTCTAAAAATATTGAATATGAATGGTCCAAAAATAGAAAACTTAATTTAAATGAATTATTAGACGCTATTACAAATAACGCTCAATTACAAATAACAGTTATCAGAAATAAAAAATTATATACTTATAATACCAAAGCTGAAAATATAAAAACCGATGGTATAGTATCTATATTACCTAATTATAAACCACTTGATTGGGAAATTTGTTTAGGTTGCTGTTTTACACCTTTATCTATACCACTAGTTAAAATGACTAGTACAAAAATAGATGAAGATAATGAAGATTTACATTATTTCTTAATAGATAAATATCGTGAAAAAAATTGGGTTGCTTTAACACATATATTTCCTGAAACTGATACTTATAAATCACATATTTTAGATAAAGATGAAATTGGTGTTATTACAAAAATTGGTAAATATGATGTAACTACTATGGATGAATTAAGAACTGCTTTAAATAAAGAAAAAGGAAAATTTATTACGATTGATTTTGAAAATGGAAAACGTATGGTTATATCTGATATAGATAAAAAAGCAAGAATAATGGATAAAAAAATATATGAAGGTAATAAAATTAAATTTACTGAATTTGGTAAAAAATGGACCCAATAAAAAAATAAACTTTAACTATTATTTAACATTACCAATTCACTTTCATTATATAAACGTTTCATATAATCTTCTTCTTCTTCCATATACATCTCATTACAACGCACTATATTTATTTTTTCTTGTGAAGTACATTGACGTTCTATTTTTTTTTCCACTTTTTCATCACTTATTTTTATATGTTGTTTATCTATTAAATCTGTTATTGTATTCTTACGATCTTGAAGTTCCCATTTATTATCTTTCATTATTTTCACATAAGGTTCTTTTTTATTTGTAATTTTTATATTTTGATTTTCGGGGTGTTCTTCATTGAAATGAGTATGTTTTATCATTTCAGGTATTGCCTTAAAAGGTTTATTTTTCAGTAAATCTACTATAAATTGTTTTGTAATATACTTGGTATTTTCTTCACCATAATTATTTATATTTATTGTATTATGAATTGTATTATTACTATTTGTATTATTATTATTACTATTGTTATTATTTGTAGTTTTATTATTTATAGTTTTATTTGAAGTTTTCTTATTATTATTACTACATTCTATTAAAAGTTTTTCTACTGTTTCTTCTAATTTTTTTTGTTGTAATTTTAATAAATCTATTTCCTCTTTTTGTCTATTTAATTCCATTTTTTTTATTTTACATGTACTTAAATGCCTTGATAAATGCCAATTTCTTTTGAATATTTTATTACAATAATTACAATTAAATGAGTTATTTTGGGTTTTTTTGGGTTCATAAGTAGTTTTTTTGGGTTCATATGGGTTATTTTGGTGTATTATCTTAATTTCTAAATCATAATAATTTTTTATATCTTCTATACTAATATCTGAAAGTATTGGTCTACATATTTTTTTACGGTGTAAATGATTTAAGAAATGTCCTTTATGTTTTGTTTCATAACCACATCTGACACAATTATATATCATACTATACTATATAAATATATTTTAATTTTTAAATAAGACAAATGTCTAAATTAGTTGTCTAATTTTGCTATTTTTTTTGAGGGGGGGGGAACAAACCGAAAAAAAAAGTTTTTTGAAAAAAAATTTGTAAAGAAAATCCTTTACAAAAAAATAAAATAAAAAAGAAAATTGGCGTTTTCCCAGAAAAAAATGCGTTAAGGAAACTTTCTTAACTGTTTCGATAGTATTTTATTAGTACTCTATTAATAAATTTTAATTAGTTATTTTATGGGACAGTATATAACAGATTTGTGAATAAAAATCGTCTAAATATAAAAATTGTGATATAAAAAGGAAAAAATAAAAATAATATATAATAATATATGTTAGATAAATTATACTCATCTATATCGGATTATCTACATACAGGACAGGATAATATACTTCAAAATAAAAAATTAATTGATATTGCCAATAAATTATCAAGTTTATATTCAAATAAATCTATTAAAATACCACAATTAGTAGTTGTTGGTACTCAATCTGCTGGTAAAAGTTCAGTTTTAAATGCAATAACACAAATGGATATTTTGCCTACTGGTAAAAATATGGTAACTCGAACACCTATCAAATTAGAATTAATTTATAATAATAAAAGTGGAATTCAAATACAATTTGGATATTATACTGACGGTATTTTTAAAAAATATAATGAATTTAATTTAACAGAATTAACACCTGATAATGAACTTATGATTCGTGAAAATATTGAAGAATTTACTAAAAAATATGCCGGACAAGATAAAGGCATTAGTTTCAAAGAAATCGTTATAAAAATTGTATCTCAAGATGTACCTAATTTGACTTTAATAGATTTACCTGGTTTAGTAATGGTAGCTTGTACGGATCAAGGACAACCTGAAGATATAAAAGAGCAAATAAGGGAATTAATAAAACATTATATAATACAGGAAAATACAATAATTATGGGTGTATTACCTGCTCGTTGTGATATTGAAGTTGATTCAGCATTGGAATTAATAAAACAATATGATCCAAAAGGGGAACGTACAATAGGTATATTGACAAAAATAGATTTAATGAATGAAAATAGTGATATAAGTAATTATTTAACAAATGATATATCAAATGATTTGAAATTACATTATGGATATTTTGCAGTTAAAAATAAAAATAAACCAGAATTAACTTATAAACAAAATAATGTATTAGAATGTGAATATTTTAATAATCATCCTATTTATTCACAATTAGATAAATCTAAAATGGGAATTACTAATTTAAGTATTTATTTAAGTAATATATTACTCGGACAAATAAAAAAATTAATACCAAATATTCAAAGTCAATTAGTTGAAAAATTAATGATCGTAAATAAAGAATTAGATAAATTAGGTACACATATTGATGTTGATGAAAATAATAAAAATTTTATTATGAATTTATATATTTCTTCTTTTATTCAAACTTATCGAGAAGCATTAGAAAATTTCTCAAACAGTTTAAATTATGGAAGACAAATTAAAAATATTTTCGTTCAATACAGAAATTTATTAAAAACAACAGATCCCTTAAAAGATATAAATGATAATAAATTAGCCGATATAATAAAAGATAGTGAGGGAAATCATATGTATTTTCAAATGTCAACAATACAAATATTAGAGAAATGTTTAGTAGATAATCAAATAAAATCTATTCATACATTAAAAAATCCTTCATTAGTATGTGTAGAACATATATATAATTTATTATTAAAAATATTAAACAATATATTAAATATTGATAATTTTAGTAAATATCCAAAATTAAAACAATTAGTTCTTCAACAATCAACCGAATTAATAAATATATCAAAAGAACATGTTATAAAAAACATAGATGATTTAATCCAAACAGAAGAAGCTTATATATGGACTGAATCAGATATGTTCCGTAAAGGTTTTGAAGAAATAGGGACAATTGAAAAATGTTCTGTAGAAAATGTAAAAAAAATAATATATATTTATTTTGATACTGTAATAGATACTTTTAAAAATATTGTTCCTAAAATAATTATGTTAAATATGATTAAAAATGTAGAAAATAAAATGTCACATCAATTAACAAAAGAAATTTCAAATGATATTATATTAACTTTATTACAAGAAGATGATACAATCCATAAAAAACGAATTAAATTAATGAATGAAAAAAAAAGTATTGAAGAAATTAAGGAATTAATTAATACAATTTAATTTCTTAAATATTTAATCATTTTATTATAATAATAATTTCCTTCATAATTTAAATAGTTAAATAATTTTAAAAATATAAATACAAATTTCTTTTTTTTATTTAATTCATAAATTTTATTGACTTCTATGTACTGATTTATTCTATCTTTTAAAGATGAATTTAAACTATTTAATTTATTTAGAATAACTAAAACATCTGAATCAATAATTTTTTTTTCATTTTCATTTAAATCTTCTTCATTTACTATTTTATTTAATAAAATAAATAAATTTTTATCATCTTTTTTATCATCTTCATTGTCTTCTTCATCAGATTTTTCCGAAAATATTATTCCTAAAGGCAAATCTATATTATTATTTGAATCTTTTTTATCTTCGGTATTTGGTTGTGTTGTTCTTTTTGATAATGCTAATGCTAATGCTAAATCTAAATTTTTTTTAGCTTTTCCTTCTTCATTTTCATCTTTTTCATCTTTTCCTTCTTCATTTTCATCTTTTTCTTCTTCTCCTGCTGCTGCTGCTGCTTCTTCTAATGTTTCTTCTGCTTCTGCTTCTCCTGCTGCTGCTTCTTCTTCTGCTGCTGGTTCTTCTCCTTCTTCTTCTGCTGCTGCTGCTGCTGCTTCTTCTCCTACTACTGATTCTTCTTCTGCTATTGCTGCTGTTGCTGCTTCTGCTTCTTCTCCTACTACTGATTCTTCTTCTGCTACTGCTACGGCTGCTTCTTCTGCTACTGATTCTTTTTCTGCTACTGCTTCTTCTGCTTGTTCTTTTTCCCCAATCACAGTTACTTCTTCTGCTTTTTTTGCTGCTTTGGCTTCTACTTTATAGGGCTGAAAGTCTTGGCGTGGCTTCTCGATATTTTCAGCTATGTTTCTACGTGCAATGTCCTGTCCCAGCTTCCCTTGTTGTTCTTGTAATTCCTCTTTTAACTCCTCATATGATAATTCATCATATTTTTTTTTTTCTTCGTCTTTTTCTTCTTTATCTGTCTCTAAAGTCGCCCACACTTCCGTCTGTCTGTCTTCAGAGTCTTCTTTTATGTCGGGTTCTTTTATAGCTTTTTCTTCTTCAATTTTTTTCCTAAATGGTCTGGAGTCAAAATTTGTTGACGCGGCATCGCATTGTGTTTTTGTATTTTCAGTACAATAATCTTGTTCTTCTTTTAATTTGCGCCATTTATCTTTATCTATTCCATCATCACAATTTTCATCCGGAGTTTTTTTAGCTTCACACAATCTTTTTAATTCTTTCAATTCTTTATCTTCTTCATATTTTAATATCTGCTCCTCCAGTCTCTCCCCCCCCTCTTCTTCTTTCCCAATATTTTTTATAAAATTAATAACTAATTGTATTTTTTTCAAGTTTTCCGGTGTATTTTCGTGTTTATCCAAAATAAGTAAATTTGTATATATACGTTTTTCATTTACTACAAATTTTTGGCTTAGCTTTTTTTTGACCTCCGTTTTGAGCTTATCATTATTTGTTATAGTATCTTCAATTTCTTTCTCAGTAAAAACAAATAACGTAATATATTGGTTGGTTTCACCAGGACCTTGAGTTAAATAGTTTACTGTTTGTATAATCGCCTCTTTTACATCTGACTCGTTCGACCCACCAATTAATTCTAAATATTTTATTTTATATTTCAAATATTTTTTAATATATTTATCATTCATTATATATATATATATATATATATTAAAAAAAAATATAATTAAAAATTTTATTGGAGAACACAAATAGAATTATCTTGTTTTTGTTTTTTTAAGGATTTAGTTTTCTCTGTAGTTTTTAATTTTATTTGTGATGTAATTTTATCAACATATTCATAATAATCATCATATTTACTAAATTTATCATCTATTTTATTCAAAAATAATTTTAAATTTGATGAATTAATTTGCTCTTCATTTTTAGGATAAACTGTTGTTGGTTCAGGTAAATTATCTAATTTACCTTCAATAATACGAGCTCCTTTTACATTAGCTGCAGAAACAGCTAAACACATACGTGTTAAAGTAATCTTATCAATAGGTAACATAAGAGCACTATTTCTTCTATCAATACCATGATGAGTTTTAATAGTATCTAAAAGTTTATTAAAATGTGTTTTATATGAGGTAAATAAAGTAATATGTGTATTTTCATCTTTTTGTTTATTTTCATTATTTTGATTATATTTTTCAATTGGTTCTATAATTAATTCTTCAAAAACATCGACCATACCAACAATCATAGCACATATAACTAATTCTTCAATAGTAAAACCAGCTTTTTTAAACATATCTTCAATATTAGTACTATATTCACAAATATTATGAATAGCATTTTCTGTTGGATTTATAATTTTTCTATTATCATTATAAAAATTATTTTCAGGATTAGAATTTAAAGCAGCATCAAAATCATTAGCATAAGTAATATATTTTTTTTTACCTAATATAATATCAACGCCATCACTATGATGTGTAGGTTTATATGAAGAAATTAAACTTGTATAATCACCATCACCTGTTTTACCTATATCATGAATAAAAGCTGAAAAAACTAAAATATCGTGATATTTTGTATCAATATGAGAAACCCAATTATTTTTAGACTCTATCCAATCTGCAAGAACTAATGCAGTCCAAATGGAATGATCAGAAACATCATCGGCATGATGTTGTGAATAATCACGTACAAAATATGTTAAAAAAGTATTATTTAAATCGGGTAAAACGGTAGAAAATTTTGGATTTGAAAATTTATAATGTAATGATTGAGAAGAATTATTACCACCAAAATTTTTTTTAATTTCAAGATACTTTTTTTTATATTTAAAATATTGTTTTTTATAATCAACCATTATATATATATATTTATAATATATAAAATTGATATTTTTATAATTATTATATAAAATGGAAACAAATCATAAAAATATTAATAGAACATTTATAGTAAAATCATATAAATGTAAAATTTGTGGTGTTGAATTTATGCATAAAATAAATTTTGATATACACTATAAAAATCATTTAGAAGATGAAAAACCTGTTTGTTCTTTTATAAATATATTTAATAAATGTGCGTAATTTCATAAGATAAAATAATAATATATATATAATAAATGATAATAAATAATTATAAGATAGTGGAAGAAAAATATAATAAAAATATTATCTGGGGTTATATAAATAATAATTCTGGAGAAATTAAATTATATTCACCATTATTAAGTAAAAAAATAGAAAAATCGTTATGTGAAGGTAAAAAATTTATAAACATAGAATTTTTAAATTCAATTATTTATTTTCAAAAAAATAAATTTATTCAAAAAACAAATAATATAATAACATCAGTATTTAGAGAAACAATAGATACTACATTAAATTATAATTTAATTGAAAAAAAAGTATTTTTAAATAAAAAAACAAATAAATGGGAGTTATATAAAAAAACAGAACACATAGGATTATTAGTAGATTTATCTATTGAAAATATAGATAAATATAAAAATATAATGACAAATATATTATTAACACATAATGAAAATACTAAAATACATAGTATTGGATTAAATAATATAATAAAAATTATTTTTAATAATAGAGACAAGAATTCAATAGAAAATTTAGATGAAATTTTTTTAAAAAATGAAAATAAAACAAAAAATATATGTGAAGGTTTTATTGAATTAATTAAATTAATAAATAAAAATCATTATGAAAATGAAAATATATTCTTATATATAATAACAAATACTTCAAATATAAATAATATAAATATAATGTATAATAAATTAATAGAAGATAAAAAAATTAATGAAAAATGGGAATTAATAAATATTAATACAGATGAAATGTATTTAAATGATTTAGAACAAATATATATGTAATATATATAATGTATAGTAAAATAGATACTAAAATAGATAAAACTAAAAAAAAAGAAGAAAATAAGAAAAAAGAGGAAGAACGAATAAAAATATTAATTGAGATAGAGAAATATAGATTTCAGGAATGTCATGGAGGATGTTAATTTAGGTAAACATTTTTTGATACATTTTTTTACTTTTTTCATTTTCAAATTTTTTATTTGATAAACTGTCTTTTATAATAAGTTTTGCTAAACTGTTATTTTTATCTATATAATTTAATTTTTTTGAAATATTAATAGCATTATCATATTTTTTTAAATTATAATATACTTTTGCTAACCAGTATAATATTTTAGTATTTTTATTATCTATTTCATATGCTTTTTGAACATATATTAAACTATTATTCCAATCTAATAACTTAGCGTAAATAATACCTAAATTGCAGAAAATATTAACTTTTTCCGGATGTGAATCATCTAGTAAACTATCAATTGCTTTTTTATAATACATAATACATTCAGGTATTTTATTATTATCATATAATGTTTTTGCTTTTAATTTATTTTCCATCATTAATGTGCTTCTTTCATCTGGTGTTAATTCAAATAATTCTTGTGGTTTCTCTTTAAAATCAATTAATTCAACTTCAAAATGTAATGTAGAACCAGCAGGAATATTAGGTAATTCTTGATTTTGATAACAATAATCTGAAGTACCAATTAAAATTGCTTTTTCACCCTTTGTCATAGTTTTAATACCTATATCCCATAACGGTATTACATTATTTTGACCTAAAATAAATTCAAAAGGATAAATTCCTTTATATGAACTATCAAATTCGGTACCGTCCGATAATGTTCCGACATAATGAACTGTTACAAGTTGTCCGTCAACTGGAAATTTATTATTGCCTTTTTTTTTTATAATTTTTGTAATACCTTTATCGGGTGTTAAATATGTAGAAGAATAAATTTGTGATATATTTTTTCTAATAATATAACCTTTAATAAATGGTGATAATGATTTTAATAAAATATTTAATTTTATTTTACGTTTAGTTTCATTACGAGAAATCCACCCCTTTAAAAATGGATTTATAGAAATAGAAATATAATCTAAACAATTTTGACAAAATATAGTATTTTTAACAGTATATTCTGAACATTCAATATTTTTACAGTAATCTAAATCCATATAATATTAATGATTTATTATTTTTAAATATAAAAAAATAATATATATATATATGTTTGATTATAAAAAAAAATACTTAAAATATAAAAAAAAATATTTATATGCTAAAAAAATATTTGGTGGTATGGAAGGATGTTCAGAAGATTATGAATCTCAAAAAAATAAAATAAGTGTAAATGTAAGAGATATTAATGAGTGTTATCCTGAAATTATACTTAAAGTAGATTATAATGCTAATATTGGTGATGAATTAATGAGAGCATTTTTTGAAAGTCCATATTATATAGAAGATAATAATGAATCAATAGTATATGTATTATTAGGTGATCAAGAAGTAGATATGATGGATTCATTTGAAAATAATGGAGTAGAAGATAATGCACGT
>Ga0181568_10003118_pt1 | contig 15000 bp, 6 predicted proteins | sample 101ome_20_FD_133758 | JGI IMG/M metagenome (GOLD analysis project Ga0181568, IMG submission 133758) | Coastal salt marsh microbial communities from the Groves Creek Marsh, Skidaway Island, Georgia - 101404AT metaG (megahit assembly) | ecosystem: Environmental > Aquatic > Marine > Intertidal zone... | reverse complement strand
AGCACTCAATCTTTTCCTGAGTCTGGGGAGTGGTAATGCTTGCCGCGGGTGTAAACCATGCCATGTTCTTCCAGGAAGCCAGCAAGCTCGCCCGATAAGTAACACGGACTGTTATCACCGGGCGCCTCAGGCGATACTACATCTTGACCTCATCCAGGTTGGTACATCACGCATCATTCAGGCTATCAGCTACATCAGTGGTGCGCATGGAGGGCATAGACGCTTAGCAATGATGAAGCGGGAGTAATCACCCAATACCTTAGACTAGTAATACCAGGCCTAGTCCTTGATTCGATGAATTAATATCGGACAATGTCACACTCGTGACAGCTTGAGCCATTTTCAACGACTCAATGCTATGCGGTTCTTGTTTAATCTTAACTGGGGTTTGGTTACTATGACTAGTTCCGAGGGTCATCTAACGTTCATAACTGATGAGTTCTTTTAAATCAGCCGCCACTAAAACCGCCCAACGAAGCTGGCGCCGTTCCGCATGTCGTTGTTTTTCTTATTTTTTACTAGTTCTCGTAGCGGGCTGCCAAAGCAATATCACAAACAGAGCCAGAGAATCAGCCTCTAACATTACTGCAAACATTTCAAACCTGCCATCCGTTGTCCTCCCGAGTGTCTTTCCAAGCACTGCCCGCATTGATAGTGATTTCAGCATACCTAATGCAACGATCCTGCCCAACGGTGACCATGCAGTTATCACAACGTTTTATTCAACAAACCGTACGTTTTCTAACTCCATAGCATCAAACGGCATGTTTGGTCAGCGAAGAGCAAATGCTGCAACCTTCGGTAAAAGTTATTCGGTTCTTCCGCGTTCAGGGTCAAATTTTGAAATCGAATCAGAAACACTGCTTAAGGTGCAGATAAATGAGCCCACAGAAAATACTAGGGCACTGAAGCATGTAATAATTCAAGATAGGGCCGAATTCTCTAGCGAAATAACCACCAGAATGAGACTTACAGAAGAAAAGCGCGCAATGCTATATGTGCATGATTTCAATGTAAGCTTCGAAAAAGCAGCCAATAACGCCGCTAAATTGGCGTATGATCTTGGCTTCTCGGGTACTACTTTTTTCTTTAGCTGGCCAGCGAGGGGTGATGCTCCCGCTTACGTAGCAGATCTCGGAGATGCGATGAGATCAACGGAATCTTTGCGCTCAATGATTAGGGATATAATACTGCTTACGCCAACAGAGCAACTTCTGATTGTAGGAGAGGGTATGGGAGCTCTAATTGCTAGTAATGCGCTGCAAAGTACGATTACCTTGAATCCCGAATATCAGAATTTTTTAAAAGAGATCATATTCATTGCACCAGACATAGAGAACTCGAGCTTCACGAATGTCCTTGCCAAGTTAGTCGCTTCAGCAAATATATACATTACTCTCTATGTATCAGAAAACTATAGTAACGTTGAGAGCAATGAGTTTTTTGGAGAAATTCAAACGCCCTCGACTCGCAATAATCAAGCTCATACGGAAAATGTAGGGGAAGCGTTGCTCCACAAATTAGTCGGTGCTACTGAAAATGGTGTTTCTGAGGATTTTAAAATCGAAATCATAGACATGAATAGATCCAATACACGATTGGCAGAGGCAGAAGGATTCGCAGATTCGAGCGCAATACTCAGAGATCTGTGGAATTTGGTTCACTACGGAAATCGCGCGAATTTCCGTAACACCCTCACGCCTTGCCTTTCTGCAGGAGGTACTTTCTGGACTATAAATCCCGAGGACTTAAGATCGATTTCACAGGGCTGTCGTAGATAGAAAAGAGTCTTAGAAACCAGATCAATTGTGATACAGGAAGAGCGTGAAGAAATCAGTCTCTGGCGAATTTTTCATGCGAATATTTCCACTTAGCTGCTGGCAATATTCAAAGATTTCATCCGGGTCATATGACACCAAAATCCCATTATCGAATCCTGCATCCAGATGCTTAAGCAAGCTCAGACCCATCCCTAGACGAGATATACCATACAATTTCGAAATCATTCTCTGAATAAAGCCACTTTCACTGGTTCTATAATTGAGCGCACCAATACAAACCACAAAATCACTAACAGGAAGCAATGCTGAGCCAAACTCGCCAAGCAGAAGCTTCGCGTTCGTGCTTCCTTCAAGGTTACGCCAGGCTTCTCGTAAAAACGAACTGGATTGATCTATTCCCGTATAGCGTACATCTCTATATCGATTCGTGAGAAAACGATAGAAGTCGGCTTGGCCGCAGCCGACATCAAGAACTGATTTTCCATTTAAATCAGCAAAATCACAGAAATCCTGAAAGCGTTTGTGCTGACTATCCGCGTTTTTCCAACCTAAAGCTTCCACGGTTGATTGGCCAAATCGGGCAATCCGATCTTCGTGATAAGCCTTTACAATAGCGTTGTCTTTAGTCTGCATCTCGATGCCAGATCGCATTTCTGATAGATCGCCGCACTCCTCGAAGCATTCTTGTCCGCTGCCTCTTCAAGCTCCGACTCATATACTTATTACCTGGCATCGTAGTCACAGCTGCCGGCGTAATATTCTGCATGGGGACAACAAAGACAACAAACGCCAATGGCAATACAAAGTACATCATCCTCCAAATGCTCACATAGGGATCGACAAACACGTAAGTGAGCATGACAAATGTAAAGCTAAGTCCAGCGAAGATTTTAGCGAGAAGCAAAAAAAGTGCACGTATTGGTTCTCGAACAGACCAAATAAGTGTGAGGATTGAGACCGTGTATACGAGAGTTAGGAAAAAAAGAATAAATAGCCTATCTCGAAAATAAAAACTCTCTACACCCTGCTCGACCCCAGCCCAAAACCCAACATCCTCGACCACCATTGATGAGACGAATGCTTCCTTGATTTGGCGCCCCTGAGTAGAATTTTCGACAGGAATTGGCCATATGGCTGCACCACCTGCTTCACCAAAGATGCGCCTCATGCCATTTAGATCCCTGGAAAGCGTTGAGAAACGTCCTTGTTCATCCATAGCTGGAATCAATATTGGATTTAGCTTTTCAAGAACTGAATCACTATCGTCGTCGACAAAAACAGTCCGGACAGCATCTATAAGCTGCTGACTGCTGTCCCAGGTGTCTTGCTCTAAGAATAACAACAATCGAGAGATGTACTGATTAGGATTGACCTGAGATCCTTTAATAGTGGTCTTAAACTGGCTGAGAACCTCGGAAGTATTTCTTGCATGGAAGTTAAGCATCAGATTTATCGTAGGCGCATCCTCACCGAATTCATCTTGTAGGTCCCTTGCGAGACGCTCAATTAGCCTACCAATGAACACAAGATCCCTTACTTGCAAGGTTTCAGGATCTTCCAGATTGTCGAATAGAAGAGTCAGCCCATCCCCCATGTACTCGCGGCCTATTGATTCCATAGCTGTCGGATAAATAGGCAAAAGATAGTTTTTAGCAAACCGTGTGAATGCGCCATATTGTAATGGCAATTTTAATCGATCAATTATGTTGGTGCTGACAACGCTGAAGTGTCTTTCGTCCCAGAGTTGCCAATAGGGTGAATAAACTGCAAGATCAACCTCAGTCATACGGTTATGGGCTCCGATTATGAATTCATTCATCGCACCACCATTAACCCAGTATTCTCCAGCATCAATTTCCCCATTTGCTTTCAATGTCATGCCATAGTAGGCAACCCTATCGTAGTACCTCAAATCAATTTCTTGGGGCACTCCTGGATCAGGGAATAACCAGCTAGGATAAAATCCATATATAACTTTACTCTGATCGATATCACATCCGCATCCAAGAAAATTCCAAGAAATATCAGAATTTCCAGTTGTTTCATTTAAATCGGTTTCTCTATCTGCGCCACGTATTTCAACTAAGCTAAAAGTTGCCTCTAGAAGAATAAGATATTGTTCAAGACTTAATTCCCAATCGCGGTCGTCCAACTCCGGGTTAAATCTCTCCAGAGCCTTGTTCACCGCTACTCCCAGCAGCCTTTCATTCGGATAAGGGATGTCATTGACCAAATCAAGTGCCGACTTCACTTCCAGCAGAAACGCCTCATCTTGCAGGATTTCAATAGACGACCGCTTGTCTAAATTAGATTGGTTGTAACTTAGGCGACTCTCTTCAATTAAAGTAGAAATGCCAGGCACATTTTGTATATTCGTAATCTGCTCGACTGTAGCCCCACTAATATAGTCAAATGAGTTCTCTATGAAATCGTTTTTAAAAGGGACAATAAAATAGTTACGAGCGATAGCTGCGATATGAAATCGAAGCAGGTCAAGGCTTTCATTCGCAGTTAGCTCTGGAAATTGAATTACTGAAGACCCAATTTCGGGCTGGAGATTAATTTCAGACATTCCACCTGCATTCGTATTTTCATTTGAGGGATCAGGTGGTACCCCGTCGGTTTCAAATGATGCACTTATCGGTAGTTCTAATATGGAAGGATTGTTGACTAAACCTCCAATCATTAACGTTACATAGTCTATATAGGCGGACTCAAATTCAGTCTTTGAAAGCCCAACAATCTCATCACTAAAGTCCCTAAAGAAAGAAGGATCGCTTACAGAAAAATCTGACGTGCTCAAAATAGCTTCATAGTCATCCCCAAGCAGTTCCCGCAGCTCGTCTCGAGTCGCTGAACTTGTGAAGTAGCTCCATAGTGTAGAAACATAGTCCTCGAATAGCGCGGAATATTGATTTGTTGATAATTGTAAAATTTGAGATAGCACATACTCCGAAAACTCAATATCCAAACTACTTGTAAGATAATCCGAGGTCAATTGACCAAGATATTGTCGATAAATCGATGCGAATTCCGCCGCACTCATTTGCTTTATGTACAAAGAAAAGAAGGACTGAAATTCACTATCAATCAACTCACTAAGCTCAATCTCCTGCAAATTCTGAGTATAATCAGTCACGAAACGAGCAATATCACCGTCAGTTAGACGTGCAACAAAAACATCTGAATCTAGTTCAGGGTCAATATTCTCCAAAATAGGAAGAGATATAGCTGCGAGTTTCTCAGCTAGTTGAAGAGGATCTAATATTCTAAGCTCCGCAAAATTATTAATATCTAAAGCTGCATCAGGCATCTCTTGTGCAGCATCTTTCTTCGCCGGGAATAAGCTCAAAGCTAGCAAAACTATTCCTAGCCAAAAGGTTTGTATTTTCCGTTGAAGAATGATCATGGAGTATCCCGGTTTAGGCCGTTTTTCCTTCTTTTCGAAGCTCTTTGGTGATGCCTTCAATTAGATCATCTTCAATTATCTTGGCCCGATTGGCCTGTAATGTGCTGATTGCTCCGTATCGTACAACGTTGGTAATTGAACCACCTGAAAGCTCATATTTCTCAGCGATACCCTTTAAAGATATTTCTAAATCTATATTCTTAGTAGCCCCAAGAATACGCTCCCATAGTAAAAGCCTGTTTTCACTGTCTGGCATTGGGAAGTAAACAATACTTTGAAATCTTCTAGAGAATGCTTCATCAATGTTTGCTTTAATATTTGAAGCTAGAACTACAACACCTGGGAAATCCTCTATTCGCTGCAATAAATAAGATATTTCTTGGTTTGCATAGCGATCGTTTGAGCTATTTGCCTGGGTCCTTTTCCCAAATAAAGCGTCAGCTTCATCGAAAAATAAGATCCAATTTTTACTTTCCGCTTGGTCGAAAACGTTTGCAAGATTCTTTTCTGTCTCACCGATGTATTTAGACACAACCATTGATAGATCAATACGATAAACATCGGCACCAACAGAAGAGCCTATTAAGCTAGCAGTGAGCGTTTTCCCTGTACCTGGGGGCCCGTAAAATAAGCTCCGGTAACCTGGCTTTATTACTTTTTCCAGCCCCCAATCCTTCATTATTGTATTAGAGTGCTTGACCCAGGTGACTATGTTTTCAATTTCCATCATCACTTCAGTAGGTAGAATTAAGTCTTCCCATGTTAGCTTGGTCGTTATCAGCTTCGCCGGAAAGTTCATATTATAGTCAGGCTTGTGATACAGCCCAGTCGTTACTTTGTTCAAATATTCAGTACTTACACGCAATGCGGCGCTCATAAATGGCTCATCGGATGCGCTGTGCTCAAGTAGAACGATACCTTTACTCACTAGACTACTTTCACCTTCAAAACAACGTGTAATTTCGAATCGCTTCTTCAAATCACTGCCGGCCAACAAAAAGACGGCTGTCTCACATGTAGGTAGAAAGCCTCCGTGGTTTTTCCCTTTTAAGCCGCCAAATTGTGTAAAGCCTCTATCGAAATTTTTATTTCTAGTAAAAAGTATATCTAGTAAGTCAGGTCTTATGTGGGGAATTAATGCCAACAAGAATATAAGGCGCTCGTCAATACTGAGCGACAGTTCTCGAACTAAGTCAGAGTAAAGAGAGGCGTCATCCGAAAGATTAGGCGCGGCGATATCATAGATACTTTGAGAAATTGAAGACCCTCCCTCCTCTTCAGACTCATGCTCGAAGTAAAGAGCAATACGCGCGTCCAATACAGCATTGAACCAAACTAGTTCTTTTTCAAGAGAGTGCGCATTTGACTGGTTTACAAGATCACTCATCTCCAATCCACATAAATAGGCCTCTCCATCCACGGAAGCTTTATTGTTGAATAACTCCAAGGCAGCCCATCTAAGAGCATATCGAATGCTTTGGACTGCACAATAAGCTTCCAACTCTCATCTTGAAGTTGTAATTTAGCTTCTCGATGGAGAAATGATTCCCGCAAGCCAGCGATAGATGTGTTCTTTAATGAAGGCCAATTTGACAGCACACTTTTTAGTAACGTTTCTGAGAGATTAATTTCTTCCTCTGTAATATCGATATCTCTGACAATTGGAATACCAGGCTTGACCCCACACAATAGTTTATTCAAGACCAATTCGTACTCTGGGCGATTGGTCGATTCGCTTACAATATATTGAAGCAGATGTACACCGCGCTCAGAGCTCCGACGATCAATAAATTCTTGTCCTGAAGTCAGTTTTAAATTACTAAAGTAACGAGGCAAATACGTGGCTATTAAAACTAAACCTGCATTCTGTATATGTACCTCTTCTTTTATCTCTAAATCATCATCTATCGGTGAAGGTATATATGGTAGATGCTCTTCTCGTTCCCTCAAAATATCTTCTTCCTTCTTCCTAGCCATTCCTGAAGATTGAATTTTGGGATTATCTGTTCCATAGCGTATGCGAGAACCGTCTTGATTTTGCGTCTCTTCACGTCCGCTTACTCCAGCCGATGTGTTCTCCTGGGAAGCGACTGCATTGCTCAAGATCATCGCGATTCTGACGCGAGTCGCATGCGTATCGGCAGTGGTGGCCGACATCACTCCGGTGCTCAGTCGAGCACGGATTGTTTCCCTCTCACTAACATTTACTCTCTGCTCTAGATAAGCATAGTACTGTCTGATAAATACAATCTCATTAAAAGCCCGCCGCTCTATCAGCAGGTATCTATAGATAAACTGCCATTTCAATTGATGTAGTAAATTTTCGCTTACTTTAAAGGCATCAGTGTGCTCAACACACGCCATGGTCAATAGATCAGCATAGAGCACTGTTTGATAGTAGTCAGCGGGTTCGATAAGCAGCAAAATTTTCAGCAATGCGCTTTCAGGCAGAATATCTGTAAGCCTAACGACAGCAGCTGGATTTAAGAGGGCTTCATTCAATATTTCGTTTAAAGTAGAAGGTTGGTTGTTCAAAAGAAATTTTATGGTGCTCGCAACAGTCAATGACTCTTGTCTTCCAATAGTCAGATGCCCCAGCAGATATGCATTAAGCAAATTAAGAGTATTGGCACTCATCGCAAGTGGAAGACTTGTATCTTTAGCTTCATCTTCAGAGCGGTTCTCATTTTTCCTATTAAATTTTCCGGCCCTTTCTAAACTAAGTGATTTATTCGATTCCTCAATGCGACGCGGATTTTCGTGTTCGAATTTAAATGCCTGTAGCCGACTCATTGCATCTTTAAAGATTTTACTGGATTCCTTTAATGTGTCGTCTGCTTCCTCCAATTCTCGGTAATACTTACTGCTGTCAGGCGATTGGTTTTTTTGCGATTTACTCGCTTTGCTATTACTCTGTCCTAACTCTGGATATGATTCCTGGTCAGAAAGGCCTGAAGATCTTTTGCCGTTCGACCTCTTAATGTAAGCAGAGCTTTCCCCAAGCGTACCGATCTTTTCTCCAGTTCCTATCGATTGAAATAGGGAATCGATGTCTCTGGATTGATTCTTAAGTAGGCGTCCCAATAGAGTTCCATAAGTAATAGTTTCTTGAGCCGCTGTCTGACCCAAATGTTCTAACTTTCTATCGAATTCAATAGCGCTAAAATTATAATCACTGGCAAACTTCCGCACGAATTCATGTAGCAATTTTTTTTGTATGCGCTTAGGTAAGAATTTATATATGGCAAGTAATGGTATGCGGCCCGCACGGACTTCTTGATTAAATCGATACAGCTTCCACGGAAAGTTTTCAATTATTTCAAGTAGCAGTCTAATAATGTTACGTGATGTTTTGTCAGCCTCTTCCAATTCCAGGGAATACTTACTGCTGTCAGGCGATTCGTTTTTTTGCGATCTACTCGCTTTGCTATCGTCCAGCTCAAACTCTAAATATGATCTCGGATCAGCCAGGGTTGAAAATCTTTTGCCGTTCGATACCTTTGTGTAAGCAGAGCTCCCTTCATGCGTGTCGTTCTTTTCTTCAGTTTCTATCAATTGAAATAACGAATCGATGTCACTTAATTGATTCTTAAGTAGGCGTCTCAATAGAGTTTCATAAGTAATAGTTTCTTGAGACGCTGTTTGATCTAAATGTTCTATCTTTCTATCAAATTCAATAATGCTAAAATTATAATCTCCGGCAAAGTTCCGGACGAATTCATGTAGCAGTTTTTTTTGTAGGCGCTTAGGTAAATATCTATATATGGCAAGTAATGATATGCGACCTGCACGAACTTCTTGATTAAATCGATGTAGCTTCCATGGAAAGCTCTCAATTATTTCATGTAGCAGTCTAATAATTTTACGTATCGCCTTGGCGGGCCCCACTTTTGCCTCTAGCATCAATTCTACGAGATCTTCATAAAGTAAGTAGCCTCTTACTAACTCAATTTGATGGACTTCACCTATAGGTGATCTTGCTTTAGTTTTGGCGATCTGGCCGCCTGGCTCACCTTCAGTTACTGTCCAAGCCCACGCGTCCTTTTTGTCTCCTATAGACTCTAAAGAAACTGGCACCGCATCTGGGCTGAGATAAGAACGAAGTCCTTGGAGGGTGGCTAGAATTTCACGAATGATCTTGCTTGGGTTTTCCACTGACGCGAGAGAATTTTCAATGATTCCTAAAAGTGCTAGAGCGGATGTATTCTCCCTAGCAGCCATCTTATTCACAAGGCTAAGTAAGTAAGTCTTTTTGTTGAATTCCCCGCCACGCTCAACTAATAAATACGTGAGCGTAAATTCCCATTTCAGTGATTTAATAGAGTTAGCGGATAATTGCGAGTGAGATTGAGTTTCTGTCGATATATGCTCTGTGGTTACGATGGTGTAAATAAATTCGGAGTTTGCTCGCTCAATAATATTGATTATGTCCCTCAGCATGTTATCTTGAAACGTCCATGCCAGATTCCGGCGAACAGATGCCCTCTGACCTTCAACTCTTATTTTTTCATCCAACCACTCAGAATGTTTGCCAATTAATTCCGACCAAAATTGAGGGAGCTCACCTACGTTCGATTTATGTATTGCATGACTAAATGCTGATCGGATTTCATGTGAAGGCTCGAATGTCTTATTTGTCAATCCATCTAAGAACTCATCTTCCGATTTTTCGTCACTTTGAATTGCTGCCGAATTTAAGTTAGAGGATACATACTCTCTGCCTTCTACTGGAATTTCTTGAGACAGACCTGAATTCAACTTTATAAAAAGGTCAACCAAATCACTTTGCAAAGGAACAAGACGTTTGTCTTGTCTAATTCGCTTTATGATCATGCTGTAGAGATCTGCAGTTGAGACGCCGATTTGAGCAGCTAATTGCCACATCACACTGGATAGAAAAGCTTTTCGACTAAAAACAGATCGGTGCTCAATAATTAGATAAGTGATTGAGAACTCCCATATTTTTTTTTCGATTCCGCCTTTTCCCTCAAATATATTTAAGTCACTAAGGCCAGAGGAATCGAAGAATAAAACAACCTCTTCAATAAAATCTGTACTTGCAGGCTCCAGCAGTTCAGCAATGTCTCGGACCATTGCAGTTTCAAATTTTTGCGAAATGATGTATCTAATGTGCGCAGATTTCCCGAGTGACAGAATAGTGTCTCTTAAAAGTTCTCTACCATCACCCAGGAGACTGAGCCAAATAGGCTTTAGTTGGTCAGACTCGCCGGTTTTAAGCGACCACACTAACGTCCTTCGAAGTTCCGATATATGTAGACTATGTTCAACTTCTCTTTCCTGTAACCCCGAATCCTTCCTAGGCGATAAACTGCGGGTCGTCGAATTCCAACCGGTATCCACCGAAATACGACCTTGGACTTTGAAAGAAGCTTCGCGCAATAATTGATAAAGTTGATTCTTGCCGGTTTTTGTCTTTATCTGCTGGATTAGCTGACGCAAAACTAGCGCTTGGTTTTGGGGTAGAGCTGATGCAATTGATTTTGTGAGCACCATAATGATTTTATGCGGATCCGCTGATTTTACGTTTTGACTTAATGCAAACAACACCAGGTCAACCCACATCAATCGTCGAAGTTCAGAACTACTTAGACCGAAGCTACTCTCACTTAATACACATAATTCATCAACAATCGTAATCAAACCTGCTTGTTGACTTAGAAGTTGTAGAGCAATTTCACAAATAATCTCCTGAGGCAACTGTTTCGCGACGCGGTGTACTTCCTTAATCCGCGAAGTCGAACCTGCAAGATATTTAATCAAGCCATCTGGGTTTTCCTTAAGTACTTTTTTGAATAGCTTCTCAAGCCCATTCGCATCTTTAACTAGGGCATTCCATGGGAGATAACCATTTTTTAGGTAATCAAGAATAATTTCTAGTTCAGCTCCCTTTTTTTTGATTCTCCTATTTGCGGAATTTGGGTTCACTTCTATTTGGGATATTTCATCATCGAAACACGATCGTAGTTGTCTATCCAATTTGTTCGCATAATCATCATAAAAATACGCAAGAGAGATTTCACCAAGATCGATCTCTATAAGCTCAAACCAAAGCACATCATCTTTTTCAGAGTATTCTTCGAAGATCTCTTCGATCATTGACAACACTGCAGATTTTATAAATTCTTCAAAGTCATTCTGATAGAGAAATGCAGTTTCTTCATTGGGAAATGAAGTATCAAATGTAAGTGTCTCTATACAATTTTTCACAACCATTACGTAGCTTTACCAAGCCTGTCCCAACTTAAACTATCAGAGGTTAGCCTGCTATTCTGGTCGAAAAGCTTAATTTCATTTAATAAGTATTTTAAATATGCAGATCTATTCTGGATCCAATGATTATGAATCCTGGTAAATTCCCGGTAATCTTCTGGAACAAGCCAATGGAATTCGACGAAATCTAGGCTAGTGTTATAGTCAAGTATTACGTTTTCGATTATGTTCTTAAGCGCGTGGAAATAATCTATTTGTCCAATGCGAATACGAAAAACAGAAAATTTAGGAAGCACAACACTGATTCTTCCATTATAAAATTCGAAGTCATGAAAATTTGTCTTATTTATCTCGATCAGATCGGAATGATGCACAATTCGGTACTCGAATTTGTCAATTTCTAATTGGAGACTGGGTGTGTTTGCGAGATAGCTTAATTCTTTGTCGTCTTCACGCCTTAAACTTAACTTCAACTGCTCATATCTGTTAGCAAGCTTTTCAGAAAAAGCTTCTATCGACTCTCTTATCTGAAAATCCATCTTACTACGCTCTAAATTAAGGCAATTCGCGCGAAAACTTTGAATATTCAAAAACGTCAACAGCGACGCGCTTGCAAGGTCAAACCCCAGACCTCCCTTACTTTCCGGGTTTCTTTGAAATTTGGACCAGATTTCATAGCGTTTTTCGAATTCGCACATCTCTTCGAATCCGAGCCAAAAGAAATCTACAGCGATATGAGAAGGACAGTTTTTTCTGACGGTTTGTTCCGCGAAAGCCACAAAGCTCGGATCACTTGAACGGGCCGTCCACTTCGGAAACAATACACTTATTCGATTAGCATATTTTTCTTTCGATCTATCTGAGAGATATTTGAAACCGCTCGGCCTAAGCAGTATGTGTTCGATAACATGCATGCCTTCTGATTCAAGACTTAGATCGATTAAAATCTTCCGTAAGATCTGGGCCTCAAGCTTCAGCGATCTTTGGCCAAGACCCTTTAGTAACGAGAGATTTTCTCTCTTTGCGCTATTTTCCGAACCATCCAAATATTCAAGAATTAATTCATCTTGCTTTGCGTTATATCTGTAGTTTCTCTTCGTAATTCCAGCGCGGAGTGCTTTTAACCACAACTCTTCGTCATTAAGGACGCCGAATTGCGAAAGCTTACTCCTTATGAAAGCCGTCCTCTCTAACTCTGCAGCCGTATCATTCTCATTCTCGGAATTGGATTTTTTTGATGAGCTGTCAACAGATTTAAATTGAAGGTGATCGTAAAAGCTCAGACCCAATTTTAATACTGGCGCAGTCAATGATCGAGCATGAAGATATTTGAAGCCAAGAAAAATACTGCTTCGGTATTGTAATCCAGACGTGTTTTGCAGAGAGTCATCTTCGAGTTCTGTTTCCCCTATAGGCTTTTCCGAAAGTGCATCAAACTCGCTAAAATTGAGGGCGCCGCCTCTATCTCCACTTGCAAACTTAATACGATTCAATAGCCGTATTTTATTAAGAATAGTTTGCCGGGCTAATTCATCGTTGGAAAAGTAATAATTGAAAGTGTTTAATGTCTGCTGACCAAACTCTTCTCCATATAACGCCAGTAGGTAATCTAAGACCCGACTTTTACGATCCAAAAAATCATCAATTTTGCCTAATGAGTTATCAAGTATTTCTTTTGCGTTTTTTGGATATATCTTTTGTAAGTCTGATATTTCTTTTTCATCTAAGACATTTGTGAAATAAGTCGGGCCGTTGGGGTTTTCTACTGAAAATATTTGATCAAGCGAATCTAGATTAGCCAGATAATTTGCCATTACTTGTTCAAAAAGGAGCAAGTAAGACTTAAGTTGCAAGGCATGGGCTTTTCTTTCTGAGGAGGAACTGTCTGGAATACCAAACTGGTTTATTCCATAAGTATCGGGAAATTGATTCTGCAATGACTGATACCGCGATAAGTTTCGATAGGTACCTTCGTAAGGTTTGGTCAACTCCAAATCTTCATCGACCGCATATTCTCTTTCACCGCGGGCGAAATTTACTGTGTTGTACTCAGCTAGAAACTCATCAAAGGAAAAATGTGTCGACTGACTTGATACACTTACCTTTATATCTCGCAGATCTACATCCCTTTCGGGCATCTTCAATCGGTATCTTGTCTCATTTTCTTGGATATTTTCTCCATCAAAAGTTCTAAGTGGTGTTAACCGAATAGAGGCAAGATATTCAATTCCAGGAATTTTTCTCGATCGACCAAGTATTTTCGATTCCAATAGAGATAAACTTGTGGATTCTGATGCTTTTTCTAAGATGTCGTCGGACAATAATCCTGTATCTGTATTTGGACCTCTTAATTTATCATCTAGAGATAATCCTTCATGCAGCCCTTCACTGTAAGACTCATAGAAAATAGGCTGACAAAGCACCGCTTTAGCTTCAAAGAAAAGTTCAGCCAGAACGCTCGCAACGTTAAACCCCGGTTTAATGCTTACTTCAGCTTGTAGCGAACATTCCGCTTCTGAAATGAGATTTATTTCTTCTAAATCTTCACAAAGGCCTCTGATCTTATGAAAATTTCTCGCGACCTTATGTTTGTATAATTCCTTATCGTTGTTGGACAAATTTTCAGATGATCTAAATCTTAAATTGTATAATCCCTGCGACGTGAGCAATTGTTTCTCATTTTCAATGGTAATTAGACTGATCCCATCGGTCATGCCGATCAACGCCTTTTTAAGGTCCTTTTGGGTCGTGGGTCTGCAAAAGAATACATCTTGAGGTCTGTGCAAACCAAGCTTCGGCAAATTGACATTACCATCTTGATCACAAAGATAGTCAGTCACATCGAAGGTCGTTCTGTATATCAGATCAGTCAGCGCAAAACACACCTGCTCTAATATAGTAACGCCCGGATCATGGTGATTGTAATCTGTCCATTGATTGCCAGAGAGCTCCTGCGTGAGATGGATGCCTTCTTTACGGAGTTTGTCGTAGGCATGTGGACTCTGGGCCCTGTCTTTTCGTACTATGGTTGGGCTTGTCTTCATTATTCTGCGTCAAGCTCCATCTATATCTTCAACTGAGCCTTGCCTTTCAAGCTCCCAAGCAGCATTCCAGAGCTTTGTCACGTGATACTTTATTTTAGTTGTCTCCGGAAACTGAAATGCAGATTTTATACAAAGACGGTAAACCTCTACGCCAGGATTATCCTCATCCGGCATAGACTCCCAGCGCAACTTAAGCCTGTCCCTCGGACCGCTATAATATGATTGATGGATACGTATCCGACTCGAGCGATTCCAAAAATTAAGTATCTTCCATCGTGGATTATGTGCGTTTAGGGCAATTGCGTGTAGGATTGAGAATCTCGCATGTTCGCGACATTCTAGAGTTGCAACAACTTCCAGGGCTTGGACACCAAACAACTTTTCTGTTACCGGATGGAATTTGCCGTCTGCGGGGATCGATGCATCTATTGTGAGCGCAGTGCCACATCGAGCAGGCGCCTTTATTGCGCCTCCAACTTCTAAACGCGTAGGCGTATGATCTAGCTGATTTATATACTCGACTTCTTCATTATTT
>Ga0181568_10003116_pt1 | contig 15004 bp, 13 predicted proteins | sample 101ome_20_FD_133758 | JGI IMG/M metagenome (GOLD analysis project Ga0181568, IMG submission 133758) | Coastal salt marsh microbial communities from the Groves Creek Marsh, Skidaway Island, Georgia - 101404AT metaG (megahit assembly) | ecosystem: Environmental > Aquatic > Marine > Intertidal... | reverse complement strand
AGCTGTAGTATCTTTAGAACAAGCCAACGATATGTGTGAATCAATCGCATCTCCCGAAGTTGGAGTGGCCATTGATGTTTATCACCTTTGGTGGGATAATAATTTGAAAAATGAAATTCTCAGGTGTGGAAAAAATAAAAATATATTCGCTTTTCATGTTTGCGATTGGCGTGTTCCTACAATTGATTTTCTGACAGATAGAGGTTTGATGGGAGAAGGATGTATCCAGATTAAACAAATCAGAAAGTGGGTAGAAGAAGCAGGGTTTGAGGGTTATAACGAAGTTGAAGTTTTCTCTGAGAGATTGTGGGCTCAGGATCAAAAGCTATATTTGGAAGACATCAAGAAATCATATATCAATCACACATAACAAATTAAATGAAGGTACACAAAATTGGGGTCATCATGAACGGGGTGACTGGAAGAATGGGAACCAACCAACACTTGATTCGTTCTTTGGCGACTATCATATCTCAAGGAGGGGTAAAAGTAAATGATAATGAAATCATTTTACCCCATTTGGTATTGGTGGGGCGTAATGAGAATAAATTGAAAGAATTAGCCGAAAGAACTCAAGTAGAAAGATGGACAACAAATTTGGATGAGGTTTTAAAAGAAGATCAATATCAAATATATTTTGATGCTCAAACTACAGGAAGAAGAGCTGATGCCATCAAAAAAGCGGTAGCTGCTGGTAAGAATGTTTATTGTGAAAAACCTATTGCAACTTCCACAGAGGTTGCTTTAGAGTTGTATCAACTATGCGAAAAAGCAAATGTGAAACACGGTGTTGTCCAGGACAAGTTATGGCTACCGGGCATGTTGAAATTAAAACGTTTGATCGAAAATGATTTTTTTGGTGATATTTTATCTGTTCGAGGAGACTTTGGCTATTGGGTTTTTGAAGGTCATACTGTTCCAGCTCAAAGACCCAGTTGGAATTACCGGAAGCAGGACGATGGGGGTATCATTGTTGATATGCTCTGTCATTGGAGGTATGTGTTGGATAATATTTTTGGTTCAGTCAAAGGTGTTTTTTGTTTGGGTGCTACGCATATCCCGGAGCGTATTGACGAAAATGGAAAACCTTACACTTGTACTGCTGATGACGCCGCCTATTCCATTTTTGAATTGGAGGGAGGGATTATTGCTCAGTTCAATTCCTCGTGGAAGACTCGTGTGAGAAGAGATGATTTACTTACCCTTCACGTTGACGGAACCAAAGGATCTGCTGTTGCAGGTTTGAGAGATTGTTGGACACAACACTATGGAAACACACCAAAACCAGTTTGGAATCCAGACATCCCTAATCCTATCGATTTCAAAGAAGGATGGACTAAGGTTCCAGAGCAAGAAGATTTTGACAATGCTTTCAAGGCACAGTGGGAATTGTTCCTCAAACACGTGGTATTGGAAACCCCCTTTCCCTGGAATTTGATGGAGGGCGCTAAAGGTGTACAACTAGCAGAGTTGGGTATTGAAAGTTGGGAGAAAAAGACATGGATCAATATTCCGGAATTAAAATGAAACCTGTAGCGCTTATCACCGGAGGATCAAGAGGAATCGGCTTAGGAATTGCAAAGTCAATGCTCAAGGCTGGATATAGAGTGGCGATCAATGGAGTACGCCCCAAAGATCAAGTGAAAGAGGTATTGGAAGAGATTAATACCGTTGGAGTAGAAGTTATATATTGTCAAGGTAATATAGCAGAATCAGAAGATCGCTCTAAAATTATTAGAGAGGTAAAAGAACATTTTGGAAGGCTGAATGTTTTGGTCAATAATGCTGGTGTAGCTCCCAAAGAACGTAATGATATTTTGGAAGCCACGGAGGAAAGTTATGATCGGGTTCTTGACATTAATTTAAAAGGACCTTATTTTTTAACTCAATTGGTTGCAAGGTGGATGATTGAACAAAAAAATATAAACCCAAAGGATACCTTCTCAATTATTAATATTTCATCGGTTTCTGCAACACTTGCCTCTGTCAACAGAGGGGATTACTGTATTTCAAAGGCAGGCATGACTATGTCAACCAAACTTTGGGCAGTACGATTGGGAGAGTATGATATTCCGGTTTATGAAATACAGCCTGGGATCATTCGCACAGACATGACTGCTGGGGTGGTAGAAAAATATGACAAACTCATTCAAGAAGGCCTGACTTTGGAAAAAAGATGGGGCGATCCAAAGGATCTAGGAAAAACGGTTACAGCTTTAGCTACGGGAATGATTCCTTATGCAACGGGTCAAGTAATTAATACTGATGGTGGAATGACAATACAATTTTTATAGACATGAATTTAAAAAATACTTGGAGATTGATTGTAGTAGCTGTTCTTTTTTGTTCAGTTTTACAATTTTCACCTTGGGCATTGGCTCAAAACAAATTGGAACCTTATCTATTGGGAATGCCATTTACCCTTTGGTTTGGAATTTTGATTACTCTATTGTTGGTATTGTTGACTGCTGCTGGGGGATATGTATTTTCTCGACTCAAATCAGATGAATTAAAAGAAGAATAATATGCTGAGCTATCTCCTTTTAATAGGTACAATATATATTGGTGTTTTGATGTTTTTTTCATGGCATACAAAAAAACAGATCAAAACTTCTTCAGACTTTATGTTAGGTGGGGCAAAGATAGGAGTTGCTATTGGTTTAATGACTTTTGCCGCGACGCTTTTTAGCACTTTTACCTTATTGGGCATGCCGGATTTTTCTAGAGCTAACGGTGTAGGAGCATGGATTTTTCTTACTTTTTCAGATGCAATAATGGTTTTTTTGATCTTGTGGTTTGGGTTTTATTTAAGGAAGAGAGTGGGTAAATCATCTTATCAAGGAATGTCTGCTTTACTCCAAAAATGTTATCAAAACAAAATGGCAGGTTACCTGTATTTTACTGCAGTTTTTTTATTTCTCATCCCTTATATAGCGATTCAAATCAGGGGGGTAGCTATATTTTTGGTTTCTGCTTTTCCTGACTTTATTCCCGATTGGGGTTGGTCCATTGGGATTGTTTTTGTGATGCTTATCTATTCAGAATTGGGTGGTCTTAAAGCTATCATATATGCAGATTCTTTACAAGGGACTTTATTATTGATAGTGGTTTGGATTGTTGCATTCAATTGTTTGAATGAAGTGGGGGGATGGAACGCACTTTTTGAAAGTGTAGCTAACGTAAACCGCGACTTACTTTCCACTCCGGGACCCAAAGGATTGCTAAGTCCACAATTTTTGATTGCCTCTGCACTTGCCATATTGATGATTCCTGTTACCCAACCACAGTTGTCAACTCGTTTGGTGATTATGAAAAATTATAATGCCCTTAAAAGAATGGCTACTGCAGTTGGATTTTTTGCTATGCTTGTCATTCTACCCACCATTATAATTGGGATGTACGGAGCGATCTTTTATGCAGATGCCACTACTTCAGAATTCTTGGGTAGTGTACTTCTTGGGGAGCAGCACGAAATGATCGCCGCTTTGATCATCATTGGTTTGTTTGCCGCCGCAATGTCTACTTCTGACTCACAGTTATTTGCTATGGGAAATGAAATCAAAGGACTTTTAGGATTGAAGGAGGACGATAATTTACGTCCCGTTCGATTGGTAATATTATTGTTTGCACTTTCTGCATTGATATTCTCATTGCTCAGTTCTGATGAGCTGGTACTTTTAGCCCGCCTTAGTTTTTCAGGTACTGCTTTGATGGGGCCTATGATTATGTTAGGTATTTTTTCCAATCGACCTCAGGGTGTTGCTATGATCCTTCTTTCGTTTTTGGCTTTATTGATTTTCATTTCATCCAATCTTGGGTGGTTTCCAAAACAAATTTTATCCTTTAGAACTGACCTCCTTCTTATGATCCTATTGGGAGTTGCTGCTACAATCAATTTTTTGATAATAGATAAAAGATTACCTAAAATATAAATAAAGACTATAAATCATTATTGATTTTGAAAATAACTTGAAAAGTTTTCAAAGTCAATTTTTTTTTAAACTTTTAAGTTCCTTTTCAAATTTTTTCATCACATACAAGTGCAATTTTGCTTGGGTCAATTTATAAATCCCCCAAGGTAATTTGGGAACATATTCATGTATGGCTGTAATGACATATTCATTATCCAAAATGGATCGAAATTCCAACCATCCCAAATCTTTTCTTTTGGTCAATACACCACCAGTAATGTAAAAAAGCTGTCTATTGGGTGTACTTCTATCTTCGATCAATTGCAATTCCAATAACATAACACCCAATAAGTAGAACCTCAAAAAACTACCGTCAAACCTTGGGTTGATGAGTCCAGCAAATCTTTTACTCAGCCAAATAGGATAATATTTAGCAACCCACTGGGCATTGTGTTTTACGGGATTGTATATTCTCTGAACACTTCTAACAGTATTTTTTTCGGTAAGGAGCTTATTAAAAGAGGGCAAAGCAGGAGGTTTTTGGGAGAGGGCTCTTTTAATACTTGTATCGATAGGGACAAAATCAATATCATACAAATCGGAAAATTCATTACTGGGTATCATACGATGCTTTAGGCTTTCTACCAGTGGTGAAACGAAATTGATATTGGAATTTGCAAAAATACTAACCCACCATTTTGACAATCCAACAGTAAAGATAGGCATGGGAAAAATCAAACGTTTTTTACCCATCATCTTAGAGGTTTTTTTTAGAAGCTCCATATAAGTAATTACCTCATTCCCCCCTATCTCAATATTTTTATCATAGGTTTTGGGGTTCTCGATACATTGTTTGATTAGAGAGAGAATGTCGAAAACATCAATGGGTTGGTTTTTGGATTTGGTCCAACGGGGGCAACCCATCACGGGGAGGTTTTTTACCAGATTCTTAACTATCTTAAAGGAGGAACCTCCGGGACCAATTATGATACCAGCCCTGATCGCTGTTAGTGGAGTTGTTCTAGCTCCTAAAGTTTTTTCCACCTCATATCGTGATAATAGATGATTGGAAATTCGATGTGTGTCTTTTGGAAGAATCCCACCCAAATAAATAACTTGTTTAAGTTTATTTATTTGGGCTGCTCTAGAAAAATTATCGGCCAGTAGCAGGTCAGTATCTTCAAATTTCCCTTGGTTAAGCCGGGTGGAGGGCTGCATGGAGTGAACCAGATAGATGGCAATATCTGCACCTTCTAAAGCTTTTTTCGTACTGGACATGGAATATAAGTCAACTGTCCGCCAAAGAATTTTATTATTGGGATTTGTTGCAACTTTTTTTCGGCTTAAAGCAATAATGCGATAATCATCTTGGAACTCTTTTATAATCCATCTTCCTATAAAACCTGTCGCTCCTGCCAATACAATTTTCTTCTTCATTGCCTTAAATGTATCAAATTTAACTAATAATGGAAACGGTTATTTCTGAATAAAAAACTTTAAAAGTATAGGTGTAACTAAAATTACTTACCTTTGTTTTATATTAGAAAATTACGACCCTGGGGTCTATAATTATAAAAATGTTGTGTGTTGTTAAAATTGGGAAACCAATAAATTAGCAACTGATGAGAAGCTTTCCAGTATTTCGGAGAGCTTTTTTTTTCCCATGTGTTTTTTGATAATTACTAAAGTCCGAAGCAATAAATTTTATTTCCAGCTTTGGTCCCCGGTTTTCCACTTCCTCCCCCTGCGATGACGATGTATTGTTTTCCATTTACTTGATAGGTTGCAGGAGTGGCATACCCTCCGGCGTCTAATTGGAATTCCCATAGGAGTTTTCCATTGGATTGGTCAAAAGCACGAAAACGCTCATCCATGGTAGCACCAATAAAAATCAAACCTCCTGCAGTAACTATTGGTCCACCCATATTAAAGGTTCCCGTGGGTGAATGCCCCATTTTTTCCAACTCTGGATAGGTGCCTAGTGGAATTTGCCAATTGATTTTTCCAGCATCCAAATCTATTTTTGATAAGGTTCCCCAGGGAGTTTCATTGATTGGATATCCATTCTTGGTTTTTAATTCGGGGTGTCCATTGGCCACCCATGGAATTTCAAAGATCTTTTCGTCATTTTCTATTTCAATGACTTTATCTTTTCCAGAACCAATGATATAGTCGGATAAAGCATCAACTGCTTTACCATCAAAATTGGGAAATGCGGGCATTGCCCCTTTTCCATTAATCAGTGTGGTTTTGATCTGTTTTCGCTGGTTTAACCCGAGGGAATTCACTATATTATTTTGGTTGGAGTTGTGACAGATATTACAATTCGATTTGAAGAGTTGTTTTCCATAATTGTAGGAAGATATTTTTTGGTTTTCCAACAAGTTCAACATAGCAAACCATTCTGGTTCATTGCTTGTATTGACATAGAGGGATCTTTTAAAGGGGTCATAAGCCGCTCCTCCCCAGTCGGTTCCACCATTGAATTGGGGGAATACCATGGTGGGTTTTACAGCAGGGGGCAAATAGAGTTGCCCGTAGATCATACCTTGCAAGGAATCTTTGATTGATTTATTTTCGAATCCCTCTTTTTGGTTTAAAGTATTTTCATTGATGGTTATCTTACCATAAATCAGCTCTGGTTTTGTAAACGGTTGTGTTTTTGATGCCATTTCTCCAGGAATATCACTTGGAGGAACTGCAACCTCATTAATAGGATGAATTGGTACTCCCGTAAAGCGATCCAAGACAAAAAGTTGTCCTGTTTTGGTGGGTTGCGCAATGGCCTCAACCAATTTTCCATCGGATTTTACCATAACCAAATTGGGAGGACATGGAATGTCATAATCCCATAAGTCGTGATGAACGGTCTGAAAATGCCATATTCTCTCTCCAGTATTGGCATTGAGAGCCAAAACACAATTTCCAAATAGATTATCGCCAATACGGTTGCCTCCCCAATGGTCGTATGAGGGGGATCCCGTCCCAAAAAATACCATCTCGTTTTCTTGATCCAAAGTAAACCCACTCCAGCTGTTGACAGAAATGAATTCGTTTTGCCAAGCTTCCTTGGGCCATGTATCGTAACCCACTTCGCCTGGACGCGGGATGGTTCGAAATTCCCATTCGATCGCTCCCGAGTAAAGGTTGAATGCTCTGATGTTTCCAGGCATAGTTTTTTGATTGGCACCGTCCAAGACCCTAGATCCCATTATAAGTAAATTTTTGTAAACTATTCCAGGAGTAGAGGCTGTAATAAATAATTGTTCAGCTTTTGGTCCAAAGCCCTTTTTGAGTGATATTTTTCCCTCCTCACCAAATGAGTCAACGGATTTTCCTGAAAGGGCATCAATGCAATAGAGAAAAGAGGCTGCAACAAAATAGAGCCTTCCATTTTTTCCATCATCGAAATAAGTAACACCCCTAGAATTTCCAGAGTATTTTTCTTCTGGAAATGGGTCAAAGCTCCAATTTAAATTGCCATTAGCAGCATTGATGGCATGAACCTTCATATCGGGACCGATAACAAACATTTGATCACCTATTATTATAGGGTTGCATTGAATCCCATCTCTGTGATTTTCCTTTTTATCATAAATTTCAAGCTCCCAAATTAATTTAAGTTGTCCAACATTAGTTTTATTTACCTCAGATATATTAGAGTATTTAGACCCGGAAGCATCGCCACTGTAGATGGACCATGATTTGAATTCTTGGTCGGAATCATTTCCACAAGAAAGGAAAAGGAAAAACAATAGGAGTTTTAAAATTCTTATCAGTGAATTGAAAATAAAAGCAGTCTGTGTAATTGTTTTTTTCAAAGCTGTCATCAAGGATTCAGTTAAAGTTAAAATTTTTAGACGATGTTAAGGAACAATCACATTCAGTTTTTTGGGTAGAACTTTGATCTCTATATAATTTGAAAATATAGGCAGATTCTCACCGTCAATTTGTACACAAAAATTATCTTGATCTAAAAGCCTTATTTTTAATGCTGAGAGACTGATTAAATCAAATCCTTTTCCCATTAATTTTTTTTTCAACAGTGCATAGAGAAAAAACTTGATTTTATTAAAAACATTTGACTTTTCCATCCAAAATAAGTCCAATAATCCGTCATCACTCTGGGCTTGGGGAGTTAGTGAGAAATCATATCCCTGTTGATTGGCGTTGGAAACGAGAAGAATAAAGGGGCTGATTTCTCTCACATTATCAAGGTATTCAACTTGAATTTTCTGATGCTTAAAACTTACCAAGGCATCAAAAAAGGCAATGATATATGCCCAAATACCGTGCCGTTGGTTCTTATGGTAACTCCTAATAAAATGTGATTCCAAAGCGCAACCCATATTTCCAAAAAAGTAATGCCCATTGACCACCCCCACATCCATTTTGGCAAGCTTATTTTTTTTGATGACTTGGACTGATTTTGAAATTTCTAGTGGAATTTTAAAATGACGGGCGATACCATTTCCAGATCCTAAGGGTACAATACCCAAAGGAATCTGAGTCTCGATCAATCCTTGAGCCACTTCATTGATTGTTCCATCTCCACCACATGCTACCACCACATCTGCCTTTTCATCAATTGCTTTTTCGGTTAGAGCGATTGAATGTCCCTTTTTCATAGAGCTTAAAATTTTGAAAGAATCCTTTTTGTTATCAAAAGTTTTCTCCAAGGACTTGCGCAATTGTTTAAGTTTGTATCCCCTTAGAGGCTTGACAATGAAATATACCTTCATAGGTTTGAGGTTTGTCTACTTTTTTCGACCCGACATTAGAGTTTCAAAATAATCTTCAAGAAACATACTGCATTTCTTTTCCAGTTCAATCATCTGCTGGGTTTTGTTCTGGATAAGATTATTTTCCATGTTTTTATCTTCCAGCTCATAAAAGCCAATGGCTTTGTTTCCATTGTGGGTACAGATGAAATTTTCATCCATCATAAAATAACTTCCTCCGCTAAAATAATTAATTACAAACGGATGTTGGTGATCTTGATTGGACAACAAACTTCTTCCCCAGCTTTTAAATGCTTTGGGGTAGTCTATAAGGTCGGCAACCGTAGGGAGAATGTCCATGTGGCTGGCCAGTCTCATATCAACCCCTTTAAGCTTACTGTCATGTTTGAAGATCATCAATGGATTGGCAAACCGATTAATGGTTTTTTCATAAAAAGGAAAATAGGATTGATTGCTATGATCTGCGGTGAATATGAATATGGTATTCTCAAACCAAGGGGATTTACTAGATTCCTTAAAAAATTGACGCAGCGCATGGTCGGTATATCCAACACATTGGTGCATCGGGACATGGCCTTTGTCAAATTTTCCATCGTATACTTTTGGTATCACATATGGCTCGTGTGAAGTGATCGTAAAAACACTGCTAAGGAAGGGAGTTTTTTGTTGGTCTAAAATTGATTTCATATAGCTTAAGAAGGGTTCATCCCAAATGCCCCAAGATCCGTCAAACTCCTTATCATTGTTAAATTCAGTTCTGCCGTAATAACGCTCAAAACCCAGGGTATTGGCAAAGCCCAAAAGTCCCATGGATCCGTTTGCAGCTCCGTGAAAAAAAGAAGTATGATACCCCATTTCGTTGGCGAACGAAACCACAGAACTTACCTTTTGTCTGGAATAAAGTGAAGAGGCGTATGAGGTTTCAAAAGAGGGAATACCAGCCAAAATGGAGGGCATACCATGAATTGATTTTCTGCTGGTGGCAAAACCATTTGGAAAGATTAAGCTGTGTTGAGCTAGTGAATCTAAAAAAGGAGTATAACTTTCAAAATCAGGAATGTTGTAAGGTTGGTTTAAAGCTCCCCAATATTCTCTTCCCATACTTTCCAAAATAAAGATTACTACATTGGGTTTTTTTTTAAATCTCTTCGAAGGGGGATATAGTTTAATGGTCTTCAGTTCCTTTTCAACTTCAAGGTCGGTGAAGCGGTCTTTGGATTTTTTAAAATTGTCTTGTCCTAATGTTTTTAGAAGTGTAAAGGTGCTGCTAAGGACTACGTCAGCCTGTTGTGGAGTTTTAACATTGTCCATAGCATCTATCAGTGTGATAGGACGAGTACTTTTTTTGAAATCACCCCCACGAGCCCCCAAAACAAATAATGCAATACTTCCAAAAAATAAAACAATGGAGCTGAATCCATAGCGCCAATAATTATTAATGATAACAAGCGGATGGATCTTAATCCTCTCGAAGGCTAAAGCAAGAAGAGAGAGCATGACTATAAATAGAATGATGAGGTGCAAATAAACCCAAGCAAAATGTAGAAGCAAACCAGTTTTGTTGCTTTCAAACTCAATCACCTCCAAAAAATTATTCATCAATCGGTTTTGATTGAACCGATAATATGCAAAGTCTATAAAGTTGAGGGACAGAAAAAACGCATTGCAAAGCAAATAAACCCAAAAAACCATTTTTTGATATAATGGGTAGGTTGTTTTTTTCCATGGAATGATAGACATCAGGATAAAAATCATATTGGAGTAAACAATGGCGACATTATCAAAACGAAGTCCGTAATAGCACAATTCAGCCAGTTGGGAAAACGATTTCACTTGAACTAAGTCGTTGTTAAAATAAACAAATAGAACCCTGCAAAAGAAATAACAGAGGTAAATCAAAAAAATGCGGTAAAAAAGGGCTTTGTATTCTTGAAGACGGAAATTCATAATAAACTTTCGTAAGCAAATATATGACTTACTGGTCTTTTGTCAACAGGTTATAGGGGAATCGACGAAGCTTATATTTCACCAAAAAATAATTTTTTAAAAAAAGTAGGGTATATAATTTCTATAACGGGTTATAGATGTAATTAAAATAAATTGCTATGAAAATGAAAAAATTAGTTTTATTCGTATTTAGCTTTGGCTTGATCACTTCCTGCTCTAAGGATGGAGTAAGTAGTTTCTCAGAAAACCTGAGCACGACTACTGTTCTGGAAACTATAAACTCCATTGCCTTTGAGGAGGATATTGACGACTTAGTGTCAGAAAGTTTTAATTTGAGTGCTAATGCTATCAGTGCTCGATCAGCTGATGCAGATTCAGCCAAAGATCTTAAAAGATTTAAAGGGGATAAGTATGGAGACTGTGCAAGCGTTGTTGTAGATGAAGAGAACAACACCAAAACAATCACTTTTTTGGAAGATTGTGAGGGAAAACAAGGCCAGACCCGAAGTGGAACCGTGATTGTAAGCTACTCAGAAACTCAAAGAGAGGCAGGTAGTTATAGACAAGTCACCTATGATGACTTTTATCTCAATGGGGTAAAAATAGAAGGAACCCGCAGAACCGAAATCATATCTATAGACGAAAACGGTAGTAAAACCATGCGAACAACTGTGACTGATGGAAAAATGATTTACGAAGACGGTACTTTTAAAACCAAAAGTGCTGAAATGACCCGTTACACTCACGTAGAAAATGATCAGAAGCAATACAGCACACTCACTGGAAGCAAATCCGGAGTCAGTACCGAAGGGGTCAACTTTTCCATGGAAATAACTACTCCTATTAAATTTATATACAACTGTTTTGGTGAAGGACAAAGAAAAAAAGGGAAAGTCCCGGTAGAAGGCATTAAGGTTACCTATGATGGGGAGCAAATAATTTCAACCGATTTTGGAGACGGAACCTGTGATACACTTGTAGAAATTTCCAAAGATGGAGAGGTTGAAACGGTGGATTTGAAATATATCAAAAGGAAAGACCGCTTTAAAAACTTATTGAAAAAGAAAAAGATAAATAATAAGAAATAGGCTTTCTTGCTAATTATCTGTAAATATTCCGATCCAATTCCTTAGATAAAACTTATCTTAGGGATTGGATTTAAGGAGTTAAAAGTTGACGGCTAAAGATTTTAAAATGATTTATGATACGCACTTTGACGACCTCAGACGTTACCTTATCTTCCGATCGGGTGATCAGGACTTGTCTGTAGACATTGCTCAAAATGTATTTATGAAAGTTTGGACTAAAAAAATAGAGATTGCTTCGGGCAATATCAAAAGCCTGCTCTTTAAAATGGGCACCGACGAGTTCATCAGCCACATTCGCAAGAAAAAAGTAGAAAAAGAATATATTGAAAGTGTAAAATTGAGATTGATCCGAGAGCCAGACAACAATGATGATCTTTTGGAAAAAAAAGTACTATTTCAAAAAGCTTTAAACCAATTGCCGGAGAAACAAAAAACAGCCTTGTTGATGAACAAGATGCAAGGCCTAACTTACAAAGAAATTGCAGAAGTATTAAATTTGTCACAAAAAGCGATTGAAAAGCGAATAGGTTTGGCCTTAAAGGCATTGAAACAAAACCTCAATCAAAGATGAGTAAAAAAGAACAGTTTAATGATGGAGAGATCGAAGATCTTTTTTCTAAAGTGGAAATTCCATTAGAAAAAGACAAGAATCACATTTGGTCTGAAAAGTTTGAATCTTTGGTTAAAGATGATGTCGCCTTATCTTCAAAAAAAACCTCTTTTTTTCGTTTGTATTGGCATTATGGGGTTGCAGCCTCTTTTGCCATACTCCTGGCCTCTACCCTCTATTTCTATTTCCAAAATACTGTTTCACAAGAAGCTATGCTAGTCCAAACTTTACAGGATTCTGAACAAGATCTACTGGCAGACCAAACTATAATCGAATCCCTGTTTGTGGAGGATAATGAATTTGATGAATGGTTTGAAGAAAAATATGTTTTGAGCTCAGTCAATTAAAATGGAAAAAAGTAAAACCATATTTGCTCTGCTGTTATTTGCCACTTTATCCTTTGGAGGATTGATGGCCCAAGACAAAGTTCCTCTCAAGATCTATACACCCAAACAATTGGAGATGATCAAATCCCAAAGGGAATTGGTAAAACAGAACAGAGAAGCTTTCAGAAACTCACTCTCTGAGGAACAAAAATCTCTGCTCAAGGACAATTCACTTTCCATGAAAGAAAGACAGCAGGCACTTATGAAAACACTTACAGATTCACAAAAAGAGGTAATCAAAGGCAATCGTGAATCCCTGATTAAACTCAAGGATGCCTTTTCCAAGTCCCTAACTGATAAACAAAAATCAGCCTTAAAACTCCGTAAACAAAACATAAAAGAAAGAAGGGAAAAGCTCAAAGATTACAAATCTGGCTTTGATGGCAGAAGAGAAAAGTTAAAGGAAAAGAAACAAAACGTAAAGCAACGCGTAAAAAAAATGAAACCCAAACAATAGGTTGTAAATCTTCTGTTTTGATCATCAGTATTCTCCTTTTGCTATATTTAGTTAATGAAAAAGTTCCTACTCGTTGGATTTTTTTTTAGTCACCTAAATGTTTTTTCGCAAACCGAAGAAGAAGACGCTATTTTGGACAGTGTCATAGATCAATTCTTCTCTACTGACAGTCTATTGGTGGACTTATCAAAAAACAATTATTTATACACAAACTTTTCATTTGATGAAAGGGTTTTTTTTGCTGGAAGAGATTTTGATATCAATCAGTTTGGATTTACCCCAAGTATAAGTTATATGAGAGGGCAAAACTTTTTTGTCAGTTTGGGGTCAGCTTATTTCAGCGAACTCGATCCTAAGTGGGATTTTGTCTCAATCAGCAGTGGATATTCTCTTTTTTTGGATCAAAAAGAAAATTTTAGTTTGACGGGGATCTACAGTCGCATCTTTTTTGCTGACAATACAGCAGAGCTCAACCCAAACAGACTTTCCGCCTCTATGGCTTTACACAAAAAAAGTTTAAGGCTAAGAGGTTCTATCGGATATCTTTTTGGTGGATCAACGGCATTTTACACCACACTTAGCAGTAGTTATGAAATTTCAATATTTGAAAACGAGGGTTGGGAAATATCCTTGAACCCTCAATTGAGTTTTTTAATGAGTGAACAAACCATTAGCGAACAAATTGGCTCAGGGTTTTTCAATACCCAAATCATAGAGAGTGAAGTATTCGATTTGATCAATACTCAAATCAGTTTACCCATTCAATTGAATTCAGGTAATTGGGATTTTCAATTGTACTACAACATCAATTTGCCTAAAGCTTTGGCAAATGAGAGCAACTTAAATCCTTCGGGTTATTTCTCTTTTTCGATAGGTTATTTTTCAACTCTTTAAATCCTTAATTACCAATACTTTTCTAACTTAGTGAAAAACCAAATTATGTATAAACTCCATAAACCTTTTATAGGATTAATTATCCTGGTTACCTTTCTGGTGGGAGCTTGTCAAACTCATTCTCCACAATACGTAAAATCACCTTTCACTGCCTTAGATACTTTGGCGACCAACGATTGGTGGAACCGTAAAACCAGCAAAATCATCGACTTAAAGGTCCCCAGAGATCAGGTCATCGCTTTTGGTATTTACACCACCTCAAACAACACACTAAAGCTCTCTGCTCAGCTTTTTCCTCTCCATCCCGGGGAAAGCCGAACCGTCCGATTGGAGTTATTCAAAAACAACCAATGGGAGCAGGCACAATCCCAAGAGGTCAACGAAATAGGGTGGTCTGCCTTGTTTAGAATTGAAAATTGGGATATGAATCAATCGGTAAAATATAAATTATCTCATGGTCAAAATGCCCGTTTTGAGGGAACCATCCGGAAGGATCCTAAAGAAAAAACAGAAATAACTTTGGCAGCTTTATCCTGTAACAGTAACAAAGACAGAGGGGATCGAGAGGAATATATTCGAAATATTAATGCCTTGGATCCAGATCTAGTTTTTTTTGCCGGAGATCAATCCTACGACCATAAAGAACACACGGCCGCTTGGTTAAAGTTTGGTATGCAATTCAGGGAAATTTTTAGAAATCGTCCTTGTGTCACTATTCCAGATGATCACGATATTGGTCAGGGCAACTTATGGGGTGAAAGTGGAAAAAAATCCATGCGTAAAGACGGAAATGATGGCGGTTATTATTTTCACCCCGAATACGTCAAAATGGTTGAAAGAGCACAAACCGCCCATTTGCCTGATGCTTATCACCAAGCCCCTTTGGAGCAGGGTATCAAAGCCTATTTCACCAGCCTAAAAATTGGAGCAGTAGATTTTGCTATAATAGAGGATCGAAAATTCAAATCT
>Ga0181568_10003113_pt1 | contig 15008 bp, 11 predicted proteins | sample 101ome_20_FD_133758 | JGI IMG/M metagenome (GOLD analysis project Ga0181568, IMG submission 133758) | Coastal salt marsh microbial communities from the Groves Creek Marsh, Skidaway Island, Georgia - 101404AT metaG (megahit assembly) | ecosystem: Environmental > Aquatic > Marine > Intertidal... | reverse complement strand
TTCATAACTCAACCAGTCTTCGCGAGAAATATTAAGTTGTAAAAACATTTCTGTAGGTGCATTTTGTCTCCAACGAATGGCCTTCCAATTAGGATTCCATCTCCCAGGGCCTTGAGAAGTTATAGGATTAGGCCCCCAAGTATACCATGGAATGTTAGGATTCCAACGATTAGCCTCTTCGTCCCAAGTGTATTCAGGCATCGGCTCGTAAACAATATTCCAAACGTGAATTTTGGCACTTCCTAAGGCAGTTTGATAACTTTGAATCCATCGCTTTCTAAGTATGTCTCGAACAACGTCTTCGGCCTCTTCCCTCGTATTGAAAGGACCAAATTCTTGCTCAACATCTTGTCGGTAGCCAGTTCCTGCATACCAATTAGTCACGTCAAGACCTCTCAAACATCAAGAGGGGGTAGGTCCATCATCAGGGGAATTGCAGAATCAATCGCAGTTGTCACCTTTCGGACAGTGGAACTGCCTTGAAGAATCTTGCTACTAAAGTAAACAATTCCCACGGCACCTAATGTAGCCACGATAATACGCATTTGAGAAGTTAGTAACCAAGGTGCATTAGTCTTAATAAGGTCTGCGGCCCAATCGGAAACAATGCGGCCTGCCGTCGATAAAAACATAATACTACTCACAACGAGTCCAAAACCTATTAGAACATTTCTTGTAGTCGACATAATAGACTTTAATTCCAATCAACTATTTAAAGACTCGGAATTAGAATACTCCCTGACAACACCACAATCACCGCATCTCGGCAGGTGAGGTTAAATAGGTATCACAAGGATGAAAGCGTGAGGAGGTGGCAACTATCGACGAAATTCCGCAAGAGATTATTGATTTTGCACGTCGCACGGCGGCAAACTATGAGACGAAAATCGTCTCGGTTCGTGATGTTTTCTTGTCGAAAGTAACAGGAGAGCCTGCCGCAGGAATTGGATTCTGCACGAAGCACAAGGCTAAAGCCATCACCCATAAGCAAGCAGGCAAAGACCGTGTGCTCGTAGAGTTCAACGTGTCGGATGGTGAAAACACCATTGAATGTATTGCTCACAACGCTAACGACAAGTATCTCGAAGGTGGATTAAGTAATGAAGAGTTGACCACGCTAATGGATAACCTAGACGAGTCGCAGAAACTCGGCTCGAAAGTAGAAATCTATGGAGCATATGTTAATCACGGAGCCAAGCGTCTATTCGTTGTAGATACACTTTGTCTCGATACAGGCCTTATGCAGAGTCAAATGACGGCGGCTCAGTTTGCCGAGTTTAAGCAACTCTGCAAAGACCACGGCACCTCCCCTCTCGAACTGATGATGAGGGACGATACGTTGTGGGCTGAGTTGTATGCTAAAGAGTATCTAAAAAAGGCAATTCTATTATTTTGCTTGTCGCCTGAACGCAAGCAAGACATGATTCACATCGGTATTGTGTCTTCTCACGGCGAAGGAAAAGACCATTTGGTGGAACGAGTGATTGAGCCCCTCGTGCCGTGCCGACTGGTCGGCAGTGGCAAACTAGCGACGATTGCAGGTTTGTTCGGGGCAATGAGTGGAGATGACTTATCGTGCCTAGAAGTAGGTTTACTGCCGAAAATGAATCACCAACGAGTGGCTATTTCGGAATTTCAAACTTGGGATGATACCACGTTTGGTGAACTGATGAACATGATGGCTAACGGTTCGGTGAGCATCCAAAAAGGAAGCCTCGACGTGACTCGTGAGACGACGGAAAACTTGCTCTTCCTCGGTAATCCTCCCGTGCACTACAACGAAGAAGACTACAGCAAGAAAGACATGTTAGCCGCATTTGGAAAATACACTCACCAGATTGTGAGCCGATTGTCGCTTATTTTCACCCAACTGTCGTTAGCAGGCGATGATGCTACGGACCACATTCGAACGGCTATCTTGCGAGCCATGGACCGAGATTTCGATGATGGAGATATGAAAGACACTCTAGAAATGTGGCGTAAGTTTTTCCGAGAGTATCTCGCCTTTGTTTCTCGTTTGCGACCTAAACTTCGAGAGTATGCACCTCGTATCAACTCGAACTACGACGTGCTAGAGCAGAAGTCTCAATTCAAGGCGGCGTTCAACATTCGTAACAAGCGAGATAATCGTAAGTATCAAGAGTTTGCTAACCTTGTGCGTGGCTTTGCTCGCTTGCAAGGAGATGACCAAATCGGTATTCACCACGTGGGAGAGGCCTATAAGATTTTCAGCAAGAGTCTGACCACTTTGACCGAAGAGTTCCCTATCAAGGCATTGGAATATGGTATCGACCACCAACTCATCGACATTCACACTCGCCTCTTGGCGAAGGTGCGAGAACCTTCCACCAAGGAAGAGATTCGAAAAATGGTCAAGATATCCGATAGGCAACTGGAAGAGTTGTGTCAAATCAAGGCCGTAATTCGGTTCGATTCCGACAACACTTATCTCGTGCGAGACTTTAATTGGGATGCGATGGAGGAGGGTGCGTAATGAAGTCACAATCCGAACGAGACACCACGTGGTTGATGCTTCGCATCTACTACTATCCACAATTCGCCGAAGGAGTCGTAGAACTACCTTGGTCGGAACGATACGAGACTTTGCGAACTCTGTATGATGTAGGCAACGAAGTGCCATGGGAAATTAGGTCGGAAACACCGATGGAAGACATGATGGAATACGTCTCACGAAAGGGCTATTTCAAGTTTTTCTGTGCAGGCACGACCGTAGGAGATGATGGTTCGTTTAAGTTCCATCCTCTCTTGACGGAATGTTTATCTCCTCATGGATTTTGACCGAGCATTTTAAGTAGTAGAAACGCTAATTGTTAGGTATGGCTCTGTCGATTCAACCTTGCCCAGGGAGTAGTGGCACGGTGTATACAACGGCTTCATGCATTCATGACAGTGCTTCAGGCACGTATGAAGAAATTATCAGCACAGGCTCGGGAGGACCAGGAGGTGCCACTTCATTCTGCACGAAGTCCCAATCAGCGGCAAGTGGTATGGCAGGAACGGCGTGGGCACAGAAGTGTTACACCTATAACTCGAATGGCGATTTGTATTCCATTTACGGAAATTCAGCCATGCCTTACACGGCAGGAGGGCAACCTGCTCAACAAGGACAAAGAGCCGTTAGCAGTGCTGACCCACAATACTTTGCCTACCTAGAAGACTCTCAACCAGGAGCCTACTCACGTAAGATGCAACGTGAACGAGTTATGCCTTGGTATACCAACACATTTGGAACCATGAAGTCAAACCTACCTCAACCCCAACCTGTTCAAGATGAAGAAGAGTCTAAAGAAGGCCTCATCGAGTGGATTAGAGAAGTGTTCGAGGCTGACTCATTAGACTCGACGGCTACGGAAATTCCTGCTTCAATACCCTTTATGCAACTGTTACGACTAACTCTTTCAAGGAATCCCTTCGCATTCATTGCAGGCGGTGCGGGAGTGCTACTACTGGCAGGCCGAGGCCGAAAGAATTAAAACCAATCATCTGAGTCCTTCCATTGTGAAACCTTTTGACCGTAAAGTTCTAACAAAGAATCGTATTCAAGGGTTCGAAATTGCTCTAGCATCCAACTGAGGTCAAACAAAAATTGCTGAGTAGGAAGTCTGAAATTATAACCTGAATTCTGTTGTCGCATCCACACCCCTCCGAATTGAGGAGAGGCGACGTAACTACACACTTCACAACTCGAAGACTCACCTTGACAAGCGTAACAAGGCCAGAAGAAGTCAATTTGACGATGGAGTAATGTCGAAATCCAATGAGAGGGCGCAGGCTCGGTTTCGTAAACAGACTGTAAGGCAAACCTAAATCCCCACTCCCAGTAGAGAGAAGGTCTAGGACGTCCATCTTCGTCATTAATCCAAACTCTAGCCACAAGGTAAGTCAACCATAACAAGTAAGTTCCACTGCGTCCTGAGTATTCTAGCGGAGTTTTAACAAAGCCACTAGCAGAGGCCCACTCTGAATCAAGTTCCTTTTCTTCCCACTCTTTCTGCTTAAGGGCCATGAGTCTCTCAACGGCCAACTTAATAGCATTGTTGGGTGGGAAATTTAAAGTGTAAATCACAACGCACCCCCCCGAGGATAGTTAAAGGTGAGGTAGTTTTCAAAGAACGAAGAGTCACTGCCGTAAACAGACTTAAGACGAATTACATGTCTCTCACCTGCTTTCATGCGCCAAAAGTCTTCTTCAAGGGCCATGACTCCTAAACCACGAATGAACGGACGCTCATCGTAAATTCGTTGCAAAATGGAAAGGCTAAGTTGTAACTTATAACCTTGCAAGTAGCGAGTCCCTGCAATTCCTCGGTAGCCATTAGGCCACATGAGGCGAGTTTGACTGAGGTTCAAAACGGTCGTATCGAGTCGCAGCCACCCTACCGAGGTTTGATTTCGGGAACTTAAGGCGTAAGTATTATGGTCCCAGGTAGAGCGATTGAATCGCGGAGATTTTTCGTATCGGTGAGCCAAGTAGTGGGTGCAATCTTCTTCTAAATTAATAAATTTAAAAAATGTGTCATCGCCCCCTATTGCCCAATTAGTGCTGCCTTGTAAAAAGTCTCTCGGCAAGAGTAGTTCTACCCAAGTTTCCTTTCCCTCTTCAGCGAGAATGTTGTTCTTGTCGTAGATACGACCCATGGCTAGTAATTCTTCTAAAGAAGTTGGCAAATCAAATAAAATGATGCCGTAGTCTCCCTCTGTTTGGTAGATTGCCTCGAACACCATAATTGATTAAGACGTCTTTTTACTATTTAATACGTTGCTCCCTAATCACCCACAGGATTAAATAGGTGTAACGAATACCTCTTAACATGGCTAGCCGTCAGCAAATTCGTGAATCAGCAAACGAACGTGCTCGTATTGCATTGGCAATCATGCAACGAGAAGGCCTAGGCATTGAAGCCGCTGCAAGCAGGGCTAAAACTACTCGACGAAACGTTCGGCGATACATGCGTGATGAAGGAATTCGAGCAAGGCGTTCTCAACGTCGACAAGACCGTGGGAAATTGCTTATTACTCGAATGCCTCTGCAGAAGGTGCGAGACTTCATTGATGATATGAATCAAGGCCTATCAGCCACGGCGGCGGCACGGCGAAGTCATACCCAAGTTCGAACCATGGCTAAGGTGAGTGTCAAAGGACAACCCCTACTAGTCAAGGTCGGCAATCGTTGGGAACTCAATGTTTTGCTTAAGCACGTCTACAGTCTCGTCTACTATGGCTACCTTACAGGACTAGGTGGCAAAGTTCAAGGGGGAGGTGAAGACCATCCTGACGAGCACCAATATGGAGAAGAAGAGGAAGATGGCATCATTGAATCTCCCGATGCACCCTCCGTGTGGTGGCAAATTGATTTCGACGCTTTTACATCTACCCTGCCCGAAGAACGTGTAGGTAGTTTTTGGAAGCCTGCTATTATGCAGTGGCTTCGAGAAGAGTTAGAAACACCTAACATCACGGCGACAGGATTGGCCACGAAATTCCTTGGCAATTCTGACGTAGCCGCAGACGCCGTAGCCGAAGGACGAGTTGACTCTTCAGGAAACATGCCACTTACGCAAATTGAAGAGTGGATGAATCGTTACAACATGAAGATGCACCCCACAGTTAACTTTGGATTAGACGACAACCAGGCTCCTCGAACCGTAGATTTCGAACCTAAATCAGCCGTGGAAGCAGGAATGCCTATGGTTGCAGTAGGACGTTATCAAATCATTGTGCGTCGTGAAGACGAGGTCTACACCTATCCTAAAACAGGTCCCCTCGCACTCGACTTTGAGTATGACCTCGCCGACGAAGTGCAGTAGGCGAGGCTTTATATGGGTGGTGAGACGAGTAGCAACCATGGCCACCCATGAGGAGTATCTTGAAAAACTCCTTCAAGGTTGTAACTTAGAGTATGAGATTGCGGCCAAGGCCCGTGCTCAAGGACATGACCCTCGAGTAGAAGTAGAAATTCCACAAGCCCACGATTTGGCTCAACGAACTCAGCAACTGCTAGAGTTCTTGCACCCTCGTAATACGGCAGAACAAATTCGAGAGTTGACGCTTGAGCACGAAGGAAATCGTGAAATGGTGGCTCTTGACTTGTCCCTAATTGTGTGTGCAGAAACCTTGCTCTATGGCAAGGCTAAGAACTGTAAGACGTGCAAAGGAACGGGAGAGGTGAAGGAAGGCGAATGGCGCAAGCGTGAGTGCAATTTTTGTAGCGGACGAGGCGTCATTGTGGAATACTCGCAAGACGTCAAGACGGCGACGAAAGAGGAGACAATCGCTAAGTTTGAAGCGGCCGAACTAGGCAAGTTCAAAGACCGTCAAATCTCAACGGCTATTTATCACGGTATCTGTGCAGGACTAGCCGTTTTGACTGAAGGTATTCTCGTAGCACCACTGGAAGGTGTAGTTTCTGCAAGGGTCCTCACCAATGCAGACGACACTAAGTGTCTAGCCGTCAACTACGCAGGACCAATTCGTTCAGCAGGGGGCACGGGTCAAGCCTTGTCAGTGCTAATTGCAGATATTCTTCGTCGTCGATTTAATCTCGATGTGTCAAAAGTCACTACTAACGAAGTGGAACGCTACAAGGAAGAAGTCGGCACCTATGGACGTGGTCTACAGTATCGGCCATCTAATCCTGAACTCGGCATCATTGCCGAGAACTGCCCCGTTTACTTAGATGGAGAAGGCGTAGGCTCCGAGGTCACAGGACAACGTGATTTGCCTCGTGTGCCGACTAACAAGGTGCGTGAGGGTTGTCTCCTAGTCATGTGCGAAGGACTAGTGCTTAAGGCTCCTAAAATCTTAAAGTATGTCGAGGCACTCGAATTAGACGGATGGGAATGGCTACGCAAGTTCGTGAAGTCGAACGATTCGAAATCGGGCAAGACGGAGATTCTTCCGTCAACAAAGTATATCAGCGATGTGTTGGCAGGGCGACCCGTCTTCGGTCAACCAATGCGTGAAGGAGGGTTCCGACTTCGATACGGACGTAGTCGACTAGCAGGTCTAGCGACGACCTCGGTCCACCCTGCCACGATGCAGGCTCTCAACGGATTCATCATTATCGGCACCCAAATGAAGTATGAACGCCCTGGTAAGGCTACCGTAGTTACACCTTGTAACGAGGTTGAGGGACCTTACATTGAATTCAAGGACGGCTCAGCCCGTCGAATTCAAAACATGGAGGACCTTCCATCAGGACTCGCCACGGATAATGACTGGCCGATTAAGAAGATTTGGGACCTCGGAGAAATTCTTGTTCCTGTGGGAGAGTTCCTTGAAAACAATCATCCTCTCGTGCCAAGTGGATATGTTTCCGATTGGCATTCGCAAGTTTTACGTGAAATTAGCCTAAGTTATCCTAAAAACTTCCAAGAAGCCGTCGAACAAACCAAGCAAGGAGTGCCGCTAGCACCCGATTACGTGGCTAATTGGAACGATATCACGGCCGAACAAGCATATGAACTCATCTCGAATCTTGAAATCGACGTTTGTAGTGGCACTATCACCATTCCCGAACACTTGCGAGAAACCGTGTTTCAATTGAATATTGACATTGATGCCGACGGAGTAGTGTGGGGAGATTTATCCTATCTTTTGCTATTTAGCCACAAGTTTAAAAAGGACCCAACGGGTGAAAACTTCAATTGCGGAATTGATTTTCTCAATTGGATTTTACCTTTCGAAATTCGCTCACGAGTAGGAATTCGAATCGGGGCTCGAATGGGCAAACCCGAAGGAAGTAAGCATCGTGAAATGAAACCTGCGATTCACACTATGTATCCGCTCGGATTCAACGTAGGAGCCCAACGCTTAGTCGAAGATGCCGCTAAGGCAGAAGTCGAAGTGCAAGTAGGTATTCGCTATGACTCTGTAACGGGAGAGGAAGTAGTAGCAGGAGTTTCTAGCGGTCAAGATACCGACTTCCTTCACATGGGCTATCGAGAACTTGGACTCAAGCAAGAGTGGAACGAAGTTAAGGAGCAACTCGGCATGTTTGGAGACGTAGGAGTCAAGGGTGTCAAAGGTATGCTCTCGAAGGAACGTCTACCCGAACGTCTTATTAAGGGAGCCCTGCGCTATAAACACGACTTGTCAACCTTCCGTGATGGAACTATTCGATTCGACGCCGTGGACATTTCCATGACGCACTTCAAGCCTTCAGAAATCGGACTCTCAGTAGAACGAGCCCAAGAACTAGGATACGACGTGTCTCATGAGGACGACGTGGTCGAACTGAGGTGCCAAGACATTGTGATGCCACAGAACTGTGCCGATAAACTGCTTAAAGTAACGCAGTATATGGATGAGTTGCTTGTGGAGTTGTATGGACTTGAACCTTACTATAATTGTGAACGGGTGGAAGACTTGTTTGGACACCTAGCCATGGGCATTGCACCGCACACCTCAGGAGCCATCCTGTGTCGGATTATCGGTGTGGCCGATATCAAGGGACACTACGGACACCCGTTTTTCCACGCCGCTAAGCGTCGTAACTGCGACGGAGACATTGACAGCGTGATTATGCTCTTGGACGGACTAGTCAACTTTAGTCGCTTATTCTTGCCAGGCAATCGTGGTGGGCTGATGGATGCACCCCTCATCCTAACCACGAAAATCGACCCGTCGGAAATTGATAAGGAGGCTCACAACGTAGACATTAATTGGGAGTATCCGTTAGCGTTCTACGAGTTGACACAAGAAGTGCCTGAGGCGAAAGAAGCCATCAAGCGAGGCGGTATCGTGACTGTGGCCGAGGTGCTTGGCACTCCTCAACAGTATGAGGGTTTCGGCTACACGCATCAAACTGATGATGCTAATGAAGGGCCTCGTGATAATCCGTATAACACCTTGGACAGTATGCGTGAAAAGACGCAAGCCCAGTTCGCCTTGGGAGACTTGCTCTACAGTGTGGAAAACACCGACCAAAGCAGTCGGTTGATTGACCGTCACCTGCTCCGAGACATGCGTGGTAACTTACGTGCCTTTGGTCAGCAGAAGGTGCGATGCACGAAGTGTGGCACATCGTATCGTCGACCTCCGTTGTCGGGTAACTGCACGAAGGTTCTCGAAGAGAAGATAAATCCATTTACTAAGGAAAAGGAACTTATTCGTTGCCCTGGTAACATCATTCTTACCGTAACGAAAGGAGCCGTCATGAAATACGATGGCCTTATGAAGGAATTGATTGCGAAATATGGTTGCAGCGACTACACGGAAGCCGTCTATGACCTTGTAACGCTTTGGGCGAGCGAAACCCTTGATGACCCATTTGAGAAGAAACCTGTAGCATTGTGGTGACGAGAAATGACCGTAGTAATCGAACGAGCAACCTTAGACGATTTACCTTGGATAATGAACATGCATCACCACTACCTGCAATGTGGGCATGATGAAGAGTATTTCGAGCGACACCTCGACCTAGTTAAGCCTTGGGTGTGGACGGCTCGAGAGCAAGACACTCCGTTGGGTTACATCATGGCCCGTAATGAAAATGGATGGGTCCACGTGGTCAGCATGGCCGTAGAACGACCTCGACGACGTAAAGGCGTAGCCACGGACTTAATGAATTTGCTAATGGAAGAGGCTCGTGCCGAGGAAGAGTCTTTGTTCGGAGTTTGGGGCCACGTTCGAGAGAGCAACCTATCAGCGCAAGACTTTTATGAGCGAACAGGATTCTTACTTAGTTTCGACGGCTACTATGAAGACGACGATGGGAAAATTCTGTTTTTACAATCATTCAGTTGATTCTGTAACGAGAGCATCGAAACAAGCCTGCACCTTGTCATTGAGTGCTAGGAGCATACGCATTTGGTCAACACCTGAGGCTTGCACTTGACTAATTAGGTTGAGCAAGACTTGTAGTTCAACATCAGTTAGGGTAAGGTTTGCAGAAGGCATGTAGAGAGATATGACACTCTTACTACTTAAATCTTCATCATTGGTAAGCAGGCAGATAATAAGGCGTTCCTCCAACCTTAATTTGAACCTAACCCACAGGATTTACAGATATTGGTGTGGAGGAATTGGGTAAGGCGGTGGTTGGAAACGGCCCTGGTGGCATATTGAATTCGGATTGAAAATTATCAATTGTCACTTTATCTTCCATTTTATCACGACCAAACGGGAATCTGCAGGTTCAATGCTTGGCCTGGATTATATGGGTCTTCGGTGGTCATGCTCATCCAGCCATAAGGCGAATAGGGGCCTGTTGGCACAGTCGGAATTGGGCCTGGACCTGCTTGCATCACGGGCATTGCAAACACGGAGCCAGTGGTGAAATCGGTCTGTAGGGCACCTGCTGCGGTTGCTATCATAGGCGTGATAAGGCTACCTGCGTATGTGATGTCTGTTGCTCCACTGATTGCGCCAGTGAGCGATAGGCTGGTGAGCGTCCCTGCTCCGACTGTTATGCTACCTGATGATGTAATGTTGCCGTTAGAAGCATCGACGGCGAAAGTTTCGGTGGTGGTTCCAGGGCTAAGAATCTGCAATTTTGTGGCGGTTGCGGTTGCAGAAGAAGTTCTAAACAATCGGATAGTTTGCGCTCCTGTGCCGTTAGAATCCGCATCTAAATCGAGAATGGTGCTTTCGGTTCCCGTATCGTTATTGACTCGCAAAGCACCGTAGTTATCCGCATATCCGAAAAGCGAGGTATAACCGTTTTCTCCCGATTCTTGAAGGCGTAATTCAGGGTTGGAAGAATCAACAATGTGCAGTTTTGAGGTGGGACTTTCAGTTCCAATTCCAACATCTCCATTTTCGTGAATAGTCATGCGGGTAGTAGGGCCTCCATTAGCACCACCTCCGTCGGGGAACGTTAAGAAATCTAAAGCCATGCCGCCAGTCGTATCAGAAGAATATGTTTCACCAGCCCGACCTATAATACCTGCCAACCATTTAGGATTATCGGTAGTTAAATGAGTGTCGGTGGAACCAAACTTGATTGCAGGAGTGTATTTGGAAGAGGTGTTCATGCCGTTGGCGGTGAGCCACCAACCTGCGTTATTGTTGGTAATAGCGGTTTCACCTACCGAAGATGAAAACAAACCGCCACTAACGGTGGAGGCTGATTTTTGAGCCGAAATTGAATAATCGGAAATCGGTAAACTTGATGAACCAACCCGAAGGCTATCATCGACTAAGAAATCAGTTCCTGATTCAATAGAGAAGAGGTCGTTGTTGTCGCTGATAAGCCCTCTAAGAGTTTGGGAACCTGCTTGACCTGTATAAAATGCGATAGCAGCATCTCCCGCAGACCCAACGCCGTTGTGAATTGATTCAAGTTTGAGATATTTGCGATTTGAGCCTGCCGAGTTGCTTGAAACAAAAGCCCCGTCAGCGTCTTCGGACATTAGGCTAAGGTATTGGTTCGGACTGTTTTCACGTTCAATACGCAATTCAGGATTATCGTCATCAACGCCGATTAAATGCAACAAAGAATCGGGAGAAGAGGTTCCAATACCGATTCGTCCCGAAGAAGCATCATGGAATAAACCATAACCACCAACACCACCATCATTCAAAACGGCAAAATCAATGTCTTGACCATTGTAATTGAAAGTGGTTCGACCTGTTCCCGTGGAGTCTCCCTCCATGAACATGAATGTTCGGTTTGAGCCTTGATGAAGATTAGCGATGAAATAAGAACCTGCTTCGGCACCCGCAGTGGCGTTATCAATTCTTGAGTATACGGTAGAATAAGTCTTTTGAGCCGACGCACTATTTTGACCCTTATAATAGATACCGCCGAGGTAATCATTTGCGGCTCCTTTGGCTGAAACAATAGCAATATCAGGGGCTGAATCAGAGCCTGTGCTAGCGTCGGTTGTTTCTAAACGAAGGGCTTCATTGAGGTCGTCAATCACGACATGAAGTGGTGAGGCGGGGCTGGAAGTTCCGATACCTAGGCGGTCGTTCGAATCATCCCAAAACAAGTTCGCGTTATCTTGTGCCAACACCCCTGAAGCCCCTGCGAAGAGTAGGGAACCTTGTGTGGCTCCCGACAAGGTATCTCCAACTCCTCCGAAGTCGGCTTCAAGCGTTCCTGTGCTACCTGTCCATGAAAGACCCGTTCCAACGATAATAGCACCAAATAAGCCGTTCGCATCGGGATAAAGGATATTTTCAGCATAAGGGATTTCTTGCGTAGTTATCGTTCCGACAATGATATCATCGAACGGTTGAACCGCACTATCGGCCAAAGCACCTTGAGCCGCCGTAGCAAATGCTGATGAATCTTGTGTAGCCGCCGTTCCTAATCCCAGCGTCGTTCGTGCCGTCGCCGCATCCGCGTCATCGAGCAACGTCCGAGCAAACGAGGTTAGGTCGGTCACAGCGTATGTATCCGCCGCAGTGGTGTAAATCATCTTGTCAGCCGCCGTAGTGAGACCGTCAATCGAAGACAAGGCTCCATCAGTCACCAGCGTCAGCGTATCAGTTGCCGAAGCTGTAGCCGTGACCCCTCCCCCCGAGGATACGGTCAGTGTATCACCCGAACTAATGACTTGTGAAGTGGTGCCGTCAGTGATAGTCCATGAACCTTCGGTATCGGAGGAATTGACCCAGGCTGAGCCGTTGTATTTAAGCACTTCGCCGCTGGTAGCGGAGGCAACACTAACGTTTTCAAGGTCTCCCAAAGACTTACTAACGCCTCCTGAGGTGAAATACTGATTATTGCTTCCTTGAGCAATGTTGTCAGTGTCTAGCGTCACATCTCCTGACGCTGGTGTTTGAGAGTTCACAGTTCTAACAGGGGCCGTGGCCGCAGTAACGTAAGCCGCACCATTGGCTAGTTGAATGTTGTCGGTTGGAATAGAAAACACACCTGTGGCTTGGTCGTAAGCACCCGAACCAGCCGAGAAACTGACAGCAGAGCGAGTGCGAGCCGCGGTGTTGTAGAAATTACTACTTCCTTCGGGAATGTTATCAGTCGTAAGAGAAACGTCACCCGTTTGGGTGTTAACGGAAGTAACAGGAGCCGTAGTGGCCGTAACATAACCTTCCGAGTTGCCGATTTGACTGTTATCAGTAGGAATAGTAATAACACCTGTGGCTTGGTTGTAAGCACCCGAACCAGCCGAGAAACTGAGGGCGGCACGAGTCAAGGAATCTGCGTAGTAGAGGTTCGCATCACCTTCGGAGAGGTCGTCAGTGGTTTTTCCACTAAAAGAGGTGTTGAATCGAGTCTCCGTGTAGTAAAGATTGGTTGTCCCTTCGCCTAAATCGTCGGTATTTTTGCTTCCGAAATCGTTATCAAACCGTGAGGAAGTGTAATACAAGTTTGTCGCCCCTTCCGATTCCAAAACATCATCGGTATCAAGAACGACAACACCTGTTTGACCATTAACGGAACTCACGGGTGCGGTTCCATTGGATGCCGCCGTAATTCTTCCTTGAGCATCCACGGTAATGTCAGCAAGGGTGTAGGAACCTGCGGTGACGGCGGTGTTGGCTAAGGAAATCGTTCCCGAAGCCGTAATGGGGCCACCTGTTAATCCCGTTCCCGTGACTACCGAAGTCACGGTTCCCGTATTCGTGCTATATCCTGAATCGTTGTTTAACTCGGAAATGTTGTCGTTAGGTTGCAGAGCCGTATCGGCCAAAGCACCTTGCGCCGCCGTAGCGAAATCTCCTGTTGCTGCAGTGGCGGCAGAGCCTAGTTCAAGATTGTTTCTAGCGTCACTAGCCGTAGTTGCCCCCGTTCCACCGCTAGACAAGCCAAGAGTTCCTGTTAGGGATGGAGTGGTAGTGGAGTTCGAAACCGACAAGCCTGATAACGTTGTGCCTACGGAAGTCACCGTGCCCCCTGCACCTGTGGCCGACAGAGTGCCTGCAGAAAAGGCAACACCTGTGCCGATAGTAACAGGGTCGAGACCTCCCGAGCCGTTAACGTAAACAAGTTTATTTACTAGGTCGGTATCCGACGTCGTGATAGTGCCCACAGAAATGTTGTCTCCTGCAGAGTAGAAACCCGCATTCGCTACTAATGTATCAACGTTACCTGTGTCGACCACTTCATTGCTGCCGATTTTCCATGCGGAGTCATCCGAGTCAATCCAAATAGTGTTCGCGGCTGCACCTCCAGGGTTATTAGCCACAGGAGTTAGTTCGAGGCCTGTGGGGTCGATAAGGCCTGTAACGGTTAGTTTACCACCAATATTGACGTCATTGGTAAAGGTAGCCGTGTCAGCCAAGATAGTGTTGGGAACATCGTTGGTTCGACCAATGTTATTGACCGCCATTCTGAAGTTTCCGCCGTTGATGCTGATAATTCGACCGACGTTTTGAATTAGTTCGGAGGCACCTGTTGGCTTTGTGACCGTGAGTTTTCCAACGGTCGTGGAAACATAAAGAGTATCTCCCGCAGAAGGAGATTCATCCGTGATGATTGATAATGAAAGACCATTGATTACTCCGCTAATTGCCATATAACCAGCGGAACCAGCACCAATTTGATTCGTGACAATACCTGCTGAGGGCATCGTGCTTGCATCATCGGCATCAGATGACTCAACATTGGGCTTGTTTGCAGTTACGCCTCCCGTCACATAGACGGGCGTTCCAGCCTCAATTGCACTGCCTGTCGCGTTATAAACATCAACGACTACCTGCGTGAGAATCTTATTGACTGTCAACAGGTCGTTCGTTGCGTCATAGGTGAAGTCCGCATCGTCAGCGAGAGTATCACTATCCGAAGCGAAAGACACCCTATTTGCAGTGAGCGCCCCGTCGATACCTCCGCTTGACGACATGTGGCCCATTTAATCACCTCAGTATGCAATCCAATGAAGGACTTGGCTAGCTGCTGACGCATCTGCGTAGATGGCAGAGAGTCTGGTTACTTCAAGGAAGATAGTGTCACCTGCTTCAAGTGGGATACCGTTAATGCTTCCAGCACTTGCGTTGTAAGCTACGGAGCTACCCCCGAGTACAATAGTTCCAGAGTTACCAGAGGCGGCTTTGAACTGAATGCCCCTCTTTGCTCT
>Ga0181568_10003105_pt1 | contig 15023 bp, 13 predicted proteins | sample 101ome_20_FD_133758 | JGI IMG/M metagenome (GOLD analysis project Ga0181568, IMG submission 133758) | Coastal salt marsh microbial communities from the Groves Creek Marsh, Skidaway Island, Georgia - 101404AT metaG (megahit assembly) | ecosystem: Environmental > Aquatic > Marine > Intertidal... | reverse complement strand
TCCCCAAATAAACTCATGATAATTATTTCTGTAAAGTAGAAAAGAATTACTGCAACTGGAAATCCTAAAAACAAAGTTAATGAATAAAGAATTTGAGCTCCTTGTTTTTTTAATTTTTTATTGTTTCTATAATCACTAAAAAAAACTATGCCTATCTGTTGGTTTAATGAATTAGTTATTCTATTTAATATATTTACAAGATATAAAGATTGTGAGTATAAACCCACTATAGCTGGACCAAAAAAGTTATCAATAATTAATACTGGGATTCTACTGTGAGCTAACTCAGCGCCCCTAACCCAATACATTTCTAAACTTTTCAAAAGTAAAATTTTTAAATACTTCCTAGGAACTATCTTGGAGGAATATCGAATTTTTTTTGTAAGAATTGCTGATGCTATAAAAATAAAAAAAATTGGGATAATTTCTTTTAAAACTAGGGCCCATATTCCCATTTCAAGAAATAGAATGGATAATATTGAGAATATTATACCAAGCAAGTTTGATATATTAACTACCAAGGCAGCTTTATAAAAAAATAAATCTTTTTCAAGAATTGATATAAGAATTGAGCTTATTGGAACCAGCAACTTGAAAAGAAATATTATAAAAAATATCTTCCAGATTGATGGTAAGTACAAATTATTTAAAAAATAAAAAACTGTAATACCAGCTATTAACTTAAGGAATATTATAAATAATATTATTTTAACTATACCGTTATAAAGTAATTTGGAATGCTTTCTTTGAAGGTAAATTGTATTTATAGAAAAAGTTGTAAAAATTTCAACAATGCCAATTAATGCAATTGATAAAGCAAAAATTCCAAATGTTTCTGGGTCTAGAAGCCTGATAATAAAGATATTGCCGATGAAGTTTAAAACCATAAAAATATTGGATACCCCAAACGACTTTATTCCTTCTAGAAAATATTTTTTCATAAATTTTTATAACTTAAGATAATCTTCATACATTTCTTTTGCCATTGCATCATATGAATATTCAGATCTTCTTGTTTTTAAAAATCCATTATTTGCAATCTCTTCTCTTCTTTTGTTATCTATTAAAAAACTTTTAACCTTAGATAAGCACTCTTCTTTTGATGAAAAATATGCTGCTTCAGTATCTTCTTCAAATAATTCAAGATGCTCATTTGTTCTTTGAGCTAACATAAAACCTCCGCAGGCTGGAATTTCAACTGACCTTGCTGTATGAATATCTCTATTAAGAACTCTTAAAAAACATAGATTAATCTCAGAGGAAAATATAGCTTGAGAATAATCCTCTCCGATAATTGGCCTGTAGTGAATATGTAAATTATTGTGCCTCCTTAATCTATATTTATATTTATCCCAACCATTTCCAAATACATTAATCTCAATTCCATTCTTGGCAAGAAAATTCATATATTGAAATCGCTCCTCTTCAGCATATCCTGCAAATAGAACTTTATACCTCACCTGCTCTATCTTAGTCTTTGAGGGTTTGTGATATTTATTTGAATACCTTTGATAAAAAAACTTAATATTTTTATAACCTAATTTTTGCAACTCAAGGTTTTTTAAATTTTCAGATTTGCTTGTATAAATCAAGTCATAAAATTTTGAAGATTTTAAAAAATCAGGGGTTTGATTATGTTTTAAAAACAAATCATCACATGTCCAATTAAAAATCTTAATCTTTGGGTTTTCTTTTTTTAAGTATGACAATAACTTAGATGAAATATTCAAACCTTTTATAGTGATTAATAAATCAATACCATTTTTATTAAATTCACTTAAAACTTTTTTTGAAATACTCTTTTTATTTTTAATTACATTTCCTTTTTTAAAGAAATACAAAAGTCTGTCGAATTTTTTTTCAGCATATTCTTGCCCATATATAATCTTCGCTCCATATAAACTTTGAAAAGAATCGGCCAAGTGAGAAATTTTATTTTTAGAGCCAGAGGTAATTAGTAAAATTTTAGGTTTCATTAAGAAAGTATGATAGCTAAATTTTTATCTTTTGAATTAATTTTTTTATTTCAAAACCAGTGAAGTCAATTGTATAAAATAATTTTCCAGTATCATGAATTTTATTTAATGGCATTAAGATCGGTTTAGAGCATAGATCTATTATTGAGGTTATCCCATCAATATAAGCCTTAGCATATATTTGAGACAAAGTAAGATTTTCATGATTTATATATTCTTTTTTATAGACATCTCCAAGATCTAATCTAGGCGTCATCTCATGAATTGTATATCCTATATTATTGTAATCAGAATTAATGATCGCCCATTCAATGCATTTCAGTCCTCTATAAAAAGGAATAATGCCTATATGTAAATTAAAATACATTATCCCTTCAATAAAATAATCTTTTGTTAAATATGGTGAACCTATAATAATTACCCTATCAGGTTTAAAATTTTCTATTATTTCTTTTGCATCTTTTTGACAAGAAACCTTTTCTGAGGATAGTTTTTTGCCAATTAGATTTTTATTTATTATTGAATTAATTTGAAATGTTTTTTTGTTAAATTCTTTTATTAAATTTCTATGAATTATTCTTCCAATTAAATTCTTTATAAGTATCAATATCTTATTCTTTTTCCAATACTTATTTATTTTTTTTAACACCGGGTCAGCTCTGACTTGAGAGAGGACAATAATTTTATAATCATTATTATTCATTTTTGAAGAAAGGTATTCTTGGGCAAATCTATATTGAGCACCATGATCCATAGTTTGTAAAATTATCTTCATAGTTTTGGAGCTTTATAAACATAAACACCTCTAACTCCTGAATCCATAGTATCTATAGATATTAAATTCTTTGAAAGAGATACCCTGGGATGCAAATCACACCTTAATGGAGTTTCATCAAATTTAGGGATAGAGTTAAGTTCATCTAGTTTAAATGATTGATTGGTTTCTAGGTTATGGGCAATAAGTTGCGGTTTTTGCTTTATCTCTGATCTAGCATATGTATCAGTTATAAAAAATTTACTTTTATAACTCATGGAAGGATGACCATCATCTGTAATGAGATCAGGTGCTATTTTAGATATAGAATTTTTTTTTAAATTAATATTTATGTATGAATCACCTGTGAGTTTCTTTGATAACTTTGATGAATCTTTAATAAAAAATTTATATATAGGTAAAAGAGGTCTAAAAAGTCTTTTTACAATTGTTTTATTTTTTCTAAGACTATTAACTTTATTTTCTATACCGCCATACCCAATAATCTCAAAATCACTCTTCCAGCAAAAATGACTCATACGACCACTATCGTTTAGAATTTTGTAATTTTTTGAATTCATATCATACAAAAAAAATCTGCTATGAATTCCACCTTCTTCAAGCTTCCATCTATGCAAAAATACGAATTTTTTACCATTTGGAGAGATTGTCATATGTTCTAGGTAATGAGTAGCATTTTTCATATTAGAAATAGGTTTATAGTTTATTAATTCTTCAAGACTAATAATAATTTTTTTTGTTTTAGATTTTAGATCGCATAGCCAAATACCATCGCCCTCAACAACCCGCTTGTTTTTTGTTCTATCTACAATATTTCCATAACTATATCCTCTTCTACACCAATAATGCCTTGCAAAATCTATAGTTAAAGCTTTGTTTCCGCATGGAAAAACAGCATATATTGGATAAGGTAAATGAGAAAATAGTTTTTTCTTGATATTGAAAATTGTTGCAACATATTTATTATCTTTAAAATCGTTAAAAATAATATCCTGATCATAATTTGGTCCGATAAATTGTGCTAAACAGCCTTGTTGCCAATTGAATGTCTTAGTATTGCTGATTTTATTAAAAGTTTTATCTTTGTTTTTAATATCAAAAAATCCAATTTCAGCATAGTCACCTTTTGAAGGACTAGGTACTCTGTCAATCCTATCGCATTTTAATGCTATTAAGTATCTATCATCTATTGATATTTGGGGAGTATTAAAATATCCAAAGAAAAAATGATTATCACTTGGTGTAGTAAAAACTTTTACAGTATTAAGCTCTATCATTTTTCTCTAATGCCTTAATCATATTATTTATGCCAATCTCATACGAATAATTGGCAATTATATTGGAATTTCTTTTTCCCATATTATTTGAATCTTTGATGTTATCAATCAAAATTTTTAAATAATCTATAAGTTGATGTGTATTCGAATTTTTAATGACAAACCCATTATGGTTATTTTTCACTAAATCTATTGATGTACCGACACCCTCAGATACTATAATTGGAATTTCGAAATTCATAGCTTCATTTAACGCTTTAGGTGATGCGTCATATTCTGAAATTAGTACAAAGATATTAGAAATGGATAATAATTTTGCAACTTGATGTTGGCCTACAAATCCAACACATTTAAGATTTACATTTTTTTCTTTAGCTGTTTTTATTAAATTATCTTTTTCAGGTCCATCGCCTATAACAAGGAATGTTATATGTTTTGTCTTAAGATTTGCAATTGAATCTAAAATGTCAATTGTTCTTTTTCTTTTGGTTAGTCTTGAACAGGTTGCTACAACTACATTATTAATAGGTATATCAAGAGAATTTTTAAAATCAATAATATCATCATCTGATTTAAGCTTATTTTGTTTGAAAAAATTATTGTCTACTGAACATGGGAACGAAACTAATTTATTCTTTTTAATTACAAACTTTTCTAAATACCTCTTGTTTAATATGCATGAATATAAAACCTTATGACATCCTAAAAAATATAATGGCAAAACAAGATATTTTATTAATAATTTAATCTTTGCTTTTATTGAAGCTTTTGAGGCTGGTTCAACGGCCTCGCCCCTCCAAATAATTTTCTTAAATGAAAATAATGCAGCAAAATAAACATACCAGCTAGTTAAAGTATCATACCCATGAATAAGGACGTACTCTGAGTCATTTTTATAAATATAAAAGATTATTCCGGGATTATTTCTTGAAAAAAAACCTTTTTTTTGACTTGAGGAATAATTTTTAAAAAATTTATATTTGTAGCCATCTAGTACAGGAACATCCCATTGGATCTTAGCTGCAAACTCTTCATTATAAAATGGCTCAGCGCCAATTTTATCTCCAAATAGAACCTCCATAGAAAAAAAATTTAATTCATTAATTTTCCTAAACAAAGGAGAGTGATACTGAGTTGGATTTCCTGAAAATACTAATAATTTTTTCATTTTTAATATATTATCTTTCTTTTATTATTACTTTTCTTTTGCCAGCTTTTGTTTTAATTGGTTCATCTATTGGAATAAATTTAACAATTTCTTTTCTTAAATGTATCCCTTCAATCTTTAAACCTTTTACAAGGATTTCTAATAGCGAACTATTAGACGGTCTATCACCAAAATATGAAAAATAAATATGTAGCATGTTTTTTTTAGAGCTATAATGAATTGACCTTAAAGAATCTAGCTGCTTGAAAATATGATCAAGAACTATTACAGAAATTGTATGTAATTTACAATCAAGGTCTTCTATCTTAATTACATCCCTCTCCTTTCCTGCCAAAGATTTTAAAAAATATATGCTTCCATTGTAATCTTCGCAGACTAGATCTTCAGTATCATAATTTATTAATGGAAAACATTTTTGACCTATAGTTGTAAGTATGATTCTTTTACTTTTTTCAAATAAAATAAAATCTCTATAAAAAATATTTATAGGATATAAAGCAGAGACTGAATATCCGATTACGCCGGCTTCAGCCATTCCATATTCATTGATAACAGGGCAATTAAAAAGTTCTTCAAGTTTATTGGCATCATAATCCGATAATGTCTCTGAGGTATTTACAATCCTTCTTATTTTAAATGCACTAAGTCTAATTTTATTTAGTGTACAAAAATTTAAAATTGCTTTTAAACATGAGCCATAACCAATAATATATTTGGGTTTTGTTTTAATAATCATATTAATAATCTTTTGAAGATTTTTATCACTAAGATCATAAGCTGAAACTCTAGTTATATTATTTAGATAGTCTTTAATTTTATTTCTAAAATCCTTCAAAATAACATGTCTTCCACTAAATAAATGGGAATGACCCCATATCATTAACAATTTAGATCTAGGGTAAATTTGATTTAATGACCTACCTGTAAAAGTGTTTATCCATGCTGAATCTGCATCACTTAAATTCATAGGAAATGGGGTAGCAATTCCACTTGTTCCGCCAGTGAGAGTTTGTCTTTTTATTCCTGGTGTTTTAAATACTAAATTTCTATTATCAGAAATTATTTTTTTTGTTAGAACTGGGAAGTCTTCAAGCTGTGATAAGTTATATATTTTATTTGGTAAATTATGCTTCTCTTTCCAGTTTTTATAAAAAGGAATATTCTCATATGAATTTCTCCATATTATATTAAATTTGTTTAGCTGAATATTTTCTTTTTTTTCTTGAGATAGATGCTTATTAGTAATATAGAAATCTTCTTCTATGCTTAAGGCCTGAAGCCTTTTTTTTAAATAAATCTTAAATAGATAATTCAACATGTTTATTAATTGATTGAAAGTAATTATCCCATTGAAAATTAAATAAATAATTCTCTAGATCTTGATTTGAGCAGTTAATGCTTGAATTTAAATGTTTGAATATTCTCTTTGAAAGAGAATGAGGATCTGGTTTTGAATATTTGACATAGCCAGATTGATCTAACCACGAATCTCTTTCCGTCTCATCTGAGAGAATTAATTTTTTATTATAAAGCAGTATCTCAAATGTGGTTATTCTATAATCAGCCCAATCAATAGTAATAAACATATCCATAGCCTTTAAATAATAATCAGCTTTATCCTTTGTTAAATAACCCAAAAAATTAATATGATCAGTCATGCCTAAAGATTCTGAAAGTTTCTTTAAATATTCTTCATGAGGGCCTATTCCTATAATATTCATATTAAAATCTATATTTTTATCCTTAAGGATTTTTAAGGATTCAATGATTACTTCAATTCTTTTATTTTTATCTAGTCTAGATAATGTAACAAATTCATACTTGTCTTTTAATATTTTATTAGAAGGTTGAACATCTGTGATTAGTTTATTCTTATCAATTCCACCAGAAAGTGCAATTGAGTCAATACCAAAAATTTCTTTTTTTTCTTTTTTAGCATAATTTGAGAGAACAAAAATTTTTTCAGACCTTCTAATTAAAAATTGTGATATAAGTGCCCGAAGATTTATATAAAACATTTCATATAAATTTTTTTTCTTTTTCATATCAACTATCTTTTGAAACATGCAATCTTTTCTTGCAAATTTAATATATTTTTTAAAGAAAAAAATTGATATTTTATCTGTCTCATTAAAAGACATTGTTGTAGGATGATGGATAAATGTAGAAAATTTATTTTTAGAAAATAAAGATGCGATTGAAAAATCTATATAGCCTGAGTGACAAAAAGAATAAATTGGTTTGAATTTAATAATAAGTCTTGTAAGGCCTATAATTGAGCTAGCTATAATGATGTCATCATTACCAACATTTGATATTTCGGTATTTTTATATTTAAAACATATTAATTTTGGACTAAAGCCTGCTTTCTTAAGAAAATTATAGTGCTTAAATAATAACACCTCTGCTCCGCCAACAGATGATATATTTTTATAAAATAAAAAGACTATTTTTTCCATGAAGCAATGGATTCAATATTACTTATTATATAGTCAATCTGGCCATCGGTTAGATTAATAGATGATGGTAGATAAAAGCCTTTATTATATAAATGCTCTGTAACCTTTAGTGGTTTTTGATCTTTTAAAAGGTATTTTTTAAGTGGTTCTTGTAAGTGCAATCCTTTAAATAACTGTCTAGAGTCAATCCCTCTTTTTTTAAGCAATTGAACAAATTCATATCCGGAAAACTTACAGCTATCATTAATTATAAGAGCATACATCCAAAAAATATGATGTATATCATTAGAGCTATTTTGAAATGTAAAATTTTTTGAATTCTCAAGTTTTGATTTGTATAAATTTCCAATTCTTATTTTTTCTTTAGCAAAAAAATTAATTTTTTTAATTTGTGCGCAGCCAATAGATGCTTGAATATTAGTCATTCTATAATTAAAACCTAAATCAGAATGAGAAAATCTTTCATCATCTCCAAAATATAAATTAATGTATTTTCTTGCTTTTAGAGCATAATTATTATTATCAGTAATGATCATACCCCCCTCGCCAGTAGTTATTAATTTATTTGCATAAAGGGAGAAAGTGGCAATGTCACCAAAAGTTCCACATAATGAGTCTTTATATTTGCTTCCAAGTGACTCGGCTGTGTCTTCTACGATTAATAAGTTATTGTTTCTTGATATTTCTATTATTTCTTCCATTGATGCAGGATGACCAAAACTATGTACAACAATAATTGCCTTTGTTTTTTTATTTATTAGAGATTTGATATATGCTGGATCAATATTCCAATTACCTAACTCTACATCTGCAAATCTTGGTATTGCACCAAGTTTAATAACAGCAGCTGCAACAGAAATTATTGTAAAGGATGGAATTATTACTTCATCACCCTTCTTAATACCAATTGCATGAAGGGCTACCTCTAAGGCTGCTGTTCCATTTGCTAATGCAATAGCATTTTTAGATTTATGAAATTTAGCAAAATCTTTCTCAAATAATTCTATGTATTTACCAGAGGATGAGATCCAATTACTTTTAATACAATCTTGAACATTTTGAAGCTCTTCTTTTCCGATACTGGGCTCAAAAACTGGAATCATAAATAAAAATATCTAAGAATTAAAGAAATATTTATCATTAGTATTTCCCATATACGGGCCTTGTTTTACTTCAATATACTTTGTGTTTGGGGCAAAAGAAAACCCATGACCACCTTGAAACTGAATAAAGCCCATTCCAGAAGTCAAGTTCTTTTTTGAAATTACTGTTTGATTTATGTTATAAAAAGTTACAACGACTTCGCCTTGATAAATAAAAAAGAATTCAGAAGTATGTCTAGTCTCTCTTTTTATTAATTTATGAATATGAGGATTTTTTTTAGTTTTATTCATAATTGTGCCGAATCCACACTGCATTTCAAAAAAATCCTTAGTTGGAAAAATTACTTCCCCATCAATGTTTAAATCATATATCTGAGCATAAATAATGCCATCATCGATAATGTCAATTGTTCTATTTTTCATTTTTATAATTCTTTTTTAACTAATTCGAGATCAGATTCAATCATTTCTTTTATTAAATTATTAAAAGAAATTTCTGGACGCCATTTCAAATCTTGCATTGCAAAAGATGGGTCTCCATGCAAATAATCAACTTCAGTTGGTCTAAAATACTCTCTATCAACTTCTACTAAAATCTCATTATTTTCTTCATTAAGACCTTTTTCATCCTCGCCTTCTCCAATCCACTTAATGTTGATATCGACATGTGCGAAGGCTTTTTCAATAAATTCTCTTACTGAATGTGTTTTACCAGATGCAAGCACATAATCATTTGGCTTATTTTTTTGTAACATCATCCACATTCCTTTAACATAATCTTTAGCATGCCCCCAATCTCTACATGCATCTAGATTTCCAATAAATAGTTTTTCTTGCACTCCATAATATATTCTTGATACTGCTCTAGTAATTTTTCTAGTAACAAAAGTTTCTCCTCTTATTGGACTTTCATGGTTAAATAGAATCCCATTACTTGCAAATATTCCATAAGCTTCGCGGTAATTAACAACAATCCAATACGCATAAAGCTTTGCAACCCCATATGGACTTCTTGGATAAAAAGGCGTTTGTTCATTCTGTGGTTTTTCACTAGCAATGCCATATAATTCAGAAGTAGATGCATGATAAATTTTTGTTTTATCTTTTAAGTTTAAGATTTTTACCGCCTCAAGTATTCTTAAAGTTCCCAAAGCATCAGAATTTGCTGTATATTCTGGCTCTTCAAAACTAACAGCAACATGGCTTTGGGCAGCTAAATTATATATTTCATCAGGTTGAACCTCTTGTACTATTCTTAAAACACTTAAGCTATCAGTCATATCACCATAATGAAGCTTTAGACTATTTTCTGAGATATGTGGATCCTTGTATAAATGGTCAATTCTCTGGGTATTAAAAATTGATACTCGTCTTCTTAATCCATGAACTTCATAACCTTTTTCAAGAAGAAATTCTGCAAGATAAGCCCCATCTTGACCTGTAATACCTGTAATTAAGGCAACTTTTTTCTTAGACATGCGTTTATTATAAACTTACTGTATATATTATAAACATATAAATATTATTTACTGTCACCCTCATAATAATTTATGTACCAACTAATAAACTTCTTAATTCCATCTTCTATAGAAGTTTTAGGATTGTAAGAATATTCATTTATAAGCTCAGATATATCAGCATACGTTTTGAGTACATCGCCTTGCTGCATTGGTAAATTTTTTCTTATAGCTTTTTTATTTAAGTTTTCTTCAATAATTTGAATAAATTTATTGAGCTCAATGGGTTTGTTATTGCCGATATTAAATATCCTATATGGAGCAGTTGACTCAGAATCTCTATGTTTAATATTTTTAGGCGGATTTCTAATAATCATTTCGAGGGCATCAACAATGTCATCAATATATGTAAAGTCTCTTAACATATTTCCCTCATTGTATACATCTATAATCTCATCATTATTGATAGCTTTAACAAACTTAAAATATGCCATATCTGGTCTACCAAAAGGACCATATACAGTAAAAAATCTTAGTCCAGTTGTTTTAATATTAAATAAATGAGAATATGAAAATGCCATTACTTCATTTGATTTTTTTGTTGCTGCATATAGGCTGATAGGCAAATCAGTAACATTATTTAAAGAAAAAGGTATGTTCTCTGTGAGGCCATAAACTGAGCTAGATGAAGCAAAAATAAAATGATTTGTATTAAAAAGCTTAACCATTTCTAAAATATTGTGAAAACCTACAAGGTTTGAATCAATATAAGTTTTAGGGTTTTTTATGGAATAGCGAACGCCAGCTTGTGCTGCTAAATTAATAACAACATCAAATTTATTTTCTTCAAAAAGCTTTTTTAATAAGTCATAATCACATATATCTAACTTAAAAAATTTATAATTATTTTGACTTTGATTCTCTAAATATTTTAGCCTGGATAGTTTTAATTCAACATCATAGTAATTATTGATGTTATCTATACCAATAACATTAACATTGCTTTCTACTAATTTTTTTACTAAATGAAATCCTATAAAACCTGCTGAACCTGTTACAAGTACTTTCATTATTTTTTCTCATAAAAACAATTTATAAAAAAAGTTTTACTTTTATGCGCCCTCATATCAGCCTCAGCAAATATTGAGAAACTTTGTTGCGGAGAACTTTTGAATCCATGCCGGATCACTATGTTTTATTAATAATTTTGTTAAAGTTTCTATACATTACAATAATTATAGAAAATATTAATCCCAAAATAGTAAATAGAATTACTATCTCAGATCTTTTTGGTTCAGATTTTTCCTCGGGTATGAATGGAGCATCAATTGGATTCAAAATATAATACTTTCTTACCTTGGTTAGCATTTGTTTTTTAAGTTGAGTTTCTATTAATTGATTGATTGAAAATTTAATATCAGATTGAGGCGTTTTGGATAACTGGCTTGTAAGAAATTCAAGAGACTCAGTACTTTCAACAATATCTCTATTCCTCATTATGTCATTAATCTCATAAATTATTAATTCTAAAAAATCTTTTGCAAAAATTGGGGATTGATGATCTATACTTATAGTAATAAGTCCGGAAACTTTATCTTCATTAAGAGATAAAATTTTTCCATACATTTTATAAACCTCTAAATCAGTTGGCTCTCCTTCAATCCATTTTTTAGTTTCAGGATTATAAATTTTAGGATCATATTCAATAGCTTTAGTTTCAGGATTGTATGCTTTTGTAGCAAACAAATTCAGTTTTATATTATCAAATGTTAAAAGATGAGAGAAAAACTCTCTAGAATTTATAGTTGCTATCATGACTGCTGTTTTACTAACCCCAACATTCTGAGGCAAAGATATGCCTGTAGCAGCAGCGAGTCCTCCATATTTAGATGCCATTGAGGAAAGCGCGTTTACCTCAGTTGCATCATCTATCACAGGATGAAGAACACTTTTAGATGAATATATATTTGGCAACCAGAGTGCATATAAAATAGAAAAAAATGAAAAGATAAAAGTTATTGATCCAATTAAATATTTTTTATCCCATAAAAGACTAAATAACTTAATCAGGTCAATCTCTTTTTCTATTTTATTTTCCATATTAAACTTCTCATTTATTTGGTACCCGGAGCCGGACTTGAACCGGCACGCCATTGCTGGCGAGGGATTTTAAGTCCCTTGTGTCTACCAATTCCACCACCCGGGCATTGTAAACTTAATGTTATTATAATTTATAAGAAAAAGAATAGGCTAAAAATATTTATAAAAATGGTTTAAATTTATCTATATTCTCTTTATACCATTCAATTACTTCATGAAGCTTGTTATCGATACCAAATGAATATTCCCATCCAAGCTCATCTTTAATAAGGTTATATTCACAAGGATAAGCTATATCATTAAAAACTCTATCATCTTCAAATTCTATAAAATCATCTAGATTTAGGTATTCCCCTATCAGATTTGCTATTTCTAAATTAGAGTAATCTTTATCATGTCCAATATTATAAATTGGATTATGAGTATTCTGCTCTGCTAAAAGCAAGAGAGCTCTCACAGCATCATCTATCCACAAATAGCGTCTTCTTGAGCTTCCATCACCATGCATTGTCATTTTCTTCCCTAAAAGACCTAAGCAACTAAATTTTGGAATAATATTTCTAATAAATTGACCAGGTCCAAAAATATTATTTGATCTCAATGTTACAAAATTAAAGTTTTTATACATGTGCTTGTATGAATTTGCGATCATATCTGCAGCTGCTTTTGATGAACTATAAGGGTTTGTTGGATCCAGTAAATTAGAATGCTGAATTGTGTTAGCTGATCCATATACCTCATCAGTACTCATAATAATTAGTTTTTCTGCACTATTATTTAAACATGCATGCATAATGCTTTGAGTTCCTAAAACATTAGATCTAGTTGTTTCAAGAGGATCATTAAATGAAACATCTACATGAGATTGGGCAGCAAGATGAAAAACAATATCACCTTTTTGAATAATTTTAAGAGTGATATTTGGATCTGAAATATCAACAAAGTAATATTTTGTTTTATTATTGTCTTGAATATTATCTAAATTAATATGATTCGATAGCTTGTCAATAACAATGATTTGCTCACATCTATCTTGAAGTTTTTTAACCAAATGAGAACCAATAAACCCACTTCCTCCAGTTATTACATACCTCATTTACTCTCTCCCTTTAAATTTTTGGAGGCTGAAGCCGGAATCGAACCGGCGTAAACGGCTTTGCAGGCCGCTGCATGACCACTCTGCCATCCAGCCATATATGAAAAGTATTGTATACATCAAGTTATTAAATTCATAGAAGTTATTTTTTAAAGGTACTCACTGTATACTGATACCCTGTGTAAATAGTTACTAGTAAAGATAGAAACAAGAATATATCCCCAATTAATAATACAAGCATATTATTCAAGCTTAGTCCAAACAGATATATGAGGATAGTGAACAGTTGAAAAGATGTTTTTATTTTAGCTAAAAATGTTACTTTTGTTGCTGAACTTCTAGAGTGTCTTGCGTTAAGGTCTCTTAAAGCTCCTACCCATATTTCGCGAGTAATTATAATTGATGAAAAAAAACCAATATAATAGCTATTTAAATTTACTGAAATTCCAATTAGTAAAAAAACAATTAGAATTTTATCTGCGATTGGATCTAATATTTCACCTAATTGGGATACTAAATAATATTTGCGTGCTAAAAAACCATCAAAATAATCTGTAATGCTTGCAAGAAAAAATAGTATAAGTGCATAAAAATATAATTCGCTTCTGGTTAAAAGAACAAAGATAATTGCCCCCAAGATAATTCTCGAAACTGTTATAAGATTTATAAATATAGACATTATTTTTTATTAGAAATTATATCTTTAGCTATTTTCTCATTAATACCTTTAATAGTCATTAGCTCATCCAATTTGGCAGAGTAAATATTTTTAATATTCTTAAATTTTTTTAGAAGATTTTTTTTTGTGATTGGGCCAATACCATTAATTTTATCAAGAGATGACTTTTTAACGCTTTTTTGTTTCTTTTTTCTTTGGGCACTTATTGCAAATCTATGAGATTCATCTCTTATTTCTTGAAGCAATAAATAAGCCTTTGAGTGCTTTTCCATTTCTACAACTCCTGTATTTGATAGAATTGTTTCAGTTGCTCTTATTCTATTAGCACCTTTAACTATTGATATAACTTTAATATTTGAATGTTTTGAGTTATTGATTAAAGATTCAACAGATTTTAGTTGATTGTTACCTCCGTCTATAAGCAGCAAATCTGGTACAGTCTCTTTATCTTCATAATATTTTAGTCGCCTAGATAAAGTATGCTCTAATGATCCAGTATCATTTCCAGCTAAATGCTTAGGGATATTAAAAAGCCTATATTTGTCATTATTTGGACCCTTTTTTGTATACACAATGCAAGAAGCCACTGCATGATCCTGATATAAATGACTAATATCGTAAGCTTCAATTTTAAATAGCTGCCTAATCCCCAATACCGCTTTAAGCTCATTAAGCGCAAAACTGTATTTTTCTTCCTTGCTTAAGTGATTAGCGATAACCTGTTGAGCATTTGATTTGCATAAATTAAAAATTGGCCTTACATCTTTGCTTGGTGTGCATATAATTTTTGTACTTTTTGCTGTTTTCCTAAAAATGGCTTCACTTAATATATCATTTGATGATACCGGGTCAGCGGTTAGAATTTTATTTGGTATATCAGGATTATTGATATAAAAATTGATAATGGCACTTTCATAAACCTGATCAATTAAT
>Ga0181568_10003097_pt1 | contig 15029 bp, 9 predicted proteins | sample 101ome_20_FD_133758 | JGI IMG/M metagenome (GOLD analysis project Ga0181568, IMG submission 133758) | Coastal salt marsh microbial communities from the Groves Creek Marsh, Skidaway Island, Georgia - 101404AT metaG (megahit assembly) | ecosystem: Environmental > Aquatic > Marine > Intertidal zone... | reverse complement strand
CGACAGCTGCCGCATCGCTTCGAGAATGCGCGCGCGACCGTTCTCATCGCTCGTCGGAAAGTCGCGAATCATCAAGACGACGCGCTCGCCACCGAACCCGTTCGCGCCCGCGCTCGTCGTTTTCGAGCTCAAAAACGACAGAGGCGCGTATTTAGTCGCCCTCTCGACGTACGCCACGAAATCATCCACCTTACTCGAGTACTCCACCCCCAAATCACCGTCCACTTTCGCGTGCGAATACTCTCGCCACAGCGTCGGCGTCGGCGCCTGCCACTCCCTCACCGCGTATCCCGCCTCCTCCGCCACGCACCTGATCGCCGTCGCCTTCCCACACCCCGGCGGTCCGCTCGCACAGAGCGCCCGAGACGCTCCACGACCGTCCAACCACGCGCGCAACGCCGCCAACTTCTTTGCCGGCGTCGCGCACTCGCTCGCGTCTCTCGGCGCTCGAAGCCGCGTCGAAGTCGAGCTCGTCGTCGTCGTCGTCGTCGTCGCCCGTCGATCGATCGCCGCCGGAACGTCGTTCTCGTCGTCCTCGATGACGTCTTCGTCGAGGACGTCCTCGACGATGTCCTCCTCCGTCGTCCTCGCGCGCGTCGTCGAAGTCATCTTTTCCTCTCACGCCCGCACGAGTTCAAACGCGTGACGATTCGCGACGAGAACGCGCGACGAAACGACGACGCGCGTCCGAGGCGACGCGTTGAGATCGTTCCCTGACGCTCGCGCGCGCGAATCCGCGCGCGCGTCGCCGTGTGTCGTCCGAAGATGCGTCGGCACCGACATCGACATTGACATTTCGAATTCGCGCGCGGTCGTTACTCGACACCGCGACGCGCGACGACGGCGTCGACGCGCGACGAGAGGGCGCGCGCGATGATTCGAGGCGTCGGCGCGTCCGCCGCGTCCGCGACGCTCGCGAGCGGCGGAGGCGCGGGTGAGGAGGCGCGAAAACTGTGCGCGTGCGAGGGGTGTCGCTCGTGCGCGACGTTTCGCGGGTTCGCGCGCGCGCGCGCGAGCGCGAGCGGCGCGGATGGCGACGGAGGGCAGAACGGAGGCGTCGGACGAGGCGCGAACGACGGTGGATGCGAAAACGAACCGCAGAGGTACACGAACGTGGATTCACGCACGGGGACGGAACGCAGAGGTTTTCGTAAACTGTGTAAACCGTGTCTGCGACGACGAGAGAAGGATCGAGAGGAGGCGAAGAGAGGCCGCGGTGGTGACGGTGATGCGAGCGCGCGGCGAAGGCGATCGGGCGCGGCGACGGAGGCTCGAGACGAAGGCGAGTACGACGGAACCGCCGGGAAGAAGCAAAAGACGACCACCGCTCGCGTCGTGGATAAAGGACGCGCGCACAGGGAATCGATCGTGTTGTTCGGTGACTCTCTCACCGAGCGCGCGTTCGAAGACGGAGGATTCGGCGCGCGTTTGGCGCACGAGTTTCGGCGGTTTGCCGACGTGCGCGGACGAGGATACAGCGGTTACAACACGGAACATGCGCTCTGCGTGCTCAACGAGATATTTCCCATCGATGAGTCGTCCTCTCATTCTTTGACGTCGACGTCCTCCGCGGCGCCGGTGTTGGTGACGGTGTTGTTCGGTTCGAACGATGCGTGTGTGAAGAACTCGTCGGCGGGTCCGGTGCAACACGTCCCCGTGGAGCGATACGAGGATAATCTCCGCACGATTGCGTCGCATCTGCGAAGGATGAAACCGACGCCGAGGATTCTTTTCATCACGCCGCCGCCCGTGGACGACGAGGCGTGGCTGCGGGATTGCTCGATGCGCGCGGCAGACCCGGCGTCTGGTTTCGGCGACTTGCTCAGAGACGATGCGCCCAACAGAACCAACGCGGGCGTCAAACCGTACGTCGAGGCGATGAAGCGCGCCGCGCGCGCCCTCGACGTCCCCGTCGTCGATTTGCACCAATACCTCGAATTCTCCAACGGTCACGTCGACGAAACGCAATTCGTCGACGGGTTACACTTTTCGGAAGCCGGTCAGCGTCAAGTCGCCTCGTGCGTCGTCGACGCCGTCCGCGCCTCCTTCCCGCAGCTCGCCAGACGCGCGAGCGACGCCATCAAGTGCGATTTCCCCGACTGGAAGCACCTCGATCCCGTCAACTTTCCCGCACAAATCACCAATTACCACGCCTCGGTCGCTCGCGTTCCGGACGGCGCCGTCGCCCCGTGAGCGGCTCGAGCGTCCCGCTTGTAAGTAACGCCGGCGAGGAGCCAAAAAGTGCAACGCACGCATTCTACATCCGCGCCCGCGCCACTCCTCGGTCGTCATGCCCAAGCGAAAGCGACGACCGTGGCTGGACGATGCCGTCGTTGATCGAACCAAGGCGCGCGACGGCGCCAAGACGGCGGCGAGAAAGGCGCGCGAACGCGCGTTTCGAGAAAAACATCCCGAACGCTTTTTCGAGGACACTGACGCGGCGGCGGGGACGACGACGGATGCGTCGACGAGCGAGCGTCGAGACGACGAGACGCGAGGAAGAGGAGATGAGAGCGATCGGCGACGACGACGAGGAGGCGCGGACGGGACGACGTCGGGACGAGGCGACCGGGAAGCGTCGTTGGAATCGGTGGAGACGGACCCGAGGCTGTTTCCGACGCACGCGCCGTGTCAGACGCGAGACGACGTGAGTGAGGCGGAATTCGAACGACGGCGGGCGCGCGTGGAGGCTGTGACGAGAGAGATCGGTACGTGTGCGAGACATAAACAGTTGCGACGCGCGTGTCGGTTGTTCGTGCGAATGATCGCGAGTGAGGGATTGGTGCCGAGTCCGTACGCGTACGCGTCGTTGTTGAACGCATACGTGAATACGGGGACGATGGAGGGCGCGGAGGCGTTGATGGAGCGCATGCGAGAGGTTGGGTGCGCGCCGAACGTCGTCGCGTACACGACCATGTTGAAGGGATACATGCTCGTCGCCGATGTGGACGCAGCGTGGCGTTTAATTGACGGTATGACGCATCCGGTGGCGCCGGATAGTCGAGCGGTGAACACGTACATTCGCGTGTGCGTGAGGTGCGGTAATTTGCGCATGGCGAGGCGCGCGTTCGAGCGAATGAGAGAGTGGGATGTGGTTCCCGACGATACCACGCACAAGCTCATGGGTCGACTGCTCGCACAGGGTTTACGGTGTGATGAATTGAAAAAGTTAATCAAGAGCGTGCGCAAGGGCGAGCACGCGCGCTGGACGAATGACCCGAACTCGGGGCCGTGTCTGTTTTGGCGCGCCGGCAAGTGCGAGAGAGGGGTTAATTGCCGCTATTATCACGAACCTTCGATCGCGCAGAGCGACGCGCTGGAGAAGGAGATTGAATCGAACGATACGTTGGCGAGTCTCTACATCAACCACGCGCACGCCTCCGCCGTGTGCGGACAGTTTGAACAGTGCGCCAAGTCGCTCGACAAGGCGGGAGAATGTCTCACCAAAGACGGCGGTGCCGGTGGACTTAGAGATAAAGATGAACGCGCCGAGTTATTCCGTCGAACGAACAGAGACGAATTGAAGCTCGAGATGCAGCGAATCAAGGCGTTCGCCGAACGCGTGCAAAAGCGCGAACAAGAGCCGCCGAATTTGGCGAGTCATCTATCGAAGACGCTTATTTTTAGCTCGCAAATTCTCGAAGTTCCCGCTCGAGGGTCTGAGATGACGAGCGAAGAGGTGGACGCGTTGCGCGCCAATCTGTACGCCGCGCTGAGGGACACGATGGGACTGGTGGACGATTCGGAACGCTCGGTGAAACGGGCTGTTCGAAAGTGTATCGCAGACGACGGCACGATGCGATTCGATCGCATGTTCGGTCGCTCAAAAAAGGATAAACGAGAGGTGAATCTTGAAGTCGCCGCGGGTAACGGTGATTGGGCCGTCGCTCAGGCGAAAGCAGATGACTCGGCGGATTGGATTTCTCTCGAACTGCGTCACGATCGCGTGTACAGCATTTTCTCTCGTGCGGTGTGCTTCGGAGTGTCGAATTTCGCCGCGATGGGAGGCGATGCCGCATACGTGATGCGCCGCAACGTCGCGCCGGAGTCCGTGTCGAACGTGTTCGTAAACTTTCCGGAACCTCCGCATCACAGCGGAGACTCGGCCGCCGACAACTCCCTGGCTTTGCTCAACGCAGAATTCTTTCGAGACATTCACGCGAGTCTGAGAGCCAAGGGAGGGCTCACCATCTTCAGCGATAATCATCGGTACATGAGATCGCTCGCGACCACGCTCGCCGAGCTCGAACTGTTCGAGGCTCGCGAAGACGTCAATTTGTCGTCCAGAGAGCCCGCGGAGAGATACGAAACGGTTTCCGGTGTTCGCCTGTACGAGGGCTTGCCCGGTCCTCTCACCGGTCATCGCGTGTACGAACAGTCGTATTTCGATAGATTTTGGGAGAACGGTCAACACATAGATCGATACTTTATAACGTTAGTCAAGTTGTGATGTAACGCCGGCGCCAAGCGTCACACTTCGTCTCCGCGCGAGGACGTCGATCCGCGCAACCCGCGCGCGCGTCGACATGTCGGAGACGGTGGATTCGAACGAGAGCGCGCGACGTCGTCACTTGCTCGTGTTTGACCTGAACGGTCTCTTCGTGGAGCGCGTGCGCGGCGCGCACTACGCGCCTCGCGCCACCTCGGGGACGGTCCCGGAGCGCTCGCGAGAGGTGGCGGGGACGTCGGCGACGTCGACGAACGCGCGCGAGGGGGATGCGCCGTCGGTATCGTCGAGCTCACCGGTCTCGTCGCGCACTCGAGGCGTGAGTGAGCGAGTAAGGGCGGTGAAACCAGACTTCATCATCAACAAACACTCGTGTTACCTCAGACGACACGCGAGGGAGTTTCTCGAGTGGGCGCACGAGCGATTCGACGTCGGCGTGTGGTCGAGCGCGATGGAACACAACACGTCAGCCATGGTGGAGAATATTTGGGGGGATTTACGCGAGAAATTAGCCTTTGTGCTGTGTCAAGAACACTGCGCGCGGGCGGGGATGATGAAGACGTCGGACGGTCGCGGCACCAAGCCGAGATTTCTAAAAAATCTATCCGTGGTTTGGCAAAAGTTTGAGGCGCGTTTCGACGAGACGAACACGCTGCTCATCGACGATGATTCGTACAAGGTTGTGAAGAATCCACCGAACACGGCGATTCATCCCTCGCCGTTCACGGTGGCAGGTCGCGAGTCCGACAACGGTTTGGGCCCAAACGGCGCGTTGCGCCTCTATTTAGAAAAACTTCACAAGTGCGATTCCGTGCCCGCGTTCGTGAAGATGAATCCGTTCGTCGACACCGCACCGCGCGCGATCGCGGACGACATAGACGCGGTCGGCGCGAGACTCGAGGCGCTCAGCGTGCGGGACGACGCGAAGAAGGAGCCCAAACCGAAGACGCGAGGCGGCAGAGGCGGCAGAGGAGGCGGCGGCAAAAAGCCTCCACCGAAACAACCGTCGAAACCACCGCCACCGCTCGCGACGCCGAAATCACTCCCATCGGCACCGAAACCGTCGTCGAAGAAACCACCTCCGAAGCCCACCGACGCCGATTCGTCGCTCACGAAGAGCGGCGCGTCGTCGCGCTAGCTCGTCCCCGCCGTTGTCCAAACGTCATTCTAGCCCACTAGAGAGTCAGTCGTCGCCAGACCGCGACCATCGATCGCGCGCAACGCGCCGCATGGAGTCGACAGAAGATGCGCCTCGAACGTCGAAACGATTGAAAGCGCGCGCCGATGCGGCGTTGCGCGTCGACGTGCTCGAGGAATGCGCGCCGGAAGCACCGCCGCCGGTGTCGGTGAACGACGCACCGACATCGGCGAACGCGCGCGTCGCCGCGACGGGTGTGCTTCGACCGGCGGTGCGACACGAGAAATTGCTCGTGCTCGATCTCAACGGTCTGTTCATCGATCGACGCACGAAGCGGTACGTTCCGCAAACAAAGGGAAAGGCGAGAGAGGATGAGGAGGCTGCTCGAGAGGCGACGGCGTCGGAGGACGACGAGCCGGACGCCGCTCCCGAGGGCGCGGAGGAGGACACGCGGGAGATGGATCCGAACGAGGTGGTCGAGAACGCCAGGGTTGGGAGTTATTACGTGTACGACAGACCGCACATGCGCGAATTCATCGAGTGGGTGCACGAGAGATTCGAGGTGGGCGTGTGGTCGAGCGCCAATTCGAGAAATACCAAAAATTTGGTCAACTACGTGTGGGGCGCGCACGCGTCCAAGGTGGCGTTTGTCTGGGGACAGGAGAGGTGCACAGATATCGGTAAAGATCCGTCTGGAGAGGGCAGACGGCCTCTTTTCCTGAAAGAGTTGAAGCACGTGTGGTCGATGAAGAAGAGCACCGGGCTCTCGCGCTTCAACGAAACGAACACGCTCTTGATTGACGACTCGCCGTACAAAGCCATTCGAAATCCGAAGAATACCGCGATCCATCCTCGAGGATACACGGTGAAGGAACGCGATACCGACGACATGTTGGGCGAACGCGGAGCGCTTCGTCAGTATCTCGACAGACTCTCGGCGTCGACATCCATTCCGGAATTCGTGGCGTCCAATCCGTGGAACGACGGCGAAATCGACGAGGAGCACTTGGCCCAGGTTGACATCGCGCAGAAGGCGTCGGAAGCCGCGGCGAAGAAAGCGAAAGAGATGCTCATAGCGCTTCGCGATCCTTCTGAAATCGATTTGGACGACATGGGTCTCTGATGAGATGATGCTACCTACCGTATTTAATTTTCTAGCCTAAATTCCTAGCCTAATTTTATGTAGTCAGTTGCGTTAGACTTAACCGCAGTTCCTCTTTCGGGTTAATCGGGGTGACTTTGGCGCACCAAAATCGGAGCATTGTCAAGGCGTTGATCACGAATTCGTACTCTCCACTTCTCATCTCTGTCTGACGCGAGACGTTCGGAAACGAGAACGCCGAGGCGTGCACTACTTTGGACAACTCGCTCTGTTCGTGAATTTTGTACTGCTTTCGGCATTCAAAAATCATTTGATTGAGCGTGCCCGCGTGCGAAATCGCGGACCTCACCGCTTCTGAGTCCTTCCCACAGAGAATATTGGACGCGTGGCCTCTCACGACGTGGCCGCCGGTAACCGCGCCGAGGTCTCTCTCGGCGTCGCTACTCTTCGTCAGGCGAGCAGTCACGCGACCGTGTTTTTGCACGATGGGGAGAAGCGCATTCTTGACGCTCGGTGGAGTCAATGCGAGCGCGGCGTCGCCCGTGAGCCAACAATCCGCCTGTGCGGTGCCATCGTCCAATGTGACTGACGCCTCGACTTCGAAAACGCCTGGTCTCTTCGCGCCGCGCGCTGCCGGTCGACACACGACGCAGCCCGACAGCGCGGCCGGGAGTTTACGTTTCTCTGCGTCGAACGATCCATTCACTTTCACGTGCATGACAGAGCCCGCGTCGCATCCACACGCCGGGCAACACCAACGAACAGTCAACATGGACACCGAGATGACGCGCGCTCGAACGTCAAATGTGCGTCTATTGATCACCAAATTATCGGCATCGTTGCGCGATTCCTCTTCGAATAAAGAAAGAATCGTCCTCCGCGGTGTCGGTATACTCACCGGGGACGGGAGGTACTCGGACGTCGCTCCGCAACGTTCGTGAACTTCAATCGTGGTCACTTCCGGATTGATTTTGACGTAAATGTTCATCGTCGAAGCCGACGACGAGAGGTGTCGCGTGGCGCGATGAACCGTCACCGTGGCTCCAATCCCGAAGCCAGCGGGGAGAGCGAAAGCGGACGTTTTGCAATACACGTCCACGATGTCGTGCGTTTCGACGTCTTGGACTTTGAGTCTCGGCTCCCAACTCGCGCGCGAGTGTGTCTCCTCTTGAAACCATTCCTCCGCGACGACGACGCACGTGAACGACACCATCTCGGGCGCCGGTTGCCACGAGCCTCCTTTCGTCACGTGACGCGAGTACATTTTCCCCCACACAAGGACATCGCGCACGTTTTTTACGTCGAACGCTGACGCGCTCATCGATTGGCGACTCTCATATTCATCTTCGTCCTCGTCCTGCGGCAACGCGAACACGTGAGCCCCGGGGTGTTCGGCGATCATGTATGTCGACGCGTTCAAAGACGAGGCCGTGGGGATGACGGGCACTAGATACGTCGTCTTATCGCGCATGAGACAGAACCATCCATTTTGACGAGTAAAATTCACAGAAATCCGACTGTTCATTCCGTGTTTCGTATTACTCATGACGCCGCGCAGCGTCTTCACGCCGCCGTCCACGTCGTACGCCTGAATACGAACGCTTTGTCCATCGTCCGGGGCGCCCGTGTCCAAGAGCCACGTCGGTGCCCTAAATTGACGAGTAATCTTCGTGAGCGCGAGCCGAGGCGCCATGATCTGTTGTCCGCGCGTCGCCAGCGTCGCCGCCAAGTAGAGCGTTTTCGCGTTCTCTGGCGGCTGATGCGGAGAGTGGAGCACGACGACGTCGTCGACGCTCACCGTCGCGAACACTCGTATGGACGCGTCGTTGTGATTCATCAGACGAGACTTCATCCCAACGTACGGCCCCTCACACATTATCTCGCACTTTTTGAAGAGAACGAGCGTATTCAACAGACTCGGCGATGGGACGCGACCAGAGGCGCCGTCCTCGACGCACACCTCCATCGAACCGGACCCATCGGCGATGCGAGCTCGTCCGAAAGTACACTGCAAGATGCCGATCACGACTTTTGATGTCATCGACTCGTCGTCGTCGCGGAGATCATCCTTCACGCGGACGACGACTTTACCTTCGTTCCGCGTGCTGCCTCGACGGCACGCTTCCGTCGCCGAGTTTTCATCCTTCCACTTGTCGAACACTCCTGCGATGAGCGCATCGATCGTGGGCGCTCGGTGCGAACACAGCGCGTCCCCGCCCAGAGGTGTAGGCGAGAAAAATTCTTTGTACACGTCAGATCTCGATTGGAGATTCGATTCGACGTTGTAGAGCACGCGCAGCAGCGGCGCGGGCGAGTGGTCGGGCTCCTCGCTCCCGTCTCGCTTCTTACCGAGAAGGTATTCCAACGTGGCGACATCTAACAACTTTGAGTCGCTGAAAATGTTAAACTTTTCCTCCAGTTGGAGTCGCCAGTTGGAGACAGCGTCCGCGTACACAAAGTTTGACTGTTCGACGACGTACTTGAGAGATCTCGCGAGTCGACACGCCTTGGTGTTGGTGACGTCGGCGAAGAGCATCGGTTCATCCTCCGCGTTACTCTTGAGTGCGGGACGCTGAACGATTACTTGCGTGCGTAAATCCGCACCGAGCGCTTCCAAGACGCGATCGTCGTGTTCGTCCACGCGACAGACCGGATGCGCGTGCGTGACGACGACCTTTGCGCCCTCGCGCAAACCGGGCACCACCAGTCTTGAACTCGTCAGAGGCACGTGCGTGAACGTCAGCTTCACATCGCGTCCGTCTGCACCGCGAACGGTCGCGTATCCGTGTTTTTCCTGCACGTCGACGACGTATCCCTCGTATCTGGCCATCGTGCTGCGCTCGACGCACGTCGCGCACGCGCACGCGCACGTCGACAGCCGACGCGGTCCGACGTCGAGACACACAATGTAAAACTCAGCCGACGCGGCATACGCGCGCAACTCGTGCGTCGAGTCGCCCTTGAATAAGACAACTTTACGAAGGTTTCGCATCTCAACCCTCGCGCCGACGCACTGCCTCAATACGCACTCCCATCGCGCGAGAAACGCGCCGTTAAAGATGAGCGGTGCCTGCGTCCCGTCGTCGGCGCGCACCGCGCACTGAAAAAACGTCGACTCACCCGTGGATATGATCGGACTCACCGCCTCGACGATCCCCTTTTGACACAATCCCACCTTGCCGTTGAGCCCTCGCGCGTCGTTCGCCACGCCCACCTCCTCTTCGAGAGGTCCGCACGTCAGCGCGCCTTCGCCTTTGTCGCCGTCGTCTTCGTCGTCGACGCGTTCCACCACGCCCGCCTCCACCACCACCGTCCCATCCATTCGCACGACGTCTCGCGCGACGACGAATTCCTTCACCCGCACCCTCTTCCCGACGTCCTGCGGTCTCGCGTCCGCGCTCATCAACGCCGCCGCCTCCCCCGTCGTCTCGTCTCGCACCGCCAGCGTCCGCGTCCCGTCGTCTCGTCGCGTCGTCGTCAACCGTCCCACGCGCTCGACGTCGCGCGTGCTCGACCGCGACGCACCCCACACCCCTCGTCGCATCAACGCCCTCGTCGTCGTCGTCGTCTTCATTCGTTTCGCACCGCGTCCTCTCGCGACGTCGCGCGCGTCACCGTCGTCAACGCATTCACCGTCACCACCCTCCACGTCGCGCCCACCGCCGTCGTCGACGCGAGGCGTCGTCTGCACCGCGCGCGGTCGATCGACGCCAACGTGTCGCGCGACCTCCATCGCCCCCTCGCCTCGCTCGCGCGAACTCTGACGCGTCCTCGTCGACGCGTCGATCGCGTCGCACAAATCGGACCGGTGGGACAGACGGACGGACGATTGTGATTTTTGAAAATGTCATGGGACGCGATGGGACGGGACGCGATGGGACGACGGGAGACGACGACGCGCGCGCTTTAAAGGATCGAGCGATCGAGCGATCGCGTTCATCTCGTCTCGCTCGACTCTTCCCCCCTCCGCGTCCTTCCGTCGCTCCGCATGCTCTGGGTCGATAAACATCGCCCGCGCGCGCTCGATGCGTGCGTCGGGGTGCACGCCGCGCTCGCGGCGCATCTGAAGCGATTGGTGGCGAGCGGTGATTGCCCGCATCTGTTCTTTTACGGACCGAGCGGGAGCGGGAAGAAGACGCTGGCGTTGGGGGTGCTCAGAGAGCTCTACGGACCTGGGGCGGAGAAGGTCAAGTTGGAAAACAAGACGTGGAAGATTCCCCAACAGGAGCGCGCGATCGAGGTGGACCTGGCGATGATGTCGAGCAACCATCACTGCGAGATGAATCCGAGCGATTGTGGGAGTAAAGATCGATACGTGGTACAGGAAGTGATCAAGGAGATGGCGCGGTCGAGACCGATCGACGCGAACGGGTGCGAGGGATACAAGGTGTTGGTGCTCACCGAGGTGGACCAGTTGTCGAGAGAGGCGCAGTACGGATTGAGACGAACCATGGAAAAGTATAGCGCGTCGTGTCGATTGTTTCTCATCGCCGAGAAACCGAGCCGAGTGATGGATGCGTTGCAATCGAGATGTCTTCCCGTGCGAGTGCCGGGGCCGACGTTGGGGGAGATTGAAAATCTCTTGCACGACGTCGCCAAGAAGGAAAAACTAGACTTGCCGCCCGAACTCGCGACGCGCGTCGCCGCGGCGAGCGGACGTAGCATGAGACGGGCGCTGCTTACTTTAGAGACGTGTCGAGTGAGTTCGTATCCTTTTAAACCGACGCAGGCGGTGCAGCTCACGGATTGGGAGGTGTACATTAACCAGATTGGAGCGGAAATTTTAGCCGAACAGTCGCCCGCGCGTCTCTTGCAAGTGCGCGGACGTCTCTACGAACTCATCGTCAACTGTATTCCACCGGAAATCATCATGCAGACGCTCGCCAAGGCGCTCATGCGTCGCGTCGACGTGGAGGTGAAACATCAAGTCGTCTTCTGGGCGGCGCACTTTGACGCGCGCATGGCGCGCGGCTCCAAAGCCATCATGCACCTCGAGGCGTTCGTCGCGCAATTCATGGCGTTGTACAAGTCACACCTCATCAAGGCGTTCGGATAGCGAATATTGTTTGAAATCTGTTTACAACCTTTTTGCGTTCGTATAATGAAGCGAGATCATCACTTCTTTCCCTTCTTCTCACCCTTGGCTTCGCCCTTCTCGGCGTCGCCGAGGAGCGGTTCGGTCTCCGACGGCGCGTCCCCCTTGGACGAGCCGCCGCCCGCGCACACGCCGATGTACACGACGACCAAGGCGATGGCGAGGGCGATGTACGTGCTATAATCGGAAAGATCACACGCGATCTCATTCACGGATTCGGAATCGATGTACACGTGAAACGGCCAGAGACTCGGCGAGTCGCCGACGGTGCCGACCCAGAGGAAGAGGGACGAGCTCGCCGCGACGAGCGCGCCCCCGACGACGGCGTACAAGATGCCAATCTGATTCACGATGTAGCGCGCGAGGAACAACCATCCAAAGAGACCACCGGCGATGGCGACGCCGACGTTCACGCTCTCCGGAAGATTATCGATGAGCATGGACGCCACCGTGCTCAACCCGTATCCGCACGCGACGCCCAGACAGAGACCGAAGAGTTTGAAGACCCCCACGGCGAGCGCGTTGAGCAAGAGCGCGACGACGAGCGCCGCGCCCGCGTCCACGTACATGCTATCCGGGATTTGATACTTATCACCCACGACGGGTAAATCCTCCAACACGTCTCGCACCGCGTCCACGCCCAGCATCCCCAACCACGCGCCGAACACGGCGACGATGACGAAGGAGCACGTCTTGTGATGTCTGCGTCCGAGCAGGGCGAGAAAGAGTCCGAGCGGAAGCGCCCCCATGGCGAGCGTCATGTTGAACGGCTGTTGTTCCCACATGTCTTCCCATCGCATCGCCGCCGTCACCGCCATCGCCTCCGCGCTCGTCGCGCTCGGCGTCGTCGCGCTCGGCGTCGCGCTCGTCGCGGGGGTGTTGGCCTGCCCGATCGTCGCCACCTCGTCGTCGTCGTCCACCGTCGTCCGCATCGTCGTCACCACCGCCTCCGTCGCCGCGCGCCTCGCCGCCGCGTGCGCTCGCCTCGCCATCGTCTCCAACGCCGCGCTTTTACGTCGGTTCATCGCGACGACCGACGCGCGCGCCGCGCACTCGCGACCGACCAAACGCATCGCATCGCATCGCATCGCGTCGGGCGCGTCGGGCGCGTCGCGGGTGTCTGGGGAGGTACACGAAGGGTTATGATTCAAGGATGTGAAGGGACGAGTTGTGAACGGACCATGTAAAGAGGGTACACGCATCGCCGCGCACAGTGCACGTCGTCGTCGTCCAATCTCGCGACAAAAGTCGGTCGTCGCGCGCCCGTCCTCGGTCGTCGTCGCGCGCCGATCGTCGTCCGCGCCGCCGCGTCCGCGCGTGCGTCGACGACGACGACGACGACGACGGTGATGACGGACATGGAGGGCGTGGAGGCGGCGACGGCGGCGACGGCGGCGGTGGAGGCGGCGAGAGCGGTCACGGCGAGGATCGAGGGCGAGCGCGCGGGAGGGCGCGCGGAGAGCGATCGAAGCGGGGCGATGGAGGAGGATGGGAAGGAGGACGATGGACGGCGACGAGGACGGGGTGGACGTCGAGAGCGAGGACGGGTGTCGGTGTTGGATCGATTGGGGAAGACGAATCAACCGACGTCTTCGCGCGGCGGCGGCGGGTCGAGAGACGGGGGGACGTTTAAGCGACGAGGGGAAGATTCCAGGGCGCGACGAGACGGTCGCGATCGTCGATATCGACGTGACGACGTCGTCGACGGCGAGCGCGATCGACGGTTTCGAGGAGGACCGCCGCGAGGACCTCGCGCGCCGAGACGCGACGCGTGCGACGTGGAGAAGCGCGCGGACGGCGTCGTCGTGGCGCGCGCGTTCGGTGCGGAGATCATCCAAATCTCCGCCACGGGTGAGGTGTGCTTGCGTCGCCCCGTGGACGACGCGTCGGGGGCGCCGCGGTGCGACACCGAGGTGTTGAACGCGTTCAACTCGTGTTTGAACAAATTCGGATTCACCGCGAGCGCGTCGCCGGCTGACCAGACGCAGTGGAGTCTGTCCGACGGCAAACGTCTGTCGAGATTCTCCGACGGGATGATCGTTCCCGCGCCCATTCCACCCGGTCCCGGTCGAGGCTTGGCGCTCATGCTCACCGCGCCGGTCGGCGGGGGCGGACGCGGCGGTCGAGGATTCGTCGGACGCGTCGGACGCGGCGGCGGACGAGGACGAGGTTTCGGTCGTGGTTTCGGTGGGTTTTACTATTAACGACGCGCGTGCGTGCGAATACCTTCGCTTTCATACCAATACCAATAATAAGTGGCGTCGCACCGCGCGCGAGGCGAGACGAGGCGAGGCGAGACGAGACGAGACGCGCGACTCGTTCATGTATCCTCGTCTTCTTCGTACTCAAACACCCCCAACGCGTCCATCGCGTCGCGCATCGCTATTTTCGCTAACACAACCTGTATCCTCGACCCCGGATCGAGTCCGATCGCGGTCGCCATCGCTCTCGCGCCTCGCCTCGTCGCCGCGTCCTCCGCCGCGCCGCGTCCGCCCCCGCCCGCGCCGCCCGTCGACCCTCCACCGCGTTTCCCCCCTCCCGCACCGCTCGCGCGCCCGCGCGCGTTCAAGAATTCCTCCAACGCCGTCCACCCCGACGCTCTTCGCCCATCGCTCGCCCCTCCACCGCGCACCGCGTGCGTCCTCGCCCCCGAGCGCGCGGATTCCGCCCCTCGCACCGTCGTCGCCGCCGTCGTCGTCGCCGCTCGCGCCACCGCGCGTCGCGCCATCGCCACCACCGCTCGCGCGTTCGCGGCGTACATCTTCACCGCGCGCGTCCGCGTCCGCGTCTTCGCGACGACGCACCGCACCGCACCGCACCGCACCGGTCGGTCGAGTGGGCTCGGTCGACTCTTTTCGCTCGCCGCGTCGCCCGGTGACGTTCGACGAAAACGAAAACGAAACGACCAAAGCGGCGAGATCGAGGGCGAGGGGTCTGAGAGGGTTTAGACGTGAGCGTATGGGGGGGGGGTGTTACCGCGAGTGAGGACCCTTCGTGTATGTTTTTACGTCCCCGTACACAAACACGTCTTTTGATCCTCTTACGACTCCCACGACTACGTAGTGCCGCGACGACCGACGACCGGGGGACGAACACGCCGACGACGACGACGACGACGACGACGACGGGGACGATAACGATGACGATGACGATGACGACGGGGACAGACGGTGACGCGTAGTGACGTGTGTGTGAGGACGCGCAGACGACGACGACGACGACGACGACGATGACGATGACGACGATG
>Ga0181568_10003096_pt1 | contig 15030 bp, 16 predicted proteins | sample 101ome_20_FD_133758 | JGI IMG/M metagenome (GOLD analysis project Ga0181568, IMG submission 133758) | Coastal salt marsh microbial communities from the Groves Creek Marsh, Skidaway Island, Georgia - 101404AT metaG (megahit assembly) | ecosystem: Environmental > Aquatic > Marine > Intertidal... | reverse complement strand
TCTCGTAATATAACGCAATTTAATTCAAAAAAACAAAATAAATTAAAAAAAGTTATAAAATATTCTAGAATTTTAAATTTATTACCATTTGTAAAATATACAAATGTATCTCTTAATCTTTAAGTTTTTTATATAGAAAAATTATTGTTTTGTATATAAATTATATAAGTAAACTTTTTTATTTTAATTTTTGAATAAAATTACTAATAAAAAAATAAATCAAATTGACTTGTGTTTATGAATTAAATAATACTTTATAAAATTTAAAAAAAAATATGTATATTTAATTTATTACTTTGGGGTGTAGCCAAGCGGTAAGGCAGCAGACTTTGACTCTGCTATTCGTAGGTTCGAGTCCTTCCACCTCAGAAATTCTTAATATAAAAATTGATTATATCAACGATATATAAGGGTAAACGACGGGAATTGAACCCGCGAATAATGGAATCACAACCCACTGCCTTAACCACTTGGCCACGTTTACCAAAAAAATTTATTATAATATCTTATTGAATTCTTTAAGGGTAGACTTAGTAGGACTCGAACCTACATTAAAAACTTAGAAGGTTTTGGTCCTGATCCTTTAGACGATAAGCCCTAGAAAATAGTATATTTAGAATTTTTATTTAATTATATCTTAAATAAAATTTAATTTTTTTTACATTTTTTTAGATTTATCGGGATAACAGGATTTGAACCTGTGACATTCTGCTCCCAAAGCAGACGCGCTACCGAACTGTGCTATATCCCGAAAAGTCATATAATGATTTTACTTTAATTTTAAAAATATGTCTAGTTATTTATTCGTTATCTATAATATTTTTTTTTATATTTTTTATAGGTTACCTGGGATTTGAACCCAGAACTTATCGGTTAAAAGCCGAGTACTCTACCATTGAGTTAGTAACCCTTTTAACTATGAAACTCGATTATTTTACTATTTTATCTTATAATAATTTTATTATTCTTTAAGTATTTTAATAAAAACATAAGAATACAAAAATATTTACGAGCTTTTTAATAAAAGAGTTTTTTTGTATTGTAGGCAGTACTGGATTTGAACCAGTGACCCTCTGCTTGTAAGGCAGATGCTCTACCACTAAGCTAACTACCCATTTACAGATGTAATTTTAAACTATAAAAATATATTTGTAAAGAGTTAGTATGTATTATTAAACTTTAATCTTTACTTAAATTTAAATTTCCTAAAAAAAAAATTAATTTTTTATTCTTATATAGACATTTTTAAATAGATTATGTTATAATGTGTTTGAAAATTTAATACAAAAAATAATTATAATTAGAGATAAATATAGATATTTATGGAATATGCTATTATAGAAATAGGCGGTCATCAATTTTGGATTGAAAAAGGACAGTATCTTATAATAAATAAAGTTTCAATTGATAAGAAATCAAAAATTACTTGTGGATCAACTATAAATATTAATAGAATTTTATTAATTAATAAAAATAATAATATTTCTTTCGGTTATCCTTATTTAGTAGATAGTATTGTTCAAGGACAAATTTTAGAATATTTAAAAGGTTCAAAAATTACAATTTATAAAATGAAATCAAAAAAAAAATATCGTAGAAAAAAAGGACATAGACAAGAATTAACAAAATTAATTATTACTAAAATTGAAAATTAGATATAAATAATTATGGCACATAAAAAAGGAGTAAGTAGTACTAAAAACGGACGAGATTCTATATCAAAACGTTTAGGTATTAAAATTTATGGTGGATCACTTGTTAAAGCGGGTAATATTATTGTTCGTCAACGCGGGTTAACCTTTAAACCCGGTAAAAATGTTGGTTGTGGTAAAGATTTTACACTTTTTGCGTTAAATGACGGACAAATTGAGTATGTAAAAAAAATAAAAAAAATAAATATTATTAACCCTAAATAAATTTTTTAGAATAATCATATAAAGTTATTAATTTTATAAAATCAATAGAAAATAAGGATACGATTTTATATAATAAAATTTTTAATATTTTTTAAAAATAATTATTTTGATATTCTTAGAATAATATATTTTATAATAAAATTATTTAGTATATAGTAAAAATATAGTAGAGTAGAGCAGTTTGGTAGCTCGTCGGGCTCATAATCCGAAGGTCAAAGGTTCAAATCCTTTCTCTGCTAAAATCTCAAAAAAATAAACTATTTACTTAGAATTATATTAAATTAAGTAAATAGTTATTATTTACGAAAAATAAAAAAAGATTTATCTAATTTTTAATTATAAATATTTTCTAAATATTCTTACCCCCAAGGGAACTTGAATCCCTGTCTCCTCCGTGAAAGGGAAGTGTCCTAACCTCTAGACGATGGGAGCACTTTATTAGATTTAGAATGTAAAAAAATAATATCAGTTTATTTTTAAATATAAATTCTTTTTATAATAAATTCGATACTGAATATATGTTTTAAAAGTATTTTTTTTTAAGAATTTTAAGAGTATTAATCATTCTAATATTCATATATAATATAAATTTTTGTAAACGAATGAATATATTACTTTAAATTGGGGTATTTTATAGTTAAGTACAACCTTTTATTTTTATTGAAATTTACTAAGCAGTTTTATAATAACAGCAGATCTGTAAGCTAATTAAATAGCTTTACCTGATACATTAAGATATATCTTATTTATAACTCTATTCAAAGCGTCTAAAATATTAATTATTATGGTACGAATTTTTATAATTATCCTAAAGTCTTTTTTTGTTATGTTTGGTACTTTAAAAATCTTATAATGCCCTAGTATTTCTCCTGGTGTTAATTTTCGTACGACACCTCCTGGTGGTATATTTTGTACAACATCTTCTGGTGTTAATTTTAGTACGTCGTCTCTTGATATTATTTTTCGTACGACGTATCCTAATGTTTTCTTTTTTATTATGTATGCTGATCCTATTTTTCTTAATAGGTTTTCTGGTGCTATTTTTCGTACGATGTCTCCTGGTATTATTTTTTGTAATGCGTTTCCTGGTGTTATTTTTTTTACGACGTCTCCTGGTGTTATTTTTCGTATTACGTCTCCTGGTTTTATTCTTCGTACGACGTCTTCTGGTTTTATTTTTTGTACGACGTCTCCTGGTCTTAATTTTTTTGCGAAGTCTTCTACTATTATTTTTCTTACGACGTCTCCTGGTGTTATATTTCCTAATACGTATCCTGATGTTATATTTCGTACTACGTCTCCTGATGTTATATTTCGTAATACGTTTCCTAGTGTTATTTTTTGTACGACGTTTACTTTTGATATTGGACCAAATGAATCAGCATTAATAAATTCAACAATGATATCAATTATTTTTTGTAACGTTTTAAGTAAGTTTTTCATTTTTTTTTTTATTTTATAATAAGAATAATAGTTGAATTTTATCCTACATGAACTTTTTTGTCTATATCTATATTGTTATTCTAATTTTTTTATTTGATAATATTCTTTAATAGAATTTATTTATGAATTCATAACTAAATTCTTAATAACGTTTAAAATTGAAGTATACAAAATAATATAGTTTATAACCAAAAGAATTTTAGCATTTTTACTACATCAATAAATTCTTTTTTTATTTCCTAAATGTAATGATACACAGACGCTAGGTAATTTGTTTAACTACCATTAAGTTACTAAGAGTCCTCACCCCTTTATATTAGATAATACTCGATATGATTTTACAGTTGCCTTACTATATATTAACCATTTTACAAGCGAGTATAAGGGAATATTTAAATATTTTATCTTATGAATTCTTTTTATAATGAATTCGATACTGAATATATTTTTTAGAACTATTATTTCACAATTATAAAATAATTACAATATTTAAATAAAAAATTTATCTAAATTATATTTATTTTTTTACTCCTTAAGTTGGATTTGAACCAACGACCGTTCGGTTAACAGCCGAATGCTCTACCACTGAGCTATTAAGGATATGTAGTTATTAAAATACGTGATTCAATTTAGAACTTTAAAAAAATTATTAGAGTTTTTTATAATCAAAATTTAACAAATTTATTATAAAATTTTATTTTATATTTTATATTTGACTAAAAAAATATTTAAAAAAGCTGATAATTTTTTTAATAACATAAGATTAACTATAGGACAAATATCGATTGTTATAAAATAAGGATATAACTTTCGTCCAAAAGTAAAAACTGGATTTGTCCATACCCATAGAAACCTTAACGGATAGTTATAAGGATTAACGAAAAAAAATATCTGAATAAAAATCCGAAATTCAATCGCTAAGGAATAAATTTTTGTTACTATATAACAAAATAATATAAAAATGTAATTGATAGTATTCAATATTTTTGTAAAATTAACCATATTTTCTATTTTATTATTGAAATTAATAATTATTATTATATTTTGATTAATATAAATTGTCAATTAAAAATCTGAATTAATAAATATAACATCTTTTTTTTAAGGGCAGGGGGATTTGAACCCCCAAAGTAATTAAACTAACGGATTTTAAGTCCGTCGTGTATACCATTCCACCATGCCCCCACTTTTTAAGTAAAGCGGTACCCAGATTTGAACTGGAAAATAAAGGATTTGCAATCCCCTGCCTTACCTTTTGGCTATACCGCCTAAATTTTTTTTTAAATGCGATTAATTTTTTTATCTATAAAAAGTTTTAATTAGAATAAAGAAAAAGATATTTTTTTATTCCTTTTAAGATAAAATTATAATACCTAAAAAATAATGATTTTAATATAAAAAATATTTTATATTATTTTGTATATATATTTTTTTTTTAATATTTTTACGAGACTGACGGGATTTGAACCCGCAATTTCCGCCGTGACAGGGCGGCGCTCTAACCAATTGAACTACAATCTCGTCTTTTTTATATTATATTTAAGATTCATTTTCTTTTTTAATCAAATAAATTTTATTAGTATTAAAATATTCATATTAACTAGATAATCTAGGAATTAAAATCATAAAAATAAAAATTGATTTGATTTGGAAAATATAGTAATTTATAGTTTAAATTTAAAAAAAATAAATTAAAACCTTTTTAAAAAAAAAAATTAATGTTATTATATTTGGATAATAATAATATAAAAATTCGTAAACTAAAAAAATGGCAAAACAAAATATGCTCCAACGAGAGACTAAAAGAAACTATTTAGTTAAAAAATACTCTAAAAAACGAAAAATAATTTTAAATTCATTAAAAAATACTCAAAATTTAAATGAAATTTTTGAAATACAAAAAAAATTACAACGCTTACCGAATAATAGTTTATCTATTCGTTTAAGAAATAGATGTTGGAAAACAGGTCGTAGTCGTAGTTTTTATAGAGATTTTGGACTTTCTCGTCATGTATTAAGAGAAATGTTTCATAGTTGTTTACTTCCAGGTGTTAGAAAAGCAAGTTGGTAATTTTATATTGTATACGTATTTTTTTTTTATTTTTGTAAATTCATAATTTTTTCGGGGATAATAAAAAAAATTAAATTATTTTTTTCTATCTAGGTAAAAAATTATCCGCATTTTTTATCCCTACTTGATAAAGTGTTCCTTCTTTTAAAAATAATAGTTCAGATTCTTTTCCTAGTAAAACATAAAAGAGACTAATTAAAATGATTGTAGTATAAGTTAAATGTATAATGATAGCAAATCGTTCTAAAATTAATGGTTCTATTGGTAATTCCGCAATAAGTTCTAAAACATGCAATATAAAAATACTAAAACCACGAAGTATAACTGCTTGTCCATAATGATATCTAGTAAAATAAGAAAAATGTTCTTTCTGTCTTACTATTCCATATAAAAAAATATAATATGTTATATGATTAAAAAATTCTTTAATCTTTTTTGGAATTAGGTCATATTTTTTATAATAAAACGTAAGTAGAGTGTTTCCTTTTAATCCAATTATATTTTTTAATGTTTTTATATAAGGAAAAAATTGTCTATTTATTTCTGAAAAAAACCAAATATACGCTAATATTGTAAAAATACGACTATATAGTGGTACAATATAATCTTTAATATAAGATTTTCTATTTTTATTTTTTATATATATAATTGATTCTATTATTAATCCAAATATTATAAAGAATAATAAATATTTATTTTGTTTTGACTTTAGATTGAAATTATAGAAAAAAATAGAAAATATCTTTGGTAAAAAAATTCCAAGTAAACTTAAAAGAAAGATATATGTGATTTCTAATCGTTTAAAATAAATTATTTTTTCAATAGGAGCAAATATTTTATTTTCAATAAAACGACGAAATAAACAATAATATTTACTTTCAAATTTCCATATTATCCATATAATTTTTCCAATATAAAATATTATTTTTTCTATAGGTGTACAAATTATATTTTCAATAAAATTATAAAATGTATTAAAATTTTTCCAAATAGTAATTGATATGAATTTTTTTATATTTAAATTTTTATTATATAACATAAAATTTTCTCCTATTTTATAATTATTTTTGCACCCGCATCTTCTAATAGCTTTTGTGCATTATTTATTGTATCTTTTGACATCCCTTTTAAAACAATTTTTGGAGCTGCTTCGACCATATCTTTAGCTTCTTTAAGGCCTAAATTAGTAATGACTCTAATAGCTTTTAAAATTGAAATTTTCTTTTCTGCTGGTACTTCTTCTAAAATAAGATCAAATTCTGTTTTTTCTTCTAAAGGATTTATTAATGTATTTACATTACTAATTTCAGGTGCAGCTAACATTGTTTGTGATGTTGAAGAAGCATCAACATCAAAGGTACTTTCAATTAGATTAACAAGTTCTGATGCTTCAATTAGGGTAAGTTTTTTTAATTGTTCAATAATATTTTCTGTAATAATGCTCATAAGTTATTTTTATTTAAATGTATTATATAAAAAAGTTAAATAATTAATTGTTAAAAACGTTAGTAAAATGTTTTATAATTTATATTGATTCCGGGTCCCATTGTTGAACATAGTGTTATTTTTTTGATAAAATTTCCTTTAACTAATAAAGGTTTATTCAATTCTAAAGAATTAAAAAATGTATACATATTTTCTAATAACTGTTCTTCAGAAAAATTAGCTTTACCTACAATCATATGTACAATATAATTTTTATCTGTTCTATATTCGATTTTACCTTTTTTAAATTCTTTAATTGTATTTTTAATATTTTCTGTAACCGTACCCATCTTAGGTGATGGCATTAATTTTTTAGGGCCTAAAATTCTACCTAATTTTACTAATTTTGGCATCATATCAGGAGTTGTGATTAGTAAATCAAAATTTATAATATTTTTTTTAATATTTTCAATTAAATCATCATAACCATAAATATCTGAACCTGCTTTATGTGCTTCTGAAAAATTTTCAGGAGAAACTAATGTTGCAATACATAAATTTTTACCAGTTCCATGAGGTAAAATTACAGTTGTTCGTATTGCTTGATCTGAATGTTTCTTATCTATATTAAGTGAAACATGGACTTCAATTGTTTCATTAAATTTTGCTGAGGCAGTTGATTTTAGTAATTGAATACCTGTTTTAATATCGTATAAAAATCTATTTTTAATTTTTTTTTTTTCTTCAACAAATCTTTTTGATAAAATTTTCATATTTGTTTTTTTTTTTTAATAATTTAATTTTAATTTTCTTTAATGAGTATGCCCATATTTCTAGCTGTTCCTTTAATAATTTGTTTTGCCTTTTCAAGAATTTTAGTGTTTAAATCAGGTAATTTTATTTGTGCAATTTCTTCAAGTTGAGAAAGCGTAATAGTACCTACGGTTAACTTATTTGGTTCAGCTGCACCTTTTTTAATATTAGCTGCTTTAATTAATAAAATTGACGCAGGAGGAGTTTTTAATATAAAAGAATAGCTACGATCCTCATAAACTGATATTTCAACTGGAATTATTGAATCTTCCTTATCTGCTGTTTTATTATTATATTCTTTACAAAATCCTGCAATATTCACACCATGTTGACCTAGGGCAGGACCAATTGGAGGGGCAGGCGTTGCTTTACCTGCGTTTAACGCTAATTTTATAATAGCAATAATCTTTTTAGCCATATTATTATAGTATTAATAAAAGTATTTAATTTTTTATTTTCAAAAATTCAATAGTTAATAGTTTATTCTAATATTCTCATAAAACTGAAAATAATACAATATAAAATATTTTTTCACGTCCTAAAGGATTTGAACCTTTGCAATATAGTTTTGGAAACTATTGTTCTACCTGCTGAACTAAAGACGCAAAATTTAAACAAAAAAATTATTTATATTTAAATGAAAAATCATGATTTATATTATAATTTATTAATAAGTAATAAATTAATTATACCCAGAACCAGAATTGAACTGGTGACACAAGGATCTTCAATCCACTGCTCTACCAACTGAGCTATCTAGGCTTAATATACGATATTTTAGCAAAATTATAATATAAATGCAACAAAAAAAAATAGTTATTCTTTAAAAATAATCAAATTTATTATTTTTTATATAAACAATTAAAAATTTATATTATAGAATCTTAGTAAATAGTATAAAATTTTTATAAAAAAATGATATTCTAACTGATTTTTTAATGCTATGTTTTTTTATTCATTTTTTATTTTATAATATATATCCATATTTATAATAAAAGTTAGATTAATTCTTTAATTAATCATAAAAAAATAAATAATATAAACTAACTCGGTAAGTATATAAAATGTTGATTTTAATAATGTAATACTATTGTTTTAAATCATTATTTACTTAAAAATAAAAAAAAAATAAACTTGTATTTTTGTAATACTTATAGTAATATCTAATCATTATTTATTACTAAAAAGAATGTCACGTTACTTAGGACCTAGATTAAGAATTACTCGTAGATTAGGAGCATTACCAGGATTAACGAAAAAACAAATAAAGCGTAAATATTCACCTGGACAACATGGTCCAAATAAAAAAAAAATAAAAACAACAACATCTGATTATATAATTCGTTTACAAGAAAAACAAAAATTACGTTTTTATTATGGAATTTCTGAAAAACAATTATATAATTATATAAAAGAAGCTCGTCGCTTAAAAGGTGTAACCGGTTCTTTACTTTTACAATTATTAGAAATGCGATTCGATAATATAATTTATTGTTTAGGGTTTAGTCCAACAATACCAAGTGCACGTCAATTAATTATACATGGACATATTCTTCTTAATAATAAAACAGTAAATATACCTAGTTTTCAATGTAAACCAAATGATATTATTACTATTAAAAAAAATTCTTTAAAAATAATTAAAGAAAATATAAATAATAAAAATTTACCTTTTTTACCTTTACATCTTGATTTAGATCAAAAAAATTTAATAGGTAAAGTAAATTCAATCATTTTACGAGAAGATATCGCATTAAAAATAAATGATTTACTTGTTGTTGAATTTTATTCACGTAAATAAATTTATATTTTTTATTTTTTTAATAAATTTTTTTTAATTAAGCTAATAGAGGGACTTGAACCCACAGCCTACTGATTACAAATCAGTTGCTCTTCCAATTGAGCTATATTAGCAAATAAACAATTTTTTAAAAAAAAATTTATATTTATCATTTAAATTATTTGAAAAATTATAATAATAGTTTTTATTTACTTTTTTTCTTTATCTTTTAAAAACATATTTAGTAATTGTCGAGTTTCTTCTTCAAATCTTTTATTATTTTCTCTATTTTCTTTAGCTAAATCATGTTTTTTTTTATAAATTTTTGCTAAATTGATTGGAGAATTTTTTGTCATATTTATTTTTTTAAGATTATTCTCTTCTTTTTTATTTTCTATTTCTTTTCTATGTTCTAAATTTAATTTTATAACATATGCTTCGACATTATCTTTAAATTCTTTAGATTTTTGTTCTATATCTTCTAAAAATTCTTGTTTAATCTTAGTGTCAATAAGTTGTATATTTCCAAAATCGTCTAAATCAATCTTAATAATCGATTTTTTTTCTATTTTATTTACTAAAAAAAAGTTAGCTAAGCGGTCTTCTATAGAAGACATTATTACACGACGTAACGGTCTAGCCCCATAAATAGGATCAAATCCGTCATGTGCTAATTTATCTTTCACAGATTCACTTATCTCTACAATATACCCTTGTTTTAAAATTAATTTAGATAAATTTTTTATCATTATATCAGCAATTTTTCTTACTTCTAGTTTTGATAATTGTTTAAAAACAATAATTTCATCTAAACGATTTAATAATTCTGGTCTAAAATATTCTTTTAATTCCTTTTGTACACCAGAAGACATAAGTTTATATTCTGAGAAGTTTTTTGTTTTTTCATCTAAAATACTATTATCATTATCTTGAACAAGATATTCTTTTTTTTGAAGAGCATTTTTTTCAATAACTTTAGATCCAATATTTGATGTTAAAATGATAAGAGTATTTTTAAAATCAATTACTTGTCCTTTAGAATCACTTAAGCGACCATCTTCTAAAATTTGTAATAATAGATTAAAAATATCTGGATGTGCTTTTTCAACTTCATCAAATAAGATAACACTATAAGGTTTTGTTTTTACTTTTTCTGTAAGAAAACCTCCTTCCTCATACCCGATATAACCTGGAGGAGAACCTATTAATTTAGAAATACTATGACGTTCCATATATTCCGACATATCTAACCTTATCATAGAATCTTCCGAACCAAATAAAAAGGTAGCTAAAGCCTTTGTTAATTCTGTTTTACCAACACCTGTAGGTCCAGAAAAAATAAAACTTGCAATTGGCCTATTAGGATTTTTTAAACCAACTCTAGCACGTCTAATTGCTCTTGAAATTGCTGTAACCGCAATTTCTTGACCAATAACTCTACTATGTAAAATTTCTTCAATATTTAAAAGCTTTTTATTTTCATCATCTGAAATTTTATTTACTGGAACACCGGTCCAAGAAGCTAAAATTTCTGCAATATGTTCTTTTTTAACTTTTCCTTTCGGAAAGATATTACCAAAAAGTTTTTTAGAAGTGTAATCAATTTGTAGTGAAATTTCATCAGCACAATGTTTCCATTCAAGTGCTTCAGTATAATTTTCTTTTCGAGAAGCTTCTAATTTTTTTTCATTTAGAATACGTACCTTTTCCATTAATGGATTTGCTAATTTGGGATTTTTGATATTATTTAAACTTACGTTTGCACATGTTTCATCAAGTAAATCAATAGCTTTTTCTGGTAAAAATCTATCAGTAATAAATTGTTGACTTAATAATACTGAAGCTTCAATAGCTTCAGATGTAATTTCAACATTATGATATATTTCATACTCTTTTTTGATACTTTCTAAAATAGAAATAGTTTCTTTCACAGTTAATTCGGGAATATTAACAGTTTTAAAATATCGTCCATATTTTTTATTTTTTTCGATATATTTACGATACTCTTCATTTGTACTAATACCAATGCATTGTAATTGACCACTCGATAAAGCTGATTTAAACATATATGAAACATCTAAAGATCCTTCCGTAGAACTATTACCAATTAAAGTATGTAACTCATCGATAACTAAAATAATATTTTTATTTTGACTAACTTCATCTAAAATTATTTGAATTCTTTCTTCGAATTCATTTTTATTTTTAGTTCCATAAATTAATAAATTTATATTAAGTAAATAAAGTATTTTTTTAGCTAAAATTGAAGTTGAAAAATTATTTTCTATATAATGTACTAGACTTTCTATAATTGATTTTTTACCTACACCAGATTCTCCTATTAAATATGGATTATTATTTTTACGTCGTATTAGAATTCTAACTATAAGTTCTAACTCTTTTTCACGCTCATAAATTTTATTGATATCATTTTTTTTTTTAGTTAAATTTGTTGCATAATTTTCTAATTGAGAAAATATCTTAAAATCATTACTATTATATTTATTAGATACTTCATCTAAGTAATCAATATTTTTTGAATTATCAGACTCGGATAATTTATGTTCAATTAATAAATCACTATAGATTTCTGTGACATCAAGATTTAAATTGTATAATATACTTGTAGCAATATTTTCTTTATCATTAAGTAATGCTAATAATAAATGAACAGGCGTTACAACATTATTCTTTAATTCCTTTGAATGTTTATAGGCATTTTCTATAATAATTTTTGCACGTGGTGTAAATGATATAAAATCTTCTTTTTCTATTGTATCACTTAATAATCCTGTACCAGAAATACGTTTAACTTCTGTTCGTAATTTCTGAATATCAACATTATGTTTTTTTAAAATTTCATAAGCAATACTTGATCCTTCGATAAAGATACCTAACAGAAGGTGCTCGGTGCTAACAAATGCATGACCTAAACGTTGGGATTCTTCTTTTCCACTCATAACAGCTTTAATTGCTTTTTCTGTAAAACGTTCAAACATATTATTAAAGTATCTAAAATTTATATATAATTTTTATTACAGATTAATAAAACTAAAAAAAATATTTAATATTTTTATCTTTTTAAAATGTACTATAAAAATATAATTTTGTAAAGAAAACAAGTATTAGAAGTAATAAGATAGTTTTTCTATTTTAAATCAAACAAATTCTCAGATAATATTGAAAAATTAAAAAATTAATATTTTTTTAAAACATAAGTTATTTATTTTTTAAAGAAAGCGGGTAAGGGGAATCGAACCCCTATCACGAGCTTGGAAGGCTCAGGTTTTACCACTAAACTATACCCGCATATGTCTTTAGTATATAATAGTTTAAAACTCACAATATCAATATAGTAAAAATTATGCAATACTTTTACGTTTTTTTTAGTAATTTTATCATTTTCTTTAGTTAAATCTGATTAAAATTATTTTTAAACAGATAAAAAAATAATTTTATAATAAAAGCTAGCTTTTATTATGAAAAGTGTAAAAAATAGTTTAGTTTTATTAAATATAATTATATAAACTTATAATATTGAATATTTTATAAAATGAAAAAAAGATTATCCTATTATATCTTTTAAAACTTCTTATTGTTTATTTTTTTAATCTTTATAAATACAAAACTAAATTTAAGGTAAATAAAATTTATAATGAGAAATATATAAAAAAAAGAAAAAATATTATGTTTATACTTTTTTTTAAATATAAGTTAATTTTACTTTATCTTAAGAAAAGAGCACAGTGTTTAACATATGAGTTCGGGATGGATCAATGTGGTTCCACGTTTTTTTTATTACTCTTTTTTTTTATCGGATTCTTACTAAAAGAATTATATAATGTTTAATTAATAAAGTCAAGAATCTACTTAAATAAATATATCTATTTAAACCGATCAGTTAACTCACTACTGAGCGCCTAAGAGACCTCACCCCTTTATATTAGAAAATACTCGATATAATTTTACAGTTGCGTGAGTCTATATTAATCATTTTGCAAGCGAGTATAAGGTAATATTCAAATTTTTTGATACTATAAATTCTAAACAATTTTATTTACAATATTATTTCATAATTATAAAATAATTTTAAGAGGTCAATAATAGTTTAGTCAAAATTATATTTATTTTACTATTTCTTTTTTAATTATCGCTATTTTTTATTAAAGCTAAACTTTTTATTTGATTTTTTACTAAAATATTAATTCATGTATTAATAACTATATATATTTACCCTTTATAAAAAATTCTTAACTATTTCTTTTTTATATAATATAAGTTATAATAAATTTTATCATTTATTTAATAAAAAGAAATATTTAAAATGAATAAACATAAAGTATTAGGTTTAGAAAATATTATAAAAAATCATTTAAATAAAAAATTTCCACCGATTATGGTAGGTAATATTATAAAACTAGGTATAAAAATTAAAGAAGGCGATAAATTAAGAATTCAATTTTTCGAGGGGATTGTAATTTCAAAAAAAAATTTTGGTGTAAATAAAACATTTACAGTACGTAAAATTTTACAAGGAATAGAAATCGAACGTTGTTTTCTCAAATATTCACCTAAAATTGAATCAATTTTGATAAAAAAAATTTCTAAATTTAGACATTCAAAACTATATTATTTAAGAAAAAATTTACGAAAATAAAGAATTAATATTAAATATTTATATTATTTTTTTTCTAACGTGAGCTCGGAGGGAATTGAACCCCCGACACCGCGGTTCGTAGCCACGTGCTCTAATCCACTGAGCTACAAGCTCATATTACGTACTAATCCTTATTATAGTTTTATAAATTATAATATCATAACTAAAAAAACTTTACAAGATTTTATATTATTTATTTTAAAAAATATAAAATCTTTAAGTTTTTGATTACATTATGGTCTTTTCTTAAATGATTATCTTTACTTATTTATTTTTTCTATTATGGCAGTTCCTAAAAAACGAACATCGCAATCAAAAAAAAATTCTCGTCGTGCAAATTGGATTAATAAAGCTAATAAACAAGCTAAAAAAAGTTATTCATTAGCGAGTTATATTATTTCTGGAAAATTAAAGAACTTTTTTTATAGTTTAAAATTAAATGAAAAAGTTTAAATATTTCTTAATATTTAGTTTTTATAGTAAGTTTTATAAATAGTATAATACTTTCTAAACGGTTATGGCGGAATTGGTAGACGCGCTAGATTTAGGTTCTAGTAAATTTTTTTGTGGGGGTTCAAGTCCCCCTAACCGTAATCTATACAATATGTTGTGATAAATCTTTATTAGCTTAAAAAAATTTTTATCGAGTTATTTATAGTTTTAATAAAAATTATATAAATTCTAGACTTTATAAGAGTATCGAACATTTAGATCATTCTAACATTTAAAAATAGGCTAAAAATAAAATTATTTATATTAATGATTTCTAGAATTTTTTTAAGTATATTCGTTAGACTAACTCTTAGAAATATTTTTATTCTATTATTTATTGTTTTTTTAATATTTTTAATATAAAATAGAATTAATAAAGGGTCGGTGCCCGAGTGGTTAAAGGGGACGGATTGTAAATCCGTTGGTAATTACC